>Ga0272442_10001125_pt1 | contig 41146 bp, 26 predicted proteins | sample SSMForm2O_FD_200262 | JGI IMG/M metagenome (GOLD analysis project Ga0272442, IMG submission 200262) | Marine sediment archaeal communities from Little Sippewissett salt marsh, Falmouth, MA, United States - SSM-Form-2O | ecosystem: Environmental > Aquatic > Marine > Wetlands > Sediment ...
CGAACCCACGCTACTGTGCCATATGCGTCTTCTGCTGTCTACTCCTCTTTTGCGAAAAAGTTTCGCCGCATCTTCTCTAGAACCCCGCCACCTGGCGGCTTTCCTCACTCATGCGTCAGGGCTGCCTAAAGCATAAAGTTTGTCGTTGAGGAGCGGTCTGGTCGGTTAGGACGTTCTGAGATCGCGCGGGAGCTACGGAAGCCCTGATGGCGGCCTTGACACCCCGGCTTTCGGGAGTTAAGAGGAACGGATGGAAGGCACTGTGAGATCGGGTTGATGTAAACTTCATACTTTAGGCCTGGCCCCGAAGAGCCCTGAGATCGGGTTGATGTAAACTTCATACTTTAGGCCTGGCCCCGAAGAGCCCGAAGTACTGTCCAACTACGAGGACGTGGAGGAGGAGGATCTGGTCCAGGCACAGGCATCGCCCAGCATGAAGCGGGTATCGCTTCGCAGGTACTTGGCGGACAAGATTCAATGTGCGGTGGAACGCGCGGAGGCCCGTGATCTCGTTGATATTCTGGCTGTGGTGCGGCAACGGCCTGCAATGGAGGGCGATGCCCGCCGGTTGCTGGCGGAACAGGACGCGGTGCTTGTGACCGAGAGACTTCTCGCCTGGTCTGACCGGGCGATTCAGGATGACTTGCAGGCCTACGATGATGTGCCGGCGACGGACGCGTGTGAGGCACGGGATCTGCTGCTCGGATGGTTGAAGGAAGACGCAGGGGAGGAAGGTCGGGAATGAAGCGAACACTCCGGTTCGCCAAGTCTATCGGACGGATCACTTGCGAACTCTCTCCCGGCAACGAGATCACGGTGCCTGTTGTTCCGGGAATACTGAAGCATCCCCGCCCCGAGGAACTGCCGGCACTTCTCTCAAGGCCCAGTGTAGTACGGAAGTACACGATGCTGGCCTTGAGCAAAGCATCCTGGCCCATTCTCAGGCAGTTCCCGAGAGCGTGGCTGAAGTTGTGCCTTGAGAACGCTCGTCTGAAGCACTCGAGACGGCAGGCCCTCATGTTCCTGCTCGGCTGAACATCTCACCTTACCACCATGGCCATTGCAGTGTTGCCACGGCAACATGTTGATCGGCGGTGGTTCCGAGACCGGGCCGGCGCGGGACTGTGGCGGGCATCTGTGGCTTTTGTTTCTCTACGGCCGCTGCAGGATTTCGCCAACCGGTATCAACCGCGAGAACACATCGGAACGCTTTATTCCCGGTGCCGGTTCGCCCTCGTAAATGAGAACTGGGCGCACCGAGTACTTGGTGCGGCGGGGCAAGCGTTCAATCCTCCCCAGCACCTTGTCGGCGCGGCTAAACGTTATCGGCTTGTCGCTCCCTAGGGAATGCTTGAAGTCATGCCCATGGTGGCTCCAGAAGGACAGCAATTGCTGGAACCCGCCGCACTTCTTGAGTCTGAAATCCTTAACACTATTACGGGAGACGTACGCATCGCTGTTGGCGCGCTGCGGTTCCTAGAAGACTGGGGACGTCGGAGCAGATCCATCACGAACACGCTGGAGATGCTGTCCACAACTGCTCTTTCCCCCGTCCGCGGGCAAGCGCTGGCAATGAGAATTAGAATGAACGACTTCGCCGCGTTGCCGCTGACTGTCGGCTATTCCTCCGATGACGGGGCGCGAACCGAAGTCAGAGCGGCTCTTGCCGGGATAAGGAATCCGGACGCGGTACCCGGTCTCACCGCTGCGCTTTCCTCGAAGGCTGTTTCTGTGAGGCAAGGCCTTCTCGCCGGATGCCGATCTCGACGTGCCTTGAAAAAATGGAAGTCAGCGAACGGTCCTTACCCTGTAGAAGCGCATCGCGTTCGTTGCGGTCGGATCCAGAACATTGGTCGACAGCGGCGTAGGTGGATCATTGGTGAGAATGGCGGTCCATTGTTGCCCAGTCGACAGCAGTTCTCCGCGATGTTCTACGAACTGTCGGGCTTGGACACCGCCTTTCCACTGTACTCTGCAGCCCCCGGCTTCGAGGCCGATGCTCTGTATGGTCAGGACGGACTGGTCGCTGGTTGGGATGGTATCGGCGATGTACTCCTGCCACGCGAGCGCCATGTCTCCGTCGCCATCGCGCAGCTCCTCCTGGGCGAAGGTCCAGTTTGTCAGCCTGTGCGAGGCAAGCCACCACTCAGGCGTACCGAGCGGCGCCAGGTTCTCGGCGAAGTTTGCCTGGAGAGTTCTTGCTTGATTCATGGGGGCCGTGATTTGACCGCCAAGAGCCGTGCAACCGTTGGTATCGCCGGTCCAGTTGGTTGTATGATAGTAGCTGTCGGGGTTGGCCGTAACAACGAGATTGCTGCCGAAGTCCACCCACTGGGCGGGTTTATCTACCGAGCCGTTGGCGCCGGCCTGCGTGTTCAGCCAGCACTGAGTGTTCCACTGCCAGGTTAGTACTGCGCTGTTGGTCAGTTTCATGGTGACGTTGGTTCCGGAACCGGAAGCCGGGTCGTTGCCAACCATGGTCCAACCCGTGCACACATACTGCGTCCAACCCCGCGTATCCGGGGAGGACACCGTGTTTGTCAGGTCTGTCCCCGCCGCATTGGTGTGGATTCCCGCGGCGGGTGACGGCGTTCCATAGGCAGAAACGATCTGGAGGATGCGCTCGTCGTCTGCAATGACAACCTGGGTGTTCGACGCTGTGCCCAGCATTGTGTTGCCACTTGCATTCGACAATAACACGTTGAACGCTTCCGGTCCCTCCAGGTCCCAGTCGTCGAGTATTGAGACAACGAAGGTCTTGAAGATCTCTCCGACAGCGAAGTTCAGGGTCCCGTTTGTATGAGTGTAGTCCGAGCCGGCCAGAGCCGTGCCGTTGCCGGTGGCGAAATTGACGGAAGCCGTGCCTTCCTTCCCGCCGGTCCGTGTGACGGCAACAGTTACTACGCCGGACGCCTCGCTCACAACAGAGGTCGCTTGGTCGAAGAATACGTTATCCGTACAGTCCACGACCGTGAAGTTAAGATCCCAACTGGACAGGCTGCCGCTGTCGCCGGCCACCCAGTCATGCACGTACAGGCCCCATGCGCCGTTCATTTCGCGGCCGTTGAATTCCCCGAGAACGACAGCCGGTTCGCCGACGGGTGCGGCTGGAGGAGCCGAATCCGAGTAATAGGGGCGTGGCTTGAAAGTTCCGGACGCGGCGACGGACTGCGGCACGAAGAGGTCGGCATGGCCGTCAAAGGTGAGGTTCAGTCCGTTCACAGAGGCTTCTGCGCCGGCGTCCTCGAGGATTATCTGCAGGTCCCCGGGATCGTTAAGCAGCGTTGAGGTGTCGTTGAACCACGAGTGGGTCAGTCCGTTCAAATCGACGGTCAGGCGGTGCACTTGACCGCTGATTCCGCTGATGTTAATGGTGGACGGCGAGGGTACGCCGGCGCCACTTGAGGGGATGGTGATGCCGCTGCTGCTGTTGAACACCAGGGAGGTCACGGAACCCAGCGGGACGGGAAAACCGATTATCCCGAGATTGGTTCCGCTATCTTCAAGGGCGAAGAGTGCGGTAACGCTGCTGCCACAGGGCCCATCCGCCGTGAACGTGAACGGGCGTGTAACAGTTGCGCCGGAAGCGGTCAGGACCCCGTAGTTCTGGGGGCCGCTCGGGCTGCGTATTCCGCCGGTCTCCAGCAGCGTAGCGGTCAGATTGTTCGCGGCGCTGTCGCCGATGTTCCTCAGTCCAAAATTGAGGGTTACCGTTTCCCCCGGGTCGACCGCGCCGTTCGGAGGCAGGTTGTTCTCGGAGACGAGGAGGTGCCCGTGCGGCACCGGCTGCGCGCCCTGCCGTACAGAGCCATACAGCGTGACGGTAGCGGAGTTGAGCGTTCCGGCGAAGTCGGCCGTGCGATCGGCTATGCGGACCTTCCAGTCGCCGGCGGCCCGCTCTCCCCAGTGACGGACGGATGTGAACGTCCAGTTCGTGAACTGGTAGGCAATATGGGCGCTTGGAAGCACGTGGGCGAGCCGGCTTACCGTTCCGCCGGGCGAGGTCAGAAGAAGCTCCAGATCCTCGTCGTAGGCGTGCGTTATATCCACGTGGACGGTTACGTGTTCTACGCGCACGGTTGTGTCCGTGAAAGAGAAGGTCCTGGTTATCCCATTGATGCTGTCGTCAGGGATCGGGACCGACAATCCGGTCTGCGCGTTTTCCAGCGACACCCGGGCGGGGAGATTGGTCCAGTGCCGTGCCGACTCGACGGCGGCGTGAGCATCCACCAGCCCCGCGCCGTAGCTGTGGTTGACATGCAGGCCCGAGCTGTTCGTTGCCCAGTCCGGGTCCGCCCAGTGGTTTCGGCGGGCCGAGCAGAGGAGAATCTCCTGCACGTCACGCCAACCCAGCGCAGGATTGGCCTCGAGCATGAGGGCCGCGACACCCGAGACTATTGAGGCTGCCGCCGACGTACCCGTGAAACGTTTCGTGTAGTCACGGTCCGGCAGTTCGTCTGGTGCGCTGTTGGTGTTGTACCCGTGGTTGCCCCCCAGGAGATCCGTGGTGACGAGCTTGTTCTGGGTCACCCAGTCGCCCGACGGCGCACACACCACCAGGTTCGCGCCCGGCTCACTGTAGTATGATTGGAAGCCCGAATCATCCACCGCGCCCACTGCGATCGTGTAAGGGGAGTTCGCGTACCCGTCGCAGTTCGAGTCGTCGCCCATATCGTTGCCGTTCCCGGCTGCGAAAACGTACACGGTGCCCTTGCCGCTCCGCCCAACGGTAACGCCGTTCGAGAGTGCGGCCAGGGCCAGCGGGCCCGGCCCTTCAACCAGGTTGACATCGGGAGGCCCCCAGCTGTTGTTCTTTATGTGGATCACGTTGTTGGAATGGGCGAAGGCGTCCGCCTCGTCAGGATCCGTGATGTCGGTTACGCCGGTGAGGCGCAGGCCCGTGATGGTGCTTTCGTAGGCGACGCCTACGATGCCCAGCGAGTTGTTGCCCCGGGCGCCGATCAGACCGGCCACGGCCGTTCCGTGGTCGTTGGTTGCCGAGAGGACCGGAGCGGCATCGTCGTCCAGATCGTTGAAGTCGTAGTCTATGTTGGCGTCGTAGTTGGTCTGCAGGTCGGGATGGGTGTGCTGTAATCCGTCGTCCACAACGCCGACGGTAACGCCTGCGCCGGTGTAGTTGTCCCATACGGAGACCACGTTGATGTCGTTCCAGACCGCCGCGTTCGTCTGACCCGTGCTGCGAAGATGCCACTGGTTGGGGAAGTAGGGATCGTTCGGGGTCAGTTTCTTGGCGCGGCGCCGCGCCAGCAGAGGCTCAGCCGAAGCCACGCCCGGGAAGCGGCGAAGGGCTTCGGCGGTTGTCAGGGAGTCCGATGGGCTGCTGACGGTCAGGATGACGTAACCGGGCGCGTAGGAGCGGGTTTCCGTCTTCTCCGCCCGCACGGCGGCTGCGAGCCCCTTGGCGTTCGTACCGGCCCGGAGCTTGAGAAGGATCTTGCAGGTTGCATACCGCCGGGTAACTGCGTCTCTCACAGCGTTGCGCTGGTAGAGAACGAGAGTCGCTTTCAGTCCCGATTTCCCGGCGTCCACCACGCGCCGGCGGACGGCTTCCGCTGTGGCGGCTTTCGCCATGTTCACTTTGGTGCGCGTGCCGTCCGGGCGGGTTACGGCAATCTCGTCCATCGCGAGTTCGAATACCGGGCGCCGGTTCCCATCCGCTATCCGGTATGAGGTCCGGAGCGGCGGGATGACTGCCTGCTCCTGGGCCCATGACCCCACGGTGATCAGGTGGATGATCGACAGGATGACGGGAACTGTAAGAGCAGCCGGCAACTTCACGCGCACCCCCTGGATTTGAAATCATGTTAAGGCGCCATCGAGGCGTGCGCCTCCAACATCTCAGTGTGTGGAAAGCTGTGCAATCGAATCAAGCCAAATCGCGGGGGATAGGATATCTCTCGACCACCGAGCGACGTTACTGCCTGAGCAGCTTGCGGAACCATACGACCATTGCCCCGAGTAAGCTGAAGCTTAGCGCGAGGTAGATGCACACGCACGATACCCATGATAGGGGCGAAATCAGCCAGCGCGGGGGCGGGCGGCCAAGCTCCACGGCACGGGTGCCCAGGGTGGCCAGGAACGGGGTGACGGTGCCCAGCCAGGATATCTGGTCCACCGGCGTGTCGGTCACGCCCACCAGTATGAGGAGGAGCGCCACGGGGCCGAGGAACAGGAGCGCGAGCGCGGTGTAGGTGGCAAGCATCGCGTCCAGGCTCCGCTTGAAGACCATGGAGAAGAACAACCCGATCACGATGACCGTGAACATGTGCGTGGGGATTATGCACACGAAAGCGAACAGGTTCGCGAACGTGATCGTGCCCGGGTGCATCAAGCCCATCACGAGGTAGACGCACAGCAGCGCGACAACCGTCCCGGTGAACCGGAACGTCGCCAGCACCTTGCCCCAGACGATCTCCCGCGGCTTCAGCGGGGTCGCGAGCAGGAGGTCGAGCGTCCTGCGTTCCTTCTCCTGAGTGAACGCGTTCGACGCGAATGTCGGCGCTATCAACGTAATGAAGCCCAGCACGTAGCAGATATATATCTCGGCGAAGCCGGCGACGAGGAAGAATATGAAGATGACCAGCAGCGAAAAACCCAGGACGAGCATGTACCTTACCAGCAGCGTGCCCTGGCCGAACACTTCCGAGCCGATCTCCTTCTCGTAGACCGGGTTCACCCGGTCGGGCAGGAGCCTCGTCCGTTTCTTCGGTATCAGCAGCTTGTCCGGGAACGCGTCACGCCTGAGCACCAGTCCCTTCTGCCGGTCCGGGTTCTCCATGTCGATCGGGCGCGCAACCCGCGGGAACGGCTTCTTGACCCGGTTCACTATCTTGAGCAGCAACAGCCCGCCGGCGACGATGCAGACGAGCTGGACCGGCGGGAAGAGCATCGCCCGGCCGAGCTGCGACGCGTCGCGGACGACTGCAAGGAGGGTAAGCACGGGCGGCAGCACGAGCAGGAGGCTGACCGCGAGCGCCGCCTGCGTCCGGTGGAAGAACGTGGAACATGTCAACCCCACCAGGCCGCAGAGCGTTGTCAGGATGAACAGGCCGCCGTAGAAAGTGAGGATGTCCCACGTGGATATGCCGCCCAACACAAGACAAAGGCTGGCGAGCGGCAGAGTGGCGACCAGTAGGAGCTGGATATACATGAGGGACGCGAACAGCTTGCCCATGACGATCCCGGACGGGCTGATCGGCGCGGTGAGGATGAAGTCGAAGCAACCGTTCTCCTTCTCCGACGTCATCGATCCCGCGGCATGAATGGTTGCCAGCACCGCCATCATCAACACCTGGCCCGTGGCAAAGGTCCCGAACAGCAGACGTGAGATCTCGGACCTGACGGCGATGAGCTTGCCGCCGCGCGGCCACGCGATGATCATCACCGCGGAGAGCACCAGCAGCAGCACCAGGAGCGTCAGGAACGCGCCACGGCCGCGCAGCCCCGTGATCGACTCCCGTTTCCGGATTGCCGCCGCTCCTCTCATGCAACCACTCCCTCCGTTACGCGCAGGAACACCTCTTCCAGGCTGACCTTTTCCTCGTGGAACCACAGCACTCGGACGCCTTCTTTCATCAACGACGCGTGCAGATCGGCTGCGTCCTCCTCGGAACCCGGAAAGGAGAACCGGAAGTCCTGTTCATGAACCGTGAGATTGCTGACCTTCGGGTTGGCGGCGAGCACCTTGCGGGCGGCCTCGACGTCGGACAGGACCTTCACGTTGATGACCAGGTGCACTCTCACCCGGGACACGACGTCTGCCACCGGCCCGGTGGCGCGTAGCAAGCCCTTCTCTATGATGCCGATCTTGTTGCAGCAGGAAGCCAGCTCGGACAGGATGTGCGACGAGATCAGGATCGTCTTGCCCATGTTCTTGAGCTCCTTGAGTAGCTCCGTGATCTCCATCCGCGCCCGCGGGTCCATTCCGGACGCGGGCTCGTCGAGCAGGAGCACGGGCGGGTCGTGCACGAGCGTTTTCGCCACGCCGAGCCGCTGCCTCATGCCGCGTGACAGCCCGTTCACCAGGTCCTCGCTCTTTGTCTGCAGGTCGAGCAGCACGAGTATGTCGTCGATGATGCCGAGTCTTTTCTGCGACGGTATGCCGTATGCGACGGCGAAGAAATCGAGATACTCCCAGACCCTCATTCCGTCGTATACCCCGAAGTGGTCGGGCATGAACGCCATGCATCGCTTGACCTTGTCGGGATGCGCCCTGACGCTGTGCCCGCATATCCACGCATCGCCCCGCGTAGGGTCGAGCAGCGTGGCCAGGAACCGCAGGGTCGTGGTCTTTCCCGCACCGTTCGGGCCGATGAACCCGTAGATGTCGCCTTCCTCGATCTCCAGGTTGAGTCCGTCGACCGCGTTGACACCATCGTACTTCTTCGTGAAGTCCTTGATCTTTATCATCTCAACCGCCCTTCGTTGTGCGGATCAGTCGGCATTGTCCCTGTCTTCATGAACGTTAACTACGACTGCCAGTCTCGGAGTATCCATGGTATCGGCCCACCAGCGGCTACGGTCCTTCTCCTCCAGCACCGACCATCTCGGATTGCCGCCCGAGGGGACGGTCTTCGCCACCATGGTCTTGAAGAGCCTGCGGTAGACCAGGTAGTCGAACGGGGCGCCCTTTTTGGAAAGCGCGCCCCCGAGCCACTTCTCCGTTCTCTGTCCCGTTGAACTGTGCGTGAGTTCGACCTGCACCGGCTCCGCGTGCCTGTACTCGATCGGCAGCCTGAACCGCCAGATGCCGTATTCGTAGGTGTTCCGGCCCCACAGGCTCCGCCCCTGCAGGATCCTGGGCGAGTTCGACTCGATCAGCTTCCGTGAGACGAGATAGCCTTCCAGCCGGTGCGACCCCGGGGCAAGCTTGAGGGGCAGTCGGACTAAGACTGCCGTCAGACCGCTGGTGGCGACGGGCACTTCCCGTGCCGCCACGGGCTGCACCAGTCCGTCGATGTGTCCGAGAAGGAACGCCGGGCCGAGCCGGCAACGTTGCCACACGAGGTATTCGGTGACCGCGTCGGCGATCTTCGCCTCGAATTCCGGTTCCGGCGTGGAAGGACCGGTCCATGCGTGTTTCACTATGGCCCGCCAGTTGGCATTGGCGTCCTCCCAGGAATCGAGCTTTGCGGATTTTCCGGCCGGCAGGTCGCCCAGGTTCACCGCCCGGCCCATGCAAACGATCACGCAGTCCCGTATGTCGTGGTCGGTCCCGTTGCGTATCCACCCCGTAACCGCGCTGCCGTTCCTGGTGAGTTCCGCCGCGATCCCGCCGCCGAGCTCGACCACCCCGTCGGTCTCGAGGAAGCGTTGGCTGTGCGCGTGGACGTTGAGCCGGGCCGCCGGAGTGCCCTTCGTCCAGTCCAGCTCCAGCACCTTCCGCGCCAGCCCCCTGTGGCCGGTGCTCGATCGCGGATGGATCGGCAGCGCGCTCGCGCCGGGGACGCGCAGCTCGTAGTTGCCGTGCCTCGGCGAGTAGACGCCCATCACCTGGCTGGCGACGCCGACCGGGCTGTCGGCGGCGCACTCGATCACACCCACCCCGGTCACCACCAGGTCCCGAGCGCCGCCCTGCATTCCGGCCGTGAGTCCGAACAGGGCGAAAGCGACCGAGATGGCAGGGAGCGCGACCCAGGCGTATTCCAGCTTGCCGATGCTCCTGAAGACGAGGTAGTTCAATGGTACCGCCGCCAGGATGTAGACGCTAAGGAGTGTGACGATGGCCCAGACCGAGGGTATCTTCTTCATCGAGTGCTCGCGGATAGCCGTCTCAAACCGCTGTCTCGGGTTCTTGCCGGGCCCGCGCCCCAGCGGCGGGAGCGCGTCTTCCGAGCCTGAGAAGAACGCGTAGTCGTTCATCAGGACGGGCCGGCATTGCTCGCCCAGGACTTCCTGCACGAAGAACTCCCGGCCGGACAGGCCCGCCAGTGCCGGCGTCTTCAGGTCGAAGGCCACGAATGTCACGGTGCCTAATCCGCTCCGCTTCCGGACGACCAACGGGATGCCGTCCTGCTCCATGATGACCGTTGACCCGTGCCGAAGCCGGGATTCGAGCAAGGACAGCACCTGGTCCTCGCCGGGACTCATGCCGTATCGGCGCAGGAACGCGGGTCGGGTCTCAACGTAGTTGCCGTCGGTCAGCACGGGATAGAAGTCATCGGCCAGCTCCTCCTTGATGCCGGTCTCGAGTCCGCCTTCCGACAGGACCAGGCGTCCGCCCATCAGCACGTAGTGCTTGATCGCATCGCGCTGGGCCTCGGTAAGGCGCATGAACACGCTGCGTTCCGCGATGATTGCGCATACGGCGGAGAAGCCGAGCCACTTGTCGGGCAGGTTCTCCGGCCTCGCCTGGATCGTGTAGCGCTCCGGGATGTTGCGTACCTCGCGGGTCCGCGGGTTCACCTGCCAGAACATACGGTAAGGCGCATGCGTGTTGCAGAGTACCAGGATCATTTCCCTGTTCTCCAGTGCCGACATCAGGGGAATGAAGTTCGAGACGAGCTCCCGTCCGCCCGACCGCAGCCGGACCGCCAGCTGGTCCTCGCCCTTCCCGAGCCACACGGTGAACGAGAACTCCTTGCGTGAGTTCTTGGGCAGGTCCACCTTGCGCGAGTAGCGGGTAAGCCGGCTCATCCCCTTGCGCTGTTTTCTTTCGACGATCAGCTCGCCCTTGATGGGCCGGAGCGTGTTCTTGACGGTCACGCGGAGCGGCGCCCAGGAATAGGCGCGGTAGGAGAACTGGCCGGGTGCGAAGCCGACGTAGCCCTCCACTTCGATGGCCGGTTTCGGCGGCGCCGCGGCCGCCGCGCACGACAGCGCGAGCAGCAGGGCCGCCGCGTGCGGGAGCATCCCGAATCGGGCGGCGGGCGCGGCTCGCGAGGATCCGCATTCGCGCAAGGCTTCGGCGGAACAAGCTGCCCGCCTTACCGGGGCGGCGGATCCCCGGGACAGTACTGATCGTGTTTGGGTGTTCAGTCCCATTGAGAACGGTCCCTTGGCAATCCGATCTTAGCGTTACCAGCCAATCGTGCACAAGTGTAGAGCAAACCCAGCCGGAAGATTCATTCGTTCAAGCGGTTCGATTAAGACAAGTTTTGACATTGTACTGTCGGATAAGGCACGCTGATAACATGCCCGCCCGTTGGAGAACTCTTCTTGCCGCAAAGCGGCCCTGGCGCCGCGCCCGCCCGCTCGTTGCGCTCCTTCTCGCATCCCTGCTGTTTTCGTGCGGTCCGCAGGAGAAGAAGCCTCAGAAACGCAAGAAGGGCCCCGCGATGAAGGCCGCCGCGCACATGGACGGCCGGATCATTCCGGGCAGGTGGACCTCGGTATCCGTAACGCTGGCAGGCAGGAAAGGGGGGCACAGGGGCCTGCTCGGCGTGTCATACCAGGACGAGGGCGGCAAGGACGTGACCACGTGCCTTGACGTGGATATCCCCGAACAGTCGAAGAAGATCTACAGGCTGCCTATCAGGCCCGCCAACGAAGGTGTTTCCGTCTGGTTCCTGCCCCGCGGCGGAACCGCACGATCGGGCATCCCGCTTCTGCTCAGGCCCGCGCACAGACCCACGATGGATCCCGATTCCCTGCCGCCCGCGCTGGTGCTTCTCTACGGTAAGGAGATGGGGATGGTCAAGACGGCGCTGGGCACCAACGACACGCGGGTGATAACGGCCGACGTGAGCACGTTCCCGGAACGCTGGTATTGTCTCGAGTCCGCCTCCACGGTCGTCTTCCGGGCGGCCGCGCTCGGGCAGCTCGACAAGCACCAGGCGCAGGCGCTGGCGGAGTGGGTCCGTTCGGGCGGCCGGGTGATCGCGGACCTGCGGCCGGGCGACACGCCGCCGCGGAGCCGTGTCCTCGGTCCGCTGTTCGAGAGCGCGGGCGGGACCGTGATCGCCCGCGCGGGCACGTCGCCCATGGCCGTCGAACGACAGGTCGGGCTGGGGACCGTGGTACGTCTGAACGTGTCGATAACCGACCCCGGGGTCACCCTTGGACAGACCCCAGTGCTCCGTGCCATAGTGCATCCCAGGCCCGCCGGCACGGCCTGCGCGATGCTGGGTGTTCGCAGCGACCAATCGTGGCAGTACCAGCAATGGGTGAGACCCGTGCCGGCGGCGACCGCGTTCCTCTTTCTTCTCGGCTACCTGGTCCTGGTCGGCCCCGTTGATTACCTCGTCTTGAAGCGCCTGAGACGCCTGGAATGGACATGGTGCACGTTTGCCGTTGTGAGCATCACAGCCACGCTCCTGTCGCTTCGATGGGTATACACCACGCGGGTCGGCGCATTCACGGCGAGGACAGTGTCGGTGGCCATGCTTGGGCCCGACGGCGGCGGACGCACGGTCGCGGTTACCGATCTCTACAGCCAGAAGACCGATGCCTACAGCTTCGGTACTGACGGACGGAAGACGATCCGTCCCATGGCCCTGGGCGAGCAGGGCGGGATGGGCGCGGGCGGGCTGCTGGGGCCGGGGGGCTACCGGGTGCGGACCGACAAGGGATTCAGCATGGAATCCTACCACATACCCATCTGGACACATCGCCTGCTGCGGACGGATTCGGTCGAAGCGGCGGGCACGGTCGAACGAGGCGCCGTCACCGACTCGTGGCCGCTCGAGCTGGGCGGCCTGGAGCCGCGGCTCGCCAGGCTGCTCCTGCGCGACGCAAATTCGACAATGCCGGGGGCGGCCATGTACTTCAATGAAGCTGATAACGCCAAGGCCGCCCGCGAGGCCGCGAACAAGGCGCGCAACTTCCTGCAGCTACAGCTGTTGCGGATCACCGACGAAGATGTCGGCTTCCTGATCACGGCCCTCGCCGAATACCGGCTCCTGATGGACGCGTCGTCCACCTTCACGGGCAGCGTGAAGCTGACCAGGCGCGAGTCCGCCGGGGCGCCTTTCTCCGTGTGGGGCAAATCGCCGCAGACGACGACCACGATATACACGATCACGCAGGACACGAACGGGGATCAACAATGACAGAGCTCGCAGTAGAGACAACACACCTATCGAAGGCCTACGCGCGACGGAAGGCGGTGAGGGAACTGAATATCCAGGTGCCGCGCGGCCGGGTCTACGGTTTCATCGGCCCGAACGGCGCCGGCAAGACGACGACGATGAGGATGTTCGCCACGTTGCTTCGTCCCACCACGGGCAGGGCGCTGATACTGTCGCACGATCTTTCGCAGGTCGCCCAGATTCGGGCCCGCATCGGCTACCTGCCCGAGAAAACGGCCCTTTACGAGCGGCTGACCGTCCGGGAGTATCTCAGGGTATTCGCCCACGCCTACGGGGTGACGGCCAAGGGGATCCCCCGGCTCCTGGAAGATGTTCTCAGCCTGGTGGACCTGAACAAGATGGATTTCCGGATCATCTCCACGCTGTCGAAGGGCATGAAACAACGCGTGGCGCTTGCGCGGTGCCTCATCCACAACCCCGACCTGCTGCTGCTGGACGAGCCGAATTCCGGCCTCGATCCACGCGGACGGCTCGAGATGAGAGAGCTGCTGAAGGAGCTTCGCAGGCTGGGCAAGACGATCTTCATTTCCAGTCACGTCCTCACGGAGCTGGACGAGATATGCGACTCGGTCGGCATTATCGAGAAAGGCGACCTGCTGTTCTCGGGCTCCATAGCCGAGCTTAAGCAGCGTATCGGGGCGACGCCTCACTTCCTGGTACGCGCCGAGCCCGAAGTGTGCCTGCGCGCCGGAACGAACCTGCCGGGCATCGAAGTTGTAGAACAGGAGGACGGGACGGCCGTATTCCGGGTCACGGGCCAGGCGTCGCAGGCGGATGTCGCCGCCGAGATCATCCGGAACGGTGGGAAAGTGCTGGAACTCGCGGAACAGAAGGCGAACCTGGAGAAGCTGTTCATCGAATTCACGGAGGGCGGCGGAGTGGCATGAACATGCTGTTGCAGAAAGAGCTCTGGGACGAAGGACGCCGCTTGCGCACTTTCGTCATACGGGTTGTTTTCATCTTCGCCGTTTTCGCGATGGTCTGGCTTGGGAACTTCAACCTCGACGGTTACCCGTCCTACGGCAACCCGGACCTGGGCTTGAACGTGTTCGTGACACTGGCGTTGTCATTGGTGGCAACGATCATGCTGCTCGGGCCGGCGCTGACGCTGCCGTCGGTCACCACCGAGCTCGAGACGGGCACGCTCGACATGCTGCTCTGTTCGCAGCTGACCACGCGGCGGATCGTGATGTCGAAGGTGATCGCGAGAACCATCGTGGTAATGTCCATCGTCCTGGCCTGTGCGCCGATAATGGCTTTGGCCACATATTACGGCGGCGTCGCGCCCCGGCAGGCGGTCGTGGTGCTTCTTCTGCTCTGCTCCATGGCGTTCCTGTTCGCCGCGGAGGGCGTGCGCATCGGGCTTACGACCTCGAACATCAAGTCTCCGACCGGCGCGATGGTGGGCTGGCTCGTGCGCTACAACATACTCACCGCGATCGGGTGCGTTAACCCGTTCATCGCGGTCTCGTTCGCTGCTTTCCTGGGCGTGGTCTGGCCGGTGGTGGCGGTTGTCATCCACATCGGGCTCGGACTGGTCGCGATCGAGCGGGTTGTGAGGCGAATGGATTTCAGGCACCACTGGGGAGTTGAGGAGACATGGTTCCCGGAGCGCCGGGTTGTGTTCGCACGTGCAATCTTCTCCGACAGGCAGGAATGGGAACATCCGCTCATCTGCAAGGAGCTGCAGCAGGGCCGGCATGCGACATTCTACGTGGTCGGCTGTCTTGCGATAGCCCTGTGCGCGGTGATAGACGTTCTCTCGCTGGGCGGCAGCAGCTGGTCGGCTCTGTCGGGCGGCCTGCGGTTCTCGGTCGGGCTCCAGGTAATGCTCGCGCTGTTCTTCTCGGCGCTGATCCTGTCGGAGATGGTGAGTTCCGAGAAGGCGGACGACACGCTGGATCTGCTCAACCTGACGGGTGTGTCCCCGCGCCGCATCATCATCGCCAAGGCCAAGTCGCTTATCATGCCGCTGAAGTACCTGACCGTGTCAACGGTGCTGCACGTGATCGTGCTGGGCATCGGCGAGATGGTCTGTGGTGACGAAGCGTTGGACTGGCTCCTTACGCCCGTTCGCGTGTTGCTGGGCGGCGCGGCCATCTTGTCAACGTGTGTCGCCTACTGCGCCGCGGCGATCTGGTTCGCGGCCGTCACGAGGACGCGGGCCAGGGCGGCCCAGTTCACCATGGGTACCCTCGCCGCGGGGCTGATTGTTCCGTACATCGTGGCGCCTCCGGGCTTCGTTGGACATCTCGTGAAGCAATGGGCGCTGTTTACGATGCTGGCCCAATACCCGGCCGAGACCGGAATGGCGATGTCACTGGTGATAATCGCCATAACGGGTACTTTTTCCTGGGGTCTGCTGAAGCTTGCGGGCGCCCGCCTGGGCCGGATTCCCCCGGAATAACCCCGGTTCTCGGCACGTCGGACATGAGCCAGAAACCATAAACCGTCTTTCTTCGCTGTAATTTCCGCTTTGGAAAACGTTATATAGAGTGTAGAATCCCGCATAAAGAGTCCCGCTCCGGTCTGGGCGGACTCAGGCAGGGCTTACTGAACAGCATTGATACCCGGAGGATTTACCGTGGCCCGGCGGAAGACCCTCGAAGAGAAAGTAGATTCGTTTTGCGCCCGTTACCGGCTGGTGCGTAGCTGGACCCTGTTCCAGGCCGTCCTGTTCGGCGCCTGCGGCATAGCGGCGGTCTATATCCTCTGTGACAAGCTGTTCTACATCGGCACGGGCTACTACCCGGTCGCTTCGTCCGTTGCCTTCGTCGGCCTGTCCATCCTGCTCGCCTACTACATCTTCGCGCCCCGTCGGGACCGGCTCGTCAGCTACCTCGTGGACAAGCGCGCGGACCTCAAGAACCTGGTTTCTTCCGGGCTGAGCGTGCAGGGCGAGAGGGACGAGATCTCGGTCGCTGTCGCCGGCCGTGCAAGCGCTTCGCTCCATAGCCTGAGGCCCGCGAAAGTGCTCCCGTTCAGGCTGCACTGGACCGGCCGGTTCCTGTACGTACCGGCCATCATCCTTGTGATCGCGCTGGTCATCCCGATCCTGGACGTGATCGGCAGGAAGGAGAAGGCGGATAAGGCGGCCGTGGAGAAGGCCGAGGTCAAGAAAGGCGCCCTCAAGCTCGCCGCCAAGCTGACCGCGGTACAGAAGGACACCAGGCCGCTCCAGGGCGTGAAGGCGAAGAAGATGACCAAGGAATTCAACTCGCTCGCCAAGAACATGCTCGGGGCAAGCAAGAAGGAAGCCCTGATGAAGATCGGGGAGTTCGAGAACAAGTACCAGAAGAAGTTCGCCGAGCAACGCAGCTTCGAGAAGGCGGCCAAAGGGCTCAAGACCAACCCGGACCACACGGGTCTTTCGCCGGAAACGCGGAAACGCCTGAAGAAGCTGATGAAGGATCTCGCAGCGGGCAAGCTGGGCGATGCGGGCAAGACAATGAAGGAGCTGGCCGACAAGCTGCAGGGCAACAAGCTGTCGATGGCGGAGAAGCAGGCCCTTGCCCGGGAGCTGGCCAAGATGGCCGAGCAGATGAAGGGCAACTGCGCCGGGGAGCTTGCCGATCTCATGAGGCAGCTCGCGGCTTCCACGACCGACAAGAAAGGCCTGCTCCCGCTATGCAAGGCGGCGGGCGACAAGATGAACGAACTCGCCGAGTTCGCCAAGGACTGCGAGGGACTGCGGGCCATGAAGGATGGCCTCGGCGAGGCGAAGCAGGCGATGCTCGGGGACTCCTTCGCCGACTTCGACGCCCAGGCGGTCGAACAGTACATGGAAGCGCAGGCCAAGCTGGGCGGGGCGTGCCAGAACGGCCAGTGCGGCATGTGTGCCCAGTGCCAGGGCAAGGGGAAGGGCAACAACACCGGCGGCGAGGGCATGGGCCGCGGCGGCGAGCCGCCGGAGAAGGAGACCGCCACGGCATTCAAGAGCACCATGAGCCCAAGCAAGATCAACAAGGGCAGGATCCTGCACGAGCTTTTTGTGAAAGGAACGCCCGAGAAGGGCGAAGCTCGCGAGGAATACTCCGACGTACTCAGGGCGGCGAAACAGCATGCCGCCGGCTCACTCGCGAGAGACCGCATACCACGAGAATACGAAGATGTAGTGAAGTCCTATTTCAACTCACTGGACCTGGAAAAGCCGGGCGCGCAGCCTGACAACAACGCGAACGACTAACCTGCACGGAGAACGGATGAATCCACCAGCACATGAAGGGGACCGGACTGTCGAACGACGTATAGGCCTGTTTCTGGCCGTTGCCGCGCTTGCGGCCGTGACGGGCTGCGGCGGCAAGCAACAACCCGAGGTCGTGGTCTACACGGCGCTGGACCGCGGCTTCTCGGAACCTATCCTCCAGGAGTTCGAGAAGACGACGGGGATCAAGGCCCGCGTGAAATACGACGTCGAGGCCACGAAGACCGTCGGGCTCGTGAGCGCCATCCGTGCAGAGTGCGAGCGGCCGCGCTGCGACGTGTTCTGGAACAACGAGATCGTCAATACGATCAGGCTCAAGAACGAGGGGCTGCTGACGCCGTATCGCCCGAAGGCGGCGGAGCCGTTCCCGGCCGTCTTCAAGGACCCGGAAGGGCATTGGTCGGGCTTCGCCGCAAGGGCACGCGTGCTGCTGGTGAACACGAACATCGTGAAGGCGGGCGAGGAGCCCGACTCGATATACTCGCTGGCCGATCCGAAATGGAAGGGACGGACGGGCATCGCGAAGCCGCTCTTCGGCACCACCGCCACCCACGCCTCGTGCCTCTTCGCCGCGCTGGGCGAAGAGAAAGCCGCCGAGTTCTTCGAATCGCTGAAGGAGAACGAGATCCGGGTGATGTCGGGCAACAAGGGCGTCGCGCTCGACGTGGCGGCCGGCCGGCTGGCGTTCGGCATCACCGATACGGACGACGCCATCATCGAGGTGGAAGGCGGCAAGCCCGTCAAGATCGTCTATCCCGATTCGAGGCCGGACCAGCTGGGCGCACTGTTTATTCCGAACACGCTGGCGCTGGTGAAGAACGGGCCCAACCCGAAAGCTGCCCGCAAGCTGATAGAGTACCTGCTTTCTCCAGAGGTCGAGGCAGCGCTGGCCAAGGCGGAGTCCGCACAGATCCCGCTCAACCCGGCCGTGAAAACGGCCGCGCGCGTGAAAACACCAAGCGAAGTCAATGCCATGCAGGTTGACTTCTCGCAGGCCGCCGGTACGTTTGAGAAGGCGGCCTCCTACATTGAGAAGACTTTTCTGAGATGACGAGAGTGAGCGACCGAGAAACGCGGCGCAGTGCCGCCGGTATCGCCGGGAAGGCGGTCGCGGCGCTGCTGTGGATCCTCGGTCTCGCGTGCGTGGCGCCGGTCATCGCCGCGCTTGCCGGATGCTTCTGGCACGAGGGCGCTCCGTCGACGGCGCACTTCGCCGCGGCCTTTGCCGATATCGCGGGGACCGCCCGCCTGCTGCTCAACAGCGGTGTCGTGACACTGGGGGCCGTGCTTGTTGCCCTCGTCCTCGGGGTACCCATGGGGTTCCTCTGTTTCAGGACGGACCTGCCCTTCCGGCGCGTCATCATTGTCGGCGCGCTCGTGGCGGCCTGTGTGCCGGTCTACGTCACGGCCACCTGCTGGATGGCCCTGTTCGGGATGCGGTTCTGGCTATACAGCCCGTGCGGGGCGGCGTGGATTCACGGGCTGGCCTGCACGCCGCTGGTGGTACTCATCACGGGCGCCTGCTTTGCCACGGTCGACCGCAGCCAGGAGGAGGCGGCGGCGCTGCATACGGGCGCGGCGGGCATCTTCCGGCACGTCAGCCTGCCGCACGCGGCGTGGTCCATGGCCGCGGCGGCAATGGTGGTGGCCGTCCTCTGTCTTGCCGATATCACGGTGACGGACGTCCTAGTGGTCCGGACATTCGCCGAGGAGGTCTTCACGCAGTTCCAGCTCGGGGCCGGCCCCGAGCGTGCCGCGGCCGTTTCGTTTCCGGTTGTGTTCCTGCTCGCCGCGTTGGCCGCGGCGCTCCGGCGGAAGCTGCGCGACTACGGGGAAGCCGCGGTATACGGCACGGGCCCCGCGCCGGCGCCGCTGCCGCTTGGCGCCAAAAGGCTCCCCATTGCGCTGGCGGTCGGTTGTATCGTAGCCGCATTCCTGGTCGTACCGGTCGGTTCGCTGTTACGAACGGTCGGCAGCTGTGAAAGCCTGTTGACATCTTTCAGGGCGTCGGACCGCGAGCTGCTGGGGACGTTGCGCGTGACGCCGATCGCCGCCAGCGTGTGCGTGGTGCTCGCGGCAGGCGCGGCGCGGGCGGCAGTGAAGAGCCGCATGGCCCGGTGGCCGATCACGGTGCTGGCCGTGTTACTCGTCGCCGTTCCCGCGCCGATCGTGGGCATCGGGCTGATAAAGGTGCTGAACCGGCCCGGGCCGCTGGGCGCGATCTACGACTCGCAGGCGGTGCTCGTGGCGGCTTACGTGATTCGCACGCTGCCGTTCGCTTTCCTGGTCATCCTGCCCGCGGTAAAGCGTATCCCGCGCGAGCTCGACGACCAGCTTGCGCTGGCGGGCGGCGGCCTCTTCCACAAGGTAACCTGCGTCCTCGCGCCGTTCTGCTGGAAGGCGATCGCGGTGGCATGGCTCCTGGCGTTCGTGCTTTCGCTCGCGGAGACGGGCGCGTCGTTCCTGGTGGTGCCGCCGGGGAGGACGACGCTGACCATACGGTTCCTGACGCTTATCCACTACGGCGTCTACCCGGACGCCGCGGGGATCTGCCTGCTGCTGCTGGCGGTGGTTGCCGTGGCGGCCCTGGGTATCGGCGGGCTGCTGTGGCCGGCGATGAAGGATCGCTTTGCATAGACGGCCCGGAGTTCATACGGAGACAACGTGAGACTGAGACTCGTCAGCCCGGTGTTCGGCAAGGAGATGGTGACGCTTGCACGAAGGAAACGACACTTCTTCGCGCGAGCCCTGATGCTCGGCTCCCTGTTGCTCATAATCACGATAATCTGGTCGCAGTCGGTCCGGCTGCAGTATTCGGGGTTCATGGACCTGGCGCACATCGGGCACACGCTGTTCACGTCCTTCGCGAACATCCAGATCATCGCCGTGGCCGTGCTCATGCCCGCTCTCGCCGCGCCGGTCATCGCGGCGGAGAAGGACCGTAGAACGCTCCACCTGCTGTTGATGTCGAACCTGTCGAACGGGAACATCCTGCTGGACAAGCTCCTGTCGCGAATCGTGCTGCTCGGCCTCCTTCTGCTTTCCGGCCTGCCGATCTTCCTGGCGCTGCTGGCTTTCGGCGGCATCGAGCCGGCGTTCGTACTGAACTCGTACGCGTGGATGTTCGGGATAATGTTCGCGTGCGGCGGGATCGGGTTGTTCTACTCGACGCGGCTGAACAAGACCCACACGGCGATGATGGCAACGTACGCGACGATGGTCGTCTACTTCTTTGCCATCATCTTCCTCCGGGAAGAGCGCATAATCCCCTGGCGGACACAGAAGTATTTTTTGCCTGTCAGGCTGGACGAGAACTCGGGCTTCTTCTTCCTGTGCGGGGGACTGACGGTGTTCCTGCTGAGCCTGACGATCTGCAGGCGCATGTTGCCGCATGTGGCCGGTCGGCGGAAGCGCCACATCCTGAAACGGCTCTTCGGCCGGCTGAACGCCTTCTTCGAACGCATCAATTTCACCGGCATCGTCATGTGGTCCGAGGAAAAGGCGCTCAGCAACAACGCTGCAATGTGGAAGGAGTCGAGTAAGCACTTCTTCGCCAGTACTACATTCCTGGTTAGACTGTCCTATACGCTCCTTGTGCTGACCATGATCCTGCTCCTGGTCCCTGGGCTGTGGGGGATCTCCGGCGAGGTAGTCTGTCTCATAGGGTTCATCGTGCTCGCGATGATCACCATAATCGCCTCGTCGGCGGCCTTCACCTCCGAACGGGAGAAGCACTCGTTCGAGGTGCTCATGTCGTCACCGCTGACCGCGGGATCGATCGTGTGGGCGAAGTTCATCTCGATTCTCAAGCTGACGATCCCCGTTCTTCTCTGCATGGTGTCCTGGTTGATCATCGGCGGCGCGGTGGACGGCGAGATCTTCGATGACTGGTACTGGCGGCGCGCGACATCGCCGAATGCGTACGTTGTGATTACGACCACGATGCTGGCCTATTTCCCGATGTTCATTGCGATAGGACTGTACTCAAGTGTCAAGCGCAAGAAAGTGCAGACCGCCATGCTGCAGACATTCCTCATCATTCTCACATGGAGCCTGCTGCCGGTCGTCCTGCTGTTGCTGGAAGTGTTCGATGTCGTCAACCTGGGTGATTTCAATGAGGGCCTCATGCAGATGACGCCGGTACTGGCGGGAGCCTTCGTGCTGGACGGCAATTTTGAGACATGGGCGTACCTCTGGTGGATTCCGGCCTGGATGATCCTGCTGTACATAATTGTCAGGCGATTCGACAAGCTGGTCGGGAGGCAGTAGTTGGAGGGTTTCAGGTTTCGGGTTTCAGGTGTCAGCTCCAGAGGTGGGACGGGAGGAGCTTTGGAGAGCGGCGGGCCTCCGCCGCATTCGGACGGTGAGATGAAGGTACAACGGAACAGACTGGGTGCGTTGGCGGCGGTGCTTGTCTTAGTCGCCGGCTGTGGCGGGGAGCCGGGCACGGACGGGCGGTTCGAGCTTGTTGTCGGCTCGCGCGGGCACACTGCCGGCAAGTTCAACCGCCCGCGCGGGATAACGCATCACCCCGGCGAAAATGTCGTGTTCGTTGTTGACTGGGATGGGCGCATACAGAAGTTCACGCTCGACGGCGCGTTCAGGGCGTCGTGGATCATGCCGAAGGTCGAGAAGGGCAAGCCCGAGGACCTCTGTGTCGGCGGGAACGGGAACCTGCTGGTTGCGGACACGCACTACAGCCGGGTGGTTGAGTTCTCGACGGACGGCACCATTGTGCGTATGTTCGGGCAGTACGGCCGGAAGCCGGGCGAGTTCATCTACCCCGTGGGCATCTGCAGGGACGACAAGAACGACGTCTACGTGTCGGAATACGGCGAGAACGACCGCATCCAGAAGTTCAGCCCCGAGGGCGAGTTTCTCCTCGAGTGGGGCAGCTTCGGGACGGAGCCCGGCCAGTTCCAGCGGCCGTCGGGCATAGCGTTCGCTGCGGGGACCGGGATATTCGTGGCCGACGCCGTGAATCACCGGGTGCAGCTTTTCTCGCCGGACGGCGAGCTGGTTCGCGTTATCGGGAAGGAAGGAACGGGACCGGGCGAGTTCCGGTATCCCTACGACGTGTCGGTGAAGGGAAAAACGCTCTACGTGCTTGAATACGGCAACCACCGCGTTCAGAAGATGACATTCGAGGGAAAGCCGCTGGGAACCGTGGGCCGGCCGGGCCGGGGTGACGGCGAGCTTGCCTCGCCGTGGCGCTGCGCCGCGGTCGCGGACGCGCTTTACGTGTCGGACACCGAGAACAACAGGGTCGTGAAACTGGCAGAAACGTTTTGAAACGGACGCATATCGTAATCCACTCGCTGGTGGTGCTGGCGATCCTGGCCGGCGTGGGCGCATGCTGGGCCGCCGGCTGGATAACCTTCTTCTCGCCGCTCTGGTTGATCGCGCTGGCGGTGCTGCCCGGTGCCGCGTTCATCGCCGCCACCGGCATGTCCGGGCTGCCGTCGCACACCAACGCGATCTCGCTCACCGTGCGCGCCATCCTGTTCATGCTGCTGATCTTCTGCCTCGCCGCCATCCAGTTCGTCCTCGAGAACGACAACCTGTGCATCCTCTTCCTGCTCGACCACTCCGCCAGCATTCCGGCCGAGATCGTCCAGGAAGAGCTCGGCTACGTCAACGCGGCCGCGGAGACGAAGCGCAAGAAGGACGAGGCGGGGATAGTCATCTTCGGTGACGACGCCAGTGTCGAGATAACGCCCGAGAAGGAGCTCAAAATCGACCGCGTTCACTCGCTGATCGGGAAGGGGTACACCGACCTGCAGCGCGGCCTGGAGCTGGCGACCGCCGCGTTTCCCGCCGACATGCGGAAGAAGATCGTGCTCATAACCGATGGTAACGAGAACAAGGGCGACTTCCTGGAGGGCATCAAGTTCGCGGCGGGGAACGGGGTTGTCACCGACATCCTTCCCGTCAGCTACGAGTACGCCAAGGAGGTGCTGGTCGAGAAGGTCCACCTGCCGGACAAGATCAAGGAGAACGAAACGTTCGACCTGCGCGTTCATATCCTGTCCATCCAGGATTGCCCGGCCGACCTGGCCATATACCGGAACGGCGTATGCGTGGCCCGCGAGAAGCTGGAGCTCACGAAGGGGCGCAGCAACTACAGCGTGGCGATGAAGATCAAGGAGCCGGGCTTCTACACGTTCACCGGGCGGATAAGCAGCGCGCACGACACGATCCGCGAGAACAACGAGGCGTCCAGCTACGTCTACATCCAGGGCTCTTCGCGTATCCTGTTCGTCGCGCCGTCACTGGCCGAGGTATCGGACCTCGCCCGCGTCTGCCGCGAGGACAACCTCGAGGCAGATGTCATCATGCCGGAGGACTTCCCGGAGTCGCTCGGCATGCTGCAGAACCACGACTGCGTGATACTGGCCAACGTGCCGGCGGACAGCCTTACCCAGAACCAGATGAGCATGATCCAGGCCAACGTGCGCGATCTGGGCGTGGGCCTGGTAATGATCGGCGGCGCAGACGGGTTCGGCGCCGGCGGATACGAGGAGACGCCGGTCGAGGAGGCCCTGCCGGTCACCATGGACATCAAGCAGCGGAAGATAAACCCGAAAGGCGCGCTTGTCCTGGTGCTGCACACGTGCGAGTTCGCGCAGGGCAATTACTGGGCCAAGCAGATATCCAAGAAGGCGATCGACACCGTCAACAGGCAGGACGAGGTAGGGGTTCTTATCTACGGCGGCAAGGAGGAGTGGCTCTTCACGCTGCGGCCCGCGAAGGACAAGGCGTTCATGTACAAGAAGATCGATTCCTGTGTGCCCGGCGACATGCCGTCGTTCGTGCCGACGATCCAATTGGCCTACAACGCGCTCTCGAAGTCGGACGCGATGGTCCGGCACGTCATCATCATCTCCGACGGTGACCCGGCGCGTCCGACCCCGAAACAGATCCAGGACATCGCGGCGGCGGGGATCACCATTTCGACTATCGGCATAAACCCGCACTCGCCGCGGGACGTGGACGTCCTCAAGTACATCGCCTTCAGGACGGGCGGCCGCTACTACTTCGCCAAGGACCCGACCGTCCTCCCGCGGATATTCGTCAAGGAAGCTAAGGTCGTCAAGCGAAGCCTGATATTCAACAAGGAATTCCAGCCGCACCTCGTGCTGTCCACGGAGGTCACCAAGGGCATCGCGCCGAAAGAGGTGCCCACCCTGATGGCGTACGTCGCAACCACCCCGAAGCCGAGGGCGCTGGTTCCGATCCTGTCCGACAACGAGAACAGGGACCCTGTCCTCGCCTACTGGCGCTACGGGCTCGGGAAGTCGGTCGCTTTCACCAGCGACGCGACGTCGAACTGGGGCAAGAACTGGGTCCGGTGGGCGAAGTACAAGAAGATCTGGACGCAAATCGTTCGCTGGTCCGCGCGGAAGCGGGAGAAGAGCAACCTCAGGATCCACACGGAGATGCGTGGGAACCGCGGCACGGTGATCGTGGACGCCATAGACGCGAAGGGAAGATTCGTCAACTTCCTCAAGCTGAACGGACGGATCGTCACACCCGACAACAAGGGGAACGTGCTGGACATACGGCAGACGGCGCCGGGCCGTTACGAGGCGGAGTTCGACGCGAGCCAGGTCGGCGTAAACATCATCAACATCGGCTATCGCAACCCGGAGACCGGCGGGCAGGGCTTCGCCGCGGCCGGTGTCTCCATCCCTTACTCGCCCGAGTACAAGAAGCTCGAGAGCGACTTCGGCCTGCTGCGGCGCGCGGCGGCCGTGGGCGGCGGGCAGCTGCTGTCGGGCGACCCGAAGAAGGACCGGGTGTTCGATTCTGACCAGCCGGCGACCCGCTCGTTCCAGCCGATCTGGGAGCCCCTGCTCCTGGCGGCGCTGCTGCTGTTCTTCGCGGACGTGATCATCCGGCGCGTGATCATTACGCGCGGCGATTTCGCGGCCGGGCTGGCGGCGGTGAGGAAGGCGTTGACTCCCAGGAAGCGCAAGGGCGAACAGGACCAGACGATGGCGGCCCTGCTCAAGCGCAAGGAGAAGACCTTCGAGCGCATGCCGAAGGACGAGCGGCCCGAGCAGGACTTCAAGAAGAGGCTCACGCGCGCGGCCGAGGCGGGGAAGGGCGAGAAGCTCGAGATCGACACCGCGCCGGTGAAGGAGGAGGCGGCCGCGGCGGCCGCGGCCGCACCGAAGACGAAGCCCGGGAAGACCGAGAAGGCGGCGCCCGCGGTCGAGGAGGACTCGTACACCGGCCGCCTGCTCGCGGCGAAGAAGCGCGTCAAGGGCAGCAAGCTCGACAAGGAATCCGGCGACGACAAATAACACTGAAGAGGGAGGCGAAAGAATGAACATTGAAGAACGTGCCCGGCAGTTCAAGGAGGCCTTCGCACGGCTTCGGGCGGAGATCGGGAAGGTGATAGTGGGACAGCAGGAGATCGTGGAAAACACGCTTGTCTGCTTCTTCGCGCGCGGCCACGCGCTGCTCGAGGGCGTGCCGGGGCTGGGCAAGACCATGCTCGTTCGAACCATGGCGTCCGCGTGCGAGCTCGAGTTCAGCAGGATACAGTTCACGCCCGACCTGATGCCGGCCGACATCGTGGGCACCGACGTCGTGCACGAGGACGAGTCCGGCAACCGCGTGTTCGAGTTCAGGCCGGGCCCGATCCACAGCCAGATAATACTGGCCGACGAGATCAACAGGGCGACACCGAAAACGCAGTCCGCACTGCTCGAGGCGATGCAGGAGGGCACCGTCACCATCGGCCGCAAGACCTATACCATGCGGCAGCCGTTCTACGTGATGGCCACGCAGAACCCGATCGAAATGGAAGGCACCTACCCGTTGCCGGAGGCGCAGCTCGACCGCTTCCTCCTGAAGGTGCAGGTCGACCTGCCGACCAAGGACGAGCTGAAGGAAATACTGGCCAGGACCACCGATGCCGTCACGCCGGCGGCCGAGAAGGTCATCAACGGCGAGGAAGCGATGGAGTACCGCGCCTTCATCCGCGAGCTGCTCACCGCGGACAACATCAAGGACTACGCCGTGCGGCTCGTGATGGCCACGCATCCAGACAGCGACTACGCGCCGGACATGGTCAGGAAGTACGTCCGCTACGGCAGCAGCCCGCGCGGCGCGCAGGCGCTGACGATCGCGGCGAAGGTCTACGCCGCCATGGAGGGCCGGCTGCAGGTCGGGTTCGAGGATATACAGCGCGCCGCCTACCCGGGGCTGCGGCACCGGATACTGCTCAACTTCGAGGGCGAGGCCGAGGGTATCGCGACCGACGCGGTGGTGAAGGAGATCCTGGCGCACGTTCCGGAAATTGAGACCGGAGGATAGGATGGCCGAACTGCTACTGGACCAGGACACCATAAACCGGCTGGAACAGCTTGCGCTGATCTCGCGCAAGATCTCGACCGGCCGGTTGAAGGGTGAAAGACGCAGCAGGCGCCGCGGCGCGAGCACCGACTTCGCGGACTACCGCAACTACGTGGCCGGTGACGACCTGCGTTTCCTGGACTGGAAGATCTACGGCCGGCTCGAGCGCCTCTTCATCAAGCTGTTCCTGGAGGAGGAGGACCTCAGGGTCAATATCCTCATCGACGCCAGCCCGTCGATGCGCTACGGCAACCCCGAGAAGCTCATGTACGCGAAGCGGGTCGCCGCGGCGCTGGGCTACGTCTGCCTCTCGAAGATGGACAGCCTCACGGTCCGGACGTTCGGCGACACGCTCGGGGCGTCGTATGGTCCGAAGCGCGGGAAGGTCAACAGCCGCCGCTACTTCGATTTCCTCTCATCCATCGAACCCACGGAGGGGACATCGCTGCGGGACTCGTTCCGGACGTTCGCCAATACGACACGCGGCAAGGGCATGGCGATCGTGCTGTCCGACTTCTACGACTTCGACGGGTACGAGGAGGCGTTCCGCCAGCTCCTGGCGAGGGATTTCGAGGTGCTGGTCATACAGGTGTTGTCACCGCAGGAGATGAAGCCCGACTACCAGGGCGATATCCGGCTGCGGGACTGCGAGTTCGATGTGACGACCGACGTGTCAATGGGCAAGAGCATTCTCGACCTGTACCAGCGGACGCTGACCGCGTTCTGCAACGGGATGAAGGACTACGTCATCGGCCGGGGCGGCTACTACCTGCTCACGTCGACGGAGACGCCGTTCGAGCGGCTGGTCTTCGATGTGCTGCGGCGAAGGGGGGTCATAGGATGAGCTTCCTGAACCCGCTGGCCTTCCTGTTCCTGCTCTCGGTGCCCGGCCTGGTGCTGCTGTATTTCCTGAAGCTCAAGCGGCCGCAGGTGGACGTCCCGAGCACGCTGCTCTGGCAGAAGGTCATCGAGGACATGCGGGTAAACTCGCCGTTCCAGAAGCTGAAGCGGAGCCTGCTCCTGTTGCTCCAGCTCCTGGCGCTGCTCGCGGCTATCTTCGCGCTTGCCCGGCCGCTGCTCCGCGTGCGCCGCAGCTTCAACGAGAGCATTATCGTCCTGCTCGACCAGTCGGCCTCCATGATGACCGTCGAGGAGAACGGCAAGACCCGGCTGGAAATCGCGAAGGGGCACCTCGGGGAGGTGATAGACCATCTCTCCAAGGACCAGGAGATGATGATCCTGACGTTCAGCGAGAAGGCGAAAGCCGCCTGCGCGTTCACGAGCAACAGGCGCCGGCTCCAGGAGGCGCTTTCCGGCGTGGAGGCAGTTGAGTGTCCGACCAGGATCGAGCCCGCGCTCCTGCTGGCGAAATCGATTGCGAACTCCCGGAAGAAGCCGAGGCTCGTGGTCTTGTCCGACGGCGCGTTCGATACATCCCGCAGGATCGAGCTCCCGGTCGAGATCGAGTACCAGCAGGTGGGTTCCCGGCGGCCGAACCTCGCCATCACCGGGCTGGACATTCGACGGTCGCTGAGCGACAGGAACAAGATCGAGATGTTCGTGGCGGTGGAGAACTTCTCGACAGAGAAGTTTGCCGGGAACATGGTGGTCCACCTCGGGGGGGACGTGCTGGACAGCAAGTACTTCTCGGTAGGCCCGGAAGAGACACTGTCCCAGATCTTCGAGGCGATCCTGCCGTCGGGCGGCGAGATCAAGGTGGAGTTCGAAGTGAAGGACGCGCTGCGGTGCGATAACCGCGCCTGGAAAGTTGTTCCGCCGCCGCTGCACCGGCGCGTACTCGTCGTCGGCGAGAACAATTTCTTCATCGAGCGGGCGTTCAAGGCATCACGCGCGGTTGAGTGCGAGGCCGTGATGCCCGCCGCCTACAGCTTGGAGGCCGCGGCGGGTGCTTGTGCCGTGATATGGAACAACGTCGCGAAGCCGGGCATCGCGGAATGCGACAACATATATCTCGGCTGTTTCCCGGAGATGGAGGGGCTGGCGCAGGGAACGAAGATCGACGCGCCGGACGTGCTCGACTGGGACAACACGCATCCGTTGAACAGGTTCCTCGATTTCGACAACCTCGTCCTGTCGTCGACGATCGCGATGACCTTGCCCGAAACGGCGGCCGGAACGCTGCGCTCGTCCCGGACCCCGCTCATAGCGGTGATGGACGGCGGTGGTGGCTCCATGTGCGTTACCGGGTTCAACCCGCTCGAGTCGAACTGGCCGCTGCTGGCGTCGTTCCCCCTCTTCCTGAATAATTGCCTGGATCATTTCGAGGAGCGCCGGCGTCGGAAGATAGAAAGCAACATTCCGGTCGGCAAGACCATAACCGCGCCCGAGGGTACGGGGGCGCCGACGGTGCGGCTGCCTTCGGGCGAAGAGAAGCGGATGGTGCGGAATTCGGCCGGTGACTATTGTTTCACCGCCGTGGACGCGTGCGGGATATACCGGATCTCCGTGCCGGGCCTGGGCGAGACGTCCGTTGCGGCGAACCTGTTCGACCGTAACGAATCGAGGCTGGAAACTGTAGAAGACCCTGTAATAGGCGAGAAGGCCGTGGGAAGCATGCCGGTACACCGCCGGGTCAACCGCGAATACTGGCACTACCTCGTCATGGCCGTCGGGCTCCTGCTGGTGTTCGAGTGGATCGCCTACCACAGGAGGCTGTTCGTATGATGATGAAAGCCGCGATAGGACCGGCGATGCTCGTGGCCGCGGCCTTGGCCGCAACGCCCGCGCGCGGGGCCGATTCCGGGTCCCGCATAAGCGGCGTGCCCGTTCCGTCGCGCAACATCGTGGTTATGGTCCTCTCGCCGGTACGGACGGCTCGGCCGTTGGCGCCGGTTCCCGCTGTTGTTGTCCTGAAGAACTACAGCAAGAAATTCGAGGGTACCATCGAGGCCTGGACCGGGTCGCGCAAGGAGACGAGCGTGGCTGCCCGGAAGATCAGCATAGGCAAGGGCACGTTCCGGTTCTTCCTCTACCCGCCGGTGTGCGATGCCTACAACCCGAGACTGCAGGTCGCGGTGAAAGACAGTAAGGGGAAACTGTGCGCGTCGCAGTCGATCAGTCTTCAGGCGGACGGCGGACAGTGGTGGACGGCTGCGGTCATGGGAGAGAATCGTCGGTTCACCCGGGAACAGCTCCCGGGTGTGCGGGCCGTGGTGGCGCCGATGCGCCGTGTCGAACTGCTGCCCGACAGGTGGCACGGGTACAAGGCGTTCGACGTGTTGTTCTGGGACGGCAATGTGCGCGACGAGCTGGAGCCGGCGCAGCGGCAGGCTCTGGCGGAATGGGTCCAGATGGGCGGGCGCCTGGTGCTCATGGCCGCCGCCGGCGATCAAGACCTGGTATCGCCGCTTCCGCGGGTAGTTCCATCGCTGGAGCTCGAAACGGTCGAGGCGAGACCGCCCACGTTTGTGGCGGGGGATCCGAGGCGATGGGTGGATCTGGGCAGGAAAGCGCGGACCATCTTCACGGCGAGGAAGTTTGCGACTGATAACGACATGCTGTGGGTCGAGAAGCCCCACGGCATGGGTATGGTTGTGTTTCTGAGGATCCCCTTCGCTGAGCTGGCATCCCTGCGCAGAGAAGAAACGGTGGCGCTGCTCGGCCGGCCCGGCACAGATACCGGCGTGAGGGGTTTTCAACGGGGGGACGCCGTTTTGAAGGGCTGGCTTGCGCGTTCCGCGGGCTACACTGAGATGTCGTTCATGCCCGTGCTCGTCACGATCCTGGTCTACATCCTGATGGTGTCGGTCGTGGACTACGTGGTACTGAGAAAGACGAGGCGGCTGCCGTGGACCTGGGCGACGTTCCCGTGCCTGATAGGCGTATTCTCGACGTTTTCTTTCTTCGCGTTCTACCAGGGGAAGCTCGGCGACCACGAGCGGCACGAGTTGCTCGTGCACGACATCGGCGAGGACGGGCTCGGAAGGGCCCTGACCATGAGCTGCGTGCGCGCCGTCAGCACGAAACCCATCGAGTTCGATGTCGAGTCCTCGCACCTTGTGATGACGCTCGGCGAGGCCAATGATGCCTACAGCGCGTGGAGAGGCAACCGCCGCAGACGTCGCGGGACGAACGACGAAGGCTGGATCACGGTGCTCGGCACATACGGGCCCTACAGGAAGATTACGATACCCGGGCACGTCGGGTCGTTCAGGTTCTTCTCTGAAGAGTGGCCGTGCCGTGTCGAGGAGTTGCCGTTCACCGGGCGTCTCTATGTGGACGGGAAGAACGGGCTGAACGGACAGCTCGAGAAAAAGACACCGCTGGAAGTGTCGCACGGTTTCATCTTCCACAGGGACAGGATGCACGTGTTCGACAAGAGCCTCAAGATTTCCTTTTCACAGGGCGTCAAGGTAGGTGGCGTCCGGAATCGGCACCAGTACTGGCGGGGTGGACGCGGCGCCGAAGTGTCGAAGATAAACACGCTGGAGGTGCTCGCAGGCTGGGTGAGGGGGGGAGTCGGCCAAACGGCAAGCCCCACGGACCAGTGGCAGATGGCGCCCGACAACACCCGCACCTGGATAACCGACGGCGGCTACCGTCCCCTTGCCGGGGCAGACGAGGCTGCCGTCTTCGCTTTCTGCACGGAGAAGACGAAGTACGCCGGCATGCCGGTCATTAGGGTCCGGTGCATCCGTCAGATTGTTCCCGTCCTCCCGGGAGAAGCCAGATGAGTGACCCCATTCTGCGGATCAAAAGCCTGAACATGAAGTTCGGGAAGACCGTTGCCGTAAACAACCTCGACCTCCGCGTCGAGTCCGGCGACATATACGGGTTGATCGGGCCGAACGGCGCCGGCAAGACAACGACGTTCAAGATAGTGGCCACGATAATGCGGCCCACTTCCGGTCGGGTCATGATCGGCGGCATGGACATCAGCGTGAAGAGGCAGATACGCGAGATTCGACGCAAGATCGGCTACATGCCCGACTCGTTCGGTGTCTACGAGGATATGACCGTAAAGGAGTACCTGGCCTTTTTCGCGGCCGCGTATGACATAAGTAATCCGAAACGCAAGCGGCTCGTGGATGATGTGCTGGAGCTCGTGGACCTCGCGGGAAAGCGCGATGTCCTTATCGAGTCCCTCTCGCGCGGCATGCAGCAGCGCCTTGGGATAGCGCGCGTCCTGATCCACGATCCGGACCTGTTGATACTGGACGAGCCGGCTTCGGGCCTCGACCCACGCGCCCGGATAGAGATCAGGAGCCTCCTGCTCGAGCTGCAGAAGATGGGGAAGACCATCCTGATCTCCTCGCACATCCTGGCGGACCTCGGCGAGATCTGCTCGCGTATCGGCATAATAGAGCAGGGGAAGCTGCTGGTGGACGGCGGGCTGGAGGACGTGCTCAAGATGGCCAGGCCGGCGTCGGTCGTATACTTGCGCGTGTCCGACGATGGCGAACAGGCCGTTGCGGTCGTAGAGAAGCTGCCGTTCGTGACCGGGGTTGAGCTACAGGGCAACACCGTGGTCGCGCAGGTTGAGGACGGGTTCACTGAAGTGTGGCGAATATCGCAGGCACTCACGGAGAGGGGCCTGAAACTGAACTACATCGAACAGGAGTCGGAGAGTCTCGAGCGGGCTTTCATCGAGCTTACCGACGGCACCGTCTCCTGACCAGGTTCGGGAGCCGGGATACCATGGTTACCATGTACTGTCGTTTTCGAGCGGGGTTGATCGCCTGCATTCTGCTGGTTCTGCCCGGCGGCGTGTTCGCCGCGCGCGTCCAGGTGGACCATCACATAGAAGCGGGCTGGGGCGGAGTCGTGCCGGTGCGCGGCGCGCTGGTGCCGGTCGCGGTGACCATCAACAACAAGGTCGGCAACACCAGCGGCCGAATCGAGATCTCGCAGTCTTCCGGGGGCGGCACGCCGGAGGTCCGGCACGTACTGGATTTCAGCACGCCCGCCCCGTCGGTGAAGAGGTTCGTCGTGCTGGTCAGGGTGCAGAGCAGCCTGAACCTGGTGGTCGAAGTCTGGTTCAAGGACTACATCAGGCCGATACGTCGGGAAATCACGGTGGGGCAGGAGAACAGGCCCATCATTCTGGGGCTCGGGATTCCCCGGGGTTACGGGTTCGGGGAAGTGCGCGGGAAGTACAGGACCGTGAACGTGCCCGGGGAGTCGTTGCCCGCCGATCCGCTGGGGTTGGACTCGGTCCACGGAGTGGCGCTGTCGGCGCACGCATTCTCGATACTCGCTCCCGAGCAGCGCGGGGCGCTGCGACAGTGGATGCTCACCGGCGGCACGGTCATACTGACCGATACGCCGGAAGACGAAACGATCAAGGCGATGCTGCGCAGGTTCATCGGCGATCCCGATGCCGATCTCACGCGCACCGCAGCGATCCGTTCCGGCGCGGGTATCCTGGCGCTGCCCGGCAGGGACTCGCCCCGCGGCCGGGCGTTCTGGGTTCGTGACCGGGCATTGACCGAGACCATCTTTCCCGAGATGGCCGAAAAGGCGCAGAACCAGTACTACCATGGACAGGGATATTTCTCCTTCATGTGGCGTTCGCGGCGGACCTACGGGGCCGGCGCCGTCTTCATGATAATATTCATCGTCGGCGCCTACATATGTACCATCGGCCCGGTGGACAAGAAGCTCGTGAAGTGGCTCGGACGGCCCTACCTGACATGGGTGTTCCTGCCGCTCGCGGCGGCGGCGTTCTCGGGGATCGCCTATCTCTACAGCAGCTTTGCCAACGTCGGCTCGATGCAGGCGGCTTACGTGGATGTGCTGGACACGGCGTGCGGCCTGGATACAGTCAAGGGCAACTCTCTGTTCTGGGTCTACTCCGCGAAAAACGCGACCTACACGATAGAAACGCCGGTACAAAACGCGCACTTCTCGGCCCGGGAAACGGCCATGAGCGCGGGTTCAGCCGCCGGCGTTGAGGTAATGAACGGGCGCATGTCGAAGATGCGCGCCAGGATACCGGTTTTCTCCTCCAAGCAGCTTGACGCAGCGTGGTTCATGCCCTGGGAGCACGACATAACGTGCCGCGGCCGGGGGAGCGGCCTGCGAATCACGATACCGGACAAGCTGAAAGTGAGAAAAGCCTTTCTCGCCGACCGGGACGGGCTTACCTCCCTGTCACTGAATGACGGGGAATTGGCGCCGCGGGGCGGCGGCAGGCCGTGGCGGGACGTGTTGCGCGACAGGGGATCGGTGCTTCGGTTCTCCTACGGGAACGCCTTTGTCGCCGACGATCCGAACGCCGCGCAGCGGGTGGGGAAACAGCTCGAGGATTACCTGATCTGCCTGTCGTTCCCGTGGGTGACGGAGGCGGACAACGCGTCGTCAAACCCGGTCGGGTTCGGTTACGGCAGGGACCACAGGGAAAGGTCGCTCGACGTCCGGGGCCGGGTGAGTCCCGGCAGGATGCTGCTGCTGTTCCTCGAACCCGATTGCGACCTGTTTCCCGTGAACATCAAACGGCATTTCCCGAGAACTGTTCGCATGAACCTGCTCAGGGTCCAGCTCCCTGACAACGTGTAGCAGGAGAAGACCATGGAAGAACAACCGGATACCAACGCGATCGAAATTCAGAACCTGACCAAACGCTTCGGAGGTGTTCAAGCGCTCAACAAGCTGTCGTTCGGCATTCCCTGCGGCGTGATCGCCGGCTTCGTCGGCCCCAACGGGTCGGGCAAGACGACAACGATGCGCATACTCGCTACGCTCCTCAAGCAGGACTCCGGGTCGGCCAAGGTTTTCGGGGACAGCGCGTCGAGCCAGTCAAAAGCCAAGCTCGTTCGGCACTCGATCGGCTTCATGCCCGATTACTTCGGGCTCTATACCGACATGACTGCCGGCGAGTACCTGGACTTCTTTGCCGCCGCCTACCGGATACCGCCGGAGAAGCGTGAGGGGCTCGTGAGCGACATGCTCGCGCTCGTGAGCTTGAGCGACAAGAAGGACACGCTGATCTCCGGGCTCTCGCGGGGCATGCAGCAGAAGCTGTCGCTCGGCAGGGCGCTCATCCACTCGCCGCGCCTGTTGTTGCTGGACGAGCCTGCCTCGGGCCTCGATCCCCGGGCGAGGATCGAGCTGATGGAGCTCCTCCGCGAACTGAAGCGCATGGGGAAGACGGTGTTCATATCGTCCCACATCCTGAGTGAGCTCCAGCATCTGTGCGACATGGTTGTCATCATCGAGAAGGGGCACGAGGTCTACTGCGGCAGCATGGCGGACGCATCGGAGAACCTCATGGCAGGGCGCGGGTTCGCGGAGCTTATCGTGGCGGGCGACCCGGACGCCGCCGCGGAAGTCCTCAAGTTGCTCGAGGGCGTGCAGGGCATCAGGCGGAACGAACGGCAGCTGCTGATCGAGCACAGCCCCGAGCTGTCCACCGCCGACATAGTGGACGCCTGCGTGAAGCAGGGGATCCGGGTCGAGGAGATGAAGCGCGGCAGCGCGAACCTGGAAGAGATATTCATGCAAATGACCGGCGCGGAGTAGAGCAACGTGGTCACGAGACTCACAACGCTGATGCTTGCCAAGGACCTGTCCGCGGTCCCGCGCCGCAAATGGTTCTACCTGAAGCGCATGGCGTGCCTTGTCCCCGCGGCCGCTGTGGTCATCATCGGATTGCTGGCGGGCGTCGCCACGAGCTCGACTACCGTCGGGCTGCAGATGTTCCAGTCGCTGTCCGTAACGGCGCTGGTTGTGACCCTGTTCCTTGCCGCGACGGCGACCGGTCTGCCCGTCCTGCGGGAGAAGCGCGAAAAGACGCTCGGCCTCCTGTTTCTCACCGACATGTCGTATAGCCACCAGGTATTCGGAAGGCTGTGCGCGGGCGTGTTCTTCGTGGCCCTGGCGGTTTTCTCTATGTTCCCGCTCTTCGTCTTCTGCGCGTCGCTGGGCGGGGTGTCGCCCGCGCAGATCGCCTCGGCGTTCATCGTGATCTTCGGCGCCACGTTCCTGGGGTGCAGCCTGGGCCTGTTCGGCGGCGTTGTGAGCGATTCGGACGGCGGCTTGGTCGGCCGTTGCGTGGGGCTTGGATTCCTCATACTCGTTCTCATTCCGTTCTTTGTCTCCACGGCTTCGTGGAGCATGGGCCTGGGAGCGGGGGTGAAGCTGCCGCACATCGTGTCGCCGTTCATGGCGATGTTCGCGATCGGGCGGGGCCGCACCTTCGGCACGGCGTTGTTGAGTTGCCTGGTGGCGGTCGTTGCCGGCATCCCGTTCCTGCTGGCGGCCCGCAAGCTGTTGCCCAGCCATACCGTCATCAAGCCGAAGCCCGTGCGCCGGCGCCGGGTCGCCCCGCTGCGGACCTCGGCGCGGCCACCGGCTCGGGGGGGTGTGCCGCCGCCGATACCGGGCTGGGCCGCGCGGAAGAAGCAACGACGCGGATTGCCGCGGCTGCTTCGGGCCGCGCGGGCCGCAGGGCAGTCCGTGTCGACGATCGCAGGGAACCCCGTCACGTGGAAGGATCTCAACTTCCTGTACCGGGCGCCGAGGAACGAATGGAGCCTGTGCTGGCTGGTGTCGGGCCTGGTGGCGCTGTGCGTCGGCAGCGTCAGCTTGGCATTCAGCCTGGCCTACGGCGACCTGGCGGACGTCGTGAGCACCGTCGGCATCTCGGTTGGATGGGTTGCATGGGTGTTTTTCTTCTTCGGGACCGTGGTCCGGGCTGCCAGGGCGTTCAACGGCGAGAAGGAGGGGAGGACCCTCGAGCTCCTGTTGCTGACCGACCTGGAGGACAAAGAGATTCTCTGGGGCAAAATCTCGGCCATCTGCCGGCTGGCGCTGCCCTGGTTCGTCGTTTATGTGGGCGGCGTGCTGCTGACAATGCCGGCTACTGGCTTCGAGGGGTATAGCTGGATGTTCTTCTGGCGGATGATTGCCGGCATCGGTACGGCTCTTTTCTACACCGCGCTGGCGCTTAACCTGTCCATGCGTTTCAAGACGGTACCGGCGCTGGCGATATGTTTTGCCGCCTATGTTCTCGTCGAGATGATCGGCAAGTCGTTGCTCATGGTGTCGATGGCGGTGTTGCGCGCGATGGGAGGGATCGGCATGTCGATGTTGGGATCGACTCCACTTCACTTGTTGCTCGGGGCGATCCTCCTGTTCCGTCTGAGGCGCAACTTCCGGCGGTTTGCCCTTGGAGCGATATGAGTCTCGTGTTGACAATACTGCGTCGCGAGGTGATGGCGCTTCCGCGCCGCAAGAGGTTCTATCTCAAGCGGACGGCGTTCGTCGTGCTCGGCGCGTCAGTCATCATCTGGGGGTTCAGCGTGGCGAGGGCGACCGGGGCGACGACGATAGGGCTCCAGGTCTTCATCCCGCTGGCCATGTCCGCGCTTGTTGGAATGGGCGTGGTACAGGCCATTAATGCGTCGTCGCTGGTGACGCGCGAGAAGGAGGAGCGCACGTTCGGGCTCCTCTTCCTGTCCGACATATCCCACTGGAGCTTCCTGCTGGGAAAGCTTTTCACGTCGCTGTTCGCGACGTCGATGACGCTCCTGTCGGTCCTGCCGCTGTTCATGCTGACGGTCAGCCTGGGCGGCATATCGGCCACGCAGGTGCTGACCGCGTTCGCGGTAGTGGTCAGCACGTCGGTGTTCCTTGCGTGCCTCGGCATCTTCGTGGCCACGCTGGTGCGGGCCGAGCGGGCGGTTAACGGCCTGCTCGTTCTGATAGCGGTCGGCCTGTACGGCCTGCTGCCGGCCGTCATCACGCTGGTTTGTGTCACCAACGATATGCCCGTACCGGACGAAGTGCTGTGCGCGCTCTCGCCGTTTGGCACGATGGCCACGCTCATACAGGGACAGATGATAGCCTGGGGTGTGGTGAACTGCTGCTTGAGCATTCTGCTGGGCCTGCTGGTGCTTTGCCTGGCGCGGGCGGTTCTGCCTTCGAAGATATTCAGCAGGGAAAAACGACCGCTTGGCCAGGTGTTGAGAGAGGCGGCCAGGTCGATTCGGGCGACGCGGAAGTGGGCACGCCCGGGAAGAATCAAGGGCAACCCCGTGGCCTGGAAGGACATCTACTACGGGTACGGCGGAAAGCGCGCGATATGGATGAAGTTCCTCCTGTCCTGCACGGTCATCGCTACGATCGTGATGTGCATTTGCCTGCACGAGAGGCAGTCATGGCGGGATATCCGTGACATGCTGCACTACCTGTTCTTCTTCCTGTTCGCGGCGGTCGTCGGGCTCGGGAGCCTGAGCGGGTTCGGCGTGGCGTTCAACCGGGAAAGGAAATCGCGGGCGGTGGACGTTCTGTTGACCACGTCCCTGACCGACAGGGAGATAGTGTGGGGGAAGATAGAGGCCGTGATGATGTCGTTGAGCCCGTGGCTGATCGGCCTGTTGACCTGCTGCTTCATTTCCATCGCTAAGTCCGGTCACCGGAGCTGGTTCTGGGAGGGGGCCAGCGTCGTGGCTTTCGAATACGTTTCCATGTGGTTCGGGTACTCGTGCCTCGCGCTATGGCTCTCCGTCCGCTACAGGAGAAACGTGGCGTTCCCGGTGTGCATGTTGTGCATAGTGCTGTACAACAGCCTGGGCCGGATGATTGTCATGTCCGCCGGTGCGTTCTCGCTCGAGCCGGAAATGATCGTGATCTTCGATGTTTTCGTGCAGGTCGCCTTCGGCGTGGTGTTCCTCGGGATGGTGTTCTCCGACGTCAGGCGAATGGCCCTGCGAGACCACGGCTAGCCAGGAATCGCACTTCATGTTGCGCGCAACATGGAGCCCCATTTGGGACCGGCACAATCCGGATGCGGCAGAGCCTGCCGCTCTCCAGGAACACGGCCAAATGGGTCAAATGGAGCTCCGCCTTCCTCGCACCTGTGACCTGCAACTTTCACTGCTGACCGTGTTCGGTCATGCCCGAGTTACCTTGTTCTTTATCGCAGTGGCTTGTGATTAAGGCACTACGCCTAACCCGGTTCGAAGAGCTTGCGGATTCGTGCCTTCATCCTGCGTTCTTCGCGCGCGTCCCTGCGGCCGTTCTCGTAGCAGATCCGGTAGAGGTACCGGATAATGTCGTCGCATTCGTCTTCCAGGTACCGTTCTCTTTTCAGCACGCGCAGGTATTCGGCGGCGGTCTGGCCGGTCCGAATCGGGCAGCCGGCCTTGCGGAAGGAGCGGCAGAACACGCGGTAGAAATCCGGGGATGAGCTCGTCACCGCGGGGGCCGAGCGAGCGCTCCCCGGCGTGGCGCCACGCCTGCGCGAGAGGAACACCAGGATAGTTGCCAGCACGCCCAGCGCCAGGTTGAACAGCAGCACCGATCTCGAGATCATGGTGCGCAGTCCGGTTCCCTTGGCGAGCAGGCCGCTGTCCATGACTTCTTCAAGTGCGGGGAAAAGCGACAGGTCAACCTGTTCGGGCTTGCGCGGCATAACCGCGGTAGGGGATGGCGGGGTCGAATCCACCACCACCCAGCCGTGGTCTTCCAGGCATACCTCCGTCCACGCGTGGGCGTTGTCCGGATAGAAGCTGTAGAGCTTGTTGACCGGATCGTAGTCGCCGGCGCAGTAGCCCATGCCGACCCGCGCCGGTATATCGAGGCTGCGCAGCATCAGCGCCAGGGCCGTTGCGAAGGCCTGGCAGTTGCCGGGCTTGCTTTCGAACAGGAATGACTCGAGGGCCTTCGCGTTCACAGTGGCCGGCCACTTGCGGGAGTAGTTGTATTGTGTGCGCAGGTGCCGGGACAGCTTCTCGACGACCGCTCCCGCGTCTCCCGAGGAGCCCACCGTCTTGTATGCCAGGTTGGATAGCTCGGCGACAAGCCGCGTGTCCTGGAGGTCCAGGTATTCACCGGCGGTAACCGCGGCCTTCGGCGACTTCCCGGATACGTCGGCCCAGAGCTTCGGGGTGGACGTGACGGTGTAGCTGTAGCGGAACAGGTTCACCTTCAGGGGCGAGGCATAGGTGTCCCCGGATATCTCCATCACGACGGGCAGGTGGATTGCCGTGGCACTCGGGATCACGGGCATGACGCCCCCGTCAAGGAAGCGCGTATAGACGTTGTATGTCACGGCTCGGGAGGTGGCCCGCTTCAACGTTATCTTGTTGTCCGCCACCCCGTCATTGGCGTCGGCGAGCCGCCGGGCGGTGTTGTCGCTGTTGGCCCAGCCCGTTTCCGTAAAGGTGTCGAATGTCTTCGACCGAAGGTAGATGAGGCGCTGCCGAAGCCACTGGTTGTCCTTTGGATCGTCCACTTGCAGATGCACGTGCGCGAAGACGGGGTCGTGGATGGTTTCCTTGGCCCAGCCGCTGACCGTCCTTCTACTGCGTTTCGTGGCGGGGGAGCGGTCCCCGCGGGGCGGCACGGAGGGTAGCTCCGCGCGATCGCGCTTTCGCTGGAGGAACCTGGACAGCTGGGCGAGCATCGAGCCGGCGGCTCTCACGGACGGCCGGGCCAGAGGCGTGGCGACCTGCAGCGCCAGGTAGACCATGACCAGGACCACGGCCGCGCGAATGTACGGCGTCGCGGCACCGGCCTTCTCTTTCCTGCGTGTCGGCTCGGGGCGCCGGAAGTCCAGCGACAGAACGGACAGCAGAAGTATCACCGTCCCCATCGCGCGCGATACGGGCTCGGGCGGTATGGCCGTTCCCGCGAAGGTGAAGTAGACCGTCACGAGGCCGTATCCAAGGAAGAGGATGCGGACGAGCGCTCCGCTGTTGAGCCGTGCCTGCGGCTCCTTTCCCTTGCCCGGCCGCGGTGCGACCAGGAAGCAGAGCGCCTGGGCCTGCTGCGCGCCCATCATCAGGAGGAACGGCACGGGTTCGAGCGAGCGGCAGAGCCACAGGCAGTAGACCAGCGACGGGACGTACAGGGCCGCGGCGAAGCGGGGGCCCCGGTCGGGCCGGCGTAGCGCGACGGCGGCCAGGAACGTGATGACCACCGCGAGTCCCGCGAACGCCGAGCGCGCGAACAGGCCGGTGAAGACGGCTTCCAGCAGCAGTGTAGCGGCGGCGGGGAACGCGTTCATGCGGGTGCCCTCGCTTCCCGGAAGAGGCCGGTAACCCGGCCTGTGTTATCCATGCAGAAGGCGGGGACATGCGTTTGGGGGAGCCGATGGGCCCAGAATTTCCGGGGACAGTTGCTAACGACCAGCTGGACCACCGACGAGCGTTTCTCGGATCTCATCGTGTGAACGAGCGGGGCGATGTCGCGGCTGACCCGCATGCGCGCCGTGGCCAGGAGGACCGCGAGCCGGTTGCCGGCTGCCGACTCCCCGCCGGCCGCGATACGCTCCCAGCCGTTGAAAGATGCGCGGAAGTCGATGGGTATGAAGCTGTCCTTCAGGTGTTCGAACAGTCCGCAAAGCAGCTCGAGCGCGTTCTCGAAAGAGCGCGGGCTGAGCACGACACCGGGGGGCGCGTAGCTGTGGAACAGGGGTGCATTCCCGTTTTGTGGCTCAGAGGTCTGAGCAAACCGCCACCCCTGAAACGGGGTTTTCAGAAAAGCCAATATTTATAGGGGTTTGCGAAGGGGGGCTGAGAAAATAGTTTCGTGTGGGTTTTGGGAGGATGGGATTTGTGGT
>Ga0272442_10001126_pt1 | contig 41138 bp, 31 predicted proteins | sample SSMForm2O_FD_200262 | JGI IMG/M metagenome (GOLD analysis project Ga0272442, IMG submission 200262) | Marine sediment archaeal communities from Little Sippewissett salt marsh, Falmouth, MA, United States - SSM-Form-2O | ecosystem: Environmental > Aquatic > Marine > Wetlands > Sediment ...
CGGGAATCCTCCCATTTGTGCAGCTCGGCATGGCCGTCGAGGAAACTGAAGGAGGCGGCCTTGTTGTGATAGTTGCCTATGGGATCATACCACGTACCGGTGTAGGGCAGATAGGACCAGCCATCATATTCAAATTTACCGTGATTTTCGCTACCGTAATAATTCATTTCGAGAAAGGCCATTTTCTGCGTGGGGGGCTTGATGTTGGTAATCTTCTTTTCATGAGGTGAGTAAAGATATTCCTGCTCAACCGAGAAACATTGCGGATTTGAGGGATCCTCGTCCCAGACAAAATAGAATTCCGGCATGGAATAGCTGCGGTAGATGGCAAAATCCGGGGGCAGGCCCAGGCAGGTGCCCTTCAGCCAGCGCTTGTCGCCCGGGCAGTGATAGGATTCGGGGGTGTTAATATATTTATAGAGGGCGCCCTCCCGGATACCGTTGAGCCGAGTCTCCTGAGTGGGATGATCTCCAGCGTATGATTTAATGATATTATTGCCCCTTTTGCGGATCAGCATCGGGGCCCTGCACCACTCGGGGGGGTTCGGTATGGGACGGCCGAGAGTCTCGGAAATCTCATCCCGTACGAACCCGGAACACATATTGTCATCGTTGTCGTTGCAATACATGATAAAGGCCGTAATCAGGGTTTTCTGATTACCCAGACACACCGCCCCGGTAGCCAGTTCGCGGGCATTGTTCAAAGCCGGCATCAGGATCGCCACCAAAAGGGCGATAATGGAAATCACCACCAGCAGCTCGATCAGGGTAAATCCTTTTTTCTTATACATGATATTCACCCTCTACGGACAAAATAGTTCTGCTATAGCTGAAACAGTTTTGCTATTTTTCCGCTTCGATAAAAGAATATATACGACCTAACGTCTCCTATTGACCAAAAACCCTGTAATTTATCCAAAGAAAACAAACTTCGCACCTAATCTGTATAAAGTGTAACCTAAATCTCTCCCAAAGTCAAGACAAAAATATGCGACATCATTATACAGAGAGATATATATCAAAAGCAAGTAATAATTTTTTAATACCACCGCGGTCCTACCAGGCCGTGCCCGCCCTTTACATCAACGACAAGCCTGCCTTTCCCATGGCGATGCTGGCGATTGGTCATTTTCCCCGCTAGGTTTGTCGAGACTTCGCCGCGGCGGGCATACACATCTATAGCCACATCATCTGGAACTGGAACTCACTTACCGTCCCGGAAATGTCAGATGGCCTGGAAGGGTCGGTCCTGTGGTGGCTCGGGCCGACTATACAAATACAACACCGGCCACGGCTTCGCCCCGGACATCCCCCTGCCCTGAGAATCAAAATCTCCAGCCGTCAAAAAATATGTATTATCTTTATGACGGTACGTAGATCGCAATTCTGCCCCAAATCCTTGTGCCCCCCCCGTGGCCTGCGTATAATAAACTGAAATTAGCTTTCTGAGGTAACCGATCCACCGTGAACGAATTTAGGTCGGGCCGGTGGTACTTTTACGGATGGCTACTGTGGCAATAGCAACAATAAAAACATTAAAACTCAATAGGAAATCAGAAAATGAAAAAAACACTTACTCTATTTTTGGCCGTATTACCGGTCTTCTTATTCGTAACTTTGGATGCCACCTTCAGCAAAAACCAAAATCCTGCCAGGCAATTATTGATCGTGGCGGATGATGCTGCGCCGATGGAGGCCTTGACGAAAGGCTTACAGTCAAAGGGTAATTATAACATCCAATATAACGAGCAAGACAATCTGGCGGAGAATCTATCCTCCTTTCACGCCGTCTTTATGTATATTCACACCCTGATGACGCCGCGGACGGAAAAGATCCTCATTCAATATGCCCAGCAGGGCGGCAGACTCATCATCCTGCATCACGGTATCGCTTCGGGGCGGATTAAGAATCCCGACTGGCTAAAACTGACCGGCATCTATATGGCCCCCCGTAACCACCCTACCCGGCCCTGGAAGGTCATCGCCAATACGACCCATACCATGGTCAACTTACAGCCGAATCATTATATCACCTCTCACCAGGTCAAATATGACCGGACTATCGAATACAAAAGCTCCGATTCGCCCAGTCAGCCGGAGAGCTTCCCGGCCCTGGATCTGAAAAATACAGAGGTATTTCTCAATCAGCAGTTCACCGACGGCCGCGAAAAAACCGTATTGTTCGGTTTACATTGCGTTGATCCGGACACAGGAAATGTATATCAACAGGATCGCTGCGGCTGGTATAAGCACACCGGTAAAGGATGGGTCTTCTATTACCAGCCCGGCCATAGCGCCGGTGATTTTGAACATCCCGCTTTTCTCCAAATCATCCTCAACACCCTCACCTGGCAGCCGGAAAGTTTTGCCCTGCAGGATTCCTGGCGGAATCCGTTGATAAAACACGGCCGTCTCGGATCGCCTTTGGTCGAAGTTACCCCCTTTGTTTTTAAGGACAGACTTTATCTTTTGGAGAGTAATCAGAAATTCTGGGATGTCCCCGGCAAAAAACCCGGTGATTTTTTTCACGAGGATACCGTACGCATCCGGGATATTGAGAAAGACAAAATAATTTCTGTGCCCCTGGTCAACCATGCTTTTGCCACGGCATTTGTCTGGAAAGGACGTGTGTACGTATTCGCCGGAGATTATGGCCGGAACAAGCCCTGGAGGAACACTACCGAAATCAATATGACCTCCTCCGACGATCTCATCAACTGGTCTAAGCCCCAGACAGTTCTGCACGCAGAAAAAAAAGAATTTTTATTCAACACCGCCGTATGTCGAGGTAAAAATCACTTTGTCCTGTTATATGAAACAAATGAGAGTCACTGGCCGGTATGGACGTTCAAATATTGCCGATCCGACGACCTGATTCACTGGGAACGTATTCCTAATGCCATTTATGGCCGAAAAAAATATGTCGGTGGTCCGGCTCTCTATTATGAAGGTGACTTTTATTACACTTTATATCTTGAACGTCTCCCCGACCACAAGGGATTTGAAACCCGAATCACCCGCTCACGCGATTTGCTCCACTGGCAGGACGCCCCTGCGAACAGACCTTTTATCACCTTTGATTCTACGCATAAGAATATCCCCTTGCGGCGGCCCGAGGTCTGCGAAAGCAATGCCTCCGATGCTGAGTTGTGCTATTTTAAGGGAAAAACCATAGTCTATTTTACCGGCGGCACCCAGGTAATCGCCGGTGATTTGCAGTGGGCTTCTTTTGCCGGCACTCCCCGCGTGCTGCTGGAGTCCTTTTTTAAATAGTCTGACGGCACAACGATAGGATAATTATAAAAAATCCAACCTAGGTGTTGTTACGGTGGGGCAGAGATCGCCTCAAGATGAATTCGGAAAGCTTGATTTTTCGAGACAGATTTGATTTACTATTAGAAACTCCAGCTCAGCGGCATAGCTGAGCTAAACTATGTAATGTCAGAGAAAAATCCCGGATGCAACACCAAACAAAAGATTTACACCCGGTAGTTACTCGTCGGACATTTCTCAAGGCCTCGGCTGCCACCCTGGCCGGTCTGGGCCTGACATCCATTTTCTGTCAACATTTGCCCTGGGGAAAACCTTATTCCCTGGTGCGTTTCGGCATGGTTACGGATATCCATTACGCCGACACTGAAACCAAAGACGTTCGCTTCTATCGGGATTCGCTGGACAAACTGGCAGAATGCGTACAGTTCATGAACGAGCAAAAGGTGGACTTTCTAATTGAACTGGGTGATTTCAAGGATCAGGACACTCCCCCTGCCGAAGAAAAGACGTTGGGCTATCTTAGAACCGTCGAAAAAGAATTCCAGCGGTTTTCCGGGCCTACTTATCATGTACTGGGCAACCATGACATGGACACTATTTCCAAGACACAATTTTTAGCTAACATCATCAATACCAATCAGGATCCGTACCGAACCTATTATTCGTTTGACCAAGGCGGCATTCATTTCGTGGTACTGGATGCGAACTACCTGGCCGACGGCACCGATTACAATCACGGGAATTTTCACTGGACGGATGCGAATGTTCCGCCGCAGGAATTGGATTGGCTGGAAAAGGACCTCTCCGCCGCCCCTCTGCCCACCATTGTATTTATCCATCAACTGCTGGATGGAAAAGGTAGTGTATATGTGAAAAACGCATACAAAGTCCGCCAGGTTCTACAGAAATCCGGGCAGGTACTGACCGTCTTTCAGGGCCATCATCACGCCGGCAGCCTGCAACAAATTGAAAACATACACTATTACACCCTCAAGGCCCTGGTCACAGGCCCACCACCGGACAATAACTCCTATGCGATCGTTGAAATCAAATCGAATTTAGATGTCGTTGTTACCGGCTACCGCAACGCCACCAGCAGTCAACTCCCCAAAGCAACCTCCCAGACTTGAAATCTCCCAATAAAAAGATAAGCCAATCCAGGCTCAAGAGGTATAATTGCCTAAGTTCCCAACTCCGGTTCCCACCCATGTCCCAATCTTTACGCTGATTGCGCTGAGTCGTGGTCGGAAAAATTACTTGCATATTGCCACCCGATTTGTATAATAATCCAAGAAGGTTACGGCTGCCCTCTACGCGAGCAATATGCTACGTTTTGGCCAACGGTTATTCTAAAAATACGATCGGATTCAATCCAGCTTGAGATAAAATCGGTTTTGCATAAGGAGGTATTAGATTATGCGTGGAAAGAGGATTCTCGTTTCATCTCTGTTTGTTTGGTCGATTTTTTATTCGCATGTTCCCGCAACTGCGGACATCGTATATGACAGTCTTGGTATAACCGCCGACAGCTCGATCATGATAGATGATTTTGGAAACACTGTCACCCTGGCTGGTTCCAAGCGCTATGTCTCAAGTGTTACCATCATGGCCGGGGTTGGCAGCTCTCACATCGGCGAAATGAATGATTATATTCTGCGGTTCTATCTACCCACCGCTCCTAATGACTATCCCGGTAAACTTTTTTGGCAGAGCCCTCCCTTAACAAACATTTTGATGACTGGTGGCGTCCAGGAGATCACCTTTGAAGTACCTTACATCAGAGTTCCCGATACCTTCATCTTTTCTTTTATGCAGGCGGGGGATGCATATTTTCCCTTGTGTAGCGGCACCACCATCGGCAGCTCACCGGCTTACTGCTGGACAAATCTGACGTATTATGCTTACAGCACTAATCAGTTGCAGGCAAGGATTGAAGCTCACGATCATCCCAATGCCACCCTTCTCGCTACGATCAATGACAGTGGCTGGTGTGGTTCTGGTGCGGAAGACTACTACTGCATGAGATTTAAAATGAAGATGGGGGGATACTGGGATATGTTCGGTCCATCCTTTTTTGGCGTCACCGAGCAGGACAAAGGCTCATACCTGCAACTGGATGCGGCAGATTTACCGGAAGCGGTTGATTATCTGACCAACGGAACAGATGAAAATTTAGATGTATTAGCAGAGTTTAATGTCACTGGCGATCTCGAAAGTAATACTCTGGTTAAATCTGCCGGAATTGCCTCGGGCTGGCCGGATTTATGCGGCTGCGTCATCACGGAATTCGGCTTTAAAATAAATAATATCATTATCGATCACTCCACACCCGGCTGGACTTACTTTACCTGGGATGTGACCTGGGAAATATGGGGATTCGAAAAAACCGCCGACATTAATAAGGACAGTCTCGTAAACCTTATTGATTTTTCTCTCCTCGCCGCCGCCTGGGATTCCCACCAGGGCGATGAGCACTGGAACACGCTCTGTGATATTGCTACTCCGGGTGACAACCATATCAACGTGTTGGACTTGCAGGAGATATTTGCCAATTGGCTTCCCCGACCTGCCACCCCCGATCTTGCCGAAGACTTCGAAACGGGTGATTTCTCCAGCTACACCTGGCAGCACTTGGGAAACGCCAACTGGAACATCGTTTCGGATGTGGTGTATGAAGGAACCTATGCCGCCCACTCAGGAACCATAACCCATTACCAGCAAAGCACCCTGCAGGTTGAAATCGATGTGACGGGCTCCCAAATCACTTTCTATAAAAAAGTTTCCAGCGAACCGAATTATGATTATCTTCGCTTCTACATCGACGGCGTAGAACAGAATAAATGGTCCGGCTCGATCGGCTGGTCTCAGGAATCATTCCCCGTATCGCCCGGCCTGCACACCTTTAAGTGGTCCTACACCAAAGATGGCTCTATCTCGAGCGGCAGCGACTGCGCCTGGATCGACAATATATTAATAGAATAACCCGCGAATATATTTAAAGGGCCAAGGGGCTGTGTATTTCTAAATGTTATTTCCAGTTGAATAACTTCTTATAAATATATTAATACCTCCGACGGCCTCATGGCCTCCATGAGTTTGCTTACTCATCACGTTTTGTAATTCCAAAATAGAAACGTCCGTTTTTGGATGATCCCTTTTTGTCTCTTTCCACTTTGGGGAAGGTTTTTTTCAGGGCCTTACCGAAGTTACGGCTGTTTAATGGCCGGTAGCCGTTTTCCTCGCACCACGAGCTGTAATGGTTGTAAAGCTCCCGCGTACCAATCGCCCCCAGTGGGCTGGCTTCGTAATTTTCCTTTAGAAACTGGCCCGGAGGGTCACAGTCAATGCGATATTCGTTCAGGGCCGCCTTGCAAACATCCGGTTCTACAAAGGCCCCTTCGCGTAACAGGCTCATAAGTCCATCCAGTGCCCAGACAAACACCCCCGCCAGTTCATCCTTACAGATATACCACGCCAGCAGTTTATTTTGTCTTTCCGGCGGCACGCTATAATTAAAAGGCAGCAATATCATCCGCCGCCACAATCCCTGCGAACGATCTGCAAACCGCGGCAGCGTATTGGTAGCCAGCATCAGTCTCGCCGTCGGTTTAACGTTGACCGACTCACGGTATTTCCGTTGCAGGTTCATCCGGTCCGCCGCCACGAATTCTTTCAGCCTTCCCTCGGCCACCTTGTCCAGCTCGCCTATCTCGCTGACGATGTTCGCCAGTTTCCCCACCGTCGCTTCCAGTGAGAACCGATCACCGAAACATTCCAGCGGAACATGCGAAACGTTTGCCTGTCCCAACAGTTCACTCAACACCTCGAACACCACACTCTTACCGTTGGCCCCTTCGCCCACCGCCAACAAAAACTTATGCTGTTCGGTCATAGGCACCAGACAATACCCAAACCACATCTGCAATAAACGTATCCGCTGCTCGTCCCCTTCCAGCACCTCACCCAGAAAATTTAACCACAGCGGACATCGTGCCTCCGGATCATAATCATATTCCAGTCGAATCGTCGAGAACCACCGCGGCGTCCAGCTATGCAGCGGATCTTCCCTGCCCTCCATAAGATCATCCAGACTCAACAATCCGTTTCGCAGTGAAAAGGTCAGCCCCCCTACCGGCCGATCTTTCTCCGCCACCACCCAACAGGGTATATCTTTCCATTCCGGCACAAAAACACCCGTCGTATGGCGGATGTGCAGCATGATATTATTGATATCCCCCTGCGTTGCATCATCCCAGGGCTCATTGAAATATCCCGGACGCTTCATATATAATATCAATTCGTTTTCAAGTTCTTCACGCGACATCAGACGATAAAAACCTTCTTCATAACGATAGAAGTTACCCCGCCAATACAGCAGTGTTACTGAAGGCTTATCGTCCCAATCTTTCGACCGCATATATCTATCCAGAACAAACATCCTGGCATACCAGGAAATGCTCTTTTTCTCATCCTGCCAACTGTCCCGCCGCCTGCTGCAAGTCATCCGGTCCATCACTTCCATGCCCTTTCCTTTCCCGAAACAGCTTTTACTTTGTTAAAAAAATATGAACTGCCTTCCTAATCCATACAAACTTCCCAACTTAACCTTTCCGTGTACCAATATTATGCATTACAGCTAAAAATTTTTCAGATTTTTGCCATTTCTATTTACTTGTCCCTGAGCAATGTATATAATTCGGTGCGAGAAAACTTATATAGCTCTTTTTTATAATGGATGCGGAGAAAACTATGAAAACTCACACTATCTGTCTAAACTTATCAAAAGTTCTAATGGTCCTGCTTCAAATGCCTGTCCCGGCAAACATCAAGAGAATATTTCTATATTGTGTCTTTTTCAGCATATATGTGCTTTCTACATCTGTTCAGGCCTCCTGCACACCAATGGGTTGTATATGTGATGACGCCAAAATAATCAAAGCCCCCCATAGCCTGGACGCTCTGGAACACAAATACTTTTACATTTGGGATATATCAGACAAGCTGGAAATTCCTGCTGGCGAATATATCTCAGAAGCCGGCTTATCATTCATTGGCATCAACAATTGGAATGAACCGGAAGATGATACATTATGGATGCACCTGTTAGGCGAATCTGATATAAATAATTTTTCCAGCATTATGGAACCAAAGAGTTACGGTTATAGAGGATTCGATGGCGTAGCACAAAAATTAGGGTGGTTTACAACTTGGCAAGGCAATGAAAAAGACGATTTTGGTACTTCCGGTACCTTTATTGGTACATACCAAGACGAAAATGCCACATCGCGCCGTCGTAATCCACCGGAAAACGTATGTTATCAATTTGATAACGACCTCATTGCCTCACTTAACAATTATATCAATGAAGGCGGGGTTGGCATAGGTCTGGATCCCGATTGCTGGTACACTAATCCAAACACAGATGCCTGTTGGATTAAGTTCTGGTATTGTACCGATGCTAGCACTGTCCCTGCACCCGCTGCTTTGTTACTGGGAAGCCTGGGCGTGGGAATAACCGGTTGGCTCCGTCGCAAAAGGATCCTGAGCTAAGACAACCCAGCATCCTCTCACTTTTTCTTTATCTTAAGTGATGCAGACAGTCTCTGTCTATTTTAACTCAGCTACCAGCCGGCGTGTTGGGCCAGCTTTAAGCCTACGACTTAGATTCTGCCCAGCATGGCCGGGGATTGTCTGAAAAGTATTTATGGTCGGGAATATTGCCCCCCCTTCTTTTTTATCTATCTTGCCCTCCGCCCGTCAGCGGGTATAATGGTAAATCGGTAATGGATTTTCACGATTGATGCGGATTATTTATCCGCAGATGGCCAAAGAGTTGTTAACCGCTGATCCACCTTCGCATAAAGCTTCGGCGGACAAGTTACGCTGATTAACGCTGATTTTTATAATGGCCACAAAAGGCTCATAAAACACAATACATAGCCACAGAGAACGCAGAGTTTTTGCCACGAATGGACACGAAAAAATGCAAATTTTTTATAACCGAAAGGCAGCGAGTTACCAGCTTGCGTTGGAAAAGATGTTTGCTGGTGGTGAGAGACTTGAATTTCTATTCCCTTGCAAATGCTGCAGAAGAATACAATCCACAATAAGGTAAAATAATTATGAACAAGAAATCATCCAACAACAATGAACTGTCTGCTTCGAGCAATTTTTTCCATAAGGTATTGATTTGGTATCACAATCAACCAATTCTTCGCTCGACCTTACAACAATATGCCCTGCAAAATGATATCTCCTGCTTTGGGCCTATAGATACCTTTCTCTCTGGATTGGGCGCTCACTACCAGTCAAACCGGGTTCAAGATTTTCTTACCGATCTAGATTTGCGCGTTAAGAGAATCGAAGGCCGTTTCGATCTGCCTACAATTCAACCTACTGAAGAATGGATAGATTTTATTATACAGGTTATCGATTATGTCCATCGGAGCCGTTCCGAGGAAAAACGGCAGCGATTTGCACAATTAGTGATAAATCAGTGCATACATCCTCGCCACTGGGATGAAGCGGAAATAGCCTGCCGAATGATCGGCGAATTAACCGATCATCATATCAAAATGCTTGATCTTACCCTCAAGGCTCCGGTTTCACAAGAAGTACATAAAGGTCATAGGGTAGTAACACTATTTGCTGAAAAGTATTTCGATGGACAAAAAGGAATTGTTCACCCAAATATAAGAAATCATTTTCTCCAACTGGATGACAGGGCGCTGGAAATGATAGTCTCGGAATTAGCAGCAAGGGGTCTTCTGCGTGATGTTGGCGTAGGTGGTTTTGGAGGTGGAATATATATGGCATTCTTTGAGGCTACGGAACTGGCTCAGTGGTTGATGGATTGGATTGCTGAACCAAAAAATATGCCAGCGGATAACAGTGAGGGTATTTGAAAATAAAGCCGGGTAGGGCATGCCAGACACACCATTAATTTCTTTCTCAGGGATCTCGGTGAACTCTGTGGCAAAGATGATTTGCGGCTTGGCGTGAGGAGGGATTATTAAACCGGGGGCGGCGGGTGATTTGCGGAGGGCAGCGGAATTCCCGCTCCGCGGAGCGGGTGACTTGTTCCCTGGAGCGAATGAGTTACTCCTTGGAGCGGATGGCTCACTCCCTGGAGCGGAAGCTCCATTCCTTGGAGTGGATGAGTTACTCCCCGGAGGGAATGGTTCACTCCTTGGAGTGGACGAGTTACTCCCTGGAGCGAATGGTTCACTCCGTGGAGCGGATGATCCGCTCCCCGGAAAAATGGCGTTTTTGGGCCGCCATGGGCGTTTTTATACGGACGTAAGCTTGACAGGGGATGAATTGAGCTTATAATTGACACCAACGGCAAAAAAGGGGATAAATACTTTGATTTTAAGAGAGTAAGGCAAAGATACCTGAAAAAGGCGAAAAAATGGCTAAGGAAGATTTAATACAAACGATACTCAAGGACAGCAATTACCATTTATCACTTTTCACCAAAAAAGAGATAGAGGTATTAAGGGGAAAGATAACCACCAAGAAAGTTCGGGGTAAGGAAACGGCTTTCGTAGCTTGCATCATTCGGGGCAAAGATATTCAGCTTAAACCCGAAGAAATTGTCCGACAGCTCTACGCCTACCGTTTGATGGAGCAATACGGATATCCAAAGAAGCGCATCGCTTTTGAATATTCAGTTAAATTCGGCAGGGAAACCAAGAGCGCCGATATAGTAATTGCCGACAAAGATCGTCCCGATACTGCCTATATCATAGTCGAACTTAAAAAGCCCAAACTTAAAGACGGCAAAAATCAACTTAGGTCTTATTGCAACGCTACCGGCGCGCCGATCGGCGTCTGGACCAACGGCGAGCAGATTTCCCATTACAATCGCAAGGACCCAAACTTCTTTGAAGATATTACCGATATCCCCAAGGCCGACCAAAGCCTCAAGGATATTCTCACCGAACGATTCACCCTCAAAGACCTGATTATCAAGGACAAGATACCCAACGAGGGTAAATCATTGAAACAGATCATACTGGAAATGGAAGATGAAGTATTGGCCAATGCCGGAGTGGATGTATTTGAGGAAGTGTTCAAATTAATTTTTACCAAGCTCTATGATGAATTGCAGAGCCGACGAGACAAACAGCGGATTGATGATTTCCTTGATGAGAAAATGGATGAAGATGATAAAGGCGATTTTGAAAAGGTCAAAGCGGCTTTGCAAAGGCTTAATGACAAGAAATTTCGGGTAATGGAATTTCGCAATACCGGCCAGACCGACACCGAGCTTTACGACAAAATCCAGTCGCTTTTCGATAAAGCAAAGAAACAATGGCCGGGAGTATTCACAGAAGGCGACGACTTTAACCTGACGGCCAGTCATTTATCTATCTGCGTTTCCAGTCTTCAGGATATCAAGCTGTTTAATTCTAATTTGATGGTGGTCGATGAGGCCTTTGAATATCTGGTCAATAAATCAGCAAAAGGCGAAAAGGGGCAGTATTTTACCCCGCGCCATGTCATCGATATGTGCGTGAAGATGCTGAACCCGAAAAAAGGGGAGTATATGATCGATACCGCCGCCGGAAGCTGCGGATTTCCCGTCCATACTATCTTTAAGATTACCGGGCATCTGTTCAGCAGCGCTGAAATATCCGAGGAAGAAAAAGAGGATGTCCTGAAAATATTCGGTATCGACTTTGACGAAAAATCCGTGCGGGTGGCCCGCACATTGAACCTGATCGCCGGTGACGGGCAAACCAACGTATTGCACCTAAATACACTGGACTATGAGCGATGGGGTGACAAGGAAAAGGACCGCAAATGGCTTTCTACCTATGGTGATGGTTATTCCAGACTGGAACAACTGGCCGAAACCAAAGGCGATAAAAAGCAGTTCAGGTTTGATATACTGATGGCCAATCCGCCCTTTGCCGGGGATATAAAGGAAAGCCGTCTGATCCATCAATACGAATTAGGATTTAAGGACAATAACAAGGCCCAATCCAAGGTGGGCAGGGATATCCTTTTTATCGAGCGCAATCTTGATTTCTTAAAGCCCGGCGGCAGAATGGCCATTGTCCTGCCACAGGGACGTTTCAACAATACCTCCGACAAGCGGATCCGCGAATTTATTGCCGAAAGGGCAAGGATTCTTGCCGTGGTCGGGCTGCATCAAAACAGCTTCAAGCCCCATACCGGCACCAAGACCAGCGTATTGTTTGTGCAGAAATGGGATGATAAGCTCTGCCCGAAAAAAGAAGATTATCCGATATTTTTTGCCGTCAGTGAAAAAGGGGGCAAGGACAATTCCGGTGATTATATCTTCATCAAAAATGGCAACGGTCAATATAAGCTGGATAAGAACGGTCACCTCATCGTTGAGCACGATTTGCATAACCAAGGTGGTGAACTACCCGACGGAATCGCCGAAGAATTTATTGAATTTGCCAAAAGTGAAAAGCTGTCGTTCCGGGTGGAGGGGTAATATGTATTTTTTAGGAGCAACGGGATAGATATGTTATCTGTGCTATCTGTAATTATAGCGACGATCGCGCTTTTATATACGACAAGAGAAATAAGGCGTAATAACAATATATTAGTAAAAATTAAAAAATGTTCTTATGTTATCAAAACGAGTATCGATGAAAACAACACAGAGCTTTTTTCGCTTTTCGAGGTAGTAATTCAGAACAAAGGCATAAACTTATATTGCCCCAAAATGAGTTTATCATTCAGGCATGAAATAAGAGGAACATTCATACTGCCATTGAAGCAAGAAAAACAAGCAGATTTCTCAGTGGATACTTTTTCTAAGGGAATGATAACAACTTTTCATTTCAAAACATATGAATTGGACAGGGGAGCATTAGGTACACTGAATCATCTAAGCGATACACGCAAGCAAAATGCCTGCCTGTGCTTATACTCACAAAATTATCTGGCAAAAGTATTTCTGATTAATAGCTTTACGGACAGACTAAAACAAAAGTGGAATAAGTTGTCGAATAAACTTTCATTTTTCAAGAAAAAGGGCAAAAACTTGGAAGGAAAGGAAAGTGTAAAATACTACCAACTGCCAACTTTTCAGACATTGGGAGATAAAATCGATATGTTTATCCAGAGTTGCAGTGAACAATCTATAGACAAAAACCAGAAAGACGAATAAATGCAGTATTCGATTGTAAATTATAAAGATATTAATACAAATCTGTATAGACTGGATGCAGAGTATCACGTTGGTATTTCAAAAATAGATATGTCACGCCTCATTGGATACAAACTGTCTGATCTATGCAAAAAAGTTGTTCAGGGACCAAATCCTAAGTTTATTGATGAAGGAATACCTTCCCTCAATGGTAAAAATGTTTACTTTGGTACTCTTGATGCAGATGTACCAAATTATATATCAAAAGAAGAATACAAATCATTTAGACCATATCATTTAAACGTAAATGATATACTAATTACCCTAAAGCATGCCTCCAGAGTAGGAAGGTTGTGGATTTTTCAGGAAGAAAAGGAATGTCTTTTCAGTCGAAATCTCGGACTAATACGGCTGGATACAAATACACACATAAATGTTGAAACATTACTTTTCTATCTATGGGGGCGAATCCCACAAACGTTATTGAATCTAATCGCAACAGGCGGTACTAATGGGCAAATAACTTTAAGTATGGCGGAGTTAAGAGAATTTCCCATACCAAAATTGTCTGATGATTTACAGATACTATTGAAGATAACCTTTCTTTCGGGCGATAAGCTAATCGGCCAATCAAAGAAACTATATCATCAAGCAGAAAATTTGCTCCTTTCCGAGCTTGGACTTTTGGACTGGCGGCCTGAACACTGTTTGAGTTTTGTCAGGAACTATTTTGATACCGAGCAGGTCGGGCGGTTTGATGCTGAATACTTTCAGCCGAAATATGACGAAATAGTAAAGGCCGTAAAAGACTATAAAGGCAGATGGGAGACGCTGGGGAATCTGCTCAATATAAAGGATAAGAACTTTAATCCGGTTGATAATAAAGAATACCGCTATATCGAATTAGCCAACATCGGCGGCAATGGTGAGGTTGCAGGCCATACAACAGCAGAAGGCCAGGAATTACCCACAAGGGCAAGACGTAAAGTTTGTGCCAATGATGTTATTGTTTCCTCGATTGAAGGTTCTCTTTCCAGTATCGCGCTGATTACAAGAGAATGCGATAATGCGTTATGTTCAACCGGTTTTTATGTTGTCAACTCAGATGATATAAACTCAGAAACGCTGTTGGTTTTGTTAAAAAGCCAAGTTGGTCAACTACAATTAAAAAAGGGATGCAGCGGAACAATTTTAACAGCCATCAACAAAGATGAATTTGGGAGAATCGTTTTACCTGTTGTCAACAAGAAGATTCAATCAAAAATCCAGCAGAAGATCGTCGAATCCTTTGCCTTGCGTAAGCAGTCGAAGCATTTGCTTGAATGTGCCAAGAAATCGGTAGAGATGGCGATAGAGAAGGATGAAAAGACCGCCCTGCAATGGTTGAAAAAAGAGACTAAAACCAACTGAATGGCTGATTATAGCCATCTGCTAAGACCCCGCCATGTTTGGCAGCGGCATCTTGCCGTATCGGGCAGCGGCACCTTGCCGCAAATTTTTTTTATAGAATTCCGGCCGGTCCGGCCGATAGAATTGGTGAAATGACCCGGGGTTCGAGAGAAAACATAGGCCGGACAGACGGGTAACTTCATTAAAATAATTTGAAAAGATAGCCCAGCGCACCTGCGTGAATGCTGAATGCCGGTAGCTAGTCTCTAGCTATAGCGCAAGATTTTCAGCAACCAATCGGGTGCAATGGCGAAACTAAATCCTCGCGCGGGCGGGGAAGACCGCTAACGCGGCGGGCGCTTTTTACGAACAATTTTTTAAGGAAAGGAATTCATTATGCCAGACTACATCCCCGGAAGTGATACTCAATTTCAGGCGTGGGCGCAAAATTTCAATACTTATGCCAGTACCCATATTGTTGAATTGGGCCTGGACCCGACCGATTTAACGCCGATTATATCTACCCTTAGTGCCTTTAGTATGGCCTTGACCGATCATATCACCGCCCAGCAGACAGCCCAGGCGGCGCGGCAGGCCAAGGACGATGCCCGTGCTGCCGCCGAAGCGGCTATCAGAGCGCTGGTGAGACAATTGCAGGCTTCACCGGATGTCGATGACTCCGAACGGGCGTCGCTGGGAATCACCGTACCCGATAGCACACCTACCCCAATTTCCGGCGGAATAGATACCAGGCCCATAGGCGCGGTCGATACCAGCCAGCGGCTGCGCCACGAAATTCGCTTCAGTGATGAGTCAACCCCCACCCGCAGGGCCAAACCGGCCGGAGTAATGGGCTGCGAGATATGGGTAAAGGTTGCCGCAGCGGGCGATCCGCCGCCTACCGGCGGCGATGACCTTAGCTTTGTGGCAATGGATACGGCCAGCCCCTACATCGTGGAATACGACGGCGCAGACGGCGGCAAGATGGCCCACTATATGCTCCGCTGGATAAATTCCGGCGGCGAGAAAGGACCCTGGTCGGAAACCATAAGCGCTACCATCACCGCATAACCACCCACCGGCGCGGGGGCAAAACGCCGCGGTTTTGGTGTGAACATTTATGCTCCCGCTGATCGGACAACAAAAGGGTAAGAAACTTTCATAACACCCCAAGGCAATAAGCGCCGGCGGAGAAAGTGCGCTGACAAATATTGATTAAGTGTTTCTATAAATCGGCTCCCACAGTCCCTGCCTGTAGGTATATGCTCATTAAATTTTCCTTGTATATCTTTCTCCACTATTTTATCCTATATGTATGCCTGTTTTCGATATATATGATGAAAGCACGCCCCGCCGCGTTATAATCTATGCAGACTCTGTCGCTATCGGTCGCTCGGTTGAAAATGATGTCATCATTTGTGAAAAGCTGGCTTCCCGTCATCACTGTGAAGTTCGCCTGGACAAGGATGTTGATGAAACACAAGAGCAAACCGAACCCCCCACCCCTGACATGGGCGATTCCAAATATGACATAACTTTCCCCACCGCCGAGGACACCGAGGTAAGGATTATTATTCCAGAAGACTACAAAGATGATACTATCCATGTTCCCGATGGTACGGAAAAAGAACACGACTTAATGCTCCGATCTCCCACCCCTGTCCCGGGCATAGGCAAATACTACGTACTCCACGACCTCCAAAGCCGCAACGGTACCATCCTTAATGAAAAACGCCTTAAAATCCCTACGCCCCTGGCCAACGGCGATGAAATCAATATCGGAGACTCTGCCATCCGCTTCTGGATTAATCAAGCAAGTCTCCCTCCCCATATTCCTAAATTACCAATTATTTCCATAATTAGAAAGCCCCCCCCAACCACCTAACTCTTCTGATTTCAATCGGTTATACCGGCATCCATCCCATCCTCTCCTATCCTCAACTGCTCTTGCTAAATCACCCTCAAAAATTTCTTAACAATTTCCCCTTTTACCCCTCCGCCACAGTCATTTATCATACATAATAAGAAAAATATGTCTGATACACTCAAAGAGATACAACAGTTATTATTAAATTCGGATACACCCTCCGATTTGTCAGCAGCTTTATCTGCACTCTGTGAGAAAGGGGACCAGCAAAACTTTTCGCTGGAACTTCACGGCTCCTGGGGTTCACTTCCTCGTTTAATCACCGCCTTACTTGCCGACAAATCACCTCGCCCCTTGCTATATATTACCGCACACATCCCTTCTTCCTTCCAGGCCCAGGATGATCTGGAAACTTTTCTCGCCCGGCCTGTACAGTTATTTCCCGCCGCCGAGGCCCATGAAACCGATCTTAATCCAAAATCCGACATCGCTTCCGAACGCCTCCGTATCTGTCAGGACCTGCAAAAATATAATCTTAATAATTCCGCCAACAACCAATCACCCCCGCTTCCTCTTATCGTCACCCCCGTTCAGGCCCTCATGCAGCCGGTCCCGGACCTTAAATACTTACAGGAACAATCTCTCTACCTTACTCTCAATCAGGACCTGAGCGGCCCGGAACACCTCGCCTCCTGGCTCACCGATCATGACTTCGAACGCGTGGACCAGGTCGAATTCGTCGGCGAGTTTGCCTCTCGCGGCGGTATTGTAGATATCTTTCCTCCCGGACACGAACTGCCCTGCCGGGTGGAATTTTTCGGCGACCGGATAGAATCCCTCCGACAATTTGACCTTGATACCCAACGATCTGTTAATCCTCTTGAATCTATTACCATAACCGGCTGCTCCCAGCTTACCTCTCCTGCTACCCAGACGCAGAATATCACCTCTCAACTTTTTTCCTATCTCCCCGCTGATACCATCATTGTTCTTGAAGAGTCAACCGAGATTACCGAAGTAGGACGTATCTTTTTAGACCGCCTCAACGATCCCACTTCCATTTTCCCCGTGGAGGAGGTCCTCAGCAATATCACCTCTTTCAATACCTTATATATTAATCGCTTTTCCTCCGGCCTTGATATCAAATCCCTCAACCTCCACGCCCAGTCCGTACAGCGTTTTGAAAACCGATCCCAGGATGCTCTGGACGAATTATTAACCTTAGATCCCAATTTAGCGGTTTATCTCTTCTGTGAAAGGGCCGCTCAAGTTCAGCGCCTCAGGGAAATGCTTGGGCCAAAAAAGCTCCCCAAAAATTTTCACCTGCCTGTCGGCTTTGTCCATCAGGGTTTTGAGCTCCCCACTCAGCAATTACTGCTACTTAGCCACCATGAAATCTTCGGTCAGCATCAACCTCGCCGCCGCCTTGGAAAAATCCGCACCCCCCAGGCCATAGACTCTTTTACAGACCTACAAACCGGAGACCTCATCGTCCACGTAAACCACGGTATCGGCCGGTTCCGTGGACTCAAAACCCTCACCAAAAACAATCGCCGCCAGGAGTTTCTCGCCCTTGAGTTTGCCGATCACGTCCTCATACATGTACCTGCCAGTAAAATTGAGCTTGTACATAAATATGTCGGCTGCCGCGCCGCCCGGCCTAAGCTCAGCAAACTTTCCAGCCGTACCTGGCAGCAAAAAAAGCAAAAAGTCACGGAAGCAGTTCAAGATATGGCCGCTGAATTGCTCGACATCCAGGCCCATCGTCAAAGTGCCCCCGGTATCGGCTACCCCCCCGATACCATTTGGCAACGTGAGTTTGAAGAATCCTTCCCCTATCAGGATACCGAAGACCAGACCTCCGTTAATCTCGAAATCAAAAAAGACATGCAGCTTACTCGCCCCATGGATCGCCTGCTTTGTGGTGATGTAGGATATGGCAAAACAGAGCTCGCTATCCGGGCCGCCTTCAAGGCCGTTGAACACGGCAAACAGGTTGCAATCCTCGTCCCCACTACGGTTCTTGCCCAGCAGCATTACCGCACCTTCACCGAACGCTTGGCCGATTTCCCTTTTATTGTCGAGGTCCTAAGCCGCTTCAAAACTTCCAAACAAGCTCAAAACATCATCGATCGGACTGCCCAAGGCAACATCGATATTCTTATTGGTACCCACCGCCTTTTGAGTCCTGATGTCAAGTTCAAGGACCTGGGCCTGGTCATTATAGATGAAGAACAACGTTTTGGTGTAGAACATAAGGATCGCCTCATTAAAGTCCGTAAAATCGTGGACATCCTTACCATGACCGCCACTCCTATCCCTCGTACCCTGCATATGGCCTTGCTCGGCATCCGCGATATTTCCTCCCTGACCTCACCGCCTTTGGATCGCCGCAGTATTGTTACCGAAGTATGTCCTTTCGACAAACAGTTCATCCGTTCGGTTATCCTGCGGGAATTGGCTCGTGATGGCCAGGTCTTTTTCCTTCATAACCGCGTTCACAATATCCTAAGTGTCGCTGATTCTATCCAGCAACTTGTCCCGGAAGCTCGCATTCTTACCGCTCACGGTCAAATGCCCAAACATGAACTGGAAAAATGCATGCTCGACTTTATAAATAACAAAGCAGATATTCTCGTCTGCACTACCATCATTGAGTCGGGCCTGGATATCCCCAACGCCAACACCATTATTATTAATGATGCAGATCGCTTCGGCCTGGCCGAATTGCACCAGTTAAGGGGACGTGTCGGCCGCTATAAAAACCGCGCCTACGCTTATATGCTCTTACCTGCCCGACGCACTCTGACCCCCACTGCCGCCAAACGTCTCAAGGCCATTGAGGAATATTCCCAGTTGGGCTCTGGATTTCGTATCGCCCTGCGCGACCTGGAAATCCGCGGTGCCGGTAACATTCTTGGTGTGGAACAGAGCGGCCATATCGACGCCGTTGGCTATGAACTTTATTGCCAGCTCCTCGCTTCCGCCGTCCGTCAACACAAATCCGAACCGGAACCTCTGCATACTACTACCCATTTGGAGCTCAGTGTTAACTGTCATATCCCCGCCGGTTATATCCCCGCCGACAAACAGCGAATGGACTTGTATCGCCACCTGGCCACCTGCTTTACTGCTGAGGACCTCCAGCAATTGGAAAAAGACCTCACCGATCAGTTCGGCTCCCCCCCTCGTTCTGTCCAGGATTTATTGCAACTCACTGAAATTCGCACTCTCGCTTCTTCCTTGGCTATCCGCAGTATCGTCCAGAAAGAACCCGACCTGATATTCACCCTCGAAGACAATGCCTCCGTCCAGAATATCTTCCAGAACACCCCTGGCTCCGTACGCGTCCCTGATCCCCGCACCGTCCACCTTCGCCTCACCCCCCGCCATTTTGAATCAACCACCACCCTTTTCGCCACTCTCCGCAAAATCCTCAAAAAAGCCACGTAGCGGGTTTTAGCCCATGCCGTCTAACTGATGGGTGGCATGCTTTAGCGCGCTTGCATCCCGACCCCTCGGGGTAGTTTATGCAAAGCATAAACAAGATAACCTGTTGCAATAATTAATTAGGTTTGTTACAATACTAGTAATGGTAAGCATCGTTCGATAACGATTCTAAGCCCGCTGGAGGTTGTCTATGGCCAGGACGAATAAAATATTTGATTGTGTCGAAATGAAAAACGCTATTCAACAACAGTTGCGGCAGGAATACGAACGGCGAAAAAGCGAGTTTGCTTCCTATGTTGATTTTATCAATTCGACCGCGAATGAATCGGACGAAATCCGCCTCTTCCGTGAAAAAGTAGCGAAACCAAAAACATCCTGCACATAGTTACATAGTATGGGCTTCGCCTATGGTGAGCTTGTCGAACCCGCCCGCCGTTTGGCTAAGCAGGCAATTCAATATTTCAGACGCAGATTTCGCTGTTTCCGCAGATGTCCAATATTCTATTTCAGCGTAACCTGCGCAATCAACGTCAAAGTATTTATTATAGATGACATTGACAATGCGGGTGAGTATAATGGTGGGCATGCAGGCTGTGTCGCAATTAGTTTTTAATAGCGATAACAGCACTGAAAACTCAGTTGTTTTCGAATTGTGACACAGCCTCATGGCCCGCCCTACTTTTTATCCGGGCTACGCCTGCTGTTTACTTTCTTTTCGTCTCAGCCATCCATTTTCTATTTTTCAAAGAAGCTCTTTGCGTGTTTTTTTATTGCTCTCAATTCTTTAATAAGCTTATCCGCGGCTTCTTCGACTTCTCGTGTTGTACGACATTCTGCCGAAATTGTCGGAAATTCTCCTTCCCCCGCTTTAACGATGGAGCTAGCTTTTATGGCGATATATGCCTTTGGCGTGTCTGGAAGGCTGTGTTCTGTATTATTAATTGGAAACTTCAATAATTGTAAATAACGAAATGACACGATAATTCTCCTGCTAAACAAACTTTATAGTTTCGGTTGGTTTTCAATATTTATCCGCCTACTACACTGTCATACCCGCGCGCGCAGGCGGGTATCTATTTTCCTTTTCTGGATTCGCTATCGCGGCTCTCCGCTTTGCTTCGTGTCTGACCCCTTTAATTCTCCAAACCAGGGTGCGACACTTCGCACCATCTTTTTGTAGCCGGCCGAAACGAATATCGACACAATCAAATTTTCAATGGTGCTTTACTTTTAGCTTGCAAACCTGGTACGATGTTTATATACTATAATATGGCTTTTTTGAAAGGAAGGGAAAAGAAGGGAAAAAATGAAAAATAAACTTTTTCAGCCATTTACTACAATTGTCTTAATTGCTCTGACCGCTATGGTGTGTTGCTTGCCAGACTCTGCACGAGCTGGCTTTATCGTATCCTGGGGTGATGACGGCAACGGCCAGGTCAGCAATACGCCGGAGGGCAGCGGCTTTACCACCATCGCTGCCGGAAGCAACCACAGCCTTGCCCTGAGGGCTGACGGCTCTATCGTATCTTGGGGTTGTGATAATGGCGATGTAATCAGCAATACGCCGACAGAGAGCGGCTTTACTGCCATCGCCGGCGGATGGGAGCATAGCCTCGCCCTAAGAGCCAACGGTACTATTGCATCCTGGGGTAACAACGGTGACGGCCAAATCAGCGATACGCCGACAGAGAGCGGCTTTACCGCCATCGCTGCCGGAAACTGGCACAGTCTTGCCCTAAAGGCCGACGGCTCTATTGTATCTTGGGGTGACGACAGCAACGGACAAGTAAGTAATACGCCAACCGAGAATGGTTTTACCGCCATCGCTGCCGGATACGACCACAGTCATGCCCTGAGGGCCGATGGCTCTATCGTATCCTGGGGTGGGGGCCGCGCGGTCAGCAATACTCCTACAGAGAGTGGCTTCACCGCTATTGCCGCCGGAAGTTCGCACAGTCATGCCCTGAGGGCCGACGGCTCTATCGTATCGTGGGGTGACGACTACCATAGCCAAGTCAGTAATACACCGACAGAAAGCGGCTTTACCGCCATTGCTGGCGGGAAGAACCACAGCCTTGCCCTGAGAACTGATGGCTCTATCGTATCGTGGGGTGACGACTACCATAGCCAAGTCAGCGGTACGCCAACAGAGAGCGGATTTGCCGCCATCGCGGCTGGAGACTGGCACAGCCTTGCCCTGGCAACAACACTCTTACTGCTTGAACCAAATGGTAATGAAAAATTGATACAGGGAAGCCATTATGAAATTAAATGGTCAGGAGGTCTTTTGGGGAGTGAAGTACTTATCGAGTATTCAGACTATAGCGGTTCAGACTGGCATACTATTACAACCGTTCAGAACGCGAATTCTTATGATTGGCAAATTCCAGGCCTTGCGTCCAAAGATTGCCTCGTTAGGATAAGTCACACTGCTTTTCCCTATGTAAGCGATACAAGTGATAATGCCTTTCTGATATATACTTGCGACAAAAACCTTGTGGGTGATATTAACCAGGATTGTAGGGTTGATTTGCTGGATTTTGCTCTTATAGCACAAAACTGGTTAACACAAAGTTACGCAATTTATTATTTCCCACTGAATTCTACCAGCAATTGGACAACAGATGGGCAATGGGGGTTTGGACAACCGACAGGTAATGGAGGTGTGGAATACGGATACCCGGACCCCTGCAGTGCTTATACAGGTTCGAACGTTTATGGTGTCAACCTGAACGGGGATTATACAATTTCTGTCGGTGGTCCATATTATTTAACCGCGGGGCCTTTTGACTGTAACGGATTTCAGGATATGAAACTGAGATTCGCGAGATGGCTTAATACAGATTCGGCGTCTTACGTTCAAAATAAGGTCCAGGTATCTAATGATGAAACTATCTGGCATACGGTTTGGGAAAATACAACGGGAGTTACTGACAGCAGTTGGCAAATAGTCGAATATGATGTAAGTGAGACAGCGGATAACCAACCAGCAGTTTATTTCAGATGGAGCTATGAAATATTAGATGATAGAGCATATCTGTGTTCAGGCTGGAATATCGATGATATTGAATTATTAGGAAGACCGTAATCTCTAATCGACGGGTAGCAGCGTCTGTCTTCGGACAGGCGATGGCAGCTTTCCGTTATTCGTCATTCTCCTGCAGTCCGGGCCGTGTCCGCCGTTTGGTATGGGGCGGGACTGTTTCAGAATTCACAATATCACAGCAATCGTATTGTAAGGTTCGCCTTGTCCCCCTTTATTGATGGCCTTTAGCCCATATCGACAATTTTCAGGTGTTCTATTGTTTCTAGGGTTGATATTGACTTTGAGTATAATTAGAGATATATTCTTGATTTTATGAAACAATAGCACAATATGAGGAATTAAGCTCGATGAAATACAAACGACTGGTATTTATTATAGGCATGGCCATATCGTTTCGGTCTGGTCTTGCTGCTGCTCCAGTACAAAATAGCTTGCAGCCCGCACAACCCGCGACCAGCGGTTCACAACATACTATTCAAGACTCGCCATCTGCTACTATCTATTCCGGAAACGTACTGCCCGTTAATAACGATGCCGTTACTTCCGCCCGAATTATCCGACAAATTCGCCCTCTGATAAGCAAATGGCCTACCGATTTAAACCAAGAGGAATTTATAAAAAAGGCCCGCCCCCTGATTATGGAACATGTAATGGGCCAGGTCTATAACCTCCTGCTCTATCAGTATGCCAAACGTGATCTTGAAAAACTGGATATCCCCGAAGATGCTCTGAAAAAGATTACCGAGGAAAGACGCAAAGAGATCATCAATAAATATGGCGGTAGTGAAGCTCGCGCCCGTGCTGAATTGGAACAAAAGGGTACCAGCATCGACGAACAGTTGGAAGAATACAATCAACAGGTTGTTATTTCCAGTTATCAGGAAAAGCATTACATGCCTACCCTGACCATTACCCGCACTCAGTTGTTGCAATACTACCAGTCTCATCTGGAAGATGAGTTTACCACCAAACCTAGCATCCAGTTTCAGCTCATAGATATAAACAGGGAAAAATTTACTGAGCCTAAGCAAGCCACTGCCGCGGCCCAACAGGCTTTGAAAAAAATCAAAGACGGTACAGCCTTTGACCAGGTAGTGCAGGAATTTTCCCAGGGCTTTCGCAAATCCCAGGATGGCCTCTGGCGTCCCCTTGACCCGGATTCCGTCAGACCATTATATAAACCCGTTATACAAGCCCTGCAGAAAATAAATCCTAACGATTGTACCGACATAATCGAATCTGAAGACCACTTGTTTATCGCAAAATTGATCGAATATAAAAAGGCCCAGGTCATCCCCTTCTCCCAAGCCCAGTTCCAGATCAAAAAAGAAATTGGTCAGCAGCGCTGGCTTAACTACCGCACAAAACTAACCGACGAACTATTAAAAAAATCTGATATGGGTAATCTGGAAGAGTTTATTCAAAACATTACCTTGGCCGCTTACGACCAACTGTTTAATCAAAAGGTGGAAAAATAATGAACAATCGTCGCGACTTCCTAAAAAAAACTGCATACAGTTGCATGGCCTTGACCGCTGCCTGCTCTCAAACTAGTCAGGCTTCTGGCTCAAATACAGAACCTACCTCATCCTCTCGGGGCAGCCAGCGCCTCTCAATCGAACAAATCAATAAATGGGAAGCCCTTCACTATGGTATGTTTATCCATTTCGGCATGAGCACTTTCATTGGCAAGGAAAAACCCCGGACAGCCCTGCCGGCATCATCTTACGCCCCGGACAAGCTCGATGTGGACCAGTGGGTATCTGTAGCCCGCGATGCCGGTATGAAATACGCCGTCCTGACCACCAAACATGTCGCCGGCCATTGCCTCTGGCCCAGCCAACACACCGAGTACACCGTTGCCAATAGCACAAACAAAACCGACGTTGTGGAGAAATTCGTCAATGCCTGCGCTAAGAAAAATGTCAAACCCGGCTTTTACTATTGCTCCTGGGACAATTATAACCGCTTCGGCAGTCAAACCCCCTCAGACGGTGGACCTTGGAACGGCATGAATTCCTTTCCCAAAACTCAGATAGAAAAATTACCTCCCTTTACTACTTCGCTTTATCAGAACTTCCAGACCGCCCAACTCACCGAATTGCTCAACAAATATGGACCGATTATGGAAATGTGGATCGACATTCCCGGTGTCTTGGGCCGCGGCTATCGAACCTACCTGTATAATTATTTGGCTCAAATGCAGCCCGACTTGGTTATAATGATGAATTCTGGTATTAGCGATGGCTCAAAATTCCCCGTCTCCTATGCCTGGCCTTCAGACCTGATCGCCATTGAGAAAAAACTCCCACCTCCCCCTATGCACAAGAAATGGCGTACCATCGAAGGCAAACAGTATTGCCTCCCTGGTGAAATCTGCGATACCATTGGCAAATATTGGTTTAATGTACCCGGCGATGACCCCAAACCGGACCAGGAACTACTCAATTTATATAATACTTCCAAACAGAGAGGCGTTAACCTCCTCCTGAACGTACCGCCGGATAAACATGGCCTGATCCCCAGCGATTATGTTCAGTCCCTGATGCGCCTGCGTAAAAACGCAGACTTGTAATAAAATTTATTCTCGCCCCCGTCGCGACAAACCGTGGCGGACTGCAAATTGGAAACCAATATCATGCTAAACAATAATCTCTGGGCACCCTGGCGGATCGAATATCTCAAGTCCTTCAGCAAGGAGCAAGGCAGCCTTGCCGATGATGCCCCTTGGACAAAAAAATGTTTCCTCTGTGAATATTGGCAACACCCAGACCAGGATAAGGAAAATCTCGTCCTCTGGCGTACCCCCCGCGCCCTGGTACTTTTCAACCGTTTCCCCTATACCGCCGGCCACCTGCTCATCTGCCCTCCCGACCATGTACCCACTCTCGAAGCCCTGAATTCGGATATTCTTTTGGAATTTATGCTCCTCACTCGCGATGCCCAGAAAGTCCTCGACCAGGCCATTCACCCCCACGGTTACAACATCGGTATCAATATCGGCCGCTGCGCCGGTGCCGGCCTGCCCGACCACGTTCACTTGCACCTGGTCCCCCGCTGGAACGGCGATACCAATTTTATGTCCACAACAGGTAATGCCCGTCTCATCAGTCAATCCCTCGAAGAACTCTATGAACAACTTACCGAAATATCCCAACAACTTAATCTGCCCGCTATTAAATAAATTTTATCTCATACCCTATTTTAATCCAATTTTGCCGGAGTTAGTATGACTATCAAAGAATTCCAAAAAATCATCAGCGAAAAATACGAAAAACGTGACCGCCAGCGCGGTACCCCCGCCACCTTTCTATGGTTCATGGAAGAAGTTGGCGAACTCGCCACCGCCCTGGCCAAAGATGACCCCCAGGAAAAATTTGAGGAGTTCGGCGACGTCTTCGCCTGGCTCTGTACCCTGGCCAATATTAATGACATCGACCTCGAACAGACCGTCCAAAAATATACTACCGACCAACACCTCGGCTATAAATAGATTCTGTTTTGCCTCGAAAGCTTTTATTGGAGTACTGTAATGAATAAGAAAAGTTGTCTCGTAGCTATATTATTATCTTCCTTATTACTAAGTTGTCAGCATTCGAAACATAATATTTCGCAAGTCGATACCAAGCTCCCCCATCCTACCCCGGCCCAACTTACCTGGCAGGATTGTGAAATCGGAGTAATCTTCCATTTGGATATGCCTGTTGTGGCTGGGGATCACGCTATAAATAACGCTACTAAAAAAGTCTTTGATCCCAAGATATATAATCCCTCTAAGCTGAATACCGATCAATGGATCGCCGCCGCCAATTCCGCCGGCGCTAAATATGCCATCTTCACAGCAACCCACTTCAACGGCTTTATGCAATGGCAGAGCGACATCTACCCCTACGGACTCAAACAGGCAACTTGGCAAAATGGTAAAGGTGATATTGTCAAAGATTTCGTTACTTCCTGCCGAAAGGTAAACATCAAACCCGGACTCTATTTAAGTACCTTCCGCAACGCTTATAATACAGTCTGGGGCTATTATGTTGACTGGGGCAAAGGCAAAGGCACAAAGCAGCAGGAAAAGTTTAACCGAATCGCTGAAAAAATGACCAAAGATCTCTGCTCTCGTTACGGCCCCTTGGTACAGATATGGTACGATGCCGGCGTCAAGTTGCCCGAAGAAGGCGGCCCCAATGTCCTGCCTATTTTTAACAAATACCAGCCCAATTCCGTCTTTTATAGCTGTAGCAAACGCTCCGACCACCGCTGGATTGGAAATGAACAGGGCCACGCAGGTTACCCTTGCTGGGCCACCATGCCCGGTTCAAAACAAAAAAAGATTTCCCATAACAGTACAAGTTGGAAAGACCGACTTTACCATGGAGACCCCGATGGCACAGTATGGTCGCCGGGCATGGTAGATGTAGTGCTCCGCGGCAAAAAAAACCACGACTGGTTCTGGCGCCCTGGAAAAGATCATACGATTCATACCGTGGATGAATTGATGACCATGTACTACAACTCGGTCGGACGCAACTGTAACCTTGTTATTGGAGTAGTAATTGACAACCAGGGCTTGGTGCCTGAGGGAGATGTCAAACGCCTCGCCGAATTTGGCCGCGAACTCAAAAGGCGCTTCGGCCAATCACTGGCCCAAACCAGCGGCCAAGGTAACACCCTGGAGCTAAAACTTCCCAAACTCCAAAACATCAACCACGTAATTATCATGGAAGATATCGCTTACGGTGAACGAATCAGAAACTACGTAGTGGAAGGTCTGACCGCCCAAAACCAATGGCAAACACTCTGCCAGGGCCAATCCGTTGGACATAAGCGCCTCGAACAATTCCCTTCTGTAAAGGTATCTAAAATCAGACTGAAAGTCACCAAAGCCCAGGCTACCCCCAAAATCCGAAAACTCGCTGTTTACAATGTGGAATAATATATAAACACAGCTTCAAATTTCCTTGACTGAAAACAAATCACCGGTAGTATGACTGGTCTATGGAAAATAATAATAACATAAATGAATACGAACAGGCTCGCCTGGAAAAGCTCGCCAAACTCCGCGAGTTGAACGTGGACCCATTTGGCGGCAAATTCCCCGATACTGAACAACTTCAAACTATAACCGGCAAATATGACCCGAAAAATGAGGAGCAAATCGTCCGCGGCGCTGGACGTATCATCCTCCTCCGTGATATCGGCAAACTCATCTTTGTCACTTTGCGCGACCAAACAGGGACTATTCAGACTGGTCTGACGAAAAATTACCTCGGTGATTCCTGGCCCCTCGCCAAATTACTTGATCTTGGTGATATCATCGGTGTAGAAGGTCAGCTCGGCAAAACCAAAACCGGCGAGATTACCATTTGGGCTCAAAATCTGACTATACTCAGCAAGGCAACTCTGCCCCCCCCCGAAAAGTGGCACGGCTTACAGGATGTTGAGCTCCGCTATCGTCATCGCTACGTTGACCTGTTTGCCAATCCCGAGGTGATGGATACTTTCAAGGACCGCATTGCGATCATCCAGGAAATTCGTCAATTTTTACAGAATCGCGGATTTCTGGAAGTGGAAACTCCTATGATGCAACCCATCGCTGGTGGTGCCGCCGCTCGTCCCTTTATCACTCATCATAACACCTTGGACATGGACCTCTACCTTCGTATTGCTCCAGAACTGTACCTTAAAAGGCTTTTGGTCGGTGGCATGGTAAGGGTCTTTGAGATCAATCGCAATTTTCGCAATGAAGGCATCAGCACTCAGCACAATCCCGAATTCACCATGTGTGAACTGTACCAGGCCTACGCTGATTATCATGACATGATGGATCTTATTGAGGAGCTTATTTGCCATCTGGCCCGCCAGCGTAATGAAAACATGCAATTGGAATTCAACAAGTCTTCCATTGATTATAGCTCCCCCTGGAAACGTAGCACTTATGCCGATCTTTTCGCCGAATATGTCGGCTGTCCCATGACGGATCTCCCCGCTGTCCGCCAAAAGGCCCGCGAATTCCAAATTGAAGAGGCCGCCAAGGAGGACATAGTGGTCGTCAACGACTTGTTTGAAGCCTGCGTAGAGGACAAATTGACCAATCCCACCTTCGTCTATGATTATCCTGCCGCCCTGTGCCCCTTAACCAAACGCAAGGCCGACAATCCCGAAATCGCCGAACGGTTTGAGCTCTTTATCTCCTCCATGGAAATCGCCAATGCCTATACCGAGCTAAACGACCCCGCTGTTCAGGAAGAAAATTTCCGTCACCAGCTTCGCGGCCAGGAAGAAACCATGGCTACTATGGACGAAGATTTTATTACCGCCCTGAAATATGGCATGCCCCCCGCCGGCGGTCTCGGCTTCGGTATCGATCGGCTTGTAATGCTCCTGACCAACTCTCCTTCCATCCGCGACGTAATCCTCTTCCCCCTGCTTCGACCGACTGATTAAACGGCAGAACATACCTCCCCTCTCAGCTCCTTGGCATATACGCGGGATAGAGTTAAATTCCCTTACTCCGGTGCGCCCAGAAAACCTTCGTGGAAGAGGACTGGTTTATAGCCTTGTTCAGTGCACCACCGGATGGCCTTATCAAGACGCTGGGCATGGTCGGGTATATAGTCACTGTAAAACGGCCAGAAATACTGCTCATGGGTCAACAAATCCATAATCTCCGCCTGGTTCGGATCCTCGTTTAGCGGAGCCAACCTGGAGACGATCTGCTCTATCGGCGTACAGTTGCAGACAATATCTATTTTGGAGAATACAATCTTGCTCTCAAAATCCATCAAGGCGTCATGCCTTGACATATACTCACTCCGCACCTCGTCCTGCAAATAATTGATATCCCAGACCCCGCCCCATTTACAGAAATATCCGCTCAATACCCGCACCCCCCGCTCATAAAGCGCTTTCAGCGCCGCCGGCTGCACCATGCCCCAATGGATAATCGTTGGCGGTGAATAGGTCTCTTCTCCCGCAAAACGACAAATCTGTTCTTTAACCAGGTCCAAATCTTCAATCAATTTCGCCGGCTGGGCGTACTGATAGGGACGATCAGGCATATTGGCATAAGCATGGAAAGCCAGTCTCAGCCACTCCGCGTTGCCTTTCCACTCCCCCTTATAGCTCTCGGGAAAGTCTTTTATGGTGAATCCGTCCTCGGTTGCATAGTAGATGTTCAGGACAAATTTCGCCCCATACTTGTTATGCAGTTCACGATATATATCCAGATAGAAACAATCAAATAGAGATTTGTATTTTTTCTGGGCTATGTCCCGCATAAAAAAAATGTTGTCATCAACCGCAAAACGATAACGGGGAAAAGAATTTTTGTCCCATACCACCCGTACGCAATGTTCTTGCCTACCGAAACCACCTTCGGAAATAGCTCTAATATCCGTTTCCCTCTCTCTTAGTACCAGCTCCGCTGTAAATTTAGTACCTGCTCGCTTGGCTACAACCCCGTTAACCGTCACTTTCTCACTCAGCGGTGCCTCTCCGGCAACACCAATCCTTAAACCTCCGTCAACGGTCTCACCGTGACGGTGATTTAAAACCGCCCCCTGACAAGGTTCTTCAATGCGTAAGGGAACCAACATGTCTCACCATAAGCTTTCCTCAAGTCCCTCAGCGTAAATACCCCAGCACATCTCGCAGTGCCCAGTAAAATATCTTATTGTTTACCCGACAACCCTTCTTGCATCTGCTGCAAAAATTGTGCAAGTTCAGCCCGGGCCCGGTCGGGTTCAGCAAGGTTTTTCTCGATGATATTGACAATAGCCGAACCGACAATTACCCCGTCGGCCCCGGCTTCGGCCAGTTGGCGGGCGTGTTCGGGTTTGCTGACTCCAAAGCCCACACAAACCGGCACCTGCGTAAGCTGCTTAAGGGATTGAATCAGGGGTACGATGGAACTACTCAGTTGAGAACGCAAACCGGTAACACCCATCACTGAAACAGTATAGATAAAACCGGTACAAAGCTCGGCAATCATTCTCTTGCGCTCCGTACTGGTATTGGGAGTAACCATATATACCGACTCCAAATTGTTCCGTTCGATAAGTTCGATTACTTCCTCGGCATCATCCACACACAGATCCGCTACCAGCACACTGTTAACACCCGCCGCCGCCGCATCACGATAAAACTCCTCCTTACCGTAATGACAAATCAGGTTGTAATACATCAGCAAGCCTACGGGAATGTCGCGGTATTGCTTTACTTTCTGAATCAGCTCAAAGGCTTTCCTGCACGTCATCCCCTTTTCCAGCGAGCGTATATCCGCCTTTTGAATCGTGGGACCGTCGGCTATCGGGTCGCTGAAAGGAATACCAAGTTCAAGAATATCAGCACCGGAATCAATCGCCGTCTTGATCAATTCCAAAGAAACTTCCGAATCAGGATCCCCCAACACCAAAAAGGGAATCAGAGCAGGACGTTTGAGTGCAGCAAATGTATCTTGGTAGTTCGTCATTAACAAGCGTATTCCAGTTCCCGGTTTTCTTATTACAACTTCCGTTCTATTTTATAGTTTCACCGCGGTAGCGGATAAAGGCATCCACGTCCTTGTCACCTCGTCCGCTCAGATTGATCACAATAATATCTTCCGGTTTGAACTTACCTGCCTGTGAGATCACCCAGGCCACAGCATGGGCACTTTCAAAGGCTGGAAAAATCCCTTCACTCTTGGCCATAAACAAAAACGTATCCAACACCTCTTCATCGGTCGCCCCCACATACTCGGCTCGGTCGCTGTCTTTGAGAAAGCTATGCTCCGGCCCCACTCCTGGATAGTCCAGACCGGCACTAACCGAATGCGATTCATGCACCTGACCATTTTCGTCCTGCAATATATATGATCGAGCACCGTGTAAGACACCGACAGATCCTTTTTGTAACGTCGCCGCGTGCTTGTCGGTATCAAGTCCATACCCAGCCGCTTCCACCCCTACCAACCGAACATCCTTATCATTTATAAACGCCGCAAATATCCCCATGGCATTACTACCCCCCCCCACGCACGCCGCTACTACCTCAGGAAGTCTCCCGATTTTTTCCAGACATTGCCCCCGCGCCTCAATCCCGATTACCTCCTGGAACTTACGGACCATACTCGGGTAGGGATGCGGCCCCGCCACAGTACCAAACAGATAAAAGGTATCATCCACATGCGCCGTCCAATACCGTAGCGCTTCATTTATAGCGTCTTTCAAAGTACCACTCGCCCCGACCACAGGTATAACTTCAGCACCGAGTAATTTCATCTTCTGGACATTGGGCATTTGCCTTTCAATATCGGTGGCACCCATGAATATTTTGACTTCCATACCCATCATGGCCCCAATGGTCGCCGTGGCCAAGCCATGCTGCCCCGCCCCGGTCTCGGCAATGAGCTTTTTCTTGCCCATATAATGCGCCAACAACCCCTGCCCCAAAGTGTTATTAAGTTTGTGGGCCCCGCCGTGCAGAAGGTCTTCACGCTTGAGATAAACCTGTGCCCCGACTTTTTCACTTAGTGCCTGACTGTGATACAACGGTGTCGGCCGACCGGCATAATCCGTTAACAGCCTCTCCAACTCGGCGCAGAATCCCTCATCGTCACGGAATCGCTCAAACGCTTCATCCATTTCTTCTAACGCCGGGATAAGCACTTCCGGAACGTAATATCCACCGAATTGTCCGTATCTGCCTTTGTTCTTCATAACCTATTTCAGCCGTTTTTGGCGGCGAAGTCATTCATGAAACCTACCACCGTCTTAACGGAATCAAGACCGTTGGCATTGTAGATGCTCACTCGGATACCACCAACACTGCGGTGCCCTTTCAGTCCGACCAATCCCTCTGATAGTCCTTCGGCCACAAACTTCTTCTCCAGCTCTTCACTGCCCAGCCGGAACACCACATTCATTTGCGAACGATCTTCGGTAGGGATATTGTTGGTGTAGAAACCACCCGATCCGTCAATCGCCCCGTAAATAAGGTTTGCCTTTTCGGTATTGATCTTTTCCATGGCTTCCACCCCACCGGACTTCTTTATCCAGCGCAGCACCTGGCAAACCATATAAATCGTAAAAGAAGGCGGAGTGTTATACAGCGAATTCTTATCTGCATGCGTGTTATAGGATAGTAAAGTAGGTAGCCCCTTCTTGCACTTATCCAGGATGTCCTGACGAATCACCACCACCGCCAGACCTGACGGTCCCAGGTTCTTCTGAGCCCCGGCGTAAATAAGACCAAACGGAGCCGGATCAAACCTTCGGGAAAGAATATCACTGGACATATCCGCTACTATTGGCACAGAACCGGTATCCGGAAACTTGGCCCATTGCGTCCCAAAGATGGTATTGTTCGAGGTAAGGTGACAATATACCGCCTTAGCATCCAGATCGAGTTGATCCTGTTTAGGTATGGAAGTAAAAACACCGTCCTTTTCCGTGGTGGCTGCCACTCTGGCGTTTCCAATGATCTTAGCTTCCTTGATCGCCTTTTGGCTCCAGGAGCCTGTCAATATATAATCCCCGCTTTGACCTTCCCCCAACAGGTTCATTGGAACCATGGCAAACTGCATACTGGCCCCACCCTGCAGCAGCAGAACCTGGTAATTATCGCCCAGCCCCATGAGTTCCTTGACCAGGGCGATAGTCTCATTGTGTACCTGGTCATACTCTTTCGAACGGTGCGAGGTCTCCATAACACTCACTCCGCTACCTTGAAAATCGAGCAGTTCTTCTCGGGCAGCTTCTAGCGCCTCTAAAGGTAAAGCCGCCGGACCAGCATAGTAATTATGAACGCGTGGCATTATCGTCTCCTCATCTAACAATTATATAAAAATACCTTATATCTTGTGAATTCAACAAGAAGTCACTTTAGCAAATTAAGCACTAACCCGGAATACACTTTGGGATAGAAGAAGGTGGACTTTTGAGGCATCTTCTCACCGTTCCGGGCCACGTCTTCCACTTCCTGGATCCGAGTGGGATTCAGGAAAAACATTCCCTGGCTATCGCCGCCATCCACCTTGTCCAGTCCCTGTTGCGTCGCTTCGCCGAAATCTTTAATATACTCGACATTGGTTTGAGCCGCCAGAGCCGCTTCGTCGATTCCCAATAGCTTTTCCAGAATAAGTTTATGCAAAACCGTCACATCCAGACGCCGCCAGGCTTCGGATTTCTCTCCCGCAACAGTATCCATCACCCCCATATCACGCAGCGTGGCCACATAAAAGGCCCCCTCACCGAAATACATCCCCACCGCGTGCTCACCGCCTTCATACTCCGTTTTCAGCGCATCAAACATCATCTGCTGCTTCTGTTTTTTCTGAACCATATCCTCAAAGGCCATCCGGGCCACATCAAAATGCTCATTTAGATGCCCTAATAATTGAACTGGATTAAAATCCTTTATATTTTTAATCAGACGATGCGTAGGCAGAACTACCAGACCTTCGTTGAAGGTATTCACAAAGGTCATCATATGCCCACTCGCCCGCGGATTCCCGGTCTCATTGTAATAATTTAGAGCGGTCTCATAACGATGATGACCGTCGGCAATAAAAATACCTTTACTACTCATCACCTCGGTTATGGTTTTAATTTGTTCCCGATCGGTTATGGCATATAGCCGATGAACTACCCCATCTTCGTCGGTCGCTTGCAGCAATTCTTCTCCGGTACACGCCTGGGCCAAAAGGGCATCGATACTACGGTCCGGATCACTGTAGAGCACAAAAATCTGACCGGTTTGGCATTGAGTCGCCCGCATAAGCTTAAGCCTGTCCTCCTTCGGCCCGGTAAGAGTCTGTTCGTGGGGCTGAACGGAACCGCCATATTCTTCCAATTGCCCCAACGCGATAAAGCCACTCCGCCGGTAACCCTTTCCTTCTACGGTAAAATCCTGGGCATATACATAAATTCGCTCCTGCTCATCCCGCTTTAGGGCGCCGGATTTAATGAAAGAATCCAGGTATTCTGCTGCCCGAGTATAGACATTCTGACTATCATCATCCCCCCCTTGGCTCTTACCCTTAATTAACCTAACGATATTGAATTCGCTCTGCTTATAGAGCCCTTCCTGTTGCTCTGGGTCGATCACATCGTACGGCGGAGCGATACACACCCCCGCATCCCCTGCCACTGAGGAATCGTAACGATAACCCCTGAAAGCGGTTACGTTCATCTTGCTCTGAATGTCTTCCTTGGTGCTCTCCGGCATTATGGTACTCCAATCCTGATCTGTCTTGCCGAAGACGCTTCGGCTGGACAGTTAAACAGAATTGAGAATATTAGCATTTCATCTCAAAACAGTCAACTATTTCCCCCTGTGGACATCTCAATACCATTTCATCTTCATAGTAGAAGGAAAAAGACACCGTAGGAAAGTATTTTTGACGGTTCAATATAGATTTGGTAGGATTATTGGTATTGTAAGAACCACAGGAGGCCTTTTAGCCGTATAAATGCTAAATAATCAGATGAAAGATAAAAAACTTATAACGCGTAGAACCTCTTTGAAGGGTATCGGCGCCGCTGGTGCCATCTCACTACTAGCCCCTGACGATCTTAAGGCCAATGACAAAGCTGATAATCCGCCTGTATCACCGGCAAACGCACGCAAGATGATTTTTGAGAAGGTTTGGCAAACACCTTTCATTGACACCCACGAACACCTGCTTGAAGAAAAACAGCGCTTCCAGGGCACTTCTCATCCTCGCATTAAAAGTGATGATTGGACCCTGCTGTTTTCTCATTATCTTAATTCCGATCTGACCACTTCTGGAATGCCAGCGGCCCAGATGAATCGTTTTTTCTCACCGAAAATCGATCCCATCGACAAATGGAAAATCCTTGCGCCCTATTGGCCGGCGGTAAAACACACCGGTTACGGCCAGGCCGTTCATCGCACAATTCAAGAACTCTACGAAGTGGAGGAATTGTCGGCCCAGACAGTTCGTAAGGTCCAGGCTGGATATGATAAAACACGCAAACCCGGATTCTACCAGAGTATTTTGTGTGATAGAGCAAATATCGAATCCTGTCAGGTCAACTGTTTGTCTCGGCCGTTCATGGAATCGGATATGCCGACTCTCCTGATGCAGGATTTGAGTATCCTGGGGATGATCAATGGTCCGGATTTCAAACATTATGTCCCGCCTACGGGTATTGAGGTAAAAAACCTCACAGATTGGCACAAGGTCATCGACTGGTGGTTCGCCAAATATGCCACCTACGCCGTTGCCGTTAAATCCCAGCAGGCTTACAGTCGTGATATCGATTACGAAAAAGTACCCCCCGAAAAAGTCGAGAGTATTTTTACTAAGAAACTGGAAGGTAAAGGCCTCACAGCACCGCAGCGCAAGGCCCTTGAAGATCACCTGTTCTGGTACGCCGTCGATAAAGCCACTCAGCACAACCTTCCCGTAAAACTACATACCGGCTATTACGCCGGACATGATGGCATGCCGCTGGGACGGTTGATTAACAATCCCGGCTCTGCCACCGATCTCTGCCGACGTTCTCCGCAATCTCGCTTTGTATTCATGCATATCTGCTATCCCTATTACGAGGAATTGATCTCGGTTGCCAAGCATTATACCAATGCCTATATCGATATGTGTTGGTCGTGGATTATAAACCCCCTCGCTGCCAAGGATTTTCTCAAGAAATACCTGGTCACTGCCCCGGCCAACAAAATATTAACATTTGGCGGCGATTATATCCCCGTCGAACCCGTGCTCGGCCACGCCATCATCGCTCGTATGGGTATCGCCCAAGCCCTCTCGGAATTGGTCGAAGAAGGCTGGCTTTCCCAATCGGATGCCTTGGAATTAACGGATACCATAATGCACGGTAATGCCCGACTAATCTTTAATTTGAAAGAAAAAACAAAAATATTGAAAAACACCCATTGGGCCTAATCACCTTGAGTATATAAAGAGGAACAAGCATTGTGAAAAATCCAATAAGTATTTTGATTATATTTCTCTTAACTACCTTATCCTGCACCCGACCCAGATTAAATCCGGAAAAAATCGCAAAATGGCCTGACAAAGTCAAAGTCGCTGCCGTTCAAGTTGGAGGCTACGACAAATGTCTTAAAATTAATAAAGAATGTAATCCTGTCCAGGCCGTTGTCAAATACGTTGAAAAAGCAGCTCAAGATGGTGCGCAATTGGTCGTTTTCCCTGAATACCATCTGGGCAGAATCTCCGTTCCGGGACCGGAAACTCAAAAAATATCCCAAGCGGCGGCAAAAAATAATATTTATGTGATTGTAGGCTGCTGGGAAGTATTTGCGGATAAGTCATTTTCGAGTACGGCCCTGCTCTTCGGCCGGGATGGAAATATTATCGGAAAATATTACAAGACCCACGCCGCGGTTGATACTTACGGCAAGCCGCCCGCGCCCGCCTACTCCCAGCCCCCGGCGGGCAAAGATAAGACCTGGTTTATTGAAAACGACCCGGAATGGATAATGAAAAAAGGAAATACCCTGCCTGTATTTGACTTGGATTTTGCCAGAATCGGCATCCTTATCTGCTATGACGGCTATTTCCCTGAAACCTACAGAGTCCTTTCACTAAAAGGAGCTGAAATCATTGTCTGGATTAATGGCAGATATGGCAGTATCCAGGACTATTACGTCAAAACCTGTATGGAACAAAACCTCGTCTCCATGATATGTACCAATCAGGACTACGGCACCGGCACCATGCTTGCCCAATATCCAAATACTATTAATTCATTCTGCCGACAAAAGGGAGAGTGTTATATTACCGCGGATTTCGATTTAAAAAAACTTCGCCTGGCCCGCAAAAACAGCAGAAACTTTCAACAAAGAAGACCAGAACTTTATCGCCAGATTATAAAATCCCATCCAATCTGGAAAGATTATAGCAACATTGAAAAATAAGAGCTGGTTTCTTTTAAAAGAAACTACACCGACAGCTATACGTATAGTATTTTATACCGTCGGCACCAGTACGGGAGCAGCCTGCAAAATACGTAAAGCCTGATAAAGTATCAGTAAAAAATATACTATCCTCGGCACCCAGCGGCAAAATTCCTTGACCAAATATTCCGCTCTTTCATAGTTGGCTTCCGCTATCCGTTTTGTCACCTCGTCCAGATCACCCGTCTCTTCTCCAATCCGCCAGCTCTCCCTGAATTCCAGCGGCAGTTGCGGAGAAAACCCGTCTGAAAATAATTGGCCCTCGTGTGCACTTTGCGCAGCCCCGGCGACGAGATTCCTCACCACCGTATTACCGGTTACCTCCGTCGACTTTTCTGCACATCCCACCGCGGGCACACCGGCCTTCAGGAGTGTATGAAACGTTCGCGCATACCGACTCAAACCCAACAGCAAAACCCCCTTACCCAACACAGGTATTGTCATCACTAAATTATCTAGTAACTTCCGGAGTATCCCCTCCTGGGGTGTAAATTTCATAACTCCCCAGATAATAACTGCCGGCACATAAAACAATAACAGGACACTAAAAGCATTTTGAAAATATTCGATTACGCTGATCATCCCAAATAACAGAAAAGGTAAAGAGGGAAGAAATGCAATAGCATGAATAATTACAAATGGAAGCACCAGCCCTGTAATAATGATCTTCCTTATCCGGTCCCGAAAACTAAACCACTCGGCCAACCCTTTAACGGCCCCCACCAACTCCCCCGACGTCTCACCGGCATCCACAATCATCAATTCCAGCCGATCAAACACCTTGGGAAACTGGGCCATAGCCCCGGCCAAGCTCTCACCTTTAGAAATTATTTCGACCATCGACTCAAAGGCCCGGGCTCTTTTACCCCGCAATCCCTCGGATGAAGTACGCAGGGATTTCAAAAGGGGCACACCTGCATCCAGCATTATGAAAAAATTGTGATATAAGATTGCCCGGGAACTGGCCATTCCCCGCTACCCTCTACCCCCTTGATATTCTGCTCTTTTTATTCCTGCGGTTCGAATTGATCCGCCAACTGCCTCAGCATATCCTGCCATTCTTCCGATAAATCTGAGAATTCATAGTCCAGAATATCACCCAACAGAACCAGGTCCCCCGCTTCCAATGCGCTCTTAACCTGACCCAGATGTTCAGACAGTTTATCGACCGCTTCACTTACCGGCCAAGTCCCTGGCGTCCCCGATCCTTGTCGATCAAACACCTCCAGAGACTCGATCTCCAAATCCATCAGCCGTACGGCACTGCCTAGATTCTGCTGCACAGCATTCCAGACTTGCAGGTATTCCGGCAGCATCTTTAAAGCCCTCTCACTACGCCCCTGCCCCAAATGCTCTACGATTTCATCGCGCTGAGTTGCGCTTTCTGACAGCACCTGCGAGATTAAACGTAATCCCTCTGCAGCGAAAGAACTCCGCGACTTTGTCTCCACCCGTACTTGCTGAAATTCCTCCACCCCCCTATCCTTCCACAAGGACAATCGTTCTGGCGTTAATGGCTCGTCATCCACCAATATCACAGAGATCACTTCCTGATCCCCAACATGCCGGCCTTCTATTGCTTGTAAGGCCCTTCCAAACGTTATGCCTTCCTCCATCGACATTTCTTGACCATTTACCAGTAATTTCATCCGAACCACCTGCCTTTATCCCTTCCGCCGAGCCACCAAAAAGGCAATCACCACAGCGACAATGACAATAACCAATACCTCACTCGGTCCCAGTAGTACAGCCAGCATATAATTGCTTCCTTAACTTAACAGTTTATCAATTCAAAACTTATTATACTTATTTGCTCCCTGCTGTATAGTCGGAAAATATTGACTTTTGAACACATCTGCCCTAAGCACCCCAAGCCTAATTATCTTTCCTAATTAGCTTAATCCGAACAAAAATGATAACATCACTCATTGACATAACATCCGTTTATACGATATAATAGCTTTGTGTATTTACACTCTGGAAGCCAAATTAACATAATCTAAATTTTATTGGATTTTTAACTATCCATCACAGGAGATAAAACATGAAGCTTCTTAAGAAATATGCCAAAAAAATATTATCCCCCATACTCAACTACAAACACAGATGCCCTTTACAACTTGAATCCCTGGAATCACGTTGTCTGCTTAACGGGGACTGGACCGGGTATTGGACCTTAAGTGGATACTCTTTCGAGTGGGATACCGATAATCCGGCTGATGTGACTTTCGAAGTACTCCCCCTTACTCTTATCCTCAACGTCACAGAGGCCGACGGTGGCGGATATGATGTATTGGCCTTAGGAGATACAGATACAGTTTTCTTCGAAGAATCCTCACCTGACATTTTAACTCATGAGTACACAGAGTGGGACGATGGGGAATACATCCAGTCGGCCATGACTGCCGTTCAGGTAAATGACAATATGGCTTTACTGGTTGGCGGGGAAGCCGGCTACGATTCTCCCGGCTCGTTCGATATAAATTGGGGTGATGGATGGCTCGGTTTGATGACAAAGGGATTTGTCAGCTCAACTCCCAGGCCCTGGGAGGGTGAATATAATTATCAAAGTTACAATATTTTTGTGAATGGTCTCGGTGTTTACGGTGATACTGAAAGTGGTCAACTGGAAATAACCGACCTAGGTGATGGGGATTATTTGACCAATCCCATTGGCAATACGGACCCAGAATACATGGATGAGTACACCCTGACAGGAACCCAATTGGTGCATCAGGACCAATTAGTAGGAGGTCCCGGAGAACTCTATGTCGAAGCTGGGTGGGTTCGGCGCGGACCTGATGATACCTTATTGGCTTTAACTGCCTTTGGTAGCAGTTACTTTTCTCCTCCCTTTTTCTCCGGTGATTTATCCACTTCGGTGACCATCCTTGAACCCCTGCCAGACTATCAATACAAACCCGACCTGACCGGCACCATCAACATGCAAAACGTACCCGCCTCCACCCTGCCCGGCGGTAAATTCACCGTACCGGTGACTGTAACCAATTCCGGAAACGCACCTGTATCCGGCTTCG
>Ga0272442_10001127_pt1 | contig 41107 bp, 39 predicted proteins | sample SSMForm2O_FD_200262 | JGI IMG/M metagenome (GOLD analysis project Ga0272442, IMG submission 200262) | Marine sediment archaeal communities from Little Sippewissett salt marsh, Falmouth, MA, United States - SSM-Form-2O | ecosystem: Environmental > Aquatic > Marine > Wetlands > Sediment ...
AGCTTTTATAGCATAAACGCCTTCTTTGCTTTGCATTAAGTAAATAGCTTTTCCCTTTAATACTTTATATAGTTCTCCAACTGGTTTCATGTGTTCATGGCCTTTAGTTTTATTATATTCTTGACCTAACATTATTCCTGGGATAACAGTAATATCATACCTTAATCCATTCTTTCTTTTTACCCCTCTATACATATAATATAGCTCAAGATTAGGAGCTGTTTTGAGCCACTTTTTATCGTAGATAACATCTTTCATATCATAAAGATGTCTAATGTCTGGTTTTATTTCCATGTTCTTTTAGTTTTAATATACCAGTTTTCAATTCCAGCAAATCTTTTAGCTGGATTAGTGATTTTAGAAAGATTAATTCCTTTTATATCTTTAGATACTAGATAAACATAATCTGGACTGTATAAAAATATACAAGGAACATCCTTTATTAATGTCTTTTGAAAAGAAGCTAATTTTTCTGCTCTATAATCATAATCAGGAGATTTTCTGTTTTCTTCTAAGGCTTCATCGGCTTTTGTGTTTTCATAAAGAGCTAGATTTAGACCAGGATCATTTATTTGAGACGAATGCCAGAAAGGGAAAGGATCAGGAATTGCTCCTAGAACTTCTCCAAATAACAACATTTCATATTCTCTTGGTTTTATAATGTTCTGCTCTAATTGAAAAGCAGTAAATGATTGGATATCTAAATCTATGCCAACTTGTTTCCACTGTTCCTTTAAGATTTCTGCTATTTGTATCATTTGTTCCTGATCAACAGTAATTAAAGTGAATTTTAATTGTACTTTTTCCCCGTCTTTACTTTCAAAACAAACCTCATTTAATTTAGCTTGAGTGCTTGGTCCAACTGTTCCAGTTCCTTTGGTATAACCATATGGCTCTAAAATATCTGTATAATACTTTTCTTGAAATTTAGAAACAGCTTCTTCTGTTTTAGCCCCATAGTAGCCAGAAACAGTGCCATTTGGATAAACATCATCAAACTTAGCTAAACATTTTTGTAATTCTGTCACTTGAGTTCCGCTAGAACCTCTGCTTAGTCTAGTGTTAAAGGTAAAAGCTGGATCTTTGTTTATTGTTTTTTCCCTATATTCAGATTCTGTTTCTTTAAATCCAGCATTATCTAGTAATTCTTTAGCTTTCTCAGGATTATATTCATATATCTGTTCTGGCCCTTCAAACCCATAAATATTAGGCAGAATAGGTGAGTCAACTGTATTATCATTTAATTCTTGTTTGTTAGTAGCATAGTTTAAAGCTAATCTAATGTCTTTATTCTCTAACAATTCTGATTTGTCTTGATTAAAGAAAACAGCAAAGTATCTAGGTAATCCTATTTTGTAATCCTGCCAATTATTATTTAATTCTACATAAGAGCTAGAAGAAAATGAAGTAATATTTTTCTTTTTAGCTGCTTTAATTAAATCTTCCTCATTATCATAAAAGATAAACTTTATTTTAGATATATATGGTTTAGAACCATAATATTTATCATTCTTTTCTAATATAATATAGTCTATTCTAGTTTTTCCTTGTTTTATCTTAGCTATCTTATATGGACCTGATCCTATAGGTTCTAGCTCTAATGGTTCTAAAACAGAGCTTTCTGGATTAATATGTTTAGGAATAATACCTAAAGTACAGTTTTCTAAGAAAGCAGCATAAGGTTTTCTTAAAGTAAATTTAATTCCATAATCATCTATTTTTTCTACTTCTACTCCTACCCAATTAGCCTGTAAAGGACTTTTTAAATCAGGATTTTGAATAGTTTCAATAGTAAAGATTATATCATCAGCAGTAATTGGTTGATTATCTTGCCAAAATAAATCCTTTTTCAAATAAAACTTATACACTTTTCCTTCTTCTTCAACTTCATATTTTTCAGCCAAGTCATGAACTAGATTCATATTTTCATCATACTTCATTAAACCAGAAAAGATTAATTGGACTAGATCTCTATCGGCATCAGTATTAGCATAGACAGGGTTAATATATCTTGGTTGGCCAATCACCCCTTCAATAAGAGTTCCACCGTTAGCGGGAACCTTTTCAGTGTTCTTAATATAGATATCAGAGATTAAAAAGATTAAAGACCCAGCGAATAATAAAAAAAAGATAAAAAAGAATATCTTTTCTTTTGTGTTTAAAACCTTGGGAAATTGGATCCAATTGTACTTCATTAAATGATTAGGTTTATTAGAGATAAAACAATAAATAAAACTCCAGAGAATATAGTTACCCAGAGTAATTTCTTTTGTAGGCCTCTTCTGGTAGAGTAAAAAGAATCTCCGCCTCCACCCAAAGAAGATCCTAAAGCAGTTCCTCTTTGTTGCAGCAAAATAGAAACTATTAAGACTACAGCAGTTGCTGCTTGAATTATTTTTAGAATGTTTTGCATATTATTTCTTGTAATTATGTATTCCTAAGAGGAAACTTAAAACCCAGATTATTAAAGTAGTAAAGAATAAAGGAATAATTCCATATATTTCTATATCAGCAGGAAAGATAATATCTATCAACCAGACCATAGCCATATTGATTATTAAGCTGGATAGGCCCAAAGTCAATATCATTATAGGTATTGATATAGCTTTTAGCATTGGTTTAATAAAGAAGTTTATTAAACCGAGAACAATTCCAATAAGTATTAAAGTAAAGTAAGTACAATAGATTTCTACTCCTGGTACAATCATAGAGGCTAAAAAAAGTCCTAAAGTTGCAGCAACTATATGAAGGAGTAGTTTTCCTATATACATTATATATATGCTAACAGAAATATTATTGCAAGTCAATATTGCAAAATATTTCCTTTTGGTATATAATGAATTACTTTGCTATGAAGGATGATTTCATCAAAATTCATAAGGCTAGAGTGAATAATCTTAAGGATGTTAATGTTAATATCCCTAGGAACAAACTAGTGGCTATTACTGGCATTTCTGGTTCTGGTAAATCATCTTTAGCTTTTGATACTCTATACGCTGAAGGTCAAAGAAGATATGTAGAAAGTTTATCAGCTTATGCTCGGCAGTTCTTAGGAGTAATGGATAAACCTGATGTTGATAAGATAGAAAACATTAGTCCAGCCATATCTATTGATCAAAGAAAAGCCTCTAATAATCCTCGTTCTACCGTAGGAACAATGACAGAGATATATGATTATCTCCGTCTTTTGTTTGCCAGAATAGGAAAACCTTATTGTCCTAAGTGTGGTAAACCAGTTTCTTCTCAAACAGTAGATCAGATAGTTAAGCAAGTTATGAATAATAAATCATTAATGATTCTAGCTCCTTTGGTTCACTTACAAAAAGGAGGTCATAAGGCTGTTTTACAAGAAATTAAAAGAGGGGGTTATGTTAGGGTAAGAATAGATAATATAATTTATACTACGGAAGAAGCTTTAGAAGTTCCTTTAGACAAAGATAAGTCTCATAGTATTGAGATAGTTATTGATTCTATAGAGGAAATAGATAAAGCTAGATTAAAGGATTCTATAGAAATATCTTTAAGATTGGGAAAAGGTTCTGTGATAATTAATGGTATTAATTATAGTGTTAATTATGCTTGTGAGGATTGTGGAATATCTTTGTCTGAATTAGAGCCAAGATTGTTTTCTTTTAATAGTCCTCAAGGAGCTTGCCCAGCTTGTACTGGTTTAGGGGAGAAATTAGAAGTAGATCCTAATTCAATAATGCCTAACCCTAATTTAACTATAGCTGAAGGAGCAATTATTCCTTGGATGAGGGCCTTTAATAGAATAGGTAAGCAAAGAAGTCATCTTTGGCAGCAATTATCTGACTTATCAGATAGGTATGGTTTTCCTTTGGATGAACCAGTAAAGAGTTTATCTAAGAAATCTATAGATGTTATTCTTTTTGGCAATGGTAAGTTTGAAGGAGTAGTTCATAATCTAGAAAGAAAATATCATGAAACTGATTCTGACTGGATGAGGCAGGAAATAGAACAATATATGGTAGTTAAGAAATGTCCTAAATGTTTAGGCAAGAGATTAAAGCCAGAAGCTTTAGCTGTAAAAGTTAATGATTATTCTATTGATCAGATTACTGGAATGAGCATAGATAAGCTTAAGAAGTTTTTTGAAAAGTTTCCTAAATCTAAAATAGCTGATCCAATAGCCAAGGAAATAGTAAATAGATGTGATCTTTTAATAGGCGTTGGCTTAGATTATTTAACCTTAGACAGAAAAAGTAGTAGTTTGTCCGGAGGAGAAGAACAGAGAATAAAATTAGCTATTCAGATTGGCTCTAAATTAACCGGAGTATTATATGTTTTAGATGAGCCCTCTATTGGTCTTCATCCTAGAGATCAAAAAAGATTAATAGATACTCTTAAAAAATTAAGGGATTTTGGTAATACAGTAGTAGTGGTAGAGCATGAAGCCCAAGTTATTAAATCTTGCGATTGGTTAATTGATGTTGGTCCTGGAGCTGGTAAGTATGGGGGAAAGATTATTTTTCAGGGCACGCCTAAACAATTATCTAATAAAACCTTAACAGGAGAATATCTTTCTGGTAAGAAAAAAATAGAAGTAAAGAGTTCTAAGGTTAAGAAAGACAATATTTTGTCTATTAAAGGAGCAGAAGAGAATAATCTTAAGAATATTAATGTTAATATTCCTTTAAATAATTTAGTTTGCTTAACTGGTGTTTCTGGTTCAGGCAAAAGCTCTTTAATGAATGATATTTTAGCTAGGTATTTATTAAAGAAATTTTATCATGCTAAAGACGAACCAGGTAAGTTTAAAGAAATAAAAGGCATTGAATCTTTAAACAAGGTTGTTTTAGTAGATCAATCTCCTATTGGCAGAACTCCTCGCTCTAACCCAGCTACTTATACTGGAGCTTTTTCTTACATTAGAGAATTATTTGCTAATACTAAAGAAGCCAAAGCTAGAAATTACAACGCTGGATTATTTAGTTTTAATGTTAAAGGAGGGAGATGTGAAACTTGTGAGGGCCAGGGTCAGGTTAAAATAGAAATGTATTTCTTGCCTGATGTCTATGTTAAATGTAAGGATTGTGAAGGTACAAGATATAATAAAGATATCTTAGAAGTTGATTATAAAGGCAAGAATATCTCTGAAGTACTAGATATGACAGTAGAAGAAGCTTTAAAGTTTTTTAAGGATGTTCCTGGATTATATCAAAAGCTTAAGATATTAAATTTGGTAGGTCTTTCTTATCTACAATTAGGTCAACCAGCCCCCAGTTTATCCGGAGGAGAAGCCCAAAGGATTAAATTAGCTACAGAGTTATCTAGGAAATCATATGGTAAAACCTTATACATATTAGATGAGCCAACAACTGGTCTTCATTTAGATGATATTAATAAATTAATTAAAGTGTTAAGACAATTAGTTGATAAAGGAAATACCGTGGTAGTTATTGAACATTGTTTGGATTTCATTAAGTGTTCTGATTATATTATAGATCTAGGTCCAGAAGGAGGAGACAAAGGAGGATATATTGTAGCCGAAGGAAGTCCTAAAAATATTAAAAAGAATAAAAAGTCCTATACAGGTAAGTATCTTTAAAATTGAATAAAGGAGATTAGAGATGATAGTAAAATCAGTTTTTAAACCAGGAGATTTTGTTAATATTATTGAAAGAAATGAAGCAATTTCTTTTACTGTTAGTACAAACAATAATAAGTTTGAAAGAGTAATTCCTAAAGATTATTTGAAAAAAGCTTTTGTTAAAGAATTAAATGTTATTGAATTTCAGAACAGTAATAGGATTATTATTACTTTTAAGCATGAAAATCAACTTATTTATCTTGATGTTTGCGATAAATTGTGTCCAGGATTAGTAGTCAATCTGGAATCTTTCCGTGTTGTATTATTTCGGATGCTTTTTAAAAAATGAGCCCTGATACTGAATCAGGGCTTTATTGTTGACATTTAGTCCGTCAAGCCCTGATGCTTGCCATCGGGGATTCAAAGATGTTGACAAAATATTCTATTTGTTTAAAATAATAGTATTAAAAAAATAACCAAATATATGATATATAAATATATCAAGATATAAATAATTATGAATATTAAACCATTAAGTGATTATATCTTAATTGAAGCAATAACTATGGAAGAAAAAACCAAGAGTGGTATTTTGCTTCCTGATACTGCTGAAAAGGAAAGATCTGAACAAGGCAGGATTATTGCTGTGGGGCCAGGCAGAAAAACAGCTGCTGGTAAGATCATCCCTATAGATGTTAAAGTAGGCGATAAGGTTTTATTTAATAAATATGGTCCTAATGAAATAAAGGTTGATGATAAAGAATATTTAATTACAAAGCAGGATGATATTCTTGCTATTGTTGAATAATTATGTCTAAAGAAATTAGTTTTAACGAAGAAGCTAGAAAAAAACTAAAAGCTGGTGCTGATAAACTAGCTGACGCTGTTAAGATTACTCTAGGTCCTAAGGGTAGAAATGTTGTTTTAGATAAAGGTTTTGGTTCTCCTATTATTACCAATGATGGAGTAACTATTGCCAAAGAAATAGAATTGGAAGATAAAACGGAAAATCTTGGAGCAGAAATAGTTAAAGAAGTGGCTGAGAAAGCTAATGATATTGCTGGAGATGGAACAACTACTGCTGTTGTTTTAGCTCAAGCCATGATAAATCAAGGGTTAAAAAATGTGGCTGCTGGAGCTAATCCTTTAGCCTTAAAAAGAGGAATTGAAAAAGGAGTAGATAAAGTAGTAGAGGTTTTGAAAAGTATGGCTAAGCCAATAAACACTAAAGAAGAAAAAGCTCAAGTAGCTACTATATCTGCTGAAGATAAAGAATTAGGTAACTTAATTGCTGAAGCTATGGAAGAAGTTGGTAAAGATGGTGTTATAACTGTTGAAGAATCTAAGACCTTTGGTATTGAAAAGGAAATTGTTAAGGGTCTTCAATTTGACAGGGGCTATATTTCTCCATACATGATTACTAATGGAGAAAGAATGGAAGCTGTTTATGAAGAACCATTGATTTTAATAACTGATAAAAAGATTTCTGCTTTATCTGAAATTCTTCCTGTTTTAGAAAAAATTATTCAAAGTGGTAAAAAAGAATTAGTAATTATTGCTGAAGATGTTGAAGGAGAAGCTTTGGCTACTTTATTGGTTAATAAAATAAAGGGAGTATTTAATGTTTTGGCTATAAAAGCCCCTGGTTTTGGTGATAGAAAAAAAGAAATGCTAGAAGATATTGCTGTAGTTGTTGGATCAGAGGTTATTTCGGAAGAAAAAGGATTAAAGTTAGATAAAATAGAATTAGATATGCTTGGTTCTGCTAGAAGAATTGTTTCTACTAAAGAAAATACAACTATTGTTGAAGGAAAAGGTAAAAATATTGAAACTAGAATTGCTCAAATTAAAAAGCAAATAGAATTAGCTGATTCTGATTTTGATAAAGAGAAACTACAAGAAAGATTAGCTAAGTTATCTGGAGGAGTAGCTGTTATTAAAGTAGGAGCCGCTACAGAGGTAGAACAAAAAGCTAAACAACATAAAACAGAAGATGCTTTATCTGCTACTAAAGCAGCTGTAGAAGAGGGGATCGTTCCTGGTGGAGGAGTAGCTTTGTTAAAAGCTAGTTTACAGTTAGACAATCTAGAAGTTTTGGGGGAAGAAAAAATAGGTATTAATATATTGAAGAGAGTATTAGAAGAGCCTGTTAGGCAAATAGCTGAAAATGCCGGAGTAGACGGAGCTATAGTTGTGCAAAAAGTTAGAGACAGTGAACAAGGATTTAATGCAGAAACATTAACATATGTTAATTTAATGGAAGCAGGAATAGTTGATCCAGTTAAAGTTGTTAAGTCATCTTTGCAAAATGCTGCTTCAGCAGTGGGAATGTTTCTTACTACTGAATGTGTGGTTGCTTCAAAGCCAGAAGAAAAGAACAATCCTGCAGTAATGCCTCCAATGGGATATTAATCTTTGAAGCCCCACATTCTTGCGGGGCTTTTACTTGACAAACATTTTTAGAGGATTAAAATAAGATATGGAAATATGTCAGAGCAAAAGAAATATTTTTTAACTAAAGAGGGATTGAAGGAATTAGAGAAAGAGTATCAGGTTCTTAAAGAGCTTAGAAATGCTAAAACAAGAGGAGAGGCTCCTAATCTTTTGGAATCTGAAGATTTGAACCCAGAATATCTTTCTTTTCAAGAAGATTTAGAATTTCTTGAAACTAGATTAACAGAATTAGAAAACATTCTAGAGAATTTTGCTTTGATAAAAAAGCCTAGCAAAGCTGAAGCTAATAAGATTGGCTTAGGAGCCATGATAACAGTTAAAGTAAATGGTGATAAAGATGAGTTTACCCTAGTAGGAACCTTAGAGGCTAATCCTGCTTTAGGTAAGATTAGTGATGAGTCTCCAGTTGGTAGTGCTTTATTGGGCCACAAAGTAGGAGACGAAATAACAATTTCTTCTCCTGTCAAAACCATTTATAAGATTAAAAAGATAAGATATGATTAAAAAACCCCGTATTAAGCGGGGTTTTGTGGTTATGAGTAAAATAGTTAAGTTTTTTCACGAAATAGGTAAGTTAAAAGATATGCCTAGAAGAGGATGGATTTTAATCGGAGAAAAAAAACCAGCTAGTGTTATGGATCATAGTTACCGTATGGCTATGATGACTTGGATTTTAGGTAATAAAAAAAGAATTAATACCAATAGAGCTATTAAAATAGCTCTTATCCATGATCTATGTGAATTATATGCTGGTGATACTACTCCTTATGATAATGGCTTTAAGCTTCCTAAAGATAAAAAAGAATGGCCCAAGATATTTGATAATTGGCCTAGGTTTTCTCGTCAGGAAAAAATGAATAATTTTAAAAGAAAACATAAAAAAGAGCAAGCTGGTTTAACAAAGCTTACTTCTCAGTTAGAGCCGTCTCTTAAAAAAGAAATAATGGGTCTTTGGAAGGATTATGAAAAAGGAACATCTAAAGAAGCTAGGTTTGTTAGACAAATTAATAGATTAGAAACTCTTTTTCAGGCTTTTGAATATAGCAAGCAGTCTAAGAAAAGACCTTATCATTCTTGGTGGGTAGGAGCAGAAGAACATATAGACGATCCTTTGCTAAAAGAATTTATGCATGAGATAGCTAAGAAGTTCTATCCTAAGAAATAATTTATAAACAACTTAATCAGTTGTTTTTTGTTTGCATAATTGTTAAAATATATTAATTATGTCAAAGGTAAAAAAAGGTATAAACAACGTTGTAAAGGTAATGGTTTTCTCTGATCTATTTCTTAATGCTGGTTGGGGTTTAGTTACTCCTATTTTAGCTGTTTTTGTTGTTGATAGTATAGATGGCGGAAGCGTTAAGGTAGCTGGTATTGCTATAGGAGTTTATTGGCTTGGTAAGGCCTTTTTCCAGATTCCTATTGCTCATTATCTTGATAAAAATCATGGAGAAAAAGATGATTTCTTAGCTTTAATCCTCGGCACTCTTTTAACTAGTTTTGTGCCTATTGGTTTTATCTTTGCTCATTTGCCTTGGCATGTTTATGTACTTCAATTAGTCCATGCTTTAGGTATGGGTTTTGCCCTTCCTTCTTGGTGGGCAATTTTCACCCGTCATATAGAGAAAAAAAGAGAAGCTTTTTGTTTCAGCTTAGATAGTTCTACTATAGGATTAGGAGCTGGAGTAGCTGGTATATTAGGGGGAGTAATAGCTAGTGTTTTTGGTTTTGTTATTTTATTTATTTCTGTAAGCGTTTTAGGAATAATAGCAACTATTGTTTTGTTATTTATTAAAAATGATATTTTGCCCAAAACCAAGACTCAAGGTATTTATCCTGTGCCTAAATCTTGAGTATGAACAAAGATTTAGCAAAAATATTCTATTCTATAGCTGATTATCTTAGAATGGATAATGTAGCTTTCAGGCCTTATGCTTATGATAAGGCAGCAATGAGTTTGGAAGGATTAGAAGAAGATGTAAAGGATATTTATAAAAGAGGTGGTTTAAAAGAATTAGAAGAAATCCCTGGTGTAGGTAAAAATATAGCTTTAAAAATAGAAGAATATATTAAAACCGGAAAAGTAGCAACTTATGATAGATTAAAGAAAAAAACTCCTGTTAATTTAGGAGAACTTACTAGTGTAGAGGGTATGGGTGTTAAAAAAGCTAAGGTTCTTTATGAAAAACTTAAAATCAAGAACTTAAAAGATTTAGAAAAAGCAGTTAAGGCCCATAAAATAGCTCCTTTAGAAGGTTTTGGAGAAAAAACAGAAAAGAATATTCTCCAAGGTATTGCTTTTGTAAAAAGGAATAAAGGCAGGTTTCTTTTAGGAGAGATAATGCCTGTGGTGGAAGATATCATAAATGAATTAAACTCTCTTAAAGAAGTAGAAAAGATAAGTCCAGCTGGTTCAGTTAGAAGAATGAAAGAAACAATTGGCGATGTTGATATTTTAGTGGTTTCTAAAAATCCAAAGAAAGTAATGGATTTTTTTGTCTCTTTAAAAGGAGTAGTCAAGATTTGGAATAAAGGGACCACTAAGTCTTCGATAAGAATGAAAAAAGGGTTTGACGTTGATTTAAGAGTTGTGCCTGCTAAGAGTTATGGTTCTGCTTTACAATATTTTACTGGGTCTAAAGAGCATAATATTGCTACAAGGAAAATAGCTATATCTAAGAAGCTTAAATTAAATGAATACGGTCTTTTTAAAGGATCTAAAATGATTGCTGGTAAGAACGAAAAAGAAATATATAAAGCTTTAGGTTTTGGATTTATTCCCCCGGAATTAAGAGAAGATAAGGGAGAACTGACTAATGAATTACCTAAGCTTATTGATTATAATGATATAAAGGGAGATCTCCATTTACATTCTAACTGGGATGGAGGAAGTAATTCAATTAAAGAAATAGCCCTAAGAGGTAAAGAGCTAGGATATAAGTATGTTGGTATTGCTGATCATACTAAGTTTTTAAGAATAGAGCATGGCTTAAATGAAAAACAACTAGCTAAGCAGAGAAAGGAAATAGATAAATTAGATTTAGATATTAAGATATTGCAAGGGTGTGAAGCTAATATTCTGAATGATGGTTCTATTGATATTAAGGACGAAGCTCTAGCTAAGTTAGATTTTGTTATCGCCGGAGTTCATTCTAGTATGAAAATGGATAAAGAAAAAATGACTGAAAGAATAATTACAGCAATGAGGAATCCTCACGTTGATATTATTTCTCATCCCACTGGACGGGTTTTAAATTATAGAGATGAATATCAGGTTGATTTCGATAGAATCTTAAAAGAAGCTAAAAAGACTAACACTATTTTAGAGATAAATGCCTCTCCTTATAGACTAGATCTTAAAGACACTAATATTAAAAAAGCCAAGGAGGCGGGTGTTAAAATGATAATTAATACTGATGCCCATCATGTTGAACAAATGGACTATATGAAATATGGTATAGCTCAAGCTAAAAGAGGCTGGGCAGAAAAAAAAGACATTATTAATGCCTTGCCTTTTTCTAAATTGTTGAAGTTCTTTAAATAGAAAAATTTTCGCTGTTTAGCGAGGCTTTATTTCTTCAACAATCTTTTCAAATATTTTTGGTTCTTTTTCTATTAATTCAGCTAGTATCTTTCTATCTAATTCTATTTTGTTTTCTTTTAGTTTATGGATGAATTGGTTATATGAGATTCCTTGTTTTTTACAGGCTTCATTAATCTTCAATTGCCATAATCTTCTAAAATCTCTTTTCTTTGTTCTTCTGTCTCTATAAGAATAAACCAAAGCATGCCTTAAAGCATCTTTAGCTAGCTTATACTTTGATTTTCTTCCCCATTTAAAACCTTTGGTATGTTTTAATACATTCTTTCTTCTTTTATTAGCAGTTGTTCCTCTTTTTACTCTAACCATATTATTTAAGTAATTGTTTTACTTGTTTAGCTAAAGGACCAGAAACTTTAACCCATTTTCTGGTTCTTCTTGTTTGTTTGCCTGATTTTTTAGCTCTAAAGTGATCCTGACCAATAGCTCTTCTAAGAATTTTTCCATTCTTGGTAAACTTAAAACGTTTTTTTATTGCTTTTCTTGTTTTCATTTTTTTGAGATTATCATAGTTAACCCCCTTGGCTGTTTTTTGATATCTCTTTCTATTTTTACTGGTATTGTTTGATTAATAACTTCGATAAACTTATTTATCTTTTCTCTGGCAAAATCTTGGTGGGCTTTTTCTCTTCCTCTCATTTTCATTTCTAATTTTATTCTGTCTCCTTTCTTAAGAAACTTTTCTGCTTGTTTAGCTCTAGTTTCTAAATCGTGACCAGACATATTAAAGGTGATACGGATTCCTTTTAACTCTCCTCCCTTATTTTGTTTAATAGATCTTTCTTTTTTCTTTAAAGAATAAAGATGTTTACCAAGATCCATTATTTTACAAACAGGAGGATCTACTTTTTCTGTAACTTGGATTAGATCAAGATTCTTTTCTTTAGCTTTGTTTAAAGCTTGTTCTAAATCTAAAACCCCAAGCTGAGATCCGTCATCATTAATAAGTCTTACTTGTTTTGCCCTTATTCTATTGTTGGCCAGTACTTTTGGTTCTGGCTTATATCTTTTTTTATACATTAGTGGAGATGAAGGGAATTGAACCCTTGTCAAGAAGTTTAATTAAAATAGTTCTACAAGCTTAGTTCAAAAGAACGAAAGTTTTGTCTCTATTAATTTAATAATTTCTCGAGACAAAGAAATTATCTATCTTGATATATGACACCCATATTCGCCTATCAAGATTTGGCGAAAAGGATGGCATTAGGCAAATGCTAATGCAGGTTTCTTGAATAAGTTGTCACTTATCAAAATTTTGAATGTTTTACCAGATTCTGCTGGGCTTGCCCTATTTTTAATTAGTTCTTCTTTCGATGCCTTTCATCCCCTTAGTTTTAACTCTCTTTCTATGTGTCTTTGGGCCTCTCTTTTTTTAATGGCTTGTCTTTTGTCTGTTTTTATTTTTCCTTTACTTACTGCGAATCCAAGCTTTATTTTAGCATATTTAGTATAAACTTTCAAGGGTATTAAAGTCAAGCCCTTTTCTTTTGTCTTGCCTATTAAATATTTTATCTCTTTTCTATTTAAAAGAAGTTTTCTTGATCTTTCTGGGTCATAATCCTTAGGAGTGTTTTTAGGCTGATAAGCTGGGATATTAGCTCCTATTAAATAAGCTTCATTTTTTCTTATAACAACATAAGAAGCTTTTAGGCTCATTCTGCCTAATCTTATGGATTTAACTTCATGGCCTGATAAAACTAATCCTGCCTCAAACTTTTCCAGGATTTCATAATCAAACTTAGCTTTTCTGTTTAATGCTAATGTCTTCATTATTTTATCTTATCATAATCCTTTAATTTTTAAAGGAAATAAGATATACTGATTATAATGGTTAGAGATGAAATAAAACAAATAATTCAAAAAGCAGCGAAGGTTACTAAGGTTTTGGTCGAACAGCCAAGAGATAAAAGTTATGGCGATTATTCTACTAATGTGGCTATGATTGTTAAAAAAGATCCTCAGGAAATAGCTAAACTGATTAAAAGCGACAAATATGAGACTAAAGTAGTTTCAGGTTTTATTAATTTCTTTTTATCAAAAGACTATATTGTCAAACATTTAAAAGATAAAGTTAAGAATATTGGAAAAGGCAAGAAGATTAATGTTGAATTTATATCTGCCAATCCTACTGGTCCTTTGACCTTAGGTAATGGCAGGGGAGGGTTTTGCGGAGATGTTCTGTCTAATGTTTTAGAAAAGTCAGGCTATAAAGTATGTAGAGAATATTATGTTAATGATGCTGGCAACCAAATAGAGAAGTTTTGGGAGTATAAAGGAGATTATATTAAAGATCTTAAAAAAAGAGTTAAGACTGGAGAACAAGCAGCTAAGATTGTTTTAAAAGAAATGATAAAGCCAACAGTAAAAAAAATGGGTATTAAGTTTGATAAATGGACTTCTCAGAAAAGCTTGAAAATAAATCTTGATCATTTAAAAGGTCTGACTTATGAAAAAGAAGGAGCTTTGTGGTTTAAGACAACTAAGTTTGGAGATGATAAAGACAGAGTGTTAATTAAAGAAGATGGAGAATATACTTATCTGGCTTATGATATCGCTTATTTAAAGAATAAGTTTGATAGAGGTTTTGATAAATTAATATTTTTATGGGGAGCTGATCATCACGGCTATATCAACAGAATAAAAGCTTCAGCTCGAGCTTTAGGATATAAAGACATAGATTTTATAATCTTCCAATTAGTTCATTTGTTTGACGGCAATAAAGAAGTAAAAATGTCTAAAAGAGCCGGTACTTATATAACTATAGATGAATTAATAGACGAAGTTGGTTTAGATGTAGCCAGATTTTTCTTTTTGCAAAGAACAGCTGGCAGTCACTTGAACTTTGATCTGAAATTAGCTAAAAAGAAATCTCAAGAAAATCCTGTTTATTATGTTCAATACGCTTATGCTAGAATATGCAGTATTTTAAAGAAAACAAAGATTAAGCCGGGCAAGATAGTATTAGATAAGGATTCAGAATTAGGTTTAGCTAAACAGATTATAAGACTCCCAGAAATTATTGAAGATACGGCCATTGATTATCAAGTTCAGAGAATACCTCAGTATGCTATTGATTTAGCAGAGAGCTTTCATAGGTTTTATCAGGAATGCCATGTTATTTCTGATAATAAAAAATTAACTCAATCAAGATTAGCTTTAATATCAGTAACTAAAGATACTTTAAAACAAGTTTTTGACTTAATGGGAGTTTCTGCTCCGAATAAAATGTAATATGAGAAATGAATATATTTTAATGAGACATGGGGAAACCAAGTATCAGGAGAAAAAAATTCCTAAGGTTTATACTGAAGAGGAGAATCCTATTATTCCTTTAACAGAAAGATCTAAAAGAAATTTAAAGAAAATAGCTAAAGAGCTTAAAGAAAAAAACATAGATGTTATTTATTCATCTCCCTATAAAAGAACAAGACAAACAGCAGAAATTGTTGCTGAAGAAATAAGCAAAGATATTGTTTTTGATAAAAGATTAATAGATATTAAATTAGGAGTTTTGCATGGAAGGTCTGTTCTGGGTTATTATAAAACCTATTTAAAAAATAAAAGTTTTTCTAATAAGCCTGAAAAAGGAGAAAATTGGAGGGATGTCCAGAAAAGAGTAATTGATTTTATAAAAGAGATTGATAATAAATATACCAACAAAAAAATACTTATTGTAAGCCATGGAGATCCTGTTTGGTTTTTAGCCGGTTTTTTAAAAGGAATAAAAGGAGAAGAGCTTTTCTTAAAAAGAGGAAAATATTTTGGCAAGTATAAAGGATTTTATGCTAGCACTAGCCAATATATAGAAATATGAGTTTAGAACTGCCTAAAATAGAAAAAGATATATTAAAATTCTGGAAAAAAGATAAGACTTTTCAAAAGAGCTTAAAAGGCAAAAAGAGATTTGTTTTTTTTGAGGGACCTCCTTTTGCTAATGGCCTTCCAGGAATTCATCATCTTTTAGCCAGAGCTTTTAAAGATGTTATCCTTCGTTACAAAACAATGCAGGGGTTTTTGGTTGAAAGAAAAGCTGGCTGGGATACTCATGGCTTGCCCACAGAAATGGCTGCTGAAAAAAGCTTAAATATTAAAAGCAAGAAAGAAATAGAAAAAATAGGCATTGATAAGTTTATTAATGAATGTAAGAAAAATGTTTTTACTTATAAAAAAGAATGGGAGGAGTTTACTCAAAGAATGGGTTTTTGGCTCGATTTAGAAAATCCTTACATTACTTGTGATAATGATTATATTGAATCTCTTTGGTGGATCTTAAAACAAATTTGGGATAAAGGATTATTATATCAAGATTATAAAGTGGTTCCTTATTGTCCTCGTTGCGGAACCTCTCTTTCTTCTCATGAAGTAGCTCAAGGATATAAAACAGTAAAAGAGAATTCTATTTATGTTAAGTTGAAGGTTAAGAATCAAAAGAATACTTATCTTTTAGTTTGGACAACTACTCCCTGGACCTTGCCTGGCAATGTAGCAGCAGCTGTTAATCCTAAGATTGATTATGTAAAAGTTGAAAATGATTCAGAAACTTTGATTTTGGCTAAAGATAAGCTAGATCTTAAGGTTAAAGAAAAGCTTAAAGGCAAGGACTTAATAGGATTAGAGTACGACTCATTATATGGAAACAAAACATATAAAATAGTAGGAGCGGATTTCGTTTCTTTAGAAGAAGGAACAGGCATAGTTCATATTGCTCCGGCTTTTGGTATTGATGATATGGAAATAGGCAAGAAGAATAATCTGCCTGTGTTAATGACCCTAGATGAAGAAGGAAAATTTAAGCATGGAGCTTGGAAGGGTATTTTTGCTAAAGAGGCTGATGCTTTGATTATTGAGGATCTTAAAAAGAGAAACCTTTTGCATAAAGAAGAAATGCATGAACATGAATATCCTTTTTGTTGGCGTTGCAAAACACCTCTTCTTTATTACGCCAAAGATTCCTGGTTTATTAAAATGACAGCTATTAAAAAAGAATTAATTAAAAACAGCCAGAATATTAATTGGGAACCTAAATATATTAAAAAAGGCAGATTTGGAGAATGGTTAAAAGATGTTAAGGATTGGAATCTTTCCAGAGAAAGATATTGGGGTACGCCTTTGCCTGTTTGGCAGTGCGAGAAATGCGATAAGCAGATTTGTATTGGCAGTAAAGAGAGATTAAAGATTAAAGATCTTCATCGTCCTTTTGTTGATAAGGTTATTTTAGATTGTGAGTGCGGAGGCAAGATGAAAAGAGTTCCAGAAGTTATTGACTGTTGGTTTGATTCTGGCTCCATGCCTTTTGCTCAATGGCATTATCCTTTTGAGAACAAAGAAAGAATTGATAAAGAAATATCTTTTCCAGCTGATTATATAGCTGAGGCTATAGACCAGACCAGAGGCTGGTTTTATACTTTGTTGGCTATATCTACTTTATTAGGAAAAGAACCTCCTTATAAAAATGTTATTTGTTTGGGCTTGGTTTTAGATTCTAAAGGCCAGAAAATGTCTAAATCAAGAGGTAATATAGTTAAGCCTCAAGAGGTAATAGATAGGTTTGGATCTGACTGTGCTAGGTTTTATTTCTATACAATGAATCCAGCCGGAGAAGAAAAAAGATTTGATTTTAAAGACTGTCAAAGTCTATACAGAAAAGTTTTTGATACCTTGTGGCAAAGTTATGTGTTCTTTGATACTTATGCTGATAAAGCAAGACCCAGTAATAAGTCCAAGAATATTCTTGATAAATGGATTATTTCTAAAACAGAGAATTTAAATAAACAAGTCGTATCTTATTTAGACAATTATGATATTGTTAAAGCTTCTAGATTATTCATTGATTTTATAGATAATTTATCTAATTGGTATATTCGTAGATCTAGAAATAGGTTTAAGGACTCAAATAAACAAGCAGCTCAGACATTAAATTATGTTTTAATTAAGGTAGATGAATTAATAGCTCCTTTTGCTCCGTTTTTCTCTGAATATTTGTATAAACAATTGGGGTTTAAACAATCAGTCCATTTGATTGATTATCCTGAAGCAGAAGAAAAATTAATTAACAAGAATCTAGAAGATAAAATGGATAAAGTTAGAATGATTGTTATGCAAGCATTGGCCCAAAGAGCTAAAGCTGGCATTAAAGTAAGGCAGCCGTTAGCAGAGCTGAAAATAAAAGACAAGCTAGATAAAGATTTATTAGAATTAATAAAGCAGGAAGTTAATATTAAGAAAGTTTCTATTGGCAAAAAACTTGAATTAAATGTTAAAATAAATAAAGAGCTAGAAAAAGAAGGAGAATACAGAGAATTGGTTAGAAACGTAAATAAGATAAGAAAACAAATGGGGTTAATTCCCAAGGATGAGATTTTAATTGAAACTGATTTTAAGGTAGATAATATAGCTAAGTTTAAAAAAGAAGTTGGAGCTAAAGAATACAAATTTAAGCAAGTTAAAGGCATAGAAATTAAAATTAATAAGCAAAAATATAATATATTAATAAAATAATATGGGTATTTACGATAAAGAATCAGAGGTCTCAAAAGAGGAGCTAAGAGAAAGTTTTGATGATGACAGAGGGAGAATACCAGATAGAGGCGGAAAGAGTTATGACAGGGCAACTAGAAATAGAATACAAAGAGAGGTTTTTGGAGAGAAATACGGAGATACTATTGATAGGCATGAATTCAGAAGAGCTATTAACAGGCTGAATTCTAAAAGGAATGCCGCCAAAACTCCAGAAGAAAAAGCTCAGATAAAAGAGAAAATTGATTATTTGAAGTCAGTAGGAGGCTGGAGAGTGTAATAAATGTCTACTCTTTATAGGACCAAAGGATATGTTTTAAAGAAAAATGATCTGCGGGAAGCTGACCAGTTTTTTACTGTTTATACTAAAGATTTTGGTAAAATAGCTGTTTTGGGCAGAGCTATTAGAAAAATTAAGTCCAAATTAAGATCTGGCATAGACCTTTTTTATTTTTCAGAAATAGAGTTTATTCAAGGCAAGGTTTATAAAACATTGACTAACGCTGTTGTTATTGAAAAGCCTGATAAAAATAATTTAGACAAGATGAAGTCTTTTAACAATATAACTGAGTTTTTAAATTTTTTAGTTCATGAAGAAAAAGATATAAATATATGGAATCTTTTAGAAGAATGTTTGTCTAAATTAGATAAGGATATTATTTATTATTATTTTGCCTGGAATCTAGCCTCAGTTATGGGTTATGAAATTGATTTAAATAACTGTGCTGTTTGTCAGAAAAAGTTAAAACCAGAAAATTTTAATTTTAGTTTAGACCAGCATGGAATTGTCTGTGCTCAGTGTTTTGACAGAGCGGAAGAAAAACAAGAGATATCTGTTAATACTGTTAAAATATTAAGATTGTTTTTGGAAAAAAACTGGCAAATTATTTCTAGAATAAAAGTTTTTCCTATAAAAGAGCTGGAAACTATCACAGAAAAATTAAAATATGCTATAATAAAATAATGAATAAAAAAGCATTTACTTTAGTAGAGATTTTAGTAGTAGTCGCTATTATTGGTTTATTGGCTACTATTGTTTTAATTTCTTTAAATGAGTCAAGAAATAAAGCCAGAATAGCTAAGGGTCTTCAGTTCGGAGCCAATATTCATCATAGTTTCGGCGATTATGCTGTAGGAGTTTGGAATTTTGACGAAGGAGAATATGATACTTGTAGTGATGGAAAAGATGTTTGCGATTTAAGCAGTTTCGATAATAATGGTGAGATAATCGGAGCTGTTCTTTACAACAGCTATAAAACCGATGAAAAAACTCCTTCTGGGAAAGGATATGCTTTAAATTTTCATGGACATAATGACTATATAATTATAGGGAATGAGGATATTTATAATAATTTGACAGATTCGGTCACTGTTTCTGCTTGGATCTATTCTAGAGAAAACGATTGGTATCAATATATTGTTTCTAATGATAGAGATTGTTGTGGTATTTATAGAGGTTATTCTCTTTTTGTATGTTGGGATAGACCTGCTTTTCAAATATGGGGCTCTGATTCTCAAAGGCACAGAGTTTATAGCCAAAAGACTGTATCGCTTAATAAATGGTATCATGTGGTCGGAACCTTTAATGGTAAAGAATTAAAAATATACTTAGATGGAGAATTGGCAGGAACTGAAAGTTTTGAAGGTCAAATAGCTGCTCCAGCTTCTTATAATTTAGTAATAGGAGCTTTGGGCTATCATCCACAAACTTATAGCTTGAATGGTTTGTTAGAAGATGTCCGTATTTATGGTGTTGCTCTTAATTCTTCAGAAGTTAGGAAATTATACGCCGAAAAACCCTTGTTTTAAATTAATTTATATAATATAATACTAAACAATGAAAAAGATTATTATTGGTTCTATAATAATTGCTGTTATTCTTGGAGTGCTCGGTTTTTGGTATTGGCAGAATAACGATTATTCTAAAGAGGTTTTAAAGCTAGAAATCTTGGGTCCGGCTGAAGCTAAGGCGGGTCAAGAAATAGAATATACAGTAAAGTATAAAAACAACGGGGATGTTAGACTGGAACAGCCAGTTCTTATTTTTGAGTTTCCAGAATATTCTTTAATAAATGGTTCTAGAAGGGTAGAGATAAAAGCTGAAGAATTAGGAGATGTTTATCCTGGTGAAGAAAAAACTTTTACTTTTAAAGCTAGACTTATCGGAAAACAAGGGGAAACTAGAACTGCTAAAGCTTTGGTCAGGTATCAACCTAAGAACTTGCAAGCTACTTATCAATCAGAATCAAGCTTAACAACTGTTTTATCTGATGTTCCTTTGACTTTTGAATTTGATCTTTCTTCAAGAGCAGAAGCAGAAAGAGAATTCGACTTTGCTATAAACTATTTTTCCAGCATAGATTATCCCTTAACTGATTTAGGCATAAGGGTTGAGTATCCTGATGGCTTTGAATTTATCTCTAGCAAGCCGTCTGGTTTAGATAAAACAGAATGGGATATTGCTGTTTTGAACAGGGCTGACGGTGGAAGAATAGATATTACTGGTAAGTTATCTGGAGACTTAGGCCAGCAAAAGATATTCAAAGCAGTTATTGGCATTTGGCAGGATGATGAGTTTATTCCCTTAAAAGAAGTATCTAAGGGAGTTGAAATTAGCAAGCCACAATTATCTGTTATTCAATATATAAATGGTCAATCTAACTATATTGCTACTCCAGGAGAAACCCTGCATTATGAGATAATCTTTAGAAATATTAGCCAAGAGCCTTTTCAGGATTTATTCTTAGTAACTGATCTTACAGGACAAGGTTTTGATTTAAATACTATTAAAACTCAATCAGGCACATTTACTCAGGGAGACGATTCTATAATGTGGGATTATATGTCAGTTCCTAATCTTAAGTTTTTAGATCAAGGCAAAGAAGGAAAAGTTGAGTTTTGGATAGACTTGAAAGAATCCTGGGAGTCTGGAAAAAGAAACGCTACCTTAAAAAATATTATTTCTATAGCTCAGATGCAGGAAGAGTTTATTACCAAGGTTAATTCTAAATTAGAGATAATTCAAGAAGAAAACAATAGTATAATAACTTGGAAAGTTAAGAATTATTTGAATGATGTTAGAAATGCTAAAGTAACAGCTGTTTTGCCTTCCGGTGTTGATCTTATTGGCAATGTAAGCCCTGAATCAGAATCTTCTAAGTTTGCTTATGACAGCGGAAGCAGAGAAATAATCTGGATGATCGGTAATTTAGATGGAGGAGTAGGTGTTTCAGAAGAAGGTCCAACAGTTTCTTTTCAAGTAAATACAAGCGGAGGAACAATTATCGAAGAAGCTACTATAATTGGAGAAGATCAATGGACCGAACGTTTTATTAGTTCTACGGCTCCGCCTTTGAATAAATAGTAGCAGCCCGGTTAAGCCGGGCTTTTTTCTTGACTTTCTATTTTAAGGAGATATAATAAAGAATCTAAAAAGAACTTTAAAAATATATCTAAGGAGGTATCTAATGGTTCTTCTAGGAGTTATTGCCGGATTAATGCATGTTTTTGCTTTTATTATATACCACAGGCAAATGTTAAAAGGGTTTTCTTGTCCTAATATAGCAACCTGGACTCTCTGGGTTTTTATATCAACATTGAACTGCATTAGTTATATAGTAATGAGCGAGAGTATTGTAAAAGGATTTTTACCAATTGCCAGTACACTAGCTTTATATTTAGTATTTTCTGCCAGTTTGTTTAAAGGAAAGTTTTCCAGGTTAGACAGTTCTGATGAGATCGCTTTAATAATAGGGGTATTTTCTCTTTTTATTTGGTGGGCTTATCGTTCAGCAGTTTACGCTAATTTGTTATTGCAAATATGTATAATTATTTCCTTTATACCTACTTATCGAGGAATATGGAAAGATCCGAACAAAGAAAAAGCTTGGCCTTGGTTTGTTTGGTCTTTAGCTTACATTATACAGATAATTATTGTTTTTTTAGAATGGAAAGCATGGTATCAATTAGTTTACCCGATTAATTGCTTGGTGCTACATTTAATAGTTGGCCTATTATCTGAAAGGATACGACCATGAAATCGTCAGATATCACAGAAAGTGTTTTGGTTAAATCTGGTTTGTTTACGGAAGAAGAGTTGAAGTTCGCTAGAGTTATTTTAAATCTTAAAAGTGCTGGAGGTGAAAATTCATCAACTAGAAAATGGTTTAGAAGCCTTGGTGCTAGAAAGAACGAGCGATTAAATCTTGCCGTAAATAAGAAAATTAGCCAAATATTGGAAGGGGCTGGAAAATAATCCAGCTCTTTTTTTATTTAATAAAATAAGTTAATATATATTAATGGAAGATTTAATGCAAAAAATAGTATCCTTTTCTAAAAGAAGAGGTTTTATATTTCCTTCATCTGAAATATATGGAGGATTTAGTTCTTGTTATGATTTCGGTCCTTTAGGGGTAGAAATGAAAAGAAATATCAAACAGTCCTGGTGGGACATGATGACTAAAGAAGAGAAGAATATTGTTGGTTTGGATTCCTCTATTTTAATGAGCCCGCTTATTTGGAAAGCTTCAGGTCATTTAACAGCCGGTTTTGCTGATGAGTTGGTTGAATGTAAGAAATGTCATCATAGGTTTAGAAAGGATTTTGTTAAAAATAAATGTCCTGATTGTGGAGGCAGTTTTACCAAAGCCAGAAAGTTTAATTTAATGATGAAAACCTTTGTTGGCCCTGTAGAAGAAGAAGCTTCAACTACTTATCTAAGGGCTGAAACCTGTCAGGGTATTTATGCTAACTTTAAGAATGTAATGCAAGCCATGAGAATGAAAATTCCTTTTGGTATTGCCCAGATAGGCAAGGCATTTAGAAACGAGATTAATCCTAAAGATTTTATTTATAGAACCAGAGAGTTTGAACAAATGGAAATGCAATGGTTTTGTTCTCCTAAACAAGCTTCTAAATATTTTAATTATTGGAAAAAGCAGAGAATTAATTGGTACTTAAGTTTAGGGATGAATAAAAAGAACTTAAGAGCTGTGGAAGTTCCTAAAAAAGAGTTAGCTCACTATGCTCAAAGAGCAGTAGATATACAATATAAGTTTCCTTTTGGCTGGAAAGAAATAGAAGGCATTCATAATAGAGGAGACTGGGATTTATCTAATCATTCTAAGCATTCTGGAGAAGATCTTAAATATGAAGAATATTATCCTCATATTATTGAAACATCTGTTGGAGTAGACAGAGTCTTGTTTTCTTTTCTCTGTGATGCTTATACAGAAGTAAAAGGAGGCAGGGGCGCTGGTTCTAATAAAGAAAAAGAGATTCTATTAAGACTTGATAAAAAGATAACCCCTATTAAAGTAGCTGTTTTGCCGTTAGTTAAGAATAAGCCAAATATAGTTAAGAAAGCTAAAGAGATTTATGAATTATTAAAGAATGATTTTACCTGTCTTTATGATGAAGCAGGGTCTATTGGCAGAAGATACAGAAGATTAGATGAAATAGGCTGTATGTATGCTTTAACCATTGATTTTGATAGTTTAAAAAAGAACGATGTTACTATAAGAGATAGAGATACTATGAAGCAGAAAAGGGTTAAAATAAAAGAATTGACAGGTTATATAAATAATGCTATAATGTAGGCATAAGATTAAACATTGTGTTTAATCTAGAAATAGTACATTTTATTTAAGGAGACTGGCAATGAAACGAGAAATTGTCGGAAGTATGTCGGATTGGGCCGGCGTACTAAGTGAAATGCATCGTCAAATTAAGGACGGAAGTTTAACTCTGGAAAATTTTATAGATTTTACAGAACATAGGAACCCTTTTATTAATAATCCAGATCTTGTCCAGCAGTGGAAACAATTCTACAAAAAGTATTTTAATCTTGAATTGGATTTCTCTAATCTGAAAATTCCAAAAAAACAACCTGGGTTTAACAGATTAATTATTATTGCTCAAGGACTAGCCTTGAATCAAGTATATAATGTATGTTCTCAACAATTTACTTGTTGGAAATATGCAGATGACTTAGATGAGGCAATAGTAAAAAACGAAAGAATTTCAGAAAAGTCCTATGCTATTTGGCTCCGAGACAGAGTAGAAGCAGATGAAGAATTAAAAAATATGTCTGCTAATGATTTAACAGGAAAGAATATTTCAGGAATTACTCTTTTAGAAAGATTAATTTACGAATTAAAATTCTTTGACGAAACATCTAAACATTTGGATGTAAATAATATTACTCTTTGTGTGGGTTCTCGTAATTCTGGTGGTCGTGTCCCGTGCGTCAGCTGGTACGATGGTAGGCTCGAAGTCGATTGGTGTCGTCCGCAGGATGCTGATTCTAGTTTTCGCGCCCGTGCCGTAGTTTCTTTCTAATTTTGCCGAAGGCAAAACTGAAGCCCATTAAAAGTAAGGGGTCTTGCATATCAAGACCCTTTTTTCTTGCATAATTTTGTATATTTATTAATATATTAACGGAGCTAAAAAGCTCCGAAAGAAACTGCTTGTCTAATTCTAGTGAGTTTTTAGACTCAGAACAAAGCCTTTTAGAAAGGAAAATTCAGATAATTTTGAAAAAGATTATCGGTGATATAGAAAGAGTTAGATAATTTTAATGGGTTCTCGTAATTCTGGTGGTCGTGTCCCGAGCGTCAACTGGTACAACGGTAAGCTCAAGGTCAAAAAGGAGACAAAATTAAGAGAGAAATAATTAAAACATTGACCGATTGTTAATTTTATGTTAATGTCTTTATAGAAATAAAACAGCGTGTTTTATTTAAAGATCTTTTTAATTTTAAAGAAAGGAACTGATCATGAAAAAAGAATTGATCGGTAAAGTGTCGGGAAATATTCTTGGCATGATGGCGGATTTATGCCATAAACTACAACATGGTGCAAGGACACCGGAAGAATTGGAAACTTTTTTAAAAGGTGAAAATCCATTTACGACAGAAACAATTATTATTAGTTGGCAAAGATTTTTTAAAAAATATTTTAATATAAAAATTAATCTTTCCAATCTTAAAATTCCCTTAAAACAAGAAGGATTTGATCGTTTATTAATAGTTCCAAAAGGGTTCACTTCTAATCAAGTTTTTGAGGTATGTAAGAAACATTTCTCATGTGAAAAATATGGAATAGATTTGGACAAGGAAACCGAAGGAAAAAACGAAAGAGAAACAAAAGAAACTTATGCTATTTGGGTTCGAGACAGAATAGAAGCAGATGAAGAGTTAAATAATATTTCCGCTGAAATTATTAAGAAAAGAGAGATTAATACGGAAACTTTGCTAGAAAGAGAAATCCACGAACTGAAATTTTTTGATGAGAGATCTAAACATTTAGATTTGAAGAATATTACTCTTTGCGTGGGTTCTCGCCGTTCTAATGGTCTTGCCCCGTGCGTCCGCTGGTACAATGGTAGGCTCTGGGTCTATTGGTACCGTCCGCAGGATGCTAATTCTGTTATTCGCGCCCGTGCCGTAGTTTCTTTCTAATCAATTTTGCCTTTGGCAAAATTGAAACCCCATTAAAAGTAAAGGGTCTTGATATACAAGACCCTTTTATTTTTGAAAATGGACTTTTGAGAATTTTTTAGATATAATTAAATAATGTTTAAAAAAATCACTCTAAAGAATGGTTTAAGAATAATTATTGTTCCTCAAAAAGGCACTCAAGCTGTAACTAGCTTGGTTTTGGTTGGCACTGGATCTAAATATGAGAATAAAAAGACAAGCGGTATATCTCATTTATTAGAGCATCTATTATTTAAAGGAACAAAAAAAAGACCTAATCAGATTTCTATATCAGAGCCCTTGGACAGAGTAGGCGGTATTTATAATGCTTTTACTGGAGAAGATTATACTGGTTATTATGCTAAAGTTGATTCTAGGCATTTAGATTTAGCTCTAGATGTAATATCAGATATTTATCTTAATTCTAAATTAGATTTTAATGAGATTAAAAAAGAAAAAAGAGTTGTTATAGAAGAGATTAACATGTATCAAGATCATCCTTCTTCTTATGTTCAGATACTGTGGACTAAATTACTATATGGAGATCAACCAGCTGGTTGGCATATTGCTGGAACTAAAGAAAGTGTTTTAGGCATATCTAGAAAGAATTTATTAGACTATATGAATACTCAGTACACAGCTGACAATACTATTGTTTGTATTGCTGGCAATGTTTCTGTTGATATAGCTGTTAAAAAAGTTAATAAATATTTTTCTAAAGCTAGAGAAAATAAGAATATTAAAAAAACTCCAGTTATTGAAAAGCAGTTTTCTCCTAATGTTTTAATAGAGAATAGAAATACAGACCAGACCCATTTTTGTTTAGGAGTGAGAACCTACAATATATTTCATCCAGATAAATATGTTTTAGAGTTGTTGTCTTTAATTTTAGGAGGGATGATGAGTTCTAGATTATTTGTAGAAGTAAGAGAAAAATTAGGCTTGGCTTATTATATTAAAACAGAGAATTCTTCTGATCCCGATGCTGGATTTTTAGTTTGTCAGGCAGGAGTAGATAATGCCAGAGTTAGTTTGGCTGTTAAAGCTGTTCTCAAAGAATATGAGAAGCTAAAGAAAAAGAAAATATCTCTTAAAGAACTTAATAAAGCTAAGGATCATTTTAAGGGGAAAATGGCTTTGTTGTTTGAGGCTTCTGATGCTCAAGCTTCTTTTTATGGAACTCAGGATCTTTTGGAGAAAAAGATTTTAACTCCTTCTCAGATTTATGGTAAAATAGATAAAGTAAAGGTTAATGATATTCAAAGGGTTGCTAAAGATATATTTAAGCCCGAAAACCTTAATCTTGCTTTAATCGGTCCGAGTAAAGATAATTTTAATAAATTATTATGGACAGTGAAAAACTCTTAGACATATCTTGGAAGACAATTGTAAAGATATCTATAACGGTAATTTTCTTTTACTTGCTTTTTTCAGTTAAAGATATAATAGTTTGGTTTATTTTTGCTTTAACTATTTCTGTCTTGTTTAATCCAGCTATTAATTTTCTTAAAAAGAGAAAAATTCCTAGAGGCTTAGCTGTTGTTGTTGTATATGTGGGTATTTTTGGCCTGTTGACTTCGGTTATTTATTTAATAGTTCCTATTTTTATAGCTGAAATCCAAGACTTCTTAACTTCTTTTCCAAATTACTTTGAGAAAATATCTCCTATGCTGAAAGGATTGGGTCTTCAAGCCTTTAATAGCTTAGAGGAATTTCTTACTGCTTTAGGCGGCAGTCTAGAGAGCATGGCTGATAATATATTTGCTGCTTTGTTTAGTATTTTTGGCGGTGTTTTTACCACTTTGTTTGTTATTGTTACAGCCATTTTCCTTTCTTTAGAGGAAAAAGGAGTAGAAAGATCTTTAATGTTGTTATTCCCTAAAAAATATGAAGCTCAGGTTTCTAATGTTTGGGCTAGGTGTCAAAAAAAAGTATCTGGTTGGTTTGGAGCCAGAATATTAGCTTGTTTATTTGTTGGAATAGCTTCTTATATTATCTTTAGAATTTCTGGAGTCGATTATCCGTTTACCTTAGCTTTGTTTGCCGGAGTGTTTAATTTTGTTCCTTATATTGGCCCATTATTAACTGGAATTGTTTTGTTTGTCTTAATATTTCCAACTAATCAGTTCAAGGCAATATTTATTATTATTGCTTTTACAGCTATTCAGCAAGTAGAAAACAGCGTTTTGTCTCCTTTATTAATGAAGAAATTTGTTGGTTTGCCTCCAGCTTTAGTTTTAATATCAATGGTTGTTGGAGGAAGCGTCTGGGGATTAATGGGCGCGGTGCTTTCTATTCCTCTTTTTGGCATATTATTTGAATTCTTTAAGGAGTTCTTAGAAAAAAGAAGAGATAAAGAAGCAGTTGTTGTTTAGATGATTTTATGTTAAAAAGAGGCAATAAGGCCTCTTTTTATTTATGAAAAAGTTTTATATCACAACTAGTATTGCTTATACAAATGCCCCTCCTCATATAGGGTTTGCTTTAGAGTGCATTCAGGCAGATGTTTTAGCTCGTTATAATAAGAATTCTTATTTTCTTACTGGAACAGATGAGCATGGTTTAAAGATAAGAAAAGCAGCTGAAGAATCAGGCAAGACTCCAAAAGAATTTACTGATGAAATTTCAGGTAAGTTTAAGGAATTAACTAAAAAGCTTAATCTTTCTAATGATTATTTCATTAGGACTAGTGACGAAAAGATTCATTTACCAGCAGTAAATAAACTTTGGTTAAAATTAGAAGAAAATGGAGATATATATAAAAAGAAGTATAAAGGATATTACTGTTCTGGTTGTGAGGCTTTTGTTACCGAAAAAGATTTAGTTAATGGTAAATGTCCTAATCATAATAAAAAACCAGAATTAGTTGAAGAAGAGAATTATTTTTTTAAGCTTTCTAAGTATTTGAATAAGATTAAAAAAGCTATAGAAAAAGATGAATTAAAGATTATTCCTGGATCTAGAAAGAATGAAGTCTTGGGATATATTAAAACAGGCATAGAAGATATTAGTTTTTCTAGATCTAAAGATAAGTATTGGGGTTTTCCTGTTCCCAAAGATGATTCCCAATTAATCTATGTTTGGGCCGACGCTCTTCCAAACTATATTTCTGCTATTGGTTATGCTGAAGAAACTGAAGAATTTAAAAAATATTGGCCAGCAGATGTTCATTGTATTGGTAAGGATATATTAAAGTTTCATGCTTTGATTTGGCCAGCTATGTTATTGTCTTTAGGGTTAGATCTTCCTGGGATTATTTTTGTTCATGGATTTATTACCATTGATGGAAAGAAAATGTCTAAATCATTAGGCAATGTAGTAGATCCTTTTGAATTAGTCGATAAATACGGAACAGATGCTGTTAGGTATTATTTATTAAGAGAGATTCCTTCTACAGAAGATGGAGATTTTACTTATGAGAAGTTTGAAGCCAGATATAATTCTGATTTAGCTTCTGGAATAGGTAATTTAGTAGCTAGGGTTAGAGTAATGGCTGAAAAAGGTTTTAAGAATAATGATTCTCTTAAAAAAGAAATTGATAAAGCTAAGAAAGATTATAGCAAAGCTTTAGATGAATTTAAGTTTAATAAGGCTTTGCAAGCTGTTTGGTCTTTGATTTCTGTTTGTGATAAATATATTGAAAAAGAAAAACCTTGGGAAAAAGATTCTCCAGAGGTGTTAGGAGCTTTATTAGTTTGTTTAGATAATATTGCTGAGTTATTAGAGCCGTTTATACCAGAAACAGCAGAAAGAATTAAAGAAGAAATAAAAAGAGATAAGTATTTTATTAATAAAAGAGGAAAGGTTTTATTTCCTAAAATATGTTAATAGATTCTCATGCCCATCTTAATTTTAAGGCTTTTGATAAAGATTGTGATGAAGTAATTAAAAAATGTTTGTCAGAAGATGTTTGGATGATTAATGTGGGCTCAAAATATTCTACTAGTAAAAAAGCCATAGCAATAGCTGAAAAGTATGATAATATTTATGCTGCTGTTGGCTTGCATCCTATTCATGCTCAAGAACCTGATGACATATCAGAATTAGCCAAGCATGAAAAAGTTAAAGCAATAGGGGAAATAGGATTAGATTATTTTAGAGATTACGGAGAGTTTAAAGACAAGCAAAAACAAGTATTTATTAAACAATTAGATTTGGCTAAAGAATTAAATCTGCCTGTTATAATTCATTGCAGAATGGCTCACGACGATGTTTTAGAGATATTAAAGGAATATAATCTTAAAGGAGTAATTCATTGTTTTACTGGTACTTGGGAACAAGCCCAGGAGTATATGAGCTTAGGTTATTATATAGGAATTAATGGTATCCTTTATAAGTTTGATCTTAAAAAAATAATAGAAAAAACTCCTTTGGATAGAATTCTTTTAGAAACAGATTGTCCTTATTTGGGTAAAGAACAAAGAAATGAACCAACTTTTGTTAGAGAAATTGCTAAAGAAATAGCTAGAATAAAAAATATATCTTTTGATGAAGTTGCTAGAACAACTTTTCAGAATACTGTAAGCTTATTCAATTTATAAAGATATGTTATTATAGATAAATATGGAAAAATATAAGCCAGATAGAATAGAAAAAAAATGGCAGAAAATATGGGAGGAAAAAGAATGTTTTAAAGCTTCTGACAGATCTAAAAAGCCTAAATATTATGTTTTAGTAGAATTTCCTTATCCTTCTGGAGATGGTCTTCATGTAGGCCATTGTAGATCTTACGTTGCTTTAGATGTTTTAGCTAAAAAAAAGAGAATGGATGGTTTTAATGTTTTATTTCCTATGGGTTGGGATGCTTTTGGTTTGCCTACGGAAAATCATGCTATTAAAACAGGAATTCATCCTAGTATAGCTACTAAAAAGAATACAGATAACTTTAAAAGACAGCAAAAGTCTTTGGGATTATCTTTTGATTGGTCTAGAGAGATAAATACCACTGATCCTGATTATTATAAATGGACCCAATGGATATTCGTCCAGATGTTTAAAAAGGGCTTAGCTTATAAAACTAAAATGCCTATTAATTGGTGTACTTGTTGTAAAATAGGTTTAGCTAATGAAGAAGTTGTTGATTGTTCTTGCGAGAGATGTGGTGGCGAAGTAATAGCTAAAGAAAAAGAACAATGGATGTTAAAAATTACTGACTATGCCGAGAGATTATTGGTTGATTTAGATAAAGTTGATTATCCAGATAGAGTTAAAATATCACAAAAAGAATGGATAGGTAGAAGCGAGGGAATAGAGATAAAGTTTCCAGTTCATAATCATCAATTATCAATAGATGTATTCACTACTAGAATAGACACTTTGTTTGGTTGTACCTATATTGTTTTAGCTCCAGAACATCCTTTAATAGAAAGATTAAAGCATAAGATTAAAAATTATTCTCAAGTAGAGAAATATGTTGAAAGATCTAAGAATAAAGCAGAAAGAGATAGATTGGCAGAAGATAAAGAGAAAACAGGCATAGAATTAAGAGGAATTAAAGCCACTAATCCAGTAAATAATAGAAAGATTCCTATATTTGTAGGGGATTATGTGTTAATGGGCTATGGCACAGGAGCGATTATGTCTGTTCCTTGCCATGACCAGCGTGATTTTGATTTTGCTAGAAAATATAATCTTCCTATGTTGGAAGTTATTATTCCTTATAGGTCTAAAAAAGAACCAAGCTTAATCCTTACTAACGGCAGGTTTAAAAAGGCCTATGAAGAAGAAGGCTTGTTAGTTAATTCAGGTAGATTTAGTGGTATGAAGTCAGAAGAAGCCGGAGAAAGAATAACAGAATGGTTGAATAACAAAGGATTAGCTGAGAAAAAGGTTAATTATAAACTAAGAGATTGGATATTTTCCAGACAAAGATATTGGGGAGAACCTATACCAATGACTAATTGTTCTAAATGCGGATGGCAGCCAGTACCAGAAAAAGATCTGCCAGTGGAGCTTCCTAAAATTAGTAATTATAAGCCAACAAGCAAAGGAGAACCTCCTTTAGCTAAGAATAAATCCTGGGTTAATGTTAAATGTCCTAAATGCAATGGTCCAGCTAAAAGAGAAACAGATGTTATGCCTAACTGGGCTGGTTCTAATTGGTATTATTTAAGGTATTGCGATTCTAAGAACGATAAGAAATTAGCTGATTTTAAAAAAATAAAATATTGGATGCCTGTTGATTGGTATAATGGAGGTATGGAGCATACTACTCTTCATTTGCTTTATTCTAGGTTTGTTTATAAATTTCTATATGATATTAAAGCTGTTCCCGATCAAGAACCTTATAAAAAGAGAACTTCTCATGGGATGATTTTAGGTCAGGGAGGCATAAAGATGTCTAAATCAAAAGGCAATGTTATTAATCCCGATAAGGTAGTTAAAGAACAAGGAGCTGATACCTTAAGAGTTTATGAGATGTTTATGGGTCCTTTTGAACAAGCTATTCCTTGGGATACTAAAGGATTAAAAGGTTCTAAAAGATTCTTAGAAAAGGTCTGGAGATTTCAAGATATGATTAGTGATAAAGACAATGTTTCTCAAATTTTGATTAACCAAACAATCAAAAAAGTGAGCCAGGATATTGAAGAATTAAAATTTAATACAGCTATATCTTCTTTGATGGTTTTAGCTAATAAGATAGATAAAGAAATATCTAAAGAGACTTATTCTACTTTATTGATATTGTTGTTTCCTTTTGCCTCTCATATTTCAGAAGAACTTTGGCAAAGAGCTGGATTCAAAGGAATGTGTTCAGAACAAGAATGGCCTAAGTATAAATCTATTAAAGAAAAGAAAACTAATCTAATAGTTCAGGTTAATGGTAAAGTCAGAGATAAGATAGAGATTGATTCTGGCTTATCTCAAAAAAAAGCAGAGAAAATAGCTAAGACTGATAAGATAAAAAAACATATTAAAGGAAAAAAGATCAAAAAGATTATCTTTGTTAAAGACAAGATAATTAACTTCGTTATTAATTGAGAAAAGCCTACTTAATAAGCAGGCTTTTTTATTTTACTTAGAAATGTTATTATTAAAGTATATGAAAAAGATATTATTAGGAAATGAAGCAATAGTCCAAGGAGCCTTAGAGGCAGGAGTAGAGTTTGTTTCTGCTTATCCTGGTACTCCTAGTTCAGAGATAGGTAATATTTTTGGGAATATTGCTAAAAAACATGGTATATATTTTGAGTTTTCTCCTAATGAGAAGACAGCTTTAGAGGCTAGCATTGGAGCTAGCTTTTCTGGTTTAAAATGCTTGGTATCTATGAAGCACTTTGGAGTTAATGTAGCTTCAGATGCTTTATTGCCTTTTGTTTATACAGGAACTAAAGGTCCTACTGTTGTGATAGTAGCTGATGATCCTTCTTGTTATAGTTCTGGCCAGACAGAACAGAATTCTAGATATTTTGGTTATATGGGTCATATTCCTATATTAGAGCCTAGTGATGCTCAAGAAGCTAAGGATTATGTTAAGCTTGGTTATCAAATATCAGAGAAGTTTAAAGTTCCGGTTATTGTTAGAATTACTACTAGAGTAGCTCATCAGAGAATGCCTGTTTCTATAGGAACTGTTAAAAAAGCTAAGCCCAAGGCATTATTTGTTAAGGATGTTAAGAAGTTTGTTACTATGCCTCCTAGGGTTTTAGAGATGAAAGATGAGTTATTAGAGAAGATAGAGAAAATAAAAGATTTTCATAATATTGATAAAGTAGAAGGAAAAGGAAAAATAGGTATTATAACTTCAGGAGTTTCTTATTTATATGTAAAAGAGGCTTTGGATAAAATGAAGCTTAATCTTCCTATTTTAAAAATAGGAATGTTTTATCCTTTATCAGAAAAAAAGATTAAATCTTTTGTTAAACCTCTTAAAAAAGTATTAGTGGTAGAAGAATTAGAAGGAATTATAGAGAAAGAAGTTAATGCTTTAACTAATTGTGAGATCCATGGCAAGGATTTACTTCCCATATCTAGAGAGTTTAATACAGATATAGTTGGTATAGCTATAGCTAAGTTTGCTAATAAAAAGTATAAAATAATTAAAACTGCTAAGATTGATCTGCCTAAAAGATTTCCAAGATTATGTCCGGAATGTCCTTATTGGTTTGTGTTTTCAGCTGTTAAAGAAGTAGCTCCCAAAGGAACTATTTTTGGCGGAGGTATTGGCTGTTATATGCTGGCTGGTTTTCCTCCTCATCAGATTCAGGATTATTTGCTTTGCATGGGATCATCTGTTGGTATAGCTCATGGTATTAAAAAAGCAGTAGGGGATAAGCAGAAGTTAATTACTTTTATGGGAGATTCTAGTTTTTTTCACGCTGGTATTCCAGCTATTATTAACACTGTATTTAATAAGTCTAACCCTTTAATTATTATTATGGATAATAGGATTACTGCTATGACTGGACACCAGCCTAATCCAGGAATGGGGAGAACAGGAATGTGGGATAAAACAATAGATCTTAAGATAGAGAATATTGTTAAAGCCTGTGGGGTAAAACATGTAAAAGTTATTGATCCTCAAAATGTTAACGAATTAAAATCTACTATTAAAAACTTTATTAATAAAAAAGAGGTTTCAGTAATCGTCGCTAAAAGAATCTGTGCCTTATGGGCAAGGAGAATGAAGCGAAAAGGCTTATGAAAAACTTTAATATTTTAATTTCTGGAACAGGAGGTCAAGGCTTGATTACCTTATTGCAGATCTTATCTGAGGCAGCTATGATTGAAGGTTATGATATTAAAACAGCTGAATTGCATGGTTTATCCCAAAGAGGAGGCAGTATCAATACTCATATCAAGCTGGGAAAAAAGGTTTATTCTCCTTTGATTTCTGCTGGTTCAGCTGATTTAGTTATTAGTTTGGAGAATTTAGAAGCATTAAGAACAATTAATTATATTAATCCTAAGACTAAGTTTTTAATTAATTGTTATTCTTTGCCCTTTATTGGAAGCTTATCTGAAAAAGAAATAGAAAAGAAGTTAAAAAAAATAATAAAAGGAAAGAAATATATTATATCTGCATCTGAAACATGTAAACAAGAATTAGGCAAGGAAGTTCTTAGTGGAGTTTATCTAGTTAGTTACGCTAGTTTTAAGAAGATTCTTCCTATAAAGCCAGTTTCTATTTCCAAAGCCATTAAAAGGGTTATTCCTAAAGCTTATCTTGACATGAATTTAAAAGCCTTTAAGCTGGCTCAGAGGGATTCAAAATAATGATTAAAAAAGTTGTTATTGCAGCAGCTGGTGAAGGAACCAGAATGTTGCATCTTACTACAAATAAATCAAAACATCTTATCAAGGTCAAAAAAAGACCTTTTTTGGCTTATCTTTTAGATAATATATTTCTAGCTGGTTATAGAGAACTGGTTTTAGTAGTTGGTTATAAAGAGGAATTAATAGAAGAGTTTCTTAAAAAGTATAAGCCTCCTTTGAAAAGTTTAAGACCTAGCCAGTATAAAATAAAAATGGTTAGTCAGTATGATACTTTGGGTCCTAAAAAAAAGATTTACGGCACAGCTTGTCCTTTAATGTGTGTTAAAGATATCATTAAGAGGAGTAAGTTTATTTATCTTTGCGGAGATAATCTTTATTCTGTTAGAGATTTAAAAGAAATGGATCGTAATAGTAATTATAGTTATGTGGCTGGTCTTTATAGAAGGAACCCTAGTAAGTACGGAGTTTTAGTTGAAAAAGCTAATCTTTTAGATAAAATTATAGAAAAGCCTAAAGAGTATTTTGGTAATTTTGTTAATGCCGGTCTTTATAAGTTTAATCCTGAGATATTTAATAAATTAGATAAAATTAAGAAATCTTCTAGAGGAGAATATGAAATTACCGATGCTATTAATCTTTTAGCTAAAGATAAAAAAGTTAAAGTACATAAATTAAAGGATTTTTGTTTAGATTTCGGTAATCCAGCTGATATTATTAAAGTTTCCTATTTTGTTAGTTCTTTTAATAAGTTTAAACAGCTTTTTTGGAAGAATAATGGTTTGTATGTTATTTCGGTTAGGTCTAAAGATGTTGTTAGAAAAACAATAGAGTTTTTGAATAGGGGACAGACTATAATTTCTCCCACCGACACTGTTTACGGATTTTTAGCTGATGCAGCTAGCTATAAAGCAGTAGAAAAGATATTTAAGATTAAAAAGAGAAGTAAGAATAAAGCCCTGCCTGTTTTTGTTAAAGATATTGAAATGGCTAAAAAAATAGCTATGATAAATGAGAATCAGGAAAAGTTCTTAAAAGAGGTTTGGCCTGGTAAAATTACAGTTATTCTTAGAAGAAAACAGAGATGCGGATTGTCTAAATTGGTTTGTGGTAAAAAAAATACTATTGCTTTAAGAATACCTGATTATAAGATAGTTAGAGATGTTCTTGATAAAATTAATAAGCCTTTGACTGGAACCTCAGCTAATTTATCAGGCAAAGGTTCTATTAATAAAATAAAAGATATTTTAGATCAATTTAAAGATATGGGTGATAAACCAGACCTTATAATAGACGGTGGTAATCTTCCTCAGAGCTCTTCTTCTATTATTATTGATCTAACCAAGAAGAAGCCTGAGATATTAAGACCATGAAAGATAAAGAAATAAAAAACTTAATAGATAAAGAAATAGAAAGACAAAAAACTTCTTTAGAAATGATTCCTTCTGAAAACCATACCTCTTCCGATGTTAGGGAGGCTTTAGGATCTCTTTTAACTGATAAGTATGCTGAGGGATATCCTGGTAAGAGATATTATGCCGGTTTAGGGTATTATGATCAGTTGGAAGATCTTTGTCGGGAAAGAGCTAAGAAGCTGTTTGGAGTTGCCCACGCTAATGTTCAGCCTTATTCTGGTTCTCCAGCTAATCAAGCTGTTTATTTTGCTGTTTTAGAGCCAGGAGAAAAATCAATGGGCATGTCTCTTCCTCATGGAGGTCATTTAACTCATGGCTGGAAAGTTAACTTTTCTGCTAAGTACTATAATTCAGTTCAATATGAAGTAGATAAAAAAACTAGTCTTTTGGATTATGATAAATTAGCTAAGCAGGTTCTAGAAGAAAAACCTAAATTAATATGGGTAGGAGCTACTGCTTATCCTCGAATATTTGATTGGAAAAGATTATCTGAAATAGCTGATTCAGTAGATGCTTATTTAGTTTCTGATATAGCTCATATTGCTGGTTTAGTAGTGGCTGGGGTTCATCCTAGTCCAGTTCCTCATGTTCATATTGTGACTACTACTACTCATAAGACCTTAAGAGGCCCTAGAGGAGCGATGATTTTAGTAACTGATAAAGGTTTGGAAAAAGATCCTGATTTAGCCGAGAAAATAGATAAGGCTGTATTTCCTGGTTTACAAGGAGGTCCTCATGAAAATAGTATTGCTGGCATTGCTGTTTGTTTAAAAGAAGCTGCTAGGCCTGAGTTTAAAGAATATGGAGTTCAGATAGTTAAAAATGCTAAAGTTTTAGCCGAGGAATTAATGAATTATGGGTTTAAATTAGTTACTGATGGTACAGATAATCATTTAATATTAATAGATTTAAGAAATAAGAATATTTTAGGTTCAGAAGCTCAGGATAGATTAGAAAAAGCCGGTATCACTGTAAATAAAAATAGCATTCCTTTTGATCCTAACCCTCCTTTTAAGCCTTCTGGCTTAAGAATGGGCACCCCGGCTATAACTACCAGAGGAATGAAAGAAAAAGAAATGAAAATAATAGCTTCTTGGATAAATGATGTTATTAATGACGAGAATAACTGCGAAAGAGTAAGAAAGGAGATAAAAGATCTCTGTAAGAATTTTCCTTTACCATGATTTTAGACGGAAAAAAACTAGCTGATAAGATTTTAAGCAATCTTAGAATATCACAGCTAAAACTAGCTGTTATTTTAGTAGGAGATAATCCTTCTTCTAAACTATATGTTTCTAAAAAGAAACAAGCTTGTGAGAAATATGGCATAGAATTTGAATTATTTAAGTTTGATTCAAATATTAATCAAGAAGATTTAGAAAAGAAAATAAAGAGCATTGATGCTACTGGTATTGTTATCCAATTGCCATTGCCTAATAATATAGATACAGAAAGAATATTAAACCTGATTTCTGCTAATAAAGATGTAGAAGGCTTTGTCTCTGATAATAAATCTCCTATTGTTTGCGTCGTAGAAGAGTTTTTAAAAGAATATGATATATCTTTAGACAATAAGAAGATCTTAGTAGTCGGAAAAGGAAGATTAGTTGGCAATCCTATTGCTAAATGGTTGGAATCTAAAGGATTGGATTATACAATAGTTGATCAGTCTACAAAAGATATTTCTCAAGAGCTGTTAAAAGCTGATGTTATAATTTCTGGAGCAGGAAAAAAGAATCTTATACAGAATATTAAGAATAAAGCTGTTGTGATTGATTTTGGCCCTGATGTTAATTTTGAGAAAGTTAAAGATAAGGCCTCATATATCACTCCTCCGGTTGGAGGAACAGGTCCAATGACTATAGCTTGTTTATTAAAGAATCTTTCTGAATTAAAAAACTAGGTTAAACCTAGTTTTTTTGTGCCGAGGGAGGGGGTCGAACCCTCATGTTCTTGCGAACAATAGATTTTGAATCTATCGCGTCTGCCGATTCCGCCACCTCGGCCAACAAACCTATTTTACCACTATTTTATCTTATTGGCAATCCTTATTAGAGCATTTTTTGCCTCTTTTTGTTTCTACCATTAATGAATTACATTTGGGGCATTTCTCGTTTAACGGTTTATCCCATAAAGCAAAGTCGCATTTAGGATATTGATCACAACCATAGAATATTTTTTTCTTTTTAGTTCTTTTTTCTACTATTTTTCCTGTTTTGCACTTAGGACAAGGTATATTTAGATTATTCTTTTCTAAAGCTTCTGTATATTTGCATTCTGGGAAAGCAGAACAGGCAAGGAACTTACCAAATTTTCCTAATCTTACTATTAAGTCAGCTCCACATTTAGGGCATTTTTTATCTGTTTTTTCGGTTAGATCCTTTTTTTCTACTTCTTTGTATTTTTCCTCAAGGTTTTTATTAAATGGAGTATAAAAGTTTTCACAAACTTTAGTCCATTTTTCTTTTCCTTGAGCTACTTTATCTAATTCTTCTTCCATATTAGCTGTAAATTTAATATCCACTATATTAGGAAAATGATTAACTAAAAGATCATTTACTATTGAACCTATTTCAGTAGGCTGGAATCTTTTTTGATCATTTTTCTCAATATAGTTTCTTGTTTGTATGGTTGATATTATTGGGGCATAAGTCGACGGTCTGCCTATGCCATTTTCTTCTAAAGCTTTTATTAAACTAGCTTCTGTATATCTAGCTGGAGGTTGGGTAAAGTGTTGAGAAGGAACTAGTTTGTCTAATTCTAATTCTTCTTTTTCTTCTAATTCTGGTAATTCTGTTTGTTCAAAATTCATTGGGTAAACTTTTAAAAAGCCATCAAATTTAAGGATTTGTCCGTTGGCTCTGAAAGTGTAATTTTTAGCTTTAATATCTATATTAGTAGCATCAAATACCGCTGAAGCCATTTGACTAGCTAAAAATCTATTTTTAATTAGATTATATAGTTTAGATTGATTTTCATCTGTTTTAGGAGTTTTATTTAAATAAGTAGGCCTGATAGCTTCATGGGCTTCTTGGGCTTTGCCTTTTGATTTATATTTTCTAAAATTATAGTATCTTTCTCCATAATTATCTACTATATGTTTTTTAGCTATGTTTAATGATAATTGAGATAAATTAACTGAATCAGTTCTATGATAAGTAATGTATCCTTTTTCATATAATTGCTGAGCTATTCTCATAGTAAACTTAGCTGGGAACTTAAATCTTTTCCAGGCTTCTTGTTGCAAAGTACTAGTTGTAAAAGGAGGCAAAGGATTTCTTCTTGTTTCTTTTTTCTCAATCTTTTCTATCTTATACTCAGCTTCTTCTAAATCTTTAATAATATCATCAGCTTGTTTTTTATCCTTGATTCCTAGTTTAGTGATCAATTTATTGTCTTTTTTGATTAAAGAAGCAGAAAAGCCCTTTTTGAACAATGCTTCTATAGACCAGTATTCTTGAGGGATAAAATCTTTTATTTCTTTTTCTCTTTCTGCTACTAATCTAACAGCCACTGACTGAACTCTGCCAGCTGATAATCCTTTAACTACTTTCTTCCAGAGAAAAGGGGATAGTTTGTAGCCAACTATTCTGTCTAAAACTCTTCTGGCTTGCTGAGCATCAACCAAATTTTTATTGATTGTTCTAGGAGATTCTAAGGCTTGTTCAATAGCTGATTTAGTTATTTCATGGAAAACAATTCTTTGGGGCTTGTCTAATTTAAGAATCTCTGAAAGATGCCAGGCAATAGCTTCTCCTTCCCGGTCTTCGTCAGTGGCCAAGATAATATTTTTTGCTTTTTCAGCTTCTTTTTTCAGCTCGCCTATAACCTTTTTAGATTTTAGAGGGACAATATATTTAGGTTCAAAATCTTTTTCTATATTCACTCCTAAATCGCTTATTGGTAAATCACGAATATGACCAAAAGAAGAAAGGATCTTATAATCCTTGCCTAAGAAATTGGAAATTGTTTTAGATTTAGTTGGGCTTTCTACTATTACTAAGTTCATAAATATTGAAATTTATTAATATATATTGTATTATTATACATAACTTTAGAACTTTAACAAGAAAGGTGGTTTCTATGAATAGAATAATTCTAGCCGGAGTCAATTTTTTGAAGAAAGATAAAATAGTTTTAGAAAAGAAGGAGATCGAAAAAATTTTACCTCATCGAGGAAAAATGTTGTTATTAGATAAAGTTGAAATAACAAAGAAAGAAATAACAGGAGAGTTTTTAATAACCATAGAGGTTTGCGAAGGTCATGCAATTAATGGTAAGGAAGTTTTCAGAGGAGTGGATTATCTAGAGATGGCAGCTCAGCTTTTAGGCATCTGGTTAAGTCAGCAGATAGCTGAAGAAAATAAAATGGCTTCTCTGAGAAAAAGCAGTTTTAAATGCTTTTCTTTTTCTCAGCCAGGCGATTTATTAAAAATAAAAATGCCTATAAAGCAGGACCTAGAAGATAAAGACAAGATTACTCCCCGGCTAGAAACTCTTTCTACAAATAGAAATCCAGATAGGATAATCCAGCAAGCAATAGCCCTAGATGTCAGTGTTTCTGTGGGAAAAGATAAAAAAGCAGAAATTAATTTCGTAGAATTAAGCGTTTTTAATAAAAGCTTGGCTGATTAGCTAAGCTTTTTTTTATTTCTTCTAGTTCTTGTTTCTTGAATTTTTTAAGAACAAAACTTTCTGTATCAGCTGGTTTTCCTTTTTTAGGCTGAATACCTATTCTTATTCTAGTAAAATCTTTGCCTATTTCTTTAATTATTGATTCTATTCCTTTATGTCCAGCTGAACCTTTATTTCTAGATATTTTTATTTTTCCTATAACTAAATCAATATCATCATGGATAACTATTAAATCTTTTGTTTT
>Ga0272442_10001128_pt1 | contig 41106 bp, 65 predicted proteins | sample SSMForm2O_FD_200262 | JGI IMG/M metagenome (GOLD analysis project Ga0272442, IMG submission 200262) | Marine sediment archaeal communities from Little Sippewissett salt marsh, Falmouth, MA, United States - SSM-Form-2O | ecosystem: Environmental > Aquatic > Marine > Wetlands > Sediment ...
AAATGAAACATAGATGTTGTAGATGTAAAAAATATTTTGATGAAGATAATTTTTTCATAGAAACGGATTTATGTTTTGAATGTAATAAGATAATATTGTCAGAAATATTATCACAAAAGTAAATTAAAAAGGTGAAAGAAAATGAGAAAGTGGATTGATAAACAGGAAGATTGTAAGACGTTGGGTGATGTTGAAGATTATATGAATACTGGTTTTCGTGCTAAGTTGATAAAACAATTGACTTATCCATTTGATAATGATTAAACATAAATTAAAAGGGTGATAAAATAAACATAACAATAAATCAAGAATTGTTTATTTGGATATTTGCTATTTGGATTTTAATAGCAAGTATTACACAAATATTCGGTGGAATCATAAATAATGGTGAAACGAGAACTTATAGTTATTGGGATAGCATTAATGGTATTACATTGTTAATTTTATTATTGTTATGTATAAACATAAATTAAAAAGGATATGATAAAATGAAAGCAGAGTTTATTATCTTTATTGTTTCGTTTGTTCTTTTTGCTTCTTCATCTACTTATATTGGTATGAATCAAGAACCTGCAAAAGGTGTTACTGCTGGTTGTTCGTCTGATGAAATAGTTTTCCCTGATAGTATTAGTTTAGAATGGATGATTCTTGTTGTTAGTTTTATTACTATGGTTTGTAGTGGTATATTGTTATATTATGAAATAAAAAGGAAGTGAAAAAAAATGAAAGAAACAATAGAATATCAAACAGGGTTTGAAGACGGTATGAAATTCGCAGTTGTTAACATGAGAGAATATACAAGACAAATGCAAAAAGATATAAAAGATATTTGGATATAAAGAAAGGGGAATCCTAAATTAAAAAGGTGAAAAAATGAAGTTACCAATAAAGAAAAAATATTTTGATGCAATAAAAGAAGGAATTAAAAACTTTGAGTGGAAAGATGCTCATATTACTTTTGTATGTGAAGAAACAGGGAGAACAATAACAAAATATATTCAAGCAGTTGAAATAATCCCTTACGAATGTTTACCTGAGAGTTTGAAGTTAGCTAATGAAGAAGAAAATCTCTTTGAAGATTTTGAAATATTAGAATTTAGATTTAAATAAATGGTGTAAACGTTATGGTAACTGAAATCAAAGGAAAGATAATCGGTTTCAAAAAAGATGGAACAATGCTTATTTTCGATTCTAATATGCTGTTTGGAAGCCCACGTTGGATTTTAAATCGACTTAGGGAATCGGAAGAACGCATAGAGGAACTTGAAAGAGAAGTTGGTGTTGCTACAGGTGAAATTGACGAAGGTTTGTCCTAAATGTAGTAGTCCGTATTGGAATAAGAAGCGTATTCGTAAATTAATATGTATAAGGAAGTGAAAGAAAATGAGTAGATTTGGATTTAAAGCAAAAAGATGTGAAGCAATTAAAGACAAAAGTGGAATGGACTGTATTGCTAAAGTCTATATTGATAATCAAAGTTGTGTTTTTTGGACTGACAAAGCAACTCATTCAAATGTGTTTATTAACAACCTAACTAAAGATAGATGGTATAAAATGTTTTATGATGAATTTATAAGAGTTTTAAATTAAAAGTAGAGTGATATGATGAATGAAAAATCAGAATTTGGAAAAGGATTAGTTATATGTTTAGTAAAATTTGCTGAACATGCTATGTATCTTTCACATTTTATAAGAAATAATGAAAAGATGTTGAAAGAAGGTAATTTATTACATCCAGAGCTTTATAATGAAAGACATGCAGTTAGCATGTGGGCTAACGGTGCATCTGACCATTTATACGAGCTTGAAGTTCCAAAAGGAAAAGAATGGGATAGTATAAGAAGAAAAGTAAAGAAGCTACAAGACAAAGGTCTTGATATGGGTCATGGTTCTGGATTGATGTCAGATAGATTTGTTAAGAAAGATGCTGATGAATTAATAAAGCTTACAAGAGAAATTGCATTGATGATTGACAGAAAGTTAGGATTAAAACCACAAGAGGGAGAATACTAAATTAAAAAGGGTGAAATGATGAAATTTAATAAAAAAGAAAAAACATATTTGACAATCGGTATAATAAACAATATCTGGATTGTCGCATTAATATTGCTTTATCCATATTTATAAATTAAAAAGTTAAAGGTTTACTATATAATATTTATTATCCTTTTTTAAAAGGTATAAGAAATAGTACATAAAAATATCCTTCTTTATTTAAATAGTTTGATTTTTTACTAATTTTACTATACCTTTTATTAAAATGTTAAGTTTAGTAGATATTAAAAATAAACATAGATTTATATATCCATTTATAAATAATGATATCAGATGAAGCAAATCATAAATATTACAAATGAAAATGTTAGGATTCTTGTTCCAAAGGATTTAAGTCACCATGATATATCAATTGAAGGAGCAATTGCAAAATGCATCAAGCATGTGTATCGATATCAAGAATTCATAATGCCAAAGGACTTGATGATATCAATATTATGGAAAGCTTATAAAGGATGTGGATGCAAGCAAGACCATTTAGATATAGCACAAAGATTTTCTTTGTATAAATATCTAAAGGACAAAGAAATAGAAGACCCATATATAGAACAATTTATGAAAGAAACAAAGGAGAATTTTAAAAATGTTAATATTTAGGTACATAAAACCATTTAGTGATTCTGTAAGAGAAAAATATTTAAAACAGGATATAAAGCCAGTTGATGCAGTAATTACATTAAAATCAACTCATCCAAACTCTGAATATGAATATTTGAAAAAATCAATAACAATGATGAAAGCAATTACTAATTCTTCTAAACATAGATATATGCGTGAGGATTTTTTGCCAAAACAATTGAGACCGATACTGTTAGATAATTATCCTGGGAGCTTTACTGAATGTTGTGCATTTATAGATATATTAGATGAATATCATAAGTATATGAATGAAAATAAACAAGAATTAATTAATTCTAGTTTTAGAATGACTAATTTACTACAAAGTATGATTGTAATAGAAAATAAAGAAATATTACTAATAATAAATGAAGTTAACTTAAAAAATATGTTAGAAAAAGTATGTAAAAAATATGAAAAATATGGAATATTTTTAAAGGAGGAATAAATATTAACAAAAATTTATTTATTTTTATGGGATATGTTTCTTTGCTTGGTATGTTTTTTATTTTTGCTTTTACTATTGTTTTAAAAGCTATTATTTATCCAAATGGAATAGTATTAATTGCATATCATGTTCTTGGTGTGTATGAAGCTTTACTTGATGTTATAGGATGCACTCTCACAGGATTTTTTGGTATATTAGGATTTTATTATTATTGTAAAGGTAATGTAAAATTTGGTAGAAAAAAAGAGGTAAAAATATATGAATAATGTGTTTGATGAACCTGATGTTGTATCTGTTCTTGGAAAATGTAAGAAATGTGGTAAAGTTTTATTTATTGATGAAGATGGGTTATGCACGCAATGTAAATTTATAGTATAGAAAATTATAAAACTTAAAAATTTAATTAGATTTAAATAGAGATATTCTATTTAGATTATTTACCTTTTGGAGATACAAGAGGAGGAAAATAATGAAGGAATTTAGAGGAGTTGCAAATGCATTTTCGATAGGTTCAGGAACTATTGTTGTTTCTATACCAAAAGAGATTGTAGATGAAATAGGAATTGATACTAATAAAAAGAAAACATTTTTTGATGTTTATACTGAATATTCAAAAGACGGTCAAACAAGGAGAGTGATATATCAATTTTCTCAACATGCCAAAAGGAAGAATAAGAAGGAATAAAATGGAAAGTACATTATTTGGAAAAGAGTTAATTGATACATATCTTGATGTTTTTAACTCATACAGCTTTAAAAATGAGTTGTATGGTACAATATCACTTCATGTTCTTTTAGGACAAGCATTGTGTAAATCAATTTGTTATGAAATGGGTTCTCGAAGGATAGACCCAAGAGTACATATGTTACTTATCAAACCACAAGGTACTGGTAAAGGCGCAGGTTATGATTTTGTTGATAAGATAGCTAAAAGAATAGGATTAGATTTTAAATCACTTACAGAATCAACAGATGCTGGACTTGTAGGTACACTTGAAAAGGATGGAAAAGAAACTGTTGTAGTACCAGGATTACTTCAAGATGCAGATATTTTGGGAATGGAAGAAGCATCAGTATTGTTTGATTATACATCAGAGTTTAGTAAAAAGAATATGACCTATATGCAAATTACTATGAATGCACTTGAAGGAAGTTCTTGTAGGATATCAAAGAAGTTAGGAACACAACTTATCGATTTTAAACCACATGCCTCATTTATTTTATTGACATATCCGCCTGACAAGCTTGTTGATAAGCTTTTGAAAACTGGATTTATTGATAGAGTGATTCCAATTTTTGAGGATGTTACACTTGTTGATAGGCTTGAAGTTATTAGAAAAATGAGTGAAAATATAGTATCATACAGTCCATCAAAAGAATTAAAAGAAAAAGAAGAGTTGTTAATAAGTAGTTTGAAAAATATCATAAATAAGTATGTTAATAGAAAGAAAAGAATACTTATTACTGAAGATATCAAAAATGCTTTATTAGGTGTTATCGAAGAATTTTCGATGCAGATACTTGATGCATCACCAAAAGCAAGAGAAAAGCTTGAACATTTTATATCAAGACTTTATGAAACTTTGATAAAGTTAGCAATTCACCATGCAATTCTTTCTGGAAGAAGTAATATAGAATTAAAAGATATTTTATATGCAAGAGTTACTTATACACCAATTTGGAAGAATCTTATTATCAGTATAGAATCACTTTTAATTATTAGTCCGCAAGAAAGGATGCGAAGGCATAGAATTATTAGAACGTCAATTGACGAGTATAATAAGCAAGTTAAGTTAGGAAAATATGTAAAAAATAATGTATGGGTTAGAAGAAGAACTATGGTTCAAAATCTTCAGCATCAATGGGATAATTGTAGTATGGAAACTGCTGATAATAATCTTTACAAATTAGAAAAATTACCTAAAGATTCGTATAAAACTTTTGATAAAATTCAAATGTATGAAAAGGATAAATTTTTCCAAAGAAAATATATTGGAAAAATTGCTTATTTGAAAAAAATTAAAGATGTAAATTAAGGAGGAAAGAAAAGTATGAAAGTACCAGAAGATATACAAGAAGCAATAAAAAAATTAAGTAAAGCTATTGATGTACAAATTAAAACTCTACTCAAGGAATTGAAGGAGATAATTGACACAGATGAAGAAATCCAAGCTATGGATAAAGATGCATTTAAGATTCGTTTTGCTTGGGCTAAGTTGTATAGACAACATACAGTTTCAGGTAATGAATCACAGTTTTATGTGATGCCGTTGTTGTATCCAAATCCAATGGAAATAACAATATCAGATGGAACAAAGATATGGCTTGGTGAATTTTCGGCACTTGTGCAAAGAATCAAAAAGAATGATGAAGGAGAAACTGAAATAGAAGACCCAACTTATGGAGCAGGAACTTTCTTCAGAGATGGTGCAAAGAATATGCAAGGTCTAAAACCTGGAAGCGTATATAAGACATCGCTTATTTATGAAGAAAAAGATAATGGATATGTTCTATCATCTGGAAGGTCAACTAATTTTAGTGAAGTAGAACACAAAATGCCAAAGAAATTCAGTAAATATTTTAAAGAAACAATTGAGCCCGAAAATAGAGATATCACTTTAGGTGATATGGATTTAAACAAAAGCGAAAATCCAATTGATATCAGAATTTTAACTGTCACAGCATTTGATTATGATACTGGAAAATCTGCTGATGGAAGAGAATTTGGTTACTATGATTTTATGGATAACTCGATTACAGGAAGCAACTATAGAATGTTTTTGCATCCTAAAGATATCAATTGGGAGAAAGGTTCTATTTTGAAAGTTGGTATAAGGATTGATTTTGATAAGAAAAATGAACTTAGAACAAGTCCACACTTTATAATTCCAACAGAACTTGCTGAAAAAAGAGAGTTGAATATCAAACCAGTGACAGAAACAGAAACAGTTGATACAAGTGAGCTTGAAGAAGAAGCTAAAGATGAACCTGAAGAAAAATCAAAGGAAGAAAAGAAAGAAGAATCTGATGAAGAAGATATCAATTTTGAAATTTAAGGTGTTTTAAATGGTTGAAAAGAAGCGAGAAAAAAAGGATGATGCACAAGACCTTTGGAATCAAAGAATGACTTCTATTCCAATTAAAAAGTTTGCAAAGGATACTGCTGACACAGAGAAAATACTTGTATTTAGTGAAACTGGAGGAGGTAAAACTACCTTCTATCTAAATATTTTAAAGCATCTAAAAGAACAAGGATTATCAAAGAAAGACTTGAAAATGTATATCATATATCCTGATAGACCACAAGGACTTGTAAAACTCTATGGATTAATTCCAAAGGAATATCAAGAATCAATTGAAGTTCTTCCAGTAGGAACTTATGAACAAACTATTATGGCAACAGCAACTGCTATAGAAGGTCTTGATACACATTTTAAAGAAACAGGAACATATGGATGGATTGTTTTTGAATTGATAGAAAACTATTGGACTTTTTCACAGGATTACTTTTGTAGAGAAGCATATGGTCAATCACTTGGTGAGTTCTTTTCGCAGATGAGAACTATTATGAGCAAGGACAAAGCGGAAAAGAGAACGGCTTATGAAGCGTTTTCAGGTCCGTTTGGAGGGCCATGGCCGATTATTAAATTTTTTCACAATTTTAATTGGATTGATAAAGTAAAAAGGTTGCCATATAATGTAGTTTTTACATCAGAACTAAAAGCAGAAGATAATGAAGATTCAGTTTTCAAAGAGCTAGGGTATAGACCAGCAGGTGAGAAACATACTCAACACAAGGTTGATACTATACTTTATTTGAATCATAAGAAAGCTGGTAAGGATTATAAATTTACAATGAAACCATATAAACTTACAGGATACAGAGCTTTCTATGCACCAGTAGATATCACTGAAAAGAATGCATATGAAGAACACAAAAAAGCACTCAAGAATCTTGCAGATAGAGGATATAAAGTATCAAAAATTGAGGACATTGAAGAACAAGCAGATATCAAACCGCCAAAACCAAAAGAAGTCAAAAAGCCAGAACCTAAAGAAGAAAAACCCGAAGAATCAAAAAACGAGAAAAAAGAAGAAAAGAAAGAGGAGAAGCCGAAGGAGGAAAAAGATGAGGTTTGGGATATCTAAATCTCTAGGAGTGGAAAGATGGATAGTAAATCTTTTTTTACATTCTCTGTAAAATTGTTTCTTGCACAGTCTATCCATCCCACAATTCCTATTTAAGGTGATAATATGAAAATAAAAATAAAACAAGAAAAACTTGTAAGTATGTTAGAGAAGCTAATGGTTAACAATATGTTTCCATCTTGTGTTATAACAGCAAAAGATGGTTTGTTTTCAATACAAAGAGAAGAACATGGAAGAGCTTTGAGATTTGCAAAGTTCAGCAAAGATTATTTTGATTTTATAGAAGGAAAAGAATCAATTGATTTCAATGCTGAAAAACTAATCGGAATAGCAAAAAGAATTCCTGCTGGAACTGATGTATCAATTGATACTTCCAAAGGAAAGATAAGAGTAGAAGCTGAATTTGATGGTAGACGAATCAATCCGACTATTGCATATATGGAACCTGAAGAAGTAATTGACAGTTTAAATGATGCAAACATCGATATCAAAGACGGTGTTCCTTTTGTTGGAAAGGAAAAGAATGTAAAATTAGAAACACACTTTGAAGTAAAATTACAGGATATCAAAGATATAGTTGATTATGGAAGTGCTCTTGGAACAGAATTTTACAAATTTTACTTTGAAAAGAAAAAACCTGTTGTCAGAGTAGGAGACCTTCATGCACATAGTGATGATGTTACTTATTATCCTAAAGGAGAAATCAAGAAAGGAGAAGGTCTAGAAGTTGTATTTACTTATGGAATACCACAGGTTGCATCTGTATTTGATAAAGATGTTAGTATAAAGACAAAATCAAATTGCCCAGGATGGTTCTATGAAAGTGGAGATGGGTATGTATTAGGAGTGTTATTGCCTCCTTATGTAGAAGACGAAGAGAGTTAGGAAACAGGTGTAAAAAGTAAGAACCCCAGATAGAAATAAATGAGATAAAATCCTTACATCTGTAGGATATGGGTTAGTGAAGTTTTTCTCTTATCTCACCATCTGATGAATAACCTTCACCACCTGCCTAAAAATTAAAAAGGAGCTAGAAATGAATGTTTACTGAACTACCAAGATTTATCGGATTTCCAAATCAAGTGTTTGTAGAAAAACAGTTTAGTTTTGATAGTTTTGAAACAACATTCAAGAATAAAGTTCCTTTCTTCGTCTCTACATATCAATTTAAAGATAAGAGTACACCTGTAATAGACAATATGTTCTTTGATATCGATTCTTATTTTTCCTTGAGGATTCCATACAGGAACACTAGAAATCTAAAACAATTTGCTGAAGGGCATAACATTCCAATAACTATCTCATTTTCAGGAGGAAAGGGTTTCCATTTCTATATGAGATTTAAACCTATAATACCAAAATCAGAAGAAGAAAAAAATAAAATTAGAGACCTTATCTATTCTTTACAACTAAAAATAGCAGAAGTAACTGGAATAGAAGCATATGATGAGCCAACTTTTGGAAGAATAAGATTTCTATGCAGGTATCCAACATCAAAGTACATCAGACGAAATGATGATACAGGTGCTATGGAAGAAAATGGATTCTATTGCAGATACATAAAATCAAATGAGTTTGATAAAGGTTTAAAACATATAACAAAAATTGCAAAAGAACCTGGAATTGTTCCAAAAACAAAACCTGTAAGTGATATATCACTGTATGATATCAAAGATATTTTTAAGGATTTGAAAATCAAACATCGAGAGAATGGTATTACTGAAAGACTGCTTGTTCAAAGAGCTGGAAGTGTTGTTCCAAATATCAAAGCACTTGGTGTTCCTTGTTTGAAAGAGATTGCGAAGAATCCACATCCAAATCACTTTGAAAGAGTTGAGTTAGTATCATTTTTGAAGTTCCTTGGTTATACTGATGTAGCTATCAATGCATTTATTAAGACACTCGGTTGGAGAGATTACAAATATGCCGTCACATCATATCAAATAAGGACAATAATGCCGAGGTATCCAAAGTGTTCTTTCTTGAAGAAGGCTTATGGAAATTTATGTAAAAATTGTTCTTTAATGAGGTAAGAAAATGTTTCCAAATATAAGAAAAGAACTGAAAGGTATGGAAAAGATGCTGAAGACTAGACCAGATGAAAAACTAATTAGTGGTTATAAAAGAGCAATGAAAACATATGAAAAAACAGGAGAAATCCAACACAAGCATGCAGCAAGTGTAATTAAAAAAGAAATTGATAGAAGAGGATTAAAAATTGAAGATTGATATTGACAACAGAGAAAGGTTAAGAATTTCAAAGTTCCAACACTATATCAATAGTGGTAAACCTAGGTTTATCACAGGATTTGATTTATCAAATATGCCTACTGGTGATTATGGAACTAAGGACTTTCTTGTTGGCATTGAATATAAAAAGGATGACCTTACAGATTCAATTTTTAATAAACAAATTGATAAGCAACTGAAAGAGTTAAGTGAAGCATACGAGCACGCATATCTGTTCATTGGATATGATAGTATAGAAGAAATGATAACTGAAAATATCGGTGTCAATCCTGATGCACTTATAGGAAAAATTACTTCTATTCTTGCAAGAAACCATGTATCAGTTATGTTTATAGGAGATTTACTTGTAAGATTTGTAATTGATACAATTGAGAAACATTATGATGGCAGAAATCCTATCAAAGAATATTCTGTAATAAGAAAAGGATATCAAAAAAGGAAGCCTTCTACAAAGGAAATAAAATTGGATATCATATCAAGAATTCCAGGGCTTGGAATGGGAAAAGGAAATATTCTACTTGAGCATTTTGATAGTAGTTTTTCTAAGATATCAAATGCATCAGTTGAGGAACTAATGGAAGTAGAAAGAATAGGAAAAGTTCTTGCTAAAAGAATCAAAGAGGTGATGAAGTGACAACAGGTGGAGCTATTTGTTTAATTTTGTTTTTGATTGTAACTGCTTTTGCAACTATAGCAGTTCTTGCACAAGATAACATTTATGATTTTATGCAGAGTATTTGGGCTCCTATATTTATTGTGTTCTACATAGCAATATTTGTATTTTTTAGAATAGGAAAAAGGATGGCAAAAAGATGAATAACTTATGGATAGAATCATATAGACCAAAGACACTTGATGATGTTGTAGGCCAATCGCACATAGTTAAGTATCTGAAGGAATTTATTAAAAATGATGATATTCCACATATGTTATTTTCAGGTAAGGCTGGAACTGGTAAATGTGTTGTAGGAGAAAGTATAATTTTTGTTGATAATAGTTTACTTACATTTAATGAATATAAAAATAAAAAAACAAATAATATGATATTAACTGAAAATAATAAAAATACAAAAGGAATTTTTTATAAAGAAAATATAAATAAGACTATAAAAATTGTATTATCTGATAATACAGAAATAGAAGGAACCCCAGAACATAAAATAAAAATATTTGATGCAGAAAAAGGTATTATATGGAAAAAAATTTCTTCTTTGCAAAAAAATGATATTGTATTATTAACAATTAATCAAAACAAATTTAATAATAAAATGGTAAAAACAAAATTGTGTTATCAAAAAAATAAGTATGATACTAATAGTTATGATATACCAAAAGAAATTACTTTAAATGAAGATATAGCATATCTTATTGGAGTAATAATAGCAAATGGAAGCTTATCTAATAAATATATTAATATATCTACACATAAAAAATGGTTGCAAAGTAAAATAAAAGATATATTTTTAACACAATTTAATTTAAATGCTTATTATAGTTTTGATAAAAGATACAATAAATATACTTCTATTAGGCTTCATTCTGTTCAGTTAATTGAATATTTTAAAAAAATTGATTTATATATTAATAAATCAAGAAAGAAATATGTACCTTTCTCTATAAGAAAATCACCAAAACATATTCAAATAAAATTCTTAAAAGGTTTATTTGATTGTGATTCATATTTTAATGGAAGTTATTTAGAATATTATACAGCATCTAAACAATTATGTTATATGATAAGAAGTATGTTATTAAATTTAGGTATTTATAATAAAATAAAAAGAAAATATTTAAAAAAATATAATCATACTTATTATACTGTTTTTATTCCATCAGATTTTACTAGAAAAGTTTTTTATCTATTTCATAATAATTACAAAAACAAGTATATAGAATTTAATAAAGTTAATAATACAAATATTAATTGTATTCCTAAAAATATATTAAGAGATTTTATTATAAATCAACTTAAAAAATATAATTACTCAAAAAATGGAACATATCAATTTAATAAAAAAAATACATTAGTAGAAAAAAAATATTCGGATATTATTAGATTAAATAAAAATAGAGGAATTTCTTTTTCTTTACTTAAAAAAATACTAAATAAAAAAAATGGAAAAATTAAATTTATAGATAATACATTATCTTATTTATTGGAAAATAACATATTTCTTTTAAAGATAAAACATATTACACAATTAAATGAAAAAAAATGTGTATATGATTTTTATATACCAAAGAATAATACATTTATTTGTAATTTTTTAATAAATCATAATACAACTTGTGCAATAGCACTTGCAAAGGATTTGTATGGAAAGAATTGGAAGAATTATTTTATTGAAATCAATGCATCTGACGAAACAGGTGTAGAAACAATCAGAACTAAAGTAAAAGATTATGCAAGGTCTTCAGTTGTAGGAGAAAAATACAAGATTGTTTTCTTTGATGAAGTAGATTATATTTCTTCAAATGCACAGGCTTGTCTTAGAAGGATGATTGAAAAATATGGGCATAAATGCAGATTCATATTTTCTTGTAATTATCCACACAAAATTATAGACCCAATTAAGGACAGATGTGTTGTTTTTAGATTCAAAGGAATTCCAACAAAAGATATGCAATTGATGCTTAATGAAATTGCAGAAAAAGAAGATATTGATATCACAAAATCAGCAACTCATACTTTAGCAACACTATCAAATGGGTCAATGAGAAAAGCACTCAATACCTTACAGAAACTAAAACTTGGTAATAAAACTAACATCAATGATGATGATATATACGAAACTTTTGGATATATTGATGATGACCATGTAAGAACGCTTTTAATTGCAGTTAGGAAAGGAAATATCAAATTAGTAGATGACTATATGGATAATCTTTTGAATATCAAAGTTTACACACCAAGAGAAATAGTTGATTCGTTGAGAAGGTTGATTCTTGAATCTAAAGTATTATCAAAGGATGATAAAATTAAAGCGCTTAGAAGTATTGGAGATATAGAGTTTAGGATTTCAGCAGGTGCAACACCTGAAATACAACTAAAAACTTTTGCTGTTTATTTAATAAATTTATATGAAAAATATGGTGAAAAAGAATGAATGAAGAAAATAATGAAGGTTTAAATTTTAAGCATTGGTTAGGAAGAACTATAGCAATTGCAATTATTTTAATGATTATTGTTTATTTTATTGAAAAATATTTAGGAATACCTATAGTAACTCATTCATTGATAGCGATTTTTCTTACGCTTTTTATAGGATTAGCACATGAAGCCTGTCATTATGTAACAGCAATAAAATTAGGATATAAACCAAAATGGTATAGAACAAAAATTATGATGGGATTTGAAATAACACCGCATACTAATAGAAAGATTTGGAGACAGCACAACCGTAAGATATCAATTGCACCATACATTGTTTTGGTGCCTGTATCAATTGCTCTTGTACTTGTTGGATATTATTATTGGCAACTTGGGATTATGATTGCAGGAATTGCAGGATTGCTCTTGCATGGATTATCAATTAAGAAGGAGGGAATAATTGTATGAAATGCGATAAATGCAATAACGAAGCAAAGTATTTTTTTTCTGATAATAGTGGAGTAGTAAAAAGATTATGTATAGATTGTTTGAAAAAGGAGAGATATGATGGGATTCTTGACAAAACAAATTAAACCTTGGCATTTGATATATTTTGCTTTATATGGTCTTGTTCAAGGTTTTTATTACGCATCAATTATGTATAGAGTTAGTGGAGGAGTATAAAATGGAAGGTGGTATAAGTGGTTTTATGGCTTTTTCTTTTTGTTTTGCTAGGATATATTGCAGGAGTAATAATTCATTTGATATATCTACAATGCAAACTGAAGGAGGAATTGAAGATTAGATATCCTTGCGCAAAATGCGGAAAGATAATCGAATCAAAATATTTACAAAGAAAGTATTGTGAGGAATGCTCTAAAAAATTGAATAATAAGCATGTCAGAAACAATTATAAAAAGAAAAAAGAGGAAGGTTTGTTTTGATAGCGATAAGTCAATCAGCATTAAATACATTTCGTGATTGTCCAAAAGCTTATGAGTTTTATAGAAGAAAAAAGCAAGGAATGTTTTGGGATTTTGATGTGCTTGATATAGGAAAATATGTTCATAAAGCACTTGAGGATTATTATAAGAAATCAGTTTTAGTTGATACAAGTAAAGATGATGTTTTGGGTGAAACATATCATTGGCTTAAAAAGTGTTGGGATTTGAAGTTTCCACCTGAATATCTCAAAAAGGCTTATACTTGCCTTGAGAATCACGCAGAATGGGAATCTAACAACTTAAGTAATGGTATCAATACAAAACCATTGGTTGAAGTCGAAATAACTAAGAATGGCTTTCATGGGCTTATAGATTATATTGATATTGCAAATGATAAGGTAATTGATTGGAAAACGAACAAGTGGCCAATACTTTCGCACAATTATAGATTACAAGCATCAATTTACAAAGTGCTTTATGAAGAAAAGTTCAATAGAGATTTAACTCACTTTTATTTCTTTTTCTTGTATGCAAATGAATGGAGAACTGTTAAGTATGGAAATAAGAAGCAGGATAAAGTTGATGAAGAAGTAGAGAAACTGATGAAAGAAATACAGAAATGTTATGATAACGAAGAATTTCCGAAGAAACCAAGAACAGATAAGATGTGCGAGAACTGTTTGTATAAATGGTATTGTAGGATGGAATAATGCCAAGAAATCGTACTGTATATGTATATAAATGGAAATGCGAACTTTGCGGTCAAGAAAGTAAAAAGTGGCTTCCAAGATGGAAAGTAACAAGAAGTTATAAAATGCACTTTAATCGTTATCATAATGGAATTCATATTCAACCAATATTAACAAAAAAATATATTGGAGGTGGTGGAAATGAAAACAAAAAAAGTAAAAAAATTAGAAAAAGAAATAGAAGCTATTGATAAGGAACTAGCACTCAAAAAGAAAGAAAGCGATGAATTGCAACATCTACTAATAAAGCGAATAAATCAGGATGTAAGAACAATATCAAAGTTAATAAATCCAATGACACAAATACTATCGAATCTAACTGAAAGAGTAGAAAGACTAGAAGAGAATACTATTGACAAGGAGATTGATGATGCAATCAACGAATATGTACACTAAATATTAAAAATAAAAAAAGATTTAAATATTGAGAAAAGATTTAAGAGTTGGAAAGGATGAAAAAACGAGTTGATTCTGTTGAAGTAGAAAGAAAATATGATTTCTACATTGTCAAAAATAAGAATGGTGATGCACATACAGTATATGCAGATGATTATGATATGATTATCAAGATACTTATGGAAATCAATGAAACCAAGTTTAAAACTGGATACATATCACCTGAAGCGATGGCAGATAAACTTTGTGAATTACATCCAAACCTTAAATCAAAGTTACTTAGACCTACTGGAGAATATTATAGTAAGTATCATTTAGTCCTAAAGATTTTGGACTTCTATCGATATATAGATTATTATAAGGATGGAACAGTATTGAAACACGAAAAGTTTAAGAGAATGACACCAAAGAAAAGAGGCTTGAGCAAATGGATTTAGTAGGTGAAAGGATAATAGAATATATGGCAGGTAGACATGCCTTTAAATCATCAGAGAGCAAAGACCGAGACCATACGGTGGTTCCGAGGAATTTTTTTAGAGTGCATCCCATCCCCTCATGGAACGAATCCTCATTATCCCACCAAATAAAGTGATAATATGAAAAAGGAAAAAATAGTAGATATAATAATATCAATTCTACTTGGATTTATTATTATAGTAGGCTTTCCTTTTTACATATTATTTAAAATTTTGAAGGATTAAAAATGAAATGTGATAATTGTAATAACAATGAAGAAATAGTTTATATTCACTGTAAACATTGTTTAAAAGAAGATGAACCAAGTGCTTTACATGAAGTATCATTTGATGATACATATGTATATATCAAGTGTGGTAATTGTGGAAGGCTTGTGTATCAGTTTACTAAGATGATAAGATGATATTAGAAATATTATTAGTTGCAATATTTGCATCAATTTGTATAGGTGACTGTTACAGTACAGCAAAACTTTTGAGACATAATCATAAACTATTAAATGATAAGGAATATGATAAGAAGGTAAGAGCCAAAATAAGAAAAAAATTAAAAGCCGATGAATCAAATGCTGAAATGTCACTTCCAACAGGTAAACTAATAAGAAAATATGGTGGCGACAGAACTATGCTTTACATAGGACTTTTTGCATATGGTCCTTTATCATTGTTTCTTTTGTTTCTTTTATTAAATGGTGATAATTACGATATCATTTTTACTGTAGGATTAATAGGGTTTTTTGCAGGAATTCTATATAGACAAATATGGAAAGCCTTAACTTTGAAAAAAAGATTTGGTGTGGATGTGTGGAAAGATGAATAAAGAAGACAAAATCAAATTAAGTATATTAACATTCGGATTAGTTTTTTTATTTGTAATTCTATTATTTATATTTTGTATGTTCAGTAGTACAGGATATGGTGCTTTAATGGGATTGATAGTATCATTTTTGGTTGTAATGGTAATATTGATATTTACATATCCAATTATTTTTAAGGATTATATAGAGGAGTATTGGAAAAAAGTGGAGGAAAAAAATGTCAAGAAAGAGGAGCAGGAAACTTAAACAAATTCCAAAAAAAGAAGCCAAAAAATCAAAAAGCAAAATAACTAAAAAGAAGAATATCAAAGCTTGGATACCTATAGCATTAGTAGGAATATTCTTTTTAGTTTTGATGATGAATTCATTTTTTAACTTTCAAGCAGGTGAAGTTTACAATATGGAAGGAGAAACACTTGGAACTCGTTTTTTCCTTCAAGGACCTGACCCCTATTACAATATGCGAACTTGTGAAGTTACACTAGAAACAGGAGTATATCCATTTCTAACACCTGAAACATCAGACCCATTACTTAATTATCCTGTAGGGCTTAAAGGAGGTGCTAGACCGCCTCTTTTCAATATGATTGCAGTAGGTTCAGCATCAGTTTTAGAAAACTTTATGCCAACGATGGATGCTCTTGGTTGGTCAATGTTATTTCTTCCAGCAATCTATGGAGCATTACTTGTTTTTCCAGTTTATAAAATAGGTAAAGAATTATTTAATAGAAAGGTTGGAATAATATCAGCTTTTTTTATTCCACTTATACCAACACACATTTCAGGTGGGCATGGTTCAAATTTAGCTCTGTTTGACCACGATTCATTTATTTTATTATTGTTTGCAATTACTTTCTTTTTTGTTATAAAATTAGTAAAAGAAAAAACAAACAAATCATATCTATACGCAATTCTTGTAGGAGTATCAATGGGTGCTATACAAATTAGTTGGGCAGCAGGACAAGTAATACTTTTATTAGTTGTAGGATATATGTTAGTGCAACTTTTCTTTGATATTCTAAAAAACAAATATCATATTAGGTTGCAAATATCAATGTGTTTAGCTTTTCTAGTTGCTTTTTTGATGACATATCCATATTATTTAATCAAAGAGATACCTATATCTTTTGCTCTTATTGGATTTGTAGCTAGTCTTGCAATAGTTTTGATAACATTATTATTTTATCGTTTAAAATGGCCTGCAATACTCGTATTTCCAACTTTTATCATATTTGGTGGTATTGGCTTATCAATTGTTTATTTAGCTCAAATTGGATTTATTAAAGGAATAACGCCATTATCAAAGTTAGCTGAAGTTATATTTGGTGTCGGAATTTATGGAAATAAAGTATCACTTACTATTGCTGAAGCGCATACATTTGGATTGAGTCAAATTGCTATGATGATTGGTCCTGCACTTCTTTGGGTAGGATTAGTAGGTTTCGTTTTATATATCTACAAAACACATAAATCAGGATATAAATCGGAAAGCCTTTTTGTAATTACTATTTTTATTATGCAAATTTATCTGTTATCAACAGCAGGGCGTTTCTTGAACGATTTGATACCGCTATTACTTGTATTCAATGGATTTATGATATTTAATATAGTAAACAAACTTGATTATAAATCAATGATACGCTCAATAAAAGCTGTAAACGGAATCAAAGACAAAATCAAATGTTTTAAACCTTTAAAAATAGCAGGAATAATTTTTATTGCATTTATTATTATAGTACCAAATAGTTATCTTGCTCTTGATGCAGCAACACCTGCTTCAGTAGATAAAAAAATTTTTGGTGAAGATTTCAAAGGTTATTTTGGTGGAGGAGTAGGAGAACAAATACAATGGGCAGATGCTTGTTATTGGCTTTCTCAACAGGATACAGAAATAGAAAATGATGGTGATAAACCTGCTATTTTAACTTGGTGGGATTATGGTTTTTATTTAGCATCAATGAGCGAGCATCCTACTGTAGCTGATAATTATCAAGATGGAATTTATGCAGCATCAAATTTTCATACAGCCCAAAGTGAAAAAGAAGCAACTGCTGTGTTGATAATTAGATTAGTTCAAGGAACAAAAGATACTTTTACAAAGAACAATGCAAAAGGTGAAATTGACAAAAGAGTAAAAAACTTGTTTAGAGAATATCTAGGAAATGAAAGTGAAAATTTTATAAATATTATGGAAGACCCAATAACTTATGCGCCTTCATACAATACACTTGTAGCAGAAGAATATGGAAATAAAGTATATAGAGTAAGAGAGCATAATGCAATGTATCACGATGGATGTAAAATATTAACGAATCTTACAGATAACGAGCTTACTTGGTTATATCTTGATACTATGTATATTACAGGTTATAGTATAAGATATTATGGAATTGAATCAAGAGATATAAGTCAAATTTTTGGTGTTTTTCCATTTTTAGCAGATAAGTCAACACACCAGTATTCTACTTTGGAAGATGATTTTTTTAGAACAGTATATGTTGATGTAAATACAGGTAATGAATATACAAATAAGCAATTAGAAAATATGACAATAGCTGAAAGGTCTAAACTAGATTTAACTTTAAGTACAACAAATAAAGAAGCATTTTATAATTCTATGATATACAAAACTTATTATGGAGAATCAAATGATAATAGAGTTCCAACTCTAGGATTAAAACATTGGAGACCTGTTTATATAGGACCTGCTATTTTTATATCAAAATATTATGCTGGAGCTAAAATAAATGGAACAGCATTTGTTGATGATATTAAATATGATGGTTCTATGGTTTATGTTTTAGATGAATATGGTATCCAACACGATTCAACAATGGTTAAAGATGGAAAATTTGATTTAATTGTACCTGCTGGAAATATTACATTAATTCTTGGAATAAGAGGACAAAAAATATCAACATATAATATTGGAGAAGTAAGTGAAGAACAAGCAATGCGAGAAGAAGGATTAGAAAGTGATATATCATTTAAGGTAAACTATTCTTCAATAGAAGGAAACATTACAGGATTAAATGAAACAGCAATGATTAATATTACAAGTTTAACATATAAAGGAATTTCATATTCAAAAGAAGTATCAAATGGTGTTTACTCATTTGAAAATATGATACCTGATTTATATGATATCAAAGTTTCTAGAGGAAACGATACTTTTTTCAGTAAAACGCAATTTTTAAAACCTGAAAGTAATATATATAATATTACCATTGAAGGATAAATATGTTTAAGGATGAAAGCGAGAGATTAAGAAAATTTATAAATATTCAGTATGTTAAAATGAAGCAAATGGCAGCAGTTGGTAGTCTTTTGCTTTTAGCTGTTAATCTCTCTTTTGTTATTTATCCTTATATTGAACACAGGTTTCCAGAATATATATTTACTATTATTCCAAGAGCGTGGATTGGTGTGCTAATAATTTTTATGTTTATAGTATTTCTAATATGGATTATAGCTCATCTTTATGTTAAAAAAATGGAGATGTATAGAACAGAACACAGAGCTATGATAATGTTTAATCCATATCAAGTATATGCATTTCAGCCATTTTGGGAGATGTGGTGGAGAGATGTATATATTCCTCAAATGAGAAGTCAATTATCAACACTTAAATCACTCTTTAGGATTGAAAAAGAAGAGAACGAAAAGAAGCAACTTCAAAAAGATATTGATTATTTAGGTGTGGAAATAAAAAAGGTTCAAGAATGGTTAGATTTAGGGTTTATTCCTAAAAAAGATTTTCCTAATCATTTGAAGCCTTATTATATAACAAAAAAAGAACAAAGATTATAATCACTTGGAGGTGGTTAATATAAGAGTATTGGTAACAGGAAGTGCTGGATTTATTGGAAGTAATCTAGTAAAGAAACTAATAGATGAAGGAAACTATGTAGTTGGTATAGATAAAGATTTAAAAAAGAAAAAGTTGTTAGAAAATCTTTTAGAAATTGAGTTAAACCCAAAGATGTATAAAGTTGAAGAAGTAAATGATTCGTTTAAAATGATATGGGATAATATCAATAATATTAGAGCTCATACATATGAATTGAAAGAAATAGATATTGTATATCATCTTGCTGCATCGGCAGATATAAGAAAAAGTTTTAAACATCCAACTATGGACCTTGATAATAATGTTATGGGAACATCAGAAGTATTAGAATTTATGAGAATAAGTAATATAAAAAACCTTATTTTTTCTTCAAGTTCTTCTATATATGGAGAAATTAATGAAACACCAACACCAGAATCAGTAGGAAATATAAAACCTATATCACTTTATGGAGCAAGCAAATTATCAAATGAAGCATTTATCAATGCATATTCACACTTATATGGTATCAAAGCTTGGATGTTCAGATTTGCAAATGTAGTAGGAAGAAATATGCATAGAGGTGTTATACATGATTTTGTTGAAAGACTTGAAAAGAACCCAAAGAAACTTGATATTTTAGGTGACGGAAATCAAGAGAAATCATTTTTTGATGTTGATGATTGCATAAGAGGACTTCTTGAGATACCAAATAACGATGCAAATAATGGAACTGAAGTATATAATCTTGGTAATTATTATACAATGTATGTAAAGGATTTAGCAGATATAGTTTGTGATGAAATGAATATTTATCCTGAATATAATTTTACTGGTGGAGATAGAGGGTGGAAAGGAGATACACCTTATACGATATTATCAATCGAAAAGGCACTTGATAGAGGGTGGAAACCAAAGTATGATTGTGAAGAAGCTATAAGAAGAACTGTAAGGTGGTTAAGGAGAGATAAATGAAGTATTCAATAATCATACCAACACTTAATTGTAGAGAAGAAGTTCAAAGATTATTAGATTCGATGATGCTTTGTAAAATTGATAAAAAACCTGAAACTGAAGTTATTTTTGTTGATGCAGGAAGCAATGACGGAACACAAGAAGTGATTGATGATAGCTTTGCAAAAAAGTATTTATTCTATGGAATATCAAAAGGGTTAGCAAGAAGTAAAGGAATTATAGAAGCAAAAGGTAAAATAATTATCAATTTAGATTCTGATGTTGAAATTACTTCTTCTTGGTTTGATGTAATGAAATTTGCTACAGAAAAAAATGATATTGTTGCAGGATATTCACCACATCCTAAAAGAGGACACATACCAAGAGTTCCAATTTGGGTAAACGGACAAGACATAACTTGGCCTTTCTGTAATATAGCGCATAAAAAAGAAATATTTGATACTGTTGGATTAATAAAAGATACTGAACTTTCAGAAGATATTGATTTTAATTATAGGTGTGTTAAAGAAGGATTTATTATATCATATTCTCCAAAAATGAAAGTATATCATAATCATACACAAAATAAAAAAGAATTTGTTAAACAAGCTTTTCTATATGGAAGATGTAGGTATCAATTAAAGAAAAGATATCCTGAACTTTTAAAGAATCAACAATCAATAATCAAAAATTTTGTAAGGCTTAGTTTTGGTGGTTTTGGGTATTTATATGAGGCGATAAGATGAATGATATAGAACAAAGGTTAGAAAATGGAATAAAGCATCAATCTAATAGATATATTTCTTTTAGAAATAAGTTAAATCAATTGATAGAAGTTCAAGATAAAAATACTGGCATTTTATGGAAAAAAGTAAATGATGGATGGATATGGATAGCATAAATAGAGTTGTCATATTAGGATTAGATGCACTTGAATATAATATAGTTGAAAGACTTGACTTAAATTATTTGAAGCAAAAAGAATATGGAAAAGTTAAAGTTCCAATAACTGAAGGATGGAAAGAACCAGCAACTGTAATTGTGTGGCCTTGTTTTATTACAGGAAAGGAGCCAAAAGAAATGGGTTATTCTTCTCCGATTCTTTTTAGACAACCATTACAATTTTTACTTGATAATGTTGTTTTTCCAATAAGAAATTTTATATATAAAACTAAATATGTTGATAATGTAGAAGAAAAAAAGTTATCACAAGATGTAACAAATATTTTCAAAGATGTAACTAAAAAAAGCAAATTTGCTAGACATCCAGAAAGAAAGGATATCAAAGCATCAACTTTATTTGATAATTCTTTCAAATCAGCTCATTGTTATATTCCTGTGTATGATATATCAATGGATACACTTGCTCGTTGGGATATTTTTGATGTGATGAATAATCCAAAGAAAAAGAACGAGTTTTGTTATAAATATAGAAAGGAAATCAAAGATAAAAAAGAAGAATTGTTTGAGCTTTTGAATATGGACTATCAAGTTATAATGATGTATTGGTATTGTTTAGATGGAATACAACATGCACTTTTCAAAGATAAAATTACAATAGATGAGTTTTATATAAGATTTAATTCAGTTGTAAAAGAAGTTCAAGATAGATTATCAAAAAATGACCTTTTGTTAGTAATTTCAGACCATGGGCAAGAAAAAGGAATTCATACGCCTTATGCATTTTATAGTTCTAATAAGGAATTAGGATTGAATAATCCACATATTTGTGATTTCAAAGGAATAATAGAGGAGAGATTAAAATATGATAATATCGAAGACACCAGTTAGAATATCACTTGGAGGTGGTGGAACAGACCTTCCATCATATTACGAGAAAAAAGAAGGATTTCTTATTGCAGGAGCAATTGATAAGCATGTTTATGTTACTGTTAATAAAGAATTTTTTGGTAATTATTCATTGAAATATTCAAAGATAGAAAAAGTAAAAAACATTTGTGATATCAAACATAACTTAATAAAAAATGCATTAAAATATTTAGATATAAAACCAGGAATTGAAATAACTTCTCTTGCAAATATTCCTGCAAGAACTGGAATGGGTTCTTCAGGTTCTTTTTTAATATCACTTTTAAATTCTCTTCATTTGTATAAAGGAAGTTCTGTGCCAAAACGACAATTGGCTGAAGAAGCTTGTGAAATAGAAATTGATATTATGAAAGAACATGAAGGAAAGCAAGACAAGTTTGTTTGTGCTTTTGGTGGTATTAGAGGATATAAGTTTCACAAGAATGGAAGAGTATCAATTATTCCTTTAGTTAATGAAGATATGATAAAAATTGATTTAGAACAAAATTTACATTTATTTTATACAGGAAGCATCAGAAATGTAAAAGCATCAAAAGCATTGGAAAAGCAAGATAAGAGAATCAAAAAAGACGACAGTGAAATGATGAATTATATGGATGAAATAAAAGAGATTGGTTTAGCATCGAAAGATGTGTTAGAAGAGGGAAATTTTGGATTTTTCGGTTCATTAATGCATAGACATTGGTGTATAAAAAAGAAGTATTCTAAAGACACATCAAATAAGGAAATTGATAAGATATATGATATAGCACTAAAGAAAGGAGCAATCGGTGGAAAAATGATAGGTGCTCCTGGCGGTGGATTTCTTATGTTTTATCATTCAGGTAAACTAAAACACAAATGGGATTTTATTTCTGCAATGAAAACATTAGGATTAAAATATATCGATTTTAAATTTGATATGGAAGGTGTTAGAGTTTTATGATAAGACTTTTTACTATGTTCTTTTGTTTTATAATGAGTTTTTGTTTATTTATTCTTGGAAAGATTATATATGAAATGGATTTTTTATTGGCACAAATTATTTTATTTGTAAGTGCATGTTTTTTTATAATTCCTATTTTAAAAAATATGGAGGTAAACTATGAAAGTAGAAATTAATGATAAAATAATAGAAAAAATTCAAAAGAAAATAGAAGGAACATCGTTTAAAAAACCAGAACAGTATATAGAGTATATATTAAATGATTTGATATCAGAAGACAATAAATTAACTGAAGAAGATGAAAAAAAAATAAAAGAGAGACTTAAAGCACTTGGATATATGGACTGATTTTTATGAGTAGAGAATTAGAAGAAATAAATATCAATTTGAAGATTATTGCTATAGAACTTTGTAAACTGAATAAAGATAAATATGATAATGTAAGAAAGTGGATAGAATGAATCTAAATGAATATTGTGTAGAATGTCATAAAACTGCAACAGAAAAAGGGTTTTGGGATGTTAATAAAGAGTTGTCAACAAAACTTATGCTGATAGTCACAGAAGTCGTAGAGGCTTGTGAAGCTGATAGAAAAAATAATAAAGAGGAATTTAAAGAGGAAATAGCTGATGTTTTTATTAGATTATTTGATTTGTGTGGATATCTAAATATAGATATTGAAAAAGAAATAAATGGTAAAATGATTATTAATAAAAGCAGACCAAAATTACATGGAAAGAGATATTAAATGGATGAACTAAAACTAAAAGATTTTATTGGAAAGTTGTCAAAAGAATTTATTCCTATACAATATCAAACTAGACCTATGACGGCTTATGTAAAAAAGCTTCAAAAGAAGGAAGAATTATCAAAGGATATTACGTTTGTAGAAGTAGGCTCTGCTTTTTGTAATAATGCTGAAAATATTTTGCATCATATCAAATTGAAGGAATTGATTTTGATAGACCCATATCTAGATGGAGAAAAAAGATATAATATAGCAAAGAAGAAAGTGAATTTTTTTCCTTATATGAAACTTATAAGACAAACTTCTGAAGATGCTGTAAAATCATTTAAGGATAATTCTGTAGATGTTGTTTATATTGATGGAAACCATAATTATGAGTATGCAAAAAAAGATATTGATATATGGTATCCAAAAGTTAAGAAAGGTGGAGTAATTGGAGGGCATGATTTCAGAGGTCATGCTCTTGGTGTAATATTGGCAGTAACTGATTATGTAAATGAAAATAATTTGAGATATAAACTTCGAAGTGGAGGAGTTGATTGGTGGATAAGAAAGTAACAGTGGTAATTACTCATTATAATGACCGAAGAATATTCAACTGTTTAGATTCATTGTTTGTTCAAACAAGAAAACCAAATCAAGTATTAATTGCAGATGGTGGTTCTAATAAAAAATTAAGAAGTGACATAAAAGAATATATCAAAGATAAAAAAAATTATAAGTTTTCTTTGTTACTTGGAAGATGTATTGATACTCGAAGAAAAGTTATTGATATAATAGATACAGATATCATAGTTTGGATTGATTCAGACGAAGTTGCTTTTGGAGATTGGTTAGAAAAATTAGTTGAACCGATTGAAAAAGAAGAAGTTGATTTTACAGGTGGATTTATGATACCAATTTGTTATGATAATTCTGCATCAAGTTTTCTTAGTAAATTAGAAAGTAGAGATTTAACTGATGAATCATATATTGCAATGGGAAATAGTGCTTGGAGTACAAAAATATTTGATAAGATTGGAAGTTTTGATGATAGCACTATTTCTAAGGATGCTGACAAAGATAATGTTAGTGGGTCTTATCATATATCTGATGATTTTGATATCAATCTGCGTGCAATTAAAGCAGGTTTTAAAGGAAAATTAGTTGAAGCATATACTTTGCATAATCAATCACATATTGATACTTATAGGAAAGTTATCAAATATTTTTATGGACAGTTTGTAAGAACTGCTATGGCTTACTTTAAACATAAGGAATCAATTGGAAAGTTTACTAAAGCATCAAAAAAGGTATCTCATCCATTTGATTTATTTTTAATATTGTTAAGAGGTTTAGCACTTATAGATGGTTGGAGGCAATGGAATAAAATATGCAAACATTAAAACATTTTGTAATAAAGAATGAATCTGTATTGCATTATATAAAATACTCACAATCTTTTCCTATTAAACAAATAAGAAAGTATATTAGAAATAAAAATATTAAAAGTATGCTTCCATTAAAAGAAGTTTTAGATTATTATCCTAAAAGAATTGCTATAGAAACTACAAATTATTGTAATACAAACTGTTCTTTTTGTCCTCACGATAAAATGAAAAGAGAAATGAAAGTGATGGATGATGAATTATATAAAAATCTTCTTTTACAGATTAAAGATATGAATGTAGAAGAAATATATCTTGGTTTTATAGGAGAACCTTTACTAGATAAAAAATTACCAGAGAGAATATCTTTAGCTAAATCTATTAGAATAAAAAGTGTTAATATTTTTACGAATGCTATATTTCTTACAGAAGAAAAAGTAGATAAATTAATTGATAGTAAAGTTGATAAAATTATAATAAGTTTAGATGCATTTTCAGATGAATCATATAAAAAAATAAGGTCTTTTGGTAGTTATCAAAAAGTTATACAGAATATCAATTATTTATTAGAAAATAAGAATGGAACTAGAGTAGATGTTGGTTTACTTTTACTTGGGAAAGAATATAAGGCTCATATTCCTGAATTTTTGAAGAAATGGAAAGATGCAGATAATGTTCTTTTTAGATTACCTCATAATTGGGCTGGAAGAGTAAATGCTGTTGAAGAACAGAAAATTAAGAAATCAAATCTTCCATGTTATTCTTTATGGACACAGATGAATGTTCTTAGTAATGGAAAAGTTGTTCCTTGTTGTATGGATATGGATGCAGAATTAACTGTTGGTGATGCTACAAAAAATTTACTTGAAGAAATATGGAATTCAAAGATGTATCAAAATTTAAGAAGATTACATATACAAGGTAAAGAAAATAAAATTGATTTATGTAAAAAATGCGATATATCATATTCTAATACTTTACCTTGGTGGTACTATGAATAGATTTATAATTGATGGCGAGAAAACAGATATTATGAAAGAGGATTGGGATGTATTGGTTATTCTTGATGCTTGTAGATATGATATATTTAAAGAAGTTTATAAAGAGATTCTGAAGGATTGCGGTCAACTTAAAAAAGGAATTAGTTGTGCTACACATACAGTAGAATTTTTAAATAAGATTTTCAAAGATAAATATTTTGATGATATTATTTATGTTTCAGCAAATGCTTTTCCTAATTCACTTGGTATTCCTACTGGAAAAACTGATTTAGTTATGAAAAACCATGTAAAAAAGATTGTTGATGTATGGAATGATGGATGGAATGAAGAACTTGGTACTGTTCATCCTGAAGAAATGAATAAATATGCTATAGTATCAATTGATTTTTATAAACATAAAAGATTTATTTTACATTATATGCAACCACACGAACCAAGTATATATCTTGGTGGAGGAAATGAATATGGTGGTGGAATTCATTTTATTAAAAATAGGAATGTAACAACTAATAATGTTATGGGAAAGTTCTCGCATTATTTAAAAAGAATTTTTTCTGATATTTTTGTTTGGAAGATATTTGGAAAACTTGGTATGCTTCCTGAAAGAGGAACAGGTTGGTATTGGTATAAATATGGAACTGAAAAGATGAGAGAAGCATATAAAGAAGATGTAAAGTTAGCTTTGGAATATGTAAGAGAATTGCTTGTAAAGTATCCTATGAAAAAGTTTGTTATAACTGCTGACCACGGACAAAGGTTGGGAGAAAGAGGATATTATGGTCATACAAGTATTACTACAAGAGATAAAGAAGTAATAGAAGTACCTTGGTTGGAAATAAATTGATAAAAATAAAAAATAGTTATTCAAGAAAACATCCTGTAAGTAATCGTGCTTTAGAAAGGCATTTATCAGTAGTTGATAGTCTAGGAAGAAAAGGAATTGATTTTTTTGAAGGAGAAGGATTTAAAATTGTTTATGGAAAAGAAAAAGCAGATATTGGATTATCAAGTCATGGATTTGATGTTCAAGGTGTTCCTAAAGAAAAAACCATTTTAATGAAAACAGAACCACCAATCTATTATGCTATTTGGGGAAGAAAGCTTTCTACTCATAGATACTTAAAAAAATATATGGCAGTAATAAGCACTACTATAGAAAAAGATTTGAATCAATATCACTTTGTTATACCTCAAGATTTTAGTTTAGGAGAATTCAATGGTAGAGGAAAGTGGCTTTTGAGTATGATTCTTAAAAATAAGAAAAGATTAGTTGATATCAATAACTTGTTTCCAAATTTAAAAAAATACAAAGAGAATAGCTTACTTAATTTTAGAGAAAAATCTCACAATTGTTTTTGTAAAGAAATTGGAGAATTAAATTATCATGCTTTTGGAGAAGGTTGGAATGGAGTATGTTACAAAGGAAAAGTTGATAATTTATATGATGTAATGAGATATTATCAATTTAATTTTTGCCCAGAGAATTCAAGGTTTGAAGGATATGTAACTGAAAAACCTATCAATACTATGTTATGTGGGAGTGTTCCTGTTTATTTAGGTGCTTATGATATTCAAAAATATATTCCTAAAGGCTGTTTTGTTAATTGGACTAATTTTGCTAATATCAAAGAATTGATTACTTATATAAAATATATGGGTAAAAGCGAATATCAAAGTTATAGAAAAAACATGAAAGAATTTATTACAACTGATAAATCAAAGGCATTTTCTTCTGTAGAATTTGCTAAAAAATTAATAAAAATAATTGAGGAGAAATTATGAGACAAAAATATAATGATAGAATAAATGTTTGGATGTTAATAAATGATAAAGGTAGAATAGTTGATTATAGCGAAGAGAAATTTAAGTATATTGATGTTGTAAAAGATATAGAAGAAAGAGAGGTGGAAAAATAATGGTAAAAGAATGGTCTACACAAAAGAAATGGAATCCATTTAATAGTTATAAGCTGTTAGCACAAGTATATAGGTGGCGATTGATAAAATATAGGAATTCTAATGTTCCTCAACCAGCACTTGTAACTATTGACCCGACAAATAATTGTAATTTTTCGTGCATCTGGTGTAATTCAGATTATATCTTACAAAGAAGGCATCAAAAGCTTTCAAAAAAGAAACTTATTGAAATAGCAGATTTTTTAGCAGAATGGAAAGGACATCCTGATTGGGAAAAAGGGGTAGAAGCAGTTTGCATCGCTGGGGGCGGTGAAAGTTTACTCAATCCAGCAACACCAACTTTAATAGATTTACTGACGGAGTATGGAATAGAAGTTGGAGTAGTTACAAATGGAACTAATCTTGATAAATATAAAAAGGCCTTATCAAAGTGTACTTGGGTTGGAGTATCAGTAGATGCAGGAACTCCCGAAACATTTCAAAAGATAAAGAAGGTTGATTATTTTGATAAAGTGATATCAAATATGAAGGAGCTTATTGATTATTCTAAAGAAAATAATACTATTCTTGGAATGAATAAACCAGGATATGGTGTTTCCTATAAATTTCTTTTGCATCCTTATAACTGCCAAGAGATACTTAAATCAGTTAAGATAGCTAAAGATATAGGCTGTAAGAACTTTCATTTGAGACCTATGGGTGTACCTTGGGATAAGTTAAATGATGGCTCAGAGGTGTTTGATTTGCCTTCTATAAGCACATTTCAAGACCAATTAGAGGAATCAAGGAAATATGAAACAGAAAAATTTGGCGTTTATGGTGTAACTCATAAATTTGATTCAAAGTTGAATATTGCTAATCAGTTCAAGAAATGCCATGCAATTTTTATGACTTGTGCCTTTATGCCATCGATAGATGGAAATGATGACCATGTGACGGTTGGTTTGTGTTGTGATAGGAGAGGAGATGAAAGATTAGAATTAATGCAAAATGAATCTGATGTATCAAAGTTAGATAACTTGTGGGGAAGTAAAAAGCATTGGGATATATTTGATAGTATCAATCTTAAGGATTGTCCTAGATGTGTTCCACCAGAAACAGAAATTGTTACTAAAGATGGTATGAAAAAAATTGAGGATATAAATATAGGAGAAAAGGTTCTTACTCATAAAGGTAGATTTATGAAAGTGGAAGAGAAAAGAAGTAGAAGTATTGAAAAAAATGAAAAATTACTTTCTCTAAAATTTTTAGGAAATTCTATACCTATTAAAGTTACAGAAAATCATAAAATACCTGTAGTTTCTTTTAAAAAATGTAGTGTTCCTTCTTTTAATAAAAGAAATCAATTGTGTACACATCTTTGTGGATATATGAAAAGTTTTATGAAAAGAACAGGAAAACCTGCTTTTTGTGAAGAATATTATAAGTATATTGATATAGAAGAAAAAGAAGCAAAAGATTTGATACCTAATAAACATTTTCTTGTTATTCCAAAAGTTAAAAATTCAAATAAACTATCAAAAGGAAAATCTTTAATGAGATTAGCAGGTTTATATGTAGCAGAAGGAAGAATAAGAAAAGATGATAGAAGAAAAAATTTTTATTTAACAACTTTTTATTTTTCTGCTAAAGAAAAAGAATTAATTAATGATATTAAAAATATAGTTAAGAAAAAGTTTAAGAGAGATATTCATAAACCTTATTATAAAAATAATTCAGTTACAGTTTCTTTTTCAGGGAAAGAATCATATGATTTTTTAAAACAATTTGGTAATGGAGCAAAAAATAAGAAAGTACCAAGTTGGATATTTGATTGTAAAGATGAAGAAAAAATTGAATTTTTAAGAGGATATTTTAAAGGTGATGGTAATTTTGGAGATAAAAATAATACTGTATCTGCTTCTTCAATATCAAAAAATCTTCTTTATCAAATAAGGTTATTATTAAATGGATTAGGTATTTCTTCATCAGTTTATGAATCAAACAGAAAAATAGGTGGTTCTATTAAAGGAAGAGAATTGAAGTATACTGGTAAAAATTATATTCTTAAAATTAATCAAAAAACAAAAAATGTTGATAATTTATTTAATATAAAATCAAATTATCATAGAAAAAAATTGGTATCTCCAAAAACTGCTATAGAAAAAGATGATTTTTGGTTAGTAAAACTTAAGCATAAGAAATTTGAAGAATATAATGGTAAAGTTTGGAATATTCAAGTAGAAAAAGACCATACATATATAGCTGAAAATGTAGTTGTAAATAATTGTACTTATCAACCCCACAATCAAATATATGAGCATGTAATTGAAGATGATAGTATGACATATAAATTTATATGAGGAATATATGAACTTCTTTGAAAGTCCAGAATGGTTTTGTATTCAAGTAGCATTGTTAGTTTTTGTTATATCATTTTGTTTTAGTTGTTTATTTTTAGTTTTTAGAAAATTAAAAGAATATATAAAAATGTTAAGAGAAAATGAAGAGTATTTTCGTAAAATGGAGGAAAAGAAATGAAAGGAAAAACATTTGTAAGGTTAGTAGGAATTCTACTTGCTATTCTTTTGATAGTATCACTTGCAATAGTAATTTGTTTTCCTGTAGAAGCTTGTCCAGGAGGAAATTCTGTAGTTTATGGTTATGGAGGAGAAGATATTACAATAGGACTTATAGTTACTATACTTTGCACAACTACTATAGTTATGTTTGGTTTAAATGTTAAAGGTTATTTATCAAAGAAAGGAGCATCATTTAAAGCAATAATTGTAAGTTTTTTATTTGTAATAGGAACAGCAATTTTAAATATACTTACATTTGTATTTTTTATTAAACCAGATAATGAATATGTAATGCATGGACCTACAAGTTCTATACATACTACTGAAGTAATAACACCTTTAATTTTTATTGGTGTGATAATGTTATTAGTAGGAATTATTTATACAAAATTAAGATGAGATGAAAATGAATGATAGAAAGATTTCTAGGCGAACCAGCAAAATATTGGACAGATTTTACATGGGAAGAGATTTTAAGATACGAAATCACCCACTTCTTCTTTTCAGCATATTTGGGATTTTTGGGGTTCTTATTGATGCAGACCATCTTATCTCACCACACATCAAAGTTATCAGACCATTACATATTCCATATCTCATTTTTATTTGGTGTGTGTTTATCTGTTACTGTACATATGTTTATAGATGCATTTACAGAATTGGCATAGGTGATAGAAATAAAAAAATCAATAATTAATCTTTGGTCAAAATTAGGAAAACCATTTAGAAACCAACTTACATCTTTTCATTATAATTTTAGTGCAGGAACTGAATTTAAACATATCAAAAGAGTTATGTGTTATAGTAAGAAACACATTTTTAATATAGTTGATGGTGGTTCTGCTAATGGAGGAACAATAATTGCTTGGAAAAAGTTTTTTCCTGAAAGTTTTGTATATGCATTTGAACCTATAGAAAATGATGAAATTAAGAGGGTGGAAGAGAGTTTTTCAAAAGTAAAAGTATCTTTTTTAGCGCTTGGTTCTAAAGAGGAAACTAAAAAATTGAATGTAAATAAATATAGTGATACTTCTTCTTTTTATAATAATATAAGTAGTGAAAGAAATTATCAAAGAGAGAAAGCTATTGATGTGAAGGTAACTACTTTAGATAAGTGGTGTAATAAAAATTATGTTAATGTAGATATTCTTAAGTTGGATTTACAAGGATATGAATTGGAAGCACTGAAGGGCGCAAAGGAGCAATTGGAGAATAATATAGAATATATTCTTTTGGAAGCGAGCTTTAGGGAGTTTTATGTTAATCAACCATTATTTTGTGCCATAGAGGAATTTCTTAAAAAATATAATTTTATTTTGTATAATATGTATAAAGGATATGAAGGTAAAATAGGATTTGTAAATTGTTTGTTTGTGAAGGATTATGAAAGAAATTAAATTACATCTTGCTTGTGGCGAGAGATACATTCCAGGATTCATACATATAGACGAGAGATTTTTTCCTCACATAGATTATCAAATGAATGTAGCTGACTTATTTGAGTTTGAGGATAATTCAGTTGACCTTATTTATGCAAGTCACATCTTGGAACACTTTGGTCGACACGAAGTCAAAAATGTGTTGAAGGAATGGTATAGAGTCTTAAAAAAGGGAGGCATCCTTAGAATTGCTGTTCCTGATTTTGAAGCGATATGTAAGGCATACAGGAAGTTTAAGGATATCAAATTGGTGATGGGTCCAATTCATGGCGGACAGACCTATGAAGGCAATACGCATTATGTATCATTTGATTTCAAGTATCTCAAGGAATTGTTGGAGGAAGTTGGATTTAAAAAGATTAAAAGGTATGATTGGAGAAAGACAGTTCATAAGAATTATGATGATTTTAGCCAAAGTTATTTACCTCACATGGATAAGGATAATGGAATGCTTATTAGTTTGAATGTTGAGGCGGAAAAGTAATATTAAAAAATTAAAAACATTTATATAATGGGGTTTTTATAAACGATATGATGAAAAAGGTTGCTATCTATGTAAGAGTTTCTACAAAAGGACAAGAATTAGATAATCAATTAATACAACTAGAAAAATATGTAGAAAGAACAGAGGAATGGGAACTTTTTAAAGAATATAAAGATATTATATCAGGTAAAGAAGAGAAAAGACCTGAATATGACCAGATGTTCAATGATGCTCATAAGAAACTCTTTGATGTTGTTTTATTCTGGGATATATCAAGGTTTAGTAGGTCTGGAACATTATTTACTTTACAGAAACTTAAAGAGCTTGAGAATCTCGGAATTGACTGGCATAGCTATCAGGATAAATATTTCAGTAGTTTAGGCGAATTTAAAGATGTAGTAATATCAATTATGGCAACTATTGCTAAAATAGAAAGGTTGAAGATAAGTGAGAGAACTAAAGCAGGATTGCAAAGAGCTAAAGCTCAAGGCAAAAAACTTGGAAGACCAACAATACCTAAAGAAGCCATTAAAATGGTTCAGAATCTTTTAAAAGAAGGAAAACTTACATATAGAGAAATTAGTGATAAAGTCACATATAAAATTAAGTACGGTGGTATAAGACATGTATCACCAGCTCAAATTACACAAATTAAAAAAAAATATAATGTTTGTTTAGAAAAAGGGTCAGAAAAATGATAACAATAAAACAATTCAAAAATCTTAGTTCATTTTCTGGTCGTTAAATGAATAGGTGAAGAAGAATGAAAAAAATAATATTAGTAGTATCAATACTTATGCTGTTATTTCCAACAGTTACTGCTGTTCAAGTAAATATGATACCAAGCGAAACCGAAGTAGATAAAGGTGATACTTTTAGTGTAGAAATAATTCTTAATCCTGAAGGAGAGCAAATCACAACTTGGGCTATCAATACATTGACCTATTCTAATGCTGATATTACATCAGTTACAGTTAATGATACTTGGAAGGCAAATGGTTTTTGGGATGTAACAGAAATAGATAATGAAAAGCATGAAGCAACTGATATAGGTGCTTTTGTAACTACACATATTAATTATACTATAGAATTGTGTACTATCAATTTTAAATCAACTAATAAAGGAGAATGCAAAGTAGAAATTGAAAAAGGATATTTAAGAAACAAAAATAATGATAATTTTGATTTAGCAGAATTTGTATCTATCAATATCAAAGACGATTCTGGTGGAGGAAATGGTGGAAGTCCACCTTATGTTCCACCACCAAAAAACAAGCCACCTGTTGCTGATTTTACTATAGAAGGGAATCTAACAACAAACCACACAATTTATTTCAACAGCACATCAACTGATTCAGATGGAGAAATAGAGCAATATAAATGGACTGTTTTTGATGATACATCTGAAATATATGAAAAGGATATCACTATGAATTTTAGTGTTCCTTTTAATTATTCAATATCACTTATGGTAACTGATGATGATGGCGCAAGTGATACTATCACAAAAATTGTAAATATCAAAACAGAACAGGTATTTGTTCCAAATCAAGATAATGATACTAATCAAACAGAACCACCAAATAACAACACAGAGCCACCACAGAACAACACAAATCAAACAAATAATGTAACTAAAGACGATGATGCTGTGATAATATCATACGGACCTTTAGCAATTCTTCTTATTGCTATTGTGCTTTGTATAGGATTAGCAATTAAATATTATATGAGTGTAAAAGAATGAATGTTCCACTATCAGTACAGCCAATAGAAAAAAACGGAAAAGAATACCTTAATATTTGGGCTGATAAGAAACAACATTTTGTTCCTTCACCGATAAAACCATATTTTTACTCAAGAGAAAAGTTGAATATCAAAAATGCTAAAGAAACAATTGTAAGAGCAAAAGCACTATCAACATACAAAGAAGTTGATTTTTATAAATATGAGTTTAAAACTAGAAATGACCTTGTAAATGCAAGAGATAAAATCAGAGAAGTAAAAGGCAGGATTCTTTGCGAAGATAATATTAGGTTTGATTTAAGAAATCGTATCGATAATCCAGACCTTTACACAAAATATGCACATACAAAACCATTAGATTTCTTTTTTATTGATATCGAGCAACATATAAAACCAAGACTGCTTGCACCAACTGATGATGATAGAATCACAGCAATTTCTTGGTGCGGAAATGATAGAAAAATCAAATGTGGTTATTTGGGAAAAGATACAAAAGAGGATGTAAAACTACTAAAAAACTTCCTAAAGTATGTTGATTGGAAAAAAGTTGATGTTCTCTGTCTTTATAATAAATCATATGATATGCCAACAATCATAAAACGATGTTGGGCTAATAGGATTGAAACAAAGTTGATGTCAAAGAACAACCAAAGACCTACTATTGGTGGAGATGAAGGTGTTGATATTCCAGGAATTACAATTTATGATGTTTATGATTCTGTTCATGGAGACCAAAGTTTAAATGGAAATGTTCCAAATCGAGGATTGAAGGCAGTATCTGATTATCACGAATTTGAAACTGATGTGAAGGTTCTAAATGCAAAAGAGATAACCGAGCTTCAAGGAACTAAAGAATTAATAGATTATAATAAAGATGATGTCAAAAGATTATTATATTTATTTGATATCTATTATCCTACTGTAAAATACAAAGCAGAAAGCTTGAAGATTCCAATTAATCTTGCAACTAATCTATCAATGACAGATTTAGGTATCATAGTTTTGGGAGACCTTTATCGAAAGCATAATATCATTTCTGATGGTGACAACTATATGAGGCATCCTGAAATCTTTCAAAGGAAGAAAAAATCAGGTGAGCCGAACTTTCAAGGTGCTATTGTTGATATCAAAAAAACAGGCAGGTTTAAGGAAGTGAAGAAAGCAGATTTCAGTTCACTTTATCCAACTTGTGCTATGGAATTTAATCTTGGTCCTGATACAACTAAAATAATTAGATATGATTCATATAGTGAATTTAAAATTGAAGAAAAAGAGGATTGCTATGTGTATCATATACCTGATAATGTTTTGAATAAGAATATTGTAATTCAAGTTCTTAAAGAAGAAGGATTTTTGAGGAAAGCTATCAAAAAGTTTTTAGAGAAACGGTCAGTTCATAAGAAAAAATATAAGGAAACAGGTGATAAAGCCGAGAAAGCAAAGAGTGATATCTACAAGGTATTTGCAAACGGTGCTGTTGGTTATGGAAATCATGGTGCTGCACATCATCCTTTTGGATATGCACCTATGGCTATAGCAACTGTAGGATTTGGAAGAGAAGCTATACAGTTGTTAATTGATAGTTTAGATGAAATTTATCCAAATTCGGTTATAGAATTGGACACCGATGGAATTTACACAGATATAACCGAAGAAGAACTTGATGAAAAAAAGGTTATTGATTTGCTTAATGAAAAAATCAAAGAAAGGTTTGGAAGATATCTTGGTCTAACTATTGATTTTGACCATTACAAGCGAGGATATTTCTATGCAATGAAAAACTATGTTCTTGAAACTGAAGACGGTGAATTGATTTTACATGGTGGAGCACTTAAATCATCAAGAAAATGCAAACTTATAAAGAATCTTATCACTGATGTTGCTTGGGCAAAGATAAAAAATGAGAATATCAAACCTATAGTAGAAAAATACAAGAAGTTTGATTTTCCAGTAGAACACTTTGCAATGAGTGTAACTATGGGAATGCATCCAAATGAATATAAGAATCAAAATGGTTTTGTGATGAAACTTGCAAAGCAAGGAGAAAAGTATTTTGATATAAAACCAAGCAAAGGAAATCAATATCACTATATCAAGGTAACATCAGGTTACAAGCTAGTACAGATGACTAAAAAGAAAGAAATAGACAAAAGGTATTATAATGAGGAAATCAATAAGGTTATTGAATTGTTTGATTTCAAGCAAGTGTCCACAATAGATGAGTGGATTTAAGGAGGAAAAGAAATGAAAAAAATAAGAAGAAAGAAAGCTGAAAAAAAACCAAGATATCAAGGAAACCAATCGTTTCCTACATATAGACCAAATATAATGACAGAAAAAGATATGGATGAAGGATTAAAGGAATTGTTTTCAGGACAGAAAAGAAGACAATCACAAAGCTATCCAAGACCAAGAGCAAATAAGCCACAACAATCAATATATAGACCACCACAAAGACAAGTTGAAGAAGAATATGAAGAAGAAGCGTATTGGTCTGGAGAAGAATGGGAAGAATGGGCATTAGCTCTATATGATACATATCCAGATTTAAGACCATATCTTCCTGAATGGTTTCTTGAAGCAGTTGAAGAGTAAATAGTGGAAATTACTATAACTAGATAAATAAAAAGTTATTTGCATCCGAGCTGAATGTGTTATAGTAACCATAAATATTTATGAAAACTGTAAAAGATTTTGTAGGAAATGAAATATCAATTCATAAGATATGCGATTGGTTAACTAAATTTTACCATAAGGAATCAAATGATATTCCAAAATATGCTATCATACACGCATTTTCAGGCAATGGAAAGAGTTTCCTTGGTCAACTACTTGCAAATACTTTTAAGGTCTCTATGTACAGGATAATGCCATATGATATCAATTCTGAATCGGATTTAAATGATGTAACTAAATCAATCAATATCAAAACATTAGGTGGCCAAAAGCACAAATTGATATTCATCGATGATTTTGATGAGTTCAATTACAAACAAAGACAGAAACTTTATGAGATACCACAAATGTCAATTTATCCTGTGATATACACTACAAAAACATTTTCTATAGATAAGGATTTTTATAACTTTAACAAAAAAGGATTAACAATATCGCTATCGAAGCCGAGAATGGGAGATATGATACCTTACATAAAAGAAAAACTTCCTTTCCACTATGATAAAACAAAAGTAGAAGAAATCTTGAAACAATCAAATTCCTTTAGAAGTGCTGTTCTCTCGATTTATAATATGTCAACTAACAATCTAACTAATCCAAGTGTAAGCAGACAAGGCTTTCTTTCATCAATCAGTAGAAGAAAACTTCCAAGAAACCTGAATTCAAAGGATGCAAAGATTCTATTTGATAGCATCAGAGGATATGATATCAATGCTTTGAAGGTGATGATGAAAGTTGCTGAATTTGATTATCGATTGAAAGGAAAGTTTGAGAGAGCACAAGATGAAAGCTATCCTACAATTGATAAGTTTTTTGTGAATAATATGAAAGAGCCGATTCATAAGGTTGGTTTGAAGTATCAATACAAAAACAACAATAAGAATAATTATCAAATTTTAAAGTCAATTAAGAAAACTAAAAAAAATATATCTAGTGTTGATAAGTGGATTTAAAATATTAAAAAAATCGTTAGTTTTTTATAGTAACTAATTATTAGTTTTTTAGGTAATAACTATGCAAAGAAAATTATCGAAGTTGCAAAAGGTATGTTTAGTTTGTATTGGTGTTCTTTCTAATAATGAAAATAAAACATATGTAAAGAGAAGAAAGATATCAAAGAAACTAATTGATATTATTAGTATTTCAGATGATGAATATGAAAAAAAGAAATTTTCTGTAACACTTACAAATTCAATTAAGAGTTTGGTAAAAAGAGAACTTATTACTAAAAGAGGAACATATGTAGGATTAACAAAAGATGGAAAAAAACAAGCTAGAGAAATTATTAGTGAAATTAAGAGTATATATAATATCATTAATTGGAAAGTTATTGGTGAATACTATGAACATTAAAAATAGAAACAAGAAGTATCAATTAACATTCGAGCATATATCTACACCATTAGTAAAGGTTAGGAAGTCAGGAAATAGCCTTGTTGTTAGAATTCCAGCAGGTCTTGCAAAGAAACACAATATCAACGAAGGAACAAAGTTGTTTTTTACAATGCATATACAAAGAAAGAAGTTTTTTGGTGAACTTGAGGATGATGAGGAATGGGTGAAAATGAACAAGCGAGAAAGGATTATGTTTGAAGCTTGGAATGAAGAAAAAGAGAGAGATAAAGAATGGGAATAGTTACTATCTGTTTAACTAATTATATAAAGAAAGAAATTGTAATACATAGGGTAAAATCTCAATATGATAAGAACTAATAGTTATTGCAAAATCATGTAAGATTATACTATATAATATATAGGTAAGTATTTGAGAAGGGCGAGCTTTTTAGTTTGCTCGCCTCTTCTTCTCAAAACTTTCCTGGGGTAATATTATGTTGTTAAAAATTGAAAAAATAATAAAGGGAAAAGCAAACAACTTCTATGTTAAAAATAAAAAACACATTGGTCTAGCAATACGAGTTGCAGTAGTTATGTTCTTTGCAATAGCAATCGGTGTCAACTGCTTATACCTAGAGGACTACATCCTACTAATGATTTATGTGATAGGCATAGGTATCATAGTATTCTTTGTGCCTATAGATAAAATCAAAAAGTTCCTTGACATAGAAGAATAATTTTTCTACTATATCAAAATCTTGAAAATATAAGCTTTATTCAATAATGATGAACTTTAAGAATGAAAAAATTAATGATGTATGAGAGGGAGAGAGTTAAATAACCCAAATCACAATATATAAATACTGCAATTTTATATTCTGAATAATGAGAGATATTCACAAAAAGCTCATAGAGTTACTAACAGAAAATCCAATGAGTTTAGACGAACTGCACTATGCAACTGGATACTCTAAAGATGGATTGAGAGGCCGGCTTTCTGAATTACGCAAGCAAGGCTATAAGATAGAGCTTCAGGCAGTAGAATCAAAAAAATATTTCTTGAAGAGTGCTTCCCCTGAAAAACAAAAGATACTGGATTTCATTGAAAAGAAGAACCTATACCAACAAACAATAAAAATATCTAGCTTAGCAAAAGCACTCAACATATCACTATCAAAAATCACAAGTGCTTTAGTAGAAATCAATAAGGAAGGCAAACTTTTGCAAATGTCAAATACGGAAATCTTGTTTAAAAAATAGGAAGATGTTAGGGTATTACCAGCACTGATACCCTAACTTTTTTGTTCTTTGTTCTGCCCACTTGTTTGCATCTCTTTCAACTTGAATAGGTCTTCTGCCATTACTGCTCCATTTAGGATTCATTTTTCTTGCACCATATTTTTTCCATTGCCTGTAATGCCTGTATTCGTGTGCCATAAGCTGAACTATGTTATCGTCTGTTATACCCTCATACAACTTTAAAGTGATGCAGTGGCTGATTTTGTGGTGTTTACGGATGAATTTCCACTCAGTGTTATAGAATCCATGACCGCCAAATTCTCCACATCTGTAATGTCCATTGCATCTATTGCGAGGATATGTATGTTGTTTTTCAACACCATCAAGTGATTTGAAAAATTTTTTTGCTTTGTTTTTTTCTGAATCATCTAGCAGACGATAATACATCACTTTATCCCTATAGTAAAAAATTTTAACCCATAGGTCTGGTGTAGATGCTGTTATCACTTTTTGCCACAGATGCCTTATTTTCTCTTCATAGAGCTCTTTTGCCCAATCTTGAGAAAAGCTCATAAAGACCATTGTATTTCCTCCAAGCCTCTTTTTGGAAGCTCTCTGGCAATCACTTTGTCTTTATAGATGCGATGCTTTACCTTTACTGCATTTCTCACTGTGAGGTAGTTTCCACTAATCCTGATAACTTTCTCTGTTCTTACTTTTCCGTCTTTATCTATATATCTGACATACTTTCCTTTTAGTTCTTTTTTAGATATCATATCTTTGCGCTCCTACAAATAAGTTCACTAATTTGCTTATTTGCAATATCAAATGGGTTTCAAAGCATATTAAGGTTTGTTGCATAAAAAAGAAAAATACCATACAAATAGTAACATATACGCCATTTTTAGCGCAACAATACCATTAAAATTAAAGGCAAAAGTATTACATTTGTTGTTTTTTCTCCTTATGTTCTTGGAGGGATTTACATATGTTACACCTAATAATTAACAAATTTAGCAAAATTTAAAAGTGTGTAGAATATATCAAATATGAGCTGTGGTG
>Ga0272442_10001129_pt1 | contig 41088 bp, 26 predicted proteins | sample SSMForm2O_FD_200262 | JGI IMG/M metagenome (GOLD analysis project Ga0272442, IMG submission 200262) | Marine sediment archaeal communities from Little Sippewissett salt marsh, Falmouth, MA, United States - SSM-Form-2O | ecosystem: Environmental > Aquatic > Marine > Wetlands > Sediment ...
TTTACTGGCTATTTTATATACAGACCGAAAAACAACATTGTCTGAATAAACCGGGGTCTGCCACTTCTGACTAAAGGTGATAAAGAAGTTCAACGAAATCGGCGCCACGACCAATATAAAAAATATCCCCCCCAGCACGAACAAGGTAGCGGAAAACGGTGCAAAGATATTCATGAAACGTTTTTCATTCGGATATAATCCCGCCGCTATAAAGCCCCACATCTTGCGAAAGGTCCAGGGTGAAGAAAGAAATAAGCCGCAGAAAAAGGAGACCTTAAGATAGGTCATAAAACTTTCCGGGGCCGCCTGCACATAAAGTTGGGGGTCATTCCCTGCTTTTTGCAGGGCAACCATGAGCGGCAGGGAGATCAGACCCAGGATATATTTACCAAGAATCAGACATGCAATAAATCCGGCCACGATGCCGTATAAGCTGCTGATAATACAGGAGCGCAGCTCGAGCAGATGATCGCCGAAGCTCATCCGCGTGTTTTCAAAAATATCCTCTGCCTTTTTGTCGAGGATGGGTTTTTTCTCAACCGCCGCCGGTTTTTCCGCCTGGTCCGGGATTTCCTGAGTATCCGGGGTTTCTTCCTCTACCGTATCGTCAGGGACATTTTCGGCCGAGGCGGCTTCTTCATCATAATATTCCCCCGGGTTATGATATTCATCCTGATTATAATATTCCCCCTGATAGCCGTGACCTTCAAGTCCATCATCGTCTAAACTATCTTCCTCAAAATTCCCGTCCTCGGAATTTCCATCTTCGAAATTTTCGTCTGGGGAATTTTCGTCTTCGAAATCTTGATTTTCGTCATTATTGTTATTGTCGTCTTTAGCCATATATCAATCAGTTTGTTTTATTTAAAAAATCTTCCAAAATTGTACAAGCCGCCAGCATATCTTTTTTATCTTTTTGTTTCCGGCGGGATAAACCCACCTGCCTCAGTCTTTCCTGGGCCACGGAACTGCTGAGTCTTTCGTCCTGAAGATGAACCTGCAACCCAAGAGCTTCACTCAATTTGGCCGCAAACTTACGGGTAAGTTTGGTTTGCTCGGATTCGCTGTCGTCCATATTCAAAGGCAGCCCCAAGACAATTTCTTCAACCTGGTTCTCCACAATAATCTGCTGGAGCTGTTGAATCAGGCGCTGGGGATGGTTGGCGTCACTGGGCAATTGCTGCAGAGGAGAAACGATAGTTTCCGAGGGATCGCAGAGGGCCAGGCCCACACGTTTTAAGCCATAGTCAATTGCCAAATACCGCATATAAAAGCCATCAGGACATCAAAACGACAAACGGTACCAAATATCTTCCTGTTTTACAATTGCATATTCAAGTTGGTCTGTGTTTTCTTATCCTGGAAAGATAACTCCTTCTTCATTATGAATTTCGGGTTCTGCTTACTACATAAACTGCTCCAGCCCGCCCGATTTCATCTGGGCCAGGAGCTTTTTGAGATGATCGGTCTCATCACGATGACAAATTAGAGTGGCGTCGTCGGTATGGACCACGATCATATCTTCGACATGAATGGCCGCAATCAGGTGTTTTTTGGAAGTACTCACGGCAATATTGTTGCCGCAGTCAACCCACTTGCACAAGGTGTTTGAAGTAGTGACATTGTTATCCTGATCAACCACCCCAATTGTATCGGAAAGGGCCTGATATGATCCTACATCCGACCAGGAACAGTCCAGCTCACACATATATACATCCTCGGCCTGCTCCATTACGGCAAAGTCGATACTGATCTTCTCCAGTTTAGAAAATTCCTTTTTGAGCACCTGAGGATACTTATCCGTCCCCCAGGCCTGGCCGATGTGATGCAAAAGGATGGTGTTCTGCGGCAGAAATTTTTCCAACTGATCCAGGATCGTATCCACCCGCCAGACAAACATACCACTGTTCCAGCAATAATCACCGGAACGAATATAATTTCGAGCGGTACTTTTGTTGGGCTTTTCCTTGAAAGCCTCGACCTGGTAAATCTCGTCATTCTGCCGGGCGGCTTTCTCGCCCCGTTTGAGGTAACCAAAACCCGTATGGGCAAATGAGGCCTTTATCCCAAAGGTAAAAAGACTCTGGGGATGAGTTTTCAGAAACTTGATTGCCTTTTTGACCGCCTGCTGCAAAGGCTCAACCGGATCGATAATCTGATCGGCACTGAAAACCGCCATGATACTATCAGACTCTTTTTTATGCAGAACCGTGGCGGCCAGACCGATGGCCCCGGCGGTATCGCGTCCCTCCGGTTCGCCCAGGATATTATCGCCGGGCAGTTCGGGCAGATGCTTGCGCACCTCATCGGCATATTCCTGATTGGTCACCACCAGGATGTGCCCGGTGTCGAATATTCCGGAAATCCGGTCCACACAGTGACGCAAAAGCGATTTGCCTTCAAAAGCCTCTATGATCTGTTTAGGCCGATTCTTGCGGCTCAGAGGCCATAATCGCTGCCCCGAGCCCCCCGCCATTATCACCGCATAATTCATATCTCTCTCCTTATGGGATATTCAGTGAAATATGTGGATATATACTCCTGCTGTTTCATGGAGGCATTCTAAACTATTTAACCCTCACCTACAAGAAAATGTTGGATGAGTTCTTACTCTAAATTACGAGCTTACATTAAAGAAACTGCCGCAATTTGAATAATCTGGTCGAATTCAAACTGCGGCAGCAGATTATATGTATTACAAACTACATATAGATTTACGTCAAATAACTTCCTTAAATACCCGGGGTATAGTAGTAGATATTATCTATTCGTTATTTTCTTTATCCAGTTCGAAGGCGGCGTGGGCAACGCGCAGGGCCTCTTCGGCCTGGTCGGGATCGATGATACAACTAATCTTGATTTCACTGGTGGTGATGGCGTTGATATTGATCTTGGCGTCGGCCAGGGCCCGGAACATTTTTCGGGCGACACCGGTATGGCTGCGCATGCCAACGCCTACCGCTGAGACCTTGGCCACCGGATCAAGGCAAACGACCTCCGCCAGATTTAATTCCTGGCGAATTTCCTCCACTACCAGTTTGCACTCAGCCAAATCAGACTGATCAACAGTGAAACTTATACCGGCGTGTCCACCCTCGTCATGAGTTTGAATGATATCGTCCACCACTACGTTATGTTCGGCCACATGGGCAAAAATATTGGCCGCTATACCGGGCTGGTTCGGCAGCTTGGGCAATATAAACTGGGCCAAAGATTTTTTCACTGTTACCCCCGAAACAACTATCTGTTCCATTTGTTTTACCTCGCGTGTAATTAATGTCCCTTGCGTATCTGAAAAGCTGCTGCGTACGTGGATATCCACATTATATTTCTTGCCGAACTCGATTGCCCGGGAGTGCATCACTCCGGCACCAAGACTGGCCAACTCCAGCATCTCATCATAGCTTATCTGTTTGACCTTGCGGGCCCTGGGTTCTATCCGAGGATCGGTGGTATAGATGCCGTCCACATCGGTATATATCTCGCAGAGCTTGGCTTTTAAGACAGCGGCCAAGGCCACCGCGGTGGTATCCGACGCTCCCCGGCCCAGAGTATATATCTCCCCGGTTTCATCGATACCCTGAAAGCCGGCCACGATAACGATCCGGCCGCGGGCAAGCTCTTCACGGATGCGGTCGGCCTCGATCTTTTGAATCCGCGCCTTGGTATGTACCGAGTCGGTGATCAGTCCGATTTGACCGCCCGTCAGGCTGATCGCCTCTGCTCCGGCGGCGTGAATAGCCATTGCCATCAGAGACATACTTTCCTGTTCTCCGGTGGACATCAACATGTCCAGTTCCCGCCGGGGCGGATCGTCACAAATTTCCTTTGCCAGACTGATCAGGTTGTCCGTCGCCTTGCCCCGGGCGGAAACCACCATTACAACCTGGTTTCCGGCCTGCTTAGCCCGAATGGCCCGTCGGGCCGCTCTACGGATCCGCTCGGCGTCGGCAACGCTGGTGCCGCCAAATTTCATTACAATCAGGTCCATAGCTTTCCTCAAAAATTTCCAATCAATACGATATATAATCTCGCGAAAACGTTAAGATCACGACCATTCCGGCCGTGCTAAAATGTCTGCGCCGAGGCAAATATGTACCGGAAAAACCAGAAAATTTCAATCCCAAATATGTCTAAAACGTCTCGATAAGGCCGTTGGTGAATAATTTCGGGATACCAATCTTAAAATCTCGTTTACCCGCCGGGCTGTTTATTTTCCTAACCCGTTATCCCAGAAAGCCTTACACAAAAAATCAACAGGCCTGAATTATAGAAATGAAATTACTCGGCAATATCCAAGCATACATACTATTTATCATTGCCAATAAAATATCTACAGATTATCCTATATTCCGGTTAGAAAAGGTTAATCATCCAAATTAAGCGTTGATCGGCCTGCATCGGTTAGCAATGCCCCGGGACATACCGAAACAGTTGTTTAAGAACAAAAACGTGTGGCTACTTACAGAATATGATCCAGATAAGGAAAGGAGTTAACTATGAAAACCAAAATGCTGATTATAATTACCTGCCTGCTGATGATACAAACTCTTCGGGCGGAACCGGAAATGAAGGGAACACCCTCTGAACTATCCGGGTACCTCTCCGGTATTCCCCGGACGGTGACTATCTCGGGCAAATCAGAAATCAAGACCCAAGCCGACCAGGCCATAATACACCTGAAGGTTACCACGGAATCCAAGTCCCTGCGAAACGCCTTAACCGAAAATCAAAATCTCAGGGCGATCATTTATAAAAATATCAAACAAATGGGGGTCAGCGCTGACAAGGTGATATCCTCAAAATTCTCCTCGACCCCCGAATACGGGTTCTGGGGCGATAAACCAGACAAATACAAGGTGGAAAATTTTCTGCATATAACCATCCAGGACGAAAAACAGTTCGGCAAGATAGCCCAGCTAATCGACCAATATGAAGAGATAGATCACTCGGATATCAAATTTGAAAAATCAAATGAAAAGGAGCTGAAGGACCAGGCAATTGCCCAGGCCTGCGAGGCGGCACTTAAAAAAAAGAAGATTTATGAAGAAAAATTGAAAATAAATTTAGAGGTAAAATCATTCTATATTGACAGTTTTGATTGGGATGGGGCCGACCTGGAAGAAGGGCGCAGAAGTTTCTCCAGTGTAGGATTATCAGTGTCTGGGAAATCAACTGCCAATGTAGCACAAACTGAAGGAGTATCAGTAGAATCAGCATTCGATGAGCTGAAATTTACTGCGCAAGTAACAGTGATTTTTAACATCCGGGGTAATAATAAATAATCAAAAAATCAACTTAATGGTGGGAAGATGCTTAATTTTATAAAAAAACTATTCCATAAAAATGACAAAAAATTTTCCGACGAAGAATATGAGCTTCATTATGAAGTTAAAAAAGAGGCGCTGGAAAAAGTTCTTGGTCCTATGCATGATTTAGTCGGTCACGCCATAATACCTTTTCAGGTTGGTGGCGCTGTTGACATGTACTATTTTCCCCAGGCTCTGCCGGGCACTGGTTTTGCCACGATGGAACTAATAGAGCCCGACGGCAGTGGCCCCAGGCCCAATCGCGCGGGAACCTACGAACTGTTGGCCTTTACCCAACACAACTTCACTCCCGTTGATACTGAATCTGACCAAAGCAGCCCGTTTAATCTAATTGAAAGACACATTTGCGGAATCTTTACGTCGATAGGCAATTATTCATACCATGCCACCCTAAAGCCGCTGGATACCTGCGAGATTCCCGGTGATGAGGGACAAGAAAATAACTGCTTAATCTTCGACGAATTCCGTAAGGATGGCATCGAATTTCGCATCAACGGTAAAAAGCATTGTTTACTGCTCTGTATCGAAATCTTTCGCTCGGAAATGGAATATGCTCGGAAAAATGGCGGTCAGACACTTTTAACTAAATTGAAAAATAACGGTTTTTATCCATATAGCGATCTTGATAGAAAGCCGGTTGTGTAGTATATTCGCCGGCCGAACCGGCAAATTGTTTTGCTCATCGACCAAACTATCACTAAAGTATAAGTGATGTCAGAGCAAGTTTGACCAATGAGTTTTGCTTTGTGGATTTTACCGCCTTGGGTAAATAGATAAATGCGCCCAAGAGTTTATTTTAATAAGGAATTGGATTGTACCATCCTGGGTATATAGACAAGTGCTTTATAAGCGCGGATTTCACGAAAAGTCTTAAGTAACTTTGCTTTTATAATATTTATTTTCTATAATTCTATACGATGCCCTCGTTCGAGATACTGCTGATTATCCTAATAGGCTTATTGCTGGTGGGTGGGGTATTGGCAATATTGACCCGTTTTCATAAAGCCAGCAAAGACAAAGGGTTACAACTACTATCTCAACAGTTCGCCGATTCCCTCAACCGCCAGGACAATCGCCTGGGACAAATGAGTGAGCAACTGGCTCAGGCCGTCCAAAATCTGACTACGAATCTGAATGAGCGGCTTGGACAAAATCAGCAGCTTACTCAACAGATGCAAAAGTCGGTAGCTGAGCGTTTGGAAACGGCTGGTAAGACCATGGCGGACCTGAGAGGCCAGCTCGGCCAACTCGACCAGGCCACCCAGAACGTCGTTCAGGTAGGCTCGGAAGTAAAAAAACTCCAGGATATTCTTCAGCGACCCACCTTACGGGGCGGGCTGGGAGAATGGTCCCTGGAAAATCTCCTGCGTGAGGTCCTGCCTCAACAACACTATACCATGCAGCATCCATTTAAAAACGGGACCGTGGTGGATGCCCTGGTACATCTGGCCCGCGGACACGTGGCCATCGATGCCAAGTTTCCCCTGGCTAATTTCCAGTTGATGATGGATGCTGCTGATGAACCGTCCCGCAACAAGTTGCGACGGGCCTTCCTTAAAGACGTATGTCAACGCATTGATGAGATCGCCCAAAAGTATATCCGGCCCGAAGAAGGCACTATGGATTTTGCCCTGATGTATATCCCCGCTGAAAACGTATATTACGAAACCATCATAAACTCCGACCATAAAGAACCCAACGTGGGCAAATATGGCCGGGAACAAAGGGTAGTACCGGTCTCCCCCAATACCCTTTACGGATACTTAATGGTGGTGGCGGCCGGCTTACGAGGGATGCAAATCGAAAAGAATGCTCATTTGATCCGCCGCCAACTCAGTCAGATCACGGGCAATCTGGAGTTGTTTATAAATGAATTCGCCCTATTGGGAAAACATCTTCACAACGCCAGGAGTAAGTATGACGATGCCGGCAGAAAACTGGACCATTTCCAAACCCAACTAAAGCAAATAGAAACACACACACCACTACCAGAGACAGAACCACAAGCCACCCAGGTATAACCAGGCTGTTAAATGTCCGGAACTGTTATAAAAAGAATTTAATATTATCGCGGCCGCTTTACCCACCGCGCTTTTCCAGGGCAGGTTGATACAGCAATAAAATGAACGATAACCAGAAAACAAAAAAAGAGTTGATCCAGGAACTGCAGAAACTGCGCAGACAGATTGCCCAGAGTAAAAAGGAGAAATCCGCCCAGATGCTGCACGAATCCGAGGAAAGGTATAGGGCTATATTTGAAGGCGCCGCCGAGGGTATAGTTATGGCGGATATTGAGACCAGGCAATTCAAATATGTCAATCCGGCTCTTTCCCGTATGTTAGGCTATTCCATAGAGGAACTGGAGCAAATGAGTGTGGAGGATATCCACCCAAAGGAAGCTTTAGCACATGTGATTTCTGAATTTGAGGCCCAGGCACAAGGGGAAAAATCTCTCGCCGCCAATATGCCCTGTCTGTGCAGGGACGGCACAATAATATATGCGGACATTAACGCCACTAAAACCTTGATAGACGGCAAAGAATATAATGTGGGATTTTTCACTAACATAACCAAACGCAAGCTCATGGAGGATGAGGTCAGAAAATTCAAGGCTATTTCCGATCAGGCCAATTACGGCATGGCAATAAGTGATTTCGAGGGTAATCTGATTTACGTTAATGAATATTTCGCCTCTGTACACGGATACCAAGCGGAAGAACTTCTCGGCAAAAATCTAATGACTTTTCAAAATCGGGAACAAGCAAAAGAAGCAATCAAAATAATCCAAAGAGTGAAAAAGACCGGCAGCTTCCCTACTCAGGAAATCTGGCATAAACGTAGTGACGGTTCGGCTGTTCCTTTGTTAATGAATTGTCTGGTTATCGAGGGTGAAGACGATCAGGAGTTCTATGTGGCGTTCACCGCGATTGATATTACTCCGCTAAAAAAGGCAGAAGAAGAACTCAAACGCAGAATAGATTTCGAAAAAACCGTCTCCGGCATTTCCGCCCGCTTTGTTGAGATTGCCGATATTAACAACGCCATCAATGTCTCCCTGGCCGAGATGGGCCTACTGGCTCAGGCCCACCGTGCCTATCTTTTCCTGATCCGCCCTGACGACGAGTTGATCATGGATAATACTCACGAATGGTGCGCCAAAGGGGTTAAGCCCGAAATACAAAATCTTCAGAACCTGCCTTTGAACCGGTTTCCCTGGTGGCAACAGAAGCTAATAAATGAGACGGCAATAGAAATTCCCGATGTCTCCAAACTACCCAGACAGGCCCAGGCGGAAAAAGAAATTTTCGAAAGCCACAATATCAAATCCCTGTTGTGTTTACCTTTGACCATTGATGGCAAGTCATCCGGTTTTATCGGGATTGATAATCTCCAGAAAACCGGCCCCTGGGGTGAAGAAAATGTAATGCTGCTGCGGATATCATCGGAGATTATCGCCAACGCCCTGGCACGGGAGCGGACCTTAAAACAGCTTCAGAAGGGAAAAGAGCAACTAGAACAACGCGTTAAAGAACGAACAGCCGAGCTCTCTGATGCCAATATAAAACTACAGGAGCACATGGCCGAGCGTATCCTAGCCGAACAAAAACTGCACGAATATCATCAAAAACTTCGCTCCCTGGCCTCACAAATCGCTCTGGCCGGTCAACACGAACGGCGGAAAATCGCCACCGAACTACACGATCAGATCGGTCAGTCCTTAGCTGTTTCTCTGATGCAATTGGAATCTCTGCGTCAGGAAAATACTGGGACTAATATCGACCAACCGCTGGCAAAAGTCTGCCAATTACTTGAAAGAACCATACAGGAAACCCGCACAATGGTATTTGACTTAGGCAGTCCCGTATTATATCGGGACGGTTTTGTGGCAGCGGTGCGAGATTGGCTGACCGAGCATGTTGAAAAAGTACATGAAATCCGTTGTAGTTTTTTCGATGATGGGCAGCCCAAACCCTTGGATCAGGATATTCTTGTGCTGTTATTTCAGTCTGTGCGGGAAATATTGTTAAATGTAGTAAAACATGCCCAAGCACAGAATATTAGGGTTGCAACCGCTAAAGAAAATGATTACATTAAAGTGACAATAGAAGACGACGGAGTCGGCTTCGAGACGGAGAGGAATGGTTTCATTCCCGGTCGAACTGGCGGCTTCGGCCTATTCAGTATTCGAGAGCGTTTTGATCACTTCCATGGCAAGCTCGATATCCAGTCCGAACCGGGGCAGGGAACGAAAGTCAGTTTGGCTGCTCCACTGAAACATACTAATATCTAAGAAGAGAACGACTATGACCTTAAAAATTTTAATAGCTGATGATCACGAAATTATGCGTGAGGGTCTGTCGAGTCTGATCGCCAAGCAGACCGATATGAAGGTGGTGGGTGAAGCCGCCAACGGCGATCAAGCAATTCAACTGGCTCGCGAATTGGTTCCCGATATCGTTATAATGGACATTACCATGCCCGGCACAGACGGTATCGTGGCCACTCGAAAAATTCTCAAAGCAAATTCCAAAATTAAAATCGTGGTCCTCTCGATGTATTCGAACAAACACTTTTTGATAAAAGTGCTCCGGGCCGGGGCTAAGGCCTATCTCACCAAGGAAAAGGCCTTTAAGGAACTGATAGAGGCCATCTATGCAGTCAGAGAGGATCGAACTTATTTATGCGACAAAATGGTCCAGGTTGTCGTCGATGACTTTAAAGACCGAGTGGTGAAAACCAAATATACCTCTGCTCCGGTCCTGAATGAAAAAGAATGTGAGATACTACGTCTCTTGGCTGAAGGTTTATCAACCAAGGAAATCGGCCGACAGATGCGTAAGAGCTCGAAAACCATAGACGCCTATCGGCGGGAAATCATGAATAAACTGGGTACGAACAGCCTGGCGGAGTTGGTAAAATTTGCCCTCCGGGAAGGCGTTATTACCCTTAAAGAATAAAGGTACGGGTTACCTGATCATAGTGAGGATATTGATGTGAGTACCAAACTTCTCCTGGTAGACAATCATAAAATTATGCGGGAGGGACTGCGCTCCCTAATTGAGACGAAATCAGATATGCAGGTTGTGGGGGAAACAGATAACGGTGTGGATGCCGTGCAGTTGGCCAAGCAGCTAAAACCGGACGTCGTTATCATGGATGTGCGTATGCCTCAGATGGACGGCATCAAGGCTACCCGCCAGATAACCCGCGATAATTCCGAAATAAAAGTCTTAGGACTTTCGGTTTATACGCATAAGCAATACGTCCTCGGCATGCTCAAGGCCGGAGCAAAGGGATATGTCCTCAAAGACTATGCCTTCGGGGAACTGATTAACGCCATCAAAATCGTAATGAAAAACGAAAGGTATCTCTCGGAAAAACTGACCCAATTATACCCGGCCGAGAAACTCAATCATATAGAACTGGACCGAAAAGTCCTGCCTCCACTTACCGAGCGCGAAACCAAGGTCCTCAAACTGATATCCCAGGGTAAATCCACCAAAGAGACGGCTCTGAGACTGAAAAAATCTCCCAAAACTATTGATGCCTGCCGTCGGCAGATTATGATAAAGTTAAACATTGACAATATTGCCGATCTGGTAAAATTTGCTATTCGCGAAGGTCTTAGCTCCCTGGACGATTAAACATAGCATATGGGCCTACATCTTTGGGTTAAGAATTTAACTCAGGACATAAATAATATAACCCCTTTGATTTTAATTATTAACAGTAATACTTCCGAAGTTGTCGGTTCAGGCTTATAGCCATAATTTTCCTTGAAAAAGCCCTTATTATCGGCAAGAAATATACTTCGTTAAATTGTCCAAAATCTGGCTTTTTCTCCTTGCCAGACTTTGTATTTTATGTTAAGTATATATGTAGAGTTCGCGGATGGATTTGCGAGTTGCCTTTTTTGGTACCGCGATAAGCTCTTATAAAATTGAATAATATACGTTGCTTTGAGCAGCGTTTAACGAGTTATGGCATGGCATTCGTACCCACCTCTTACCCCGACCGAACAAGCGGGTGTCATGCCATTTTTTATTTTAAAAATCTTCCGCACCATTAACAGACCTTCCAACAAGCATATCTCAATCGAAATGAATTAAATTGTAGTCTGGGAAATGTCGAAACCCTAGACGGCTCTACGTACGCGCCGCTGAGCCTTTTTCCTGATACGTTTCACCACGCCCAAAGTAAAAAACGGTAGCCGTAAGAGTAAGCCGGGCATAAAACCAAGCATTCCAACCCGGATTCCCTTGCGTACCAACTGAATACATTGTTCGGCACTATAAAACTCCCGATTAATCCGGCGGCGCAATTGCCTCAGCTCTCGAACGGAGCATTCATCCGAATATATCTTACCATTCGCAGCTACATGATACCCGGGGCTCGCCGCTACCAGTTCATCCAGACCGGAATAGGGACTAACACGCAAAAGTGAAAGGGCTATGGTATCGAGACCTAAATCGTGGGCGAAGGACGATATCTGCAGCATTTCCTCCATATTTTCACCAATATTCCCCACAATAAAATATCCATGGAGAATCATGCTGCTATTGCGCAGGACCTGAAAGTATTTTCGAATCTGGGCCGTATCAAAACCTTTTCTCATCGAACGCAGAGTCTTGTCGTGGGCAGACTCGATGCCCAGCATCAGCAGGGCAAAACCGGCTCGCTCCATCTTCCGCATAACCTCCGGATGCCGGGCAATCTCCAGCCGCGCATTGATAAGATACTTTTTACGAATACCACGAGCTAATATCAGGTCGCATATTCGCTCCACCCAGTCCATATCGAAGGTGAATAGATCGTCTGTAAAACCGACTATGGGGGCCTCGATCCGGGCCAGTTCGTCCACCACGGATTCCGGTGAACGCACCGACCACTTGCGCTTCTCGCCCCAGGGATTACGGCTGAAAGAACAAAATTTACAGTTGAACGGACAACCCCGCGAGGCGGCTACCGAATCAATCATCACTCCCGTATTGATATCCTCAAAAATTGCTTGATATTTGTACCTGCGCAGGCTGCGGTTGGGGTAAAGATCTTTTTTCACCGCACCTGATGTGCGGTTGGTATTGTGGATTATTTGACCATTTCGACGGAAACTGATGCCGGTAATCTCTTCCAGAGATGTCCCCCGGCAAATTTCTTCCATAGCCTCCTCACCGTCACCCCGGACTACCACATCGACATTGGGATAATTGATCAGCCACTTTTCGGGATCTTCGGTTGCGTACCGCCCACCCACCACGGTAAAAATGTCCAACTTGACCGAACTTATCTCCTCATGTAAAAACTCTACATCACGGTTCCAATTGACAGAAAAGCAGACCATCTCGGTCTCCGGGCGCAAAAAATCAACCGTACGGCCATTCTCTCTGCGCATATCCACAATATCCAGCGCATCTGCGCATGGCTCGACTACGGCCGCGATATACTCCAGGCCCAAAGGCGGGAAAAAACCAGCACGGTTCAGTTCCCGTCGATAGGGATATACACAAAGTACGTGTTGGAACATAAGTGCCTCTATTTCTCATAGCTCATGAAGTTATAATCCGGCGTGTTTTATGGTTGAGTATTTATATAGCATAATCCTTCTAAAGTAAAGCAGCAACCTTACACTGAGTTTATCCTATAAAAATCGGACGGAGATGTCGTTTGAAAATATTCTCCGTTACCTGCGGCCCAATTACGTCTTCATATTGCTCCAGGGCATTTAGGTACCGAGGCCCCATCTCGGCTGCGATCTTATACCCCACGTGCAATAACTGACGAAAGTTTAGATTATAATCCGCACAGCTTTGAACGTGTCGCAAAGTGTTTGCAAAAGTTTGTTCATCCCAACTATCCACCTGTTCCGGAGCAGGCAAATTATTCTTATCAATATCGATTACCGTGGCGTATGGTTTGCACAACTCGTCAAAACGCTCCAGGGCCCGGCGATACACCTCCTGGGCCAGCTTCAGTCCCTCGCCGCCGGCCAGCGCCAAACCGATAAGCTCTTCCAGCCACGTCGTCCCGGCAGTTTTGATATGTACTCCCGCATCGAACTTTTTCAGAGTTGCATGGATGGGTGGATAGATGGAAAACTTATCGCTGCCGGAGTGGACACTGAGCTTCAAATTCGCCGGCAGTGAAAATTCTTTTACCGCATAAGCGATAACCGCCACATCCTGGTCAAACTCCCTGCTGAACCGCTCCAGATCGCCCACGTAATCAACCCCCTTGTTAAAACGACCGGTAAATTTCGGGGCTATGGTCTGGACGGGAATCCCTTCCTGAGCAAGGGCCGCCAGAATAAAAAATAACTCTATCGGCGTCTGCGGAACTTCCGCCTCATCGGTGGAAACCTCGGTCACAAAATTACCTTCTCCCTTGGCCTTAAGTATATGGCGGTAAATCTTACCCGCTTCCTGAACGGCCCGGAGATACTTGGTTGCAATCTCAGTGAGAACCTCCCGGGTAACTTCCAAACTCTGCTCGATACCGTCAATCGTCAGGGCACCAACGTATTTATCATTCGTATCTACAAAAGATTTAATATCACTTTCTGAGGCACTTGCACCAATATAATCGGCCACATCGATTGTGAAAAAGTCACTCACTTCGACAAACTCATCCACATTATTCAGGTTGATATGATCGGCATCCACAAAATACGCCCCGTCCCAGCCGCACGTTTTTACCGCCTCATCCGCCTCTTCACGGGTATCGGCCGGTCGGGTGCCGATGATCGTGTGCTCTCTATGCGATTTGTTCCATACCGGAGCTATATCCAGTCCCTGCTGCCTAGCCTCTATAACCGCCTGAAGTTGAGCCTTCCCCTGCCGCCCGAAGCGGTCGCCGACACCTATGGAATACTTGGGCAAGTTCATTATGCCTCCTTTCAAAACTTAATTATAAGCATTGTTTCTCAAATATATGTCAAACATAACCATTTACCGCTTGTTTAGAAAGGATTTTTTCAAAAACAGCTCCACTAAGCCCCTGTTGAACCATCTCTTCATACCCCATAAAATATAAAATGTTATTCTCACTATTAACTAAATACCAATTGCAACCTACAATCGCTCTTTCAACAGCTCCAACATAGAAAATGATCCAATCGGAAGAACAAGTAATTATGAATAAAAACAAGAGACGATTTTACGCGGCATTAATTCTTATACCGGCAATTACAGGCAGTTTATCCCTTACCGTCTTCGGGCAATCAGCCGTGAATGAAAACGCCCAAGAGATATTGAAAGAATGTGATATCAATGGGGGCTTTATAGTTCATATAGGTTGTGGCCGGGGTAAACTCCCTTTGGTTTATTGTGCCCCAATAGATCATTCAATTCTGTTTTACCTTGACCGATAAGGGGTGGTTATATATCCTTATATAATGACTACTCGTATGGTCAGGATGTAATAAATAGTAAAGAGTCGATTATGAAAGATGAAAAAGTAAAAATAGCGATTGTGGGTTTCGGTACCGTCGGTAGCGGCGTGGCCAGGATCATCCTGGAAAACGCCGCAGAGATATCCCGCAAAACGGGCCTGAAGCTGGAGTTGGCCCATGTAGTGGATACCGATCTGAACAGCCCCCGTCCGGTTAAGCTCCCGGCAGGGCTGCTGCACAGTGACCTGGACAAGGTGCTCAAGGACCAGGAAGTTCAGATCGCCGTCGAACTGGTGGGTGGAACCGGCGTGGCCGGGGACATCCAAAAGAAGCTCCTCCAGGCCGGCAAAAACGTGGTTACCGCCAATAAAGCCCTTTTAGCCGAGCGGGGCGAGGAGATTTACGAAGTTGCCCGGTCACATAATCGCTGCCTGGCGTTTGAAGCCAGTTGCTGCGGCGGCATCCCCTTAATCGGCGCGATTCGTACCGGGCTCACTGCCAACAACATTGACGCTCTGTTTGGCATCGTCAATGGCACCTGTAACTACATATTCACCGAGATGAGCAATAAAGGCAAGGAGTACAAAGTAGCCCTCAAGGAAGCTCAGGTAGCCGGCTTTGCCGAGGCCGATCCGACCCTCGACGTAAACGGCGCCGATAGTGCTCATAAGTTGGCCATCCTGTCTCTGCTCGCCTTCGGGCAAAAAATAAATTACTCCGATATCAGTACCAAAGGGATTGAAAACATCAAATTGTCCGACATTCGTTACGGCAGGGAGATGGGTTATGCAATGAAGCTGCTGGCCATCGCCGAGCGCACCGATAAAGGTATTTCTATGCGGGTGCACCCGTCCTTTATCAATGAACAGGAACCGCTCGCCCAGGCCGCCGGTGCTTTTAATGCTGTCAGTATTTTCGGAAACGCCGTGGGACATACTTCCTATTACGGACCGGGTGCCGGCATGATGCCCACCGCCAGTGCCGTCGTCGCCGACATTATAGAGGTCGCTCGTGGTAATGCAGCACGAATATTTTCGTCCACCCCGGGCCTGGGCCGCCTCGCCGAGCCGGCAACTATTTGTCCGCCGGATGAGATTAAAAGTAAATTCTACCTGCGTCTTATGGTAGTCGATCAGCCGGGCGTCTTTGCCCGGATCGCCCAGGTCCTGGGTGATCGCCGGATCAGCATCTCCGCCTGTCTGCAGCACGAAAGTGAAAGTGCTGAAAAAGTGCCCGTGGTCATCATGACCCATCTGGCCCGGCAGGGTGATATGGATCAGGCCCTGCAGGACATTATCAAGTTAAAGGTAGTTAAAGACAAACCTGTATGCATTCATGTAGTAACCCCTCCGCAGGAGGGATAAACATAGTATTAGGCGTTAAGCCTGCCGATCATATATAAATATAACAACTAACAAATAAGAATTTATGAAGTACGCAATTGTGTTAATGGATGGAGCGGCCGATGAGCCGCTGGCGGAACTGGACGGCCTTACCCCCTTGGAAAAGGCTCACACTCCCCACACCGACTGGATCAGCACCCACGGGCAACAGGGTTTGGTGCACACCGTGCCGTCCGGTTTCTCTCCCGGCAGTGATGTGGCCCTGATGAGCGTGCTGGGTTACGATCCGAAAAAATATTATACCGGCCGGGCCCCCCTGGAAGCCGCCGCCCAGAATATTCAAACCGGTCCTAACGACTGCATCTTTCGCTGTAACTTTGTCACCGTAGCCGACGGGCTCATGGAGGACTACTCCGCCGGTCATATTGAAACTGTTCAGGCCGATCAGCTCATCAAAGACCTTAACAGTCAACTTGGCAATGAACAAATCACCTTTTATACCGGCGTAGGGTACCGCCATCTTATGGTCTATCGTGATTTTATTTACGAAGGCAAGATGGCTCCGCCCCACGACATCATGGACCAATCCATCTCCAAACACCTGCCCAAAGGTAGAGAAGCCAAAGAGCTATGCCGAATCATGGACCGCGCTGCCGAGCTGCTCGCCGAACATGACGTCAACAGAGTTCGCCAGGACCTGGGCGAAAATCCGGCTACGAATATCTGGCTCTGGGGACAGGGTAAAAGGCCTCAGATGGACGCTTTTAAGCAGCGGTTTGGTGTTTCCGGTGCCGTCATTACCGCGGTCGATCTGGTTCGCGGTCTCGGCAAACTTATGGGAATGAAAGTTATTGAGGTCAAGGGCGCCACCGCCTACCTGGACACCAATTACCCCGGCAAAGGAACCGCGGCTATCGACGCCTTAAAGGAAAAGGATTTGATATTTGTTCATGTTGAAGCCCCGGACGAAGCCGGTCACGGTGCCATGTTACAGGAAAAAATTGAGGCGATTGAACAAATCGATCTGCATATAGTTGGGCCCCTCTTAAAATCCCTCCAGGATCAGGGTCGCGATTGGCGGATCATGGTCCTGCCCGACCACCCCACCCCTATCCGGATTCGCACCCACACCTCTGATCCGGTCCCTTTTACCCTCGCCGGCAAAGAAGTAAACAGCTCTCGCCAGATGCCCTACAGCGAAGCTAACGCCCGCTCAAGCTCCCTGAACATCGACAAGGGCCACGACTTGATGGAATATTTCCTTAAGGTTGATTGAAAACGAAAGGGTATTCACCGGGACCGATACGTACAATGCACAATCATCAGGCAGGATTTAACCCCTAAAAAGTATCCCACGCAGGCTCCGGCAGAGATTGCTCACCAGACGGGTAAAATTAATGGTACGTTTCAGTCTTAATATACGACCATCATTAGGTGCCCGGTCGCAGGCCATTTGTATATACTGATGCGCCTTTTCTATCTCATCCTTTTGCAGGTAAGCGAAGGCCAGATTGTGCATCGCAAAAATGTGGTCCGACTGCAACTCCAAAACACGCAGCGATAATTCGATCCCCTGATCAGGCAACCCGTTGCGAAAGTAGCTGACACTCAAATTGTAATAGGCCTGTATGTTCTCCGGATGGGCATCGATTACGCGTTCGAAACAATTCATAGCTTCGGCGATTGCTCCCACCTCTTCCAGCAGACAACCCAGTTCCAACAGTACATCCGCTTGATTGGGGGAATTTTTCAATTCTGCCAAAAGATTCTCGCGGGCATTGGCTCTTTGTTCCAGATACAGGTAGCACTGAGCCAGCCGAAAATGGCAGCCGTCCTGATGAGGGTTCAGCGTCAAGGCGCGATTAAAGCACTCGACTGCCCGGGACAAACTTCCATCATTCAGATACAGCTCGCCCAGGTAATGATGAACCTGGGGCTGATCAGGATTCAGTTCCAGAATTCGATGGAGCTTTTCCCGAGCCGAATCCAGTTCGTTCATTTCCAACAGAAGAATGGCGGTATCCAGTAATACTTCAATATCACCCGGCTGCTGACGCAGGTGGGCAAGGAAATTTTCTTTGGCTTTTTGATGCTCCCCCTTCGCCCAGTAGGCCTGGGCAATCCGGCTGTTAATTTGAGGATGATCCGGATCGAGATTACGGGTCTGCTCCCAGCACCAGATCGCCCTGTCGTAGAGTTGCTGTGAGAACAGGGAGTTACCGATGTTGTAATAGCACAGCGGGCAATGCTCTTTCAATTGCCTCGCCAGATAGAACATCTGTTCCGCTTCCTCATGGCGACCCATCTCCGCATAGGTAATTATACGGTTGCAAAAGCACGGCTCAAAATCAGGAACCAGTACTTCCACTTCCTCGAATATCCGCAAGGCCCGATCATATTGACCCAGACGGGTGTAATCCACCCCCAGACAATTGAGTACTTCAGGATCCTCAAGATTCAGTTCCCGCGCCTGCTCGAAGGCTTCAATCGCTTCGCTATAACGGCCCAGCGTGTCCAGCGTCAACCCCTTGTTGAAAAACCAGTTCCCATTGGTGGGATTGGTTTCGATCGCACCCTGCAATTCCTGTAGTGCTTCCTGCCAGCGCGCGTTATCGTAATGCTCATGGGCACGTTCGATCCGCTGTTCCGCGTTCGACCATTCTTCAAAATATGAGTAGTTATCCATCTGCAAACAATAACCTATGTTAAACTGTAATTTCATTGTTCTTATCGACCCCATATTTCCATAAACTGAGCATCTCCGGCTGGATATCACAAAAAGCCCATGGTAAAACTGGTATGCCGTTCGGTTCATATAAAAATTTATGCCCGGTTAGGTTATTCGGACCTATTTATTCGCCGGGCCTTTTGATGGTTGACATACTCTGGGAATTTTTGAGAATAAATGACTTGAGTAAGCATCAGATTAACACGATGACCACTTACGAATAAGCTTATGAAGTATTGTTATCTATTGTTTCGTAAAGGCTGGCAGAAAACCAAACTCGCCTGTTATTGGCGTATCGTCGCCCAGGCCGGCAGGTTGGAATCTTCCTATACCTCCCTGACCGACGACCAGCTCGACCAAAAGACATCCGATCTCCACAGCCGGGCCCAGACCCTCAAAAACATAAAGCCCTTACTACCCGATGCCCTGGCCCTGGGACGCGAGGTATCGCGCCGGCAATTGGGTATGCGCCATTTTGATGTGCAGTTATTGGGCGCCTTGGCTCTGTACGAGGGAAATATCGCCGAGATGGATACCGGCGAAGGAAAAACCCTCATGGCCCCGCTGGCAGCCTTTATTCATCGGTTAGGCGGACACGATCGTTGTGTCCACATCGTCACCGCTAATGAATACCTGGCCGCCCGCGATGCCCAGTGGATGGCCCCTTTCGTAAAGGCCCTGCACATGTCTATCGGCCTGATTGTGCCCGGCCAAAATCCCGCCCAGCGGGCCCAGGCCTATAATAATGACGTCGTTTACGCCACCGCCAAGGACATCGTCTTTGACAGCCTACGCGAGCCGATCCGCCGCAAAAAGACCAGTTCCGTTGACGCCATTCTCCGACCCCAGATAGAACTCCAGCTGGATCCGAAATATGATTTCGCCATAGTCGATGAAGTGGACAGCGTCCTGATCGATCAGGCCCGCAGTCCCCTCAGCATCGGCACCGAAAGTAATGTCTCGGCTCAACAGGAACTTTACCGCCGAGCCCACGAAGCCGCCGGCCAACTCGTACGGGGCACCCATTATCGATTATTACAAGATGATCGCAAAGTGGAGATGAAAGATGAAGGCGTCGCCGAAGCCCGCCGCCGGGCTGGTTCCGCCCTGCAGCTTCTCCCCCCCGGACATAAATGGCAGCGCTACGTAACCTGCGCCCTGGCCGCCCGGCACATATATAAACGCGATCAGCAATATGTCGTCCGCGAGGGAAGGATTGTACTTATTGACGAGTCAACCGGACGCCTGCTGCCCGGCCGACAACTGCCCGACGGCATCCACCAGGCCCTGGAAGTACAAAACGGCATAGCCCCTTCGCTTGAGCTGCGCGGCAGCTATATGACTACTTTTCAGACTTTCTTCCGCAAATACAAAAAAACCGCCGGCATGACCGGAACCGCTACCATGTCCTGGTTGGAATTTTTGCATGTTTACAACCTGGCCGTGCTGCCTATTCCTTCGAACAGACCTTCCCAAAGAAAAATACATCCGGACCACATCTACCGAAACCTCAAAAGTAAATACCGGGCTCTGGTTGATGTAATTTCCTCCACCCACGCTACAGGTCGTCCCCTGCTGATCGGAACCGGGTCGGTACAAATCTCTGAATACCTGAGCACTCTATTGACCGCCCGGGACTTACCGCATGAGGTACTCAACGCCAAAAATCATGCCCGCGAGGCCGAGATCATCGCCCAGGCAGGCCACGAAGGCCGTATCACCATCATTACCAATATGGCCGGCCGCGGCGTTGACATTAAACTCGCTCCCGGCATCGCCGAGAAAGGTGGTATGCATCTTATCAGTACCGATCGACTGGCTTTTAGGCGCCTGGACCTGCAGCTCACCGGCCGTGTCGGCCGCCAGGGCGACCCCGCCGACTGTCAGTTCATTCTGTCCCTGCGCGACGATCTTATGCGTTACGCTTCCCGCAAAAAAATATGCCGCCTGCGCATGAAAACCCGCCAACACAGGTACCAGCCCATAAATCTGCCCGCGGCTCCGCGCCTGTTCGCAAAAGTGCAAAAACATCTCAATAAAATCACCGCCCGCCAACGCCAGGGCGTTTTTCGCAACGAGAAACAAAAAGAAAAACTCAAAGAGCAGGGACTCTGGGAAGACTGGATGGATATCAGATAATTGAAGAATGTCGAAAACCGAATAACAAAATAATGACAAGTGAAAAATAGTTAGGAACAAAAAATGCCTATTCTGAATTGATCTTTTTCAGGCAATCAGACAATTATCTTCGACCCTGTCAGAAAATGTTTAATGGTTATTGTGATTGTTCCCGTTCGCCCTGGAGATATGTTCCTCGTGTAGCTTCATGCTATCGACATCACCGACATATTCAGGAACCGCTTCTTTTATCAGCCCAACAATCTGACCATGATTATCTTTTTGATCAGCAACCTGCAGTAATTTTATGATAACCGCATCGAGTGCCGCCTCGTTGGTGGGTACGTTTTGCCAGATATGTATCTTGGCATGTCGGGTCGTCTGCATATCCTCACCGTGCATCGCCAGTTCTTCAAAGAGCTTTTCTCCCGGACGCATACCGCTGAATTTTATCTCGATATCCTCTTCCGGCTTAAAACCGCTCAGGGTTATCAGGTTACGCGCCAAGTCCAGAATCTTGACCGGCTCCCCCATATCCAGCACAAATATCTCACCGCCCCGCCCCATCGCCGCGGCCTGCAGCACCAGTTGCGACGCCTCGGGGATAGTCATAAAATAACGTTGCATTTCAGGATGGGTAACCGTCACCGGCCCGCCCTCGGCGATCTGCTTCTTGAAAATCGGGATCACACTGCCGTTACTACCCAGCACATTACCAAAGCGCACCGTTATATAGGATGTCTTACTGTGGTTATTAAGCCCCTGGATCGACATCTCCGCCATACGCTTGCTCGAACCCATAACGCTGGTGGGATTAACTGCCTTATCGGTGGAAATCATAACAAATCGTTTCACCCCGAATTTGTCCGCTGCCCGGCCCATGTTCCTCGTACCCACCACATTATTTTTAATGGCCTCGCCGGGATTGATCTCCATCAGCGGTACATGTTTATGGGCCGCCGCATGAATCACCACATCCGGATGGTACATGTCGAAGAGCATATCCACTCGTTGCTCATCGGTGATATCACAGATATGAGCTTTGATGTCTATCTGGGGGAATAGAACCGCCAATTCTCTTTCGATAAAGAACAGTTCATTTTCCGCCTGCTCGATCAGCAGCAGTGTTCGAGGCTTAAAATTGCCTACCTGTCGGCACATTTCCGAGCCGATGGATCCACCCGCCCCCGTAATCAAAACCACCTTGTCCTGGATAAACTCACTGATCAATTCCATATCCAGCGTCACCGGGTCTCGCCCCAGCAAATCGTTAATATCAACCTCCCGAATCTGGGAGACACTGACTTTACCCGAGGCTATAGCCACCAGGTCCGGAACCGTACTGAAACGAAGATTGGTACCCTGGCAATGTTCAATCACCCGCCGCAGTTGTTTATGGGTTGCTGACGGCATAGCGATGACTATTTCATCAACGTTTCTTTCCTGGGCGATTCTTTTTATTTCTTCGGTTGAGCCCAGCACTGCTATCCCGTGTATCCGCACACCGTGTTTGCGTACGTCGTCATCTATAAAGCCCACCACATCATAACGCCAGACCGGCATACGCTGAATTTCCCGCAGCAGAACCTCGCCGGCATTGCCCGCCCCCACAATTAATAGTCGGCTCAGTCGGCCACTAGATATGGTCTGGGTCTCTTCATAATAAAGCCTGATAGCCAGCCGTGCTCCACAGATCACTACTATCGTCGCGGCCCAATCGATCAGCATGACTGCCACCGGAACATTGGACAAGTCCAGACTGATCATTATTGTTCTGGTGGCATTGAAATAGCTCCCCAGATACCAACCGACCACTATGATCAACGTACTCAGATGCGACGCCTTGATTATACTGAGAAGATCTGAAATGCTCGCATACCGCCACCAACCCTGGTATTGCCTGAAAATCCCGAACACAACCAGCTTGATGGCCATTGTCAGCAGCAGCCATTTGAAATACCGCCCTGGAAACCATTCCCTTACCTCCATATCGCTCACTACGGTAAAAGACAGAAACAGGGATATGGCAAAAAAGATAATATGTGCCAACACAATCTTTAGCTGCCGGGAATAGCTCCCCCCACGACTGGAATCTGAGGGCGTTGTTTTTAAGCTGTCGGTGCTGTCATCCATATCGAGATTTATCGGCCGAATTCCACACTCACTTTACGTTACTTCATTTTACACAAACACTTGCATCCATCATCGGCTCTCTTCAAAACTACCTCCGGACTCTAGATATCGCCCACCATTTAGAAAAAGCGCCCAAAAAGATGATATTTATTATACTCCCAAAGCGACAAATTTGTTTAGCAAATTAATCCTGTTTTTCGTAAATTACCGTTTCCTTAACTTTCGCAGTTGTATAATGCGATTATCGGTGTTAAAGGGCCTTCTTACAGCCGGTTAGATTTTTTGCTGATTTCGGGCAAACACCAGAAAGTCATTAAAAACCAGTTGTCGGCTGCCATAGGCCCTTTCTCTGCCAATTATGTCAGAATATTCAACAGGCAAAAGTGCGAAATCGCACCGTTTCGTAATCTTGCCTCATTGGGACGTTGGATCTCTTTATTTTTATAATCTGCCTATTTTGCCCTAATTCATTGTTATAAAAGGACTTTTGAAACCAACTTCCGGGAACCCCAGTTATGCCCATCCACATCGCCATCCTTAAACGCCCCTATCTCGACCTGATAATCTCCGGTCGCAAACGCCTTGAGTGTCGCCTCACCCGCGTCGCCTGTCCCCCTTTCAAAAAGATTTCTTCAGACCAGAAGGTTCTCTTGAAACAGTCGGCCGGACCGGTTAGGGCCCAGGCCGTAGTGGAAAAAGTTTTATTTGAGGAAAATCTTACTCCTGCCCGCGTAGATGAGATTTATCGGAGCTATAACGATCTGATCTTGGCCCAGGACGACTTTTGGCACAACCGGCGGGATTGCCGATACTGTTCCCTGATCTGGCTCAAAAATATAACCCCCTGCTCTCCGTATCGTCTGCGTACCAGAGGTTTAAAGGCCTGGCACATTCTCGAACCCCAGCAGCTTAACCAACTGAAAGTAAAATAAACGATCCTTACCCCACTGAGCACCCGAATAAGTTTCATCACAGTCAAATGCCGTCCAGCCAGTACCAGCTAAACTCCTGCAGGTCTTCCGGATCGACAATACTGTTGCTGACAATATCTGCTCCCGCACACCATTCATTCTCAACCCCGCAGCTTTCCAGCCAATATAGAGCCAGCTTACTGAAATCTACCAAATCCACTTGCCCGTCACCGTCCAGATCCCCCGGATGACCACAGACATCATATTCTGAAAGATCACTTTCGATAAAGTTGGTTCCCAGCCCCTGCCCTCCCGAAAGACCGGCTAATCCATCCCTGGCCCCGATCCCCAGCCACGTTATGCATATCTTACCGGCAAAGAACACTTCGATCTGAAAATTGTTAGAGTTGCCCGCTTGGTACTCCGGCACATTTTCAAAGGTCACCACCACACTGTGATTGAGCATCTGTGCTGACACCCTTCCCTGCTCTTCCGGATCCAAATCATCAAAGAGCGCCGCTATCCGCGGCAGATCAAAATGCTCACTCAGACTTTCCTGATACTGCAAATCCCCCGATTGGAAGGTAACATAACCGTTACTCCCCACATACAGTTTGTCATAACTTACCCCATAAAAATCGATCTCATCTTCTCCCAGATCAATCGCTACATAGTCATCATCATTTAAATTAATCACCGTCGCCCCGCAGGGATCAACCGGAAATTCCGTCACTTCCTGCCGACAAACCATATAGCCGCTGTTTGAGCTATTGGGGATAAACGTCAGCATGGTATTGGACAAATCGTTATCGTTATTGGCGAACAACTCCGTAAAGTAATCCTGTCCTTTTATGTTCAGGGTTACAGTACGTGTTTTTGCAACTCCGGTCGTATCATTCACAAACGTTATATCCGCGGAATATTCTCCTGCTTCCAGAAATTGTGTTCTTTCGGAATTGATGGAAACTTCTACCACCGTTGCCTGGCAGGGATCCAGTCCGCCCGCCCCGGAATTCACCATCAGCCAGTTACCCGGATCACACGGATCGCCATAGTCTATCGAAAAGTTTATCGCCCCCTCGCCGGTATTGCTCAAGGTGTACTCTTCCGAAGCCGGACTGAACTCTCCCCCCGCCCTGCCGTTAAATTCACAATTCGTATCCGGCACGATCTTCAGCGGATCAGCCGTCACCGTCAGCGTCACCGGCACCACCACCGCCGTCGTGTTCACATCATTGGAAAGCACCGTTATTTCCGCCTCATAAACCCCCGCGGTTAGATTCGAGGCATCGAATCGCACTATTACCTCACAGGCATCATCCGGACTTACAAAGCCCGTCGCGGGGGTAAATTCAATCCAGTCACAGCTTCCTGCAAAACGTAGCTGCTGCGCCGGATCACCGAAAAGATTCAACTCGTAGTAACACCAGCGTATCGCCTCTCCGTCGATATCCCACAGGTTGTCTTCTTTGCTATCCTGATTGGCACGCCCCAGCTCCAGCATATTCTCTCCCAACACCGCATCCCAGAACTGCCTGTTGAATCGCTGACTGGGACCATCCGTGCTTTCCTCCATCCCCCACCCAAACCGGGCATTCATCACCGCCGCAAAGGCTCCGTGTTCCCCCGCCGTGAGCTCTTCCGCAAAGCAGTCACTCGCGTCAAACCAGCCTGAGTTACATCCCTGAGAGTATGCGAAGAAATAATCCGTATTGGTCAAAGACGCCAGACTCGTGGTATTCAGATTCATACAACTTGTTATATTTGCATGACCCAAATGATTGAACAGATGCACCCCCCCGTTCATCAGCCCCAGCAGAGTACTCCCGGACCAACTGCCTTCAATATCATAGAGCGGCCAACAATAAACATCCCCTTCCAGACAACCTGTTGTTATAAACTCTATAAAGCCCGTTTGAGGGTGATTTTCAAACCCATAGGTGAAATACCCGTCATAGTCACCCCCCAACCGTATTTGTTCCATGGAATTATAGGCAAAGTTCGAAATTCCCCCAAAACCCAGATACTCTCCTAGCATGGCTATTCGGTGCAGGTAACTGTTTTGCGTCGCCCCGTAGGTCAGTGTCTTTTTAATGAAGTTCGTCAGCTCCGCCTCATCCTCCACCGGCGCCCTGCCCACATAAATTTCCGCCCGCAGATCCACGTCTCCGCCTCCGACCCCATCGTTCGGCTCCCCATAAATTCCGTTCGCATTGTAATCAAAGCTGCACTCCACCGGATCCACACAGCCGTAATACATATCTACCGGCATCGTATCTTCATCACCGCCTGCATAGGTCTCAACCCAGAACATCCGCGCCGGTACAATACTATTGACCCCGCCCAGCAGCATATATTCCGTACCCCAGTTTTGATACGCATCGATCAGAAAATTGCGTATCCGGGTTTGATTATCTGTCCCTCCATCCGGCCGGGTCCCGTCATACGTAGCGTAAATCCACTCCGTCGTCACAATGGTCGTACTCATACCCCTCGTCAGCTTGGCATCACGCAAGGCCTGAAAATTCCAGGGCCCCTCCGCATCTGCCAGAGCCCCATTGGTAATGATCACATATTGGTACGGCCCCCCGGAAAGTGCCGCTAATGATTGCCCCTCTCCGGTTAATGACTCGGCCGCTTCGTTATACGCATCCAGACTGCCCGGATTATCCGTGCTGAGAAGTATTTCCTTTTTTAACTTGCCGCTGCTCTTTAAGACACTTTTACTGCTGCAATCTTCCAGTTCGATCTCCAGCCGCATCCGCCTAGAGTATCTAATTTTTCCCCCAGCCGGCAAATATTGCACCGGGAACAGATTCATAGTAAAGAACTGGTAACCGCGCTTGGACTGGGTACGTCCCCTTTCCCGCCCCCGGCCCGGCCAGGCTGACCTTTGTGCATAAATTGCCGCATTGGGTTTAACCGGTTTTACCTGCCCTTGATGATTTAATGGAACTGGTCTCTGCCCCGGTGCCAAATAGTACCCACCTTTCAATTCCGTACTGTCCTGGCGAATAATCCGCGTACCTGCCACCTTTTTACCAAACGGCACCAGCACCTTAACCGGCCGCACCGGCACCACCGGTGCCCCGGCGCGTTGATACGATTCCAGACCTGCGATTCTAATATTATCATACCCCCCGCTTCCCTTCCGGTTTATTGTCGGTTCATCGAATTCGTATTCCAGCACCATCAGGTTTGCATCTGTCTCACTGACCTCCTCCGGTCCCTGACTCTCCAGACCGCTCACCACCACCTCGGTTGCAAAACTGAATTGCAGGTCAGCATCACCCGTATTACCTATCGTTAGTATCTCATTGGCGGAATACCCTTCCGGCAAAGTAACCTCAAACGCCTCAGGCGTAACCCAGATCTTGCCCGATGTAAATATTTGCAGCAGAACAGCTCGCCTTTGCACTTCTAAGCTGAATAGATCCGTGAATATAAGCGCACAGGGATCATGGTAATTACCTTCCGGCAGCAAATAAGCACAGGGATCCGCCTCCACCGTAACATTTACCGACGCCCCGGCTCCCAAGGTCCCGTTGGCCGGATATGCCGCCAGCCAATTCACTCCCACCTCCGCCGTCCAATCGATACTTTCTTCCGTATGCGTATTAGTCAACTGGTACACCGCCTGCGCCGGCACAAACGGCCCCCCGGGATGCCCCGCAAACTCCACCTCTGCAACGGGTGTAATTTCCAGATAATCACCCCACAACTGCCCCCCCCCGCTCTGCAGTCCCAAAACCACCGCCAGGACAATTCCAACGCTCACCCGACACAGGCCCGGAGTAACCCGTCGCTGATTATTACAATTGCTGTGATATGAAATGATTTTTTCTCCTCGCTTTGTTTTTTTTTCAGAGATTGGGCATCTCTTATGGTTGACTCTCTGCCAGCCAACCGGCGCCGAATTCCAGTAAATCCATAAGACCAACGGTACTGTCACCGATTATATCCGCCCCCTCGCACCATGCGTTGTTTACATTACAATCTGCCAGCCAGTACCCCGCCAGCAAAGCAAAATCTTCCAGGTTCACACCTCCGCTTTTATCGAAATCTCCCCGTAAGGAACATATCCCGTATGCCGACAGATCGCTTTCCAGAAAACCCGCCGGTACCCCTTCTCCCCCTGACAGCCCCATAATCCCTTCCTGCGCCTCGATCTCCAGCCAGGTAATTCTGATTCTGCCGTTATAGAACATTTCTATCTGAAAGCTGTTCGAGTTAGCCTGATTATATTCCGGCACATTCTCGAAGGTCACCACTACACTATTATCTAATTGTTTCCAGGAAACTTCTCCCCCAGCCCCGGGGGTCAGATCGTTAAACAGCCCCGATATTCGCGGCAGATCAAAATGATCCGCCAGACTTTCCGTATACCGCACGTCACCGGATGTAAAGGTAACATACCCGTTACTGCCTATATAAAAAGTGCCGTAATTATTACCGTAATAACTAATCGTCTTTCCGGAAAGCCCCACCGGATAATAATCATCATCCCGTAGCGTTATGCTTGTTCCGCCCGCCGGATCCACCGGAAATTCCGTCGCCTCCTCTCGACACACATTGTACTTATCACATGACAAGCTGGGTACGAATGTCAGCGTCTGCTGCGACACATCATTATCACTATTATCAAACTGTTCCGTGAAATAATCTGGCACTGTTACCGACAAGGTAATTGTACGCGTCCTGGTTACCCCACTGACTGTGTTGGCAAATCTCAGTGTTTTATAATATTCTCCCGGGCTCAGGAAATGGCTCACCTCGGGATCCACCTCTACCTTGACAATGGTATATTTCAGAGGATTAAGCACGCCGGCCGAAGGTTCTACTATCAGCCAATCACAGGGATCACAAGGATCATAAATTTGCGCCTCCCATACCAGAGGTTCCTGTCCCTGGTTAAACACAACATAGTTCTGACTATCGGGGCTGAACGGCCCATCGGCCGGCCCGGTGAATATCATATCTATCTCAGGTGTTACTATCATAGGATCGGCCGTCACCGTCATGGTCACCGGAATGAGCACTTCCGGGGTATATACATCATCGGTAGAAACAACAATCTCTGCTTCGTAAGTCCCGGGTGTCAGTCCTGACGCATTGAACACAACTCCCACATCGCACGCATCATCGGGCGCAACTACCGCTGTCTCCGTAGAGAATTCGATCCAACTGACCCGTGTATTCTGCAGCGCATTGTATAGATTCAGCCTCCCCTGCGAAACGCACAATCCTGACATCGCCGGCACCTTATCCACCGACTGCAGCAGGATATTTTTTACATCCTGTCTGCCCAGATACGGATTGGCCGACCACACCAGTCCGGCTGCCCCGCTTACATGGGGTGTCGCCATTGACGTACCGCTTAGATACATATATAGGTTATCCGGTGCACAGCTCAGGATATCACTGCCCGGTGCCCCCAGATCAACCGATTGCGGACCATAATTGGAAAAGTCAGACAATGCATCTCTGGTGTCTGTTGACAACACCGCGATAATATTATCGCAATCGTAGCTGGATGGATATTGCGGTATCATATCATTGTTGTATCCATAGTCGTTACCTGCTGACGCAACAAAAAGAACATCCGCCTGCTCTGCGGCCAGAATGGCATCTTTCATCGACTGACTATAGCTGCCCCCGCCCCAGGAGTTGTTCATCACCTTGGCTCCCATTTGCACGGCATACTCGATCGCGGCAATTGCCTCTGCGTTGGTGCCTTCTCCATAAACGTCCAGACATTTTACCGCCATCAGTTGCACATCCCAGCAAACTCCCGTCACCCCTATACCGTTATTTCCCACTGCTCCCACCGTACCGGCCACATGCGTACCATGATGGTGGTCATCCATTGGATCGCCGTCGTAGTTTACAAAATCGAATCCGTAAACGTCGTCAACAAAACCGTTCCCGTCATCGTCAATACTATTGCCCGCTATCTCCCCGCTGTTATGCCACATATTCCCCGCCAGATCCGCATGTTCATAGTCCACCCCCGTATCTATAATGGCCACCACCATATCACTGCAATCGACACCATCGCACCACGCCTCGGGCGCATCTATATCTGAGTCCGCACTTCCTCCGGACTGTCCCGTGTTATGCATCCCCCACAAATTTGCAAAAAATTCATCATCCGGAATATTCTGACAGTCACCAGTCAGAGACACTTTGTAATTTGGCTCGGCATAAAGGATACCACCGGTTTTATTATATTTAACCACTCCATCTTCCAGGGCCGTCCCCGGCGGTAGCTTTACAACACATAACCCGGGCACGATCTTAAACTCTCGTTTAATCTCCCCCCCGCCTGCCGCGGCCAGGATTGTTTCCTTGTCCCCCCCTTGCGGCCATACCCCCTCGCCCTTAGGTGCAAAACGAACCAGCATCTCACCCTCTACCAACTTCGCCCCGGTCGGTATTACCGTAAAGTCATGCCCTTCATCAGCAGACAGACTTACAATAGAGCTTTGGCTCGCGAGCTGGTTACTGATAATCTCACGGCTTTTAACATTGAAGTGTAAATCTCCATCGCCGCTATTACCCACGCTCAAAACTTCCTGTTGCGATCCTCCTTCCGGTATGGTCAATTCGTATGAACCCGGTGTCAGCCAGATTTTGGGGGCCGTAAACACCTCCACCACTACCTCCCTGCTTTGAATCAGGGTGGAGTTGTTATTGCTAATTATTAGTTCGTTATAATAGGTACCTTCTCCCAGCGTACGCGCTAAAGCTGTCGGTTCCATAACAATATCTACCGAAGCTAGCGGCCCCAGTGTTCCCACCATCGGCCCCGTCGCCACTAGACACGGATCGCTTATCGCAACACTCCAGTCAATTGTTTCTGTGCTATTGTTATTAGTAAGGGTAAACACCGCTTGCGAAGGTACGAAGGGCCCACCTGGATGCCCGGAAAACGCTGCCCCTGCTGCCGGTGCAATTTGCAAATCATCCGGGATACCGGTTCCGCTTAAAACCAACGGAGCCTCAGGCGTAGTACCGTCACTGCTTTCAATAAGCAATGTAGCTGCGCAGTCGGCTGCTATGGTCGGATCGCAAATCACCTTGAACCCTGAAATATTCCAGGGACTTAAGGTTATTGGCAGACTGGCTAGACCATCCAGATAAAATCCCCCGCACACCGCTCCGGTCTCGCTCGCACTGTAATCTTCGCCAGGCAAGTTCTCACTATCTGCAAAAATTATTTCCTCTTTTTCATAAATGGGCGCCTGATTCTCGTCATCCCAACCTGTCTCCTGCCCTGAATCGATCGCGACAATACTCCTTGGCTCGCTCTGTAAGGACGACAACTGGCTGGTCTGTCTCTGCAAAGCCGAGATGGACAATTCCGCCAGATCAAAATAATTGCTTATCAGCATGGCCCACCCAAACGACCGGAACGCTATCCCTCCTGAAGTAAATGTATTGTCCGACCCGGCTACCGAAGCCAACAACGTACTGCCGTCGCTGTCAAAGACTCGGCCCGTCATATTACCCCCCACTTCCCATTGGACCTCTATGCGGTACCATTTATTAAGAGTCCAACTGTATGAACTCGACACCAGTGTATCAAAATGATCGTAACCTACATTTCTTTGCAGAATTAATGCGCCGGTATTGACGGACATCACCAGCGAATATGTGCCCATGTTATTCGCCCCAAATCCAAAATAGGCCCGGCCGTCTGCACGCAAATATACCCAGCAGGATATTATCTGACCCTGAGATACCTGCCCCGCTAGATCATTGCGATAGGCCCAGCCCGCCTCATCACTTTCCAGGCCGAAACTACCTTCCCAGGCCGCCGCACTACTCAAAATATGCGAACCACCCAGAATAGTGTATTCTTTCAGATCACCATCTTCAAAATCCTCCAGCGTCTTTTTTATTACAACATCCTCGACCAAAAGAATGTCTGCAAAATCTATATTACGAATGAATGTCCGACCTTCACGGGGCAATCCTATTATCACTTCCCCAAAAGGAAGTTGTTGATCATTGACTGGCACAAATTCGTCAAGTATCTCGATATTACCGGAGTAGGCTATTGCTGCTGACGCCCCCAGATGCATAAACAAAAAAATACTTAGCAGTATAATAACCACTAAACTGCAAACACTCATCCCTTCGCGGCGGCGCATTATTTTGATACTGATGTTATGAATAAGACTCTCCTCGGTGGTTAATAAATAACCTTCAGCGATTGATTGAATCTGGTATGATGGTATTTTTGATTAGGGGCTTATTGCCTCTCCCCCACTAGGTTCATGCGCTTTCTCTCCCTCTGCTCTTAATGATACTTTCCTTCCCTGGACGTGTCCTCCCTGTCATGAGCGCAATCCAGCCCATTAACTCCTTATTATCATAGCAGATACAGCCGGTTTTGTCAATAAAATATACTTGACAAACACCCCTCTTTATTATCTATAATTAGTTAAATTTACAATAGTTATAGGAATATGTAATGCACTGGGAAGACTGCCCCCTGAACTACTATCCTTCAACTTCTTGTTCTTCTGCGTCATTATTGAATTTGGCAACTAATTAATTGTTAGAAAAGAGATTATATCAAATACCCGACAGCACCAATCTGACGAATTTGACATTTTCAAGTATTTGAATTTTGGTCATTCGCTATTGTTTAGGATTTCGGGTTTAGGATTTGGGTGCGGCTTGTGGCCGCGCCAGGGCACGTCCATATAATCAATATCCCACCCTATTAGAAATGAAATGGAGGTAATTATGAAACACATTAGTCGCAGGGATTTTATGAAGGGCACTATGGCCGCCGGATTGGCTACTTTTATACCGGCTCGGGTCTTTGGTGCTAACGATGACATTCGCATCGCCATTGCCGGCATCCACGGCCGAGGTTCTTCACATATCCAAGCCTTCGATAAAATGAAAGGCGTTCGTGTCGTTGCTCTCTGCGATGTGGACCGCAATGTGCTTGATCAACGCGCCGCTCCTTTCGAAAAAAAATCTCAAAAAGTTGATAAATATCTCGATATCCGCAAACTCCTCGAAAACAAGGATATCGATGCTATTTCTTGTGCCACTCCCAATCATTGGCACTCCCTGATTACCTTCTGGGCCTGTCAGGCCGGCAAGGATGTTTATGTCGAAAAACCCCTCAGCCATAATGTCTATGAAGGACGAAAGATAGTCGAGGCCGCCCGAAAATACAAACGCATCGTCCAGCACGGCACCCAAAGTCGCGCCGACAAGACTCGCGCCAAACAAGTCGCCCTGGCCCGTAGCGGCAACTACGGAAAACTGCTCATTGCCAAAGGCTATTGCTGTAAGCCCCGCTGGACCATCGGTTTTAAACCCATTACCACACCCCCGGAATATGTTGACTTTAACCTCTGGCTCGGACCCGCTCCCCAGCAGCCTTTCCATGCAAACCTCGTACATTACAATTGGCATTGGTTCTGGGATTTTGGTAACGGCGACTTAGGCAACCAGGGGGTCCATCAGATGGACCTCTCTCGCTGGGGTACCGGCCACACCCTGCCCAATACCGTCGTCAGTCTTGGCGGCCGCTGGGTGAACGAGCCCTATTTCAAGGACCAGGCACAAACACCCAACCAGATCGTCTCCATCTATGATTACGGCGACTGTCTGCTCCTCTTCGAGACCCGCGGTCTGGTCCATAAAAAAGATTATGAATACCCACGCATCGTGGGCGTCGAGTTTTATTGCGAGGATGGCTTGATCAAGGAGGACGCTTTTTATCCTAATGGCAAAAACAAACCCGAAAAATTAGCTAAGATCGACTTCGATATGAAACCCGGCTCCATCTTTGAAAATTTCATCTATGCCGTCCGTAGCCGAAAATATCAGGACCTACAGGCCGATGTCCTTCAGGGACATTATTCCAGCGCCCTCTGCCACCTCGGTAATATCTCTTACCGCCTGGGCAGTCGCACCAAATTTGAAAAACCCAAGGACCTGGGGAATAATAAAATTGTCGGCGACAGTATCATGACCATGCTCGCCAACACTCAGGCCATCGGCGTCGATCCGGAAAAGGCCGCCCTCCAGGTCGGTCCCAAACTCACTTTCGATCCGGAAACTGAAAGATTCCTGGACAATCCCGCTGCCGACCAGCTATTGACCCGGCCTTACCGCCGGCCTTTTGTGGTAACTGATAAAGTCTAACCACTTAGGTCTGAAACATGAGAACTTTCGACTTTCAAAGTTTACCTCAAGCCTTGAGCCTGTGGCCTTAAGCCTTAGGATTTCTTACCCCCCGATTTTAACTCGGGGGGTATTTTTATTGCCCGAACACTTAGAGCGCCGCACCCTTCTGCCCCGTTTTGATTTGGCGGGAAAAAAACGGGAACAGCAATACCATTCCCTTGTGCTCTCGGGATTCCTTGCTTTCTTCCAGCTCATCGATATAAAATGGGAAAAAACCGCTTTTTTCCTTACGGTATATCAAAAAACCGTCTTTATCATACCCTTTTTCTTTATCCCACATTGATAGCCAAAAACAGGCATCCCCCTTATCCCTTTCCCAGGTTGATCCGTCTTCGTTTACCCCTTTGGTTCTTTCAAAATCGAACAACGGCCATGCCACCGCGATCTTACGATAGGTCTCCCCGGCTTTCGGCGCTTGCTGACAACCGACGCTCAGAAAAATAAGCAAAAACAATGCCGTCGGCAGGATAAATAATCCGAAATACCGGCTCCTTGCATAATTTCCCCTGTTTTTCATACCAGACTCCTTTCGCATAACTTACCTTCTTTTTTTCGACATCCAAACTCCACTGATTTAGTCTAGCTCAGCTCACCTTGATATGTCAAGACCGTTTATATAAATACAAAATTTCGCTCTACCCAAAAATTGCACCGCCCCACGGGTAGCTTTCCACTTCCTGAAGCTCTTCTTTTCCTTTTCACTAAGCGGCTCATTTTTATTTTTTTGTGTTGACAATGCCGAACTATCCAGTTAAACTCCTGACAGTCATTGGATTTGGCTAAGCTTTTGTTTTCGGTATTATTGTCACCAAAAGGTGATTGTCATTATTAACGCACGTAATGAGCTTTGTTTGGCTCTTTTTATTTTTTCTCGTAGTGTATAAAGCAATCTTAACTTTAACCGGTATCAGCAAAGGATATAGTCCGTGGCGGATGTGCTAACTGATATCTGGGATAAAATATTACGTTACCTGCAGAAGCATCACAGTCAGTGTTGGCGTAATTGGTTTGAGCAAGTGGAGCCGATCAGTCTGGAAAACGGACTGCTCCGCATTGGAGTTCCCGAGCGATCCTGGCAGCAATATCTCATGCAGAAATGCAATGCTGACTTCCAGGAAGCCGCCCAAAGGGTAACGGGCCACCTGATCTCTCTGGAGTATGTCTATTCCGACCGGGACGACCTGGCCGCATCCGACTACAAAGAAGATCCCGTCCACAATCCCAATTTATTTTATTTCAATCCCGACTATACCTTTGATAATTTCGTCGTTGGTCCCTGCAATCGTCTTTCGCACGCCGCATGTGTCGCCGTCACCGAATCACCCGGAAACACCTATAATCCTCTTTTTATTCACGGCTCTGTTGGCTTGGGGAAAACGCATCTTATGCAGGCTACCTGTCAGGCCATACTCAAACAATCCGCACCCGCCAAGATTGTTTATATGTCCTGTGAAACTTTTGTGAATGATTTTATCCGCGCCGTCGAAGAAGGTAATCTCTACGACTTCCGGCATAAATATCGCTTTGCCAACATGCTCGTAATCGACGACATCCAATTCCTTTCTGAAAGGGAACGATCCCAGGAAGAATTCTTTCACACCTTCAATAGCCTCTATCAGGCCCGAAAGCAGATCATCCTCTCCGCCGACTGTCCACCTTCTCAGATTCCCAGACTGGAGGACCGTCTTGTCAGCCGCTTTAATCAGGGACTGGTCACCAGAATTGACAAACCCGATTATGAAATGCGCATGGCCATTTTATATAAAAAGGCCACTTTACGCGGCATCGATCCCCCCGAAGAGGTCGTCAGTTTAATTGCCCGCAAGATTGACAGTAACACCCGCGAACTAGAAGGGGCACTCACCAAAATTTATGGCATGGCCATGCTCGAAGATGGCCTCGTTACCCTGAAATTGGCCCGCCAGGCCCTCGGCGAAGAGCCCACCCCAGCCCATCGACAGATTTCCATTTCTCAGATAATCGAGGCGGTTACTGATCACTTTGATGTCCGGCTCAGCGATCTGCAGGGCAAACGCCGCTCCCGCAGTATCGCCTTTCCCCGCCAAATATGCATGTTTTTAGCCCGCGATCTGACCACTCATTCGCTGGAAGAAATTGGCGGCCATTTCGGCGGCCGCGACCACACCACCGTCCTGCACGCTTATCGCAATATAGACAAACTCTGCGATAACGACGAACATATCAGATCCATGGTCAACTCCCTCGTCACCGGCCTAACCCAGAAATAGCGCCTACCCTATCACCACCCCCACTTTTGACCACCTTTTAGCGCCTGTTAAAGCTGCTGTTAAAGCTGCTGTTAAAGCTGTTGTTAAAGCTGTTGTTAAAGCTGTTGTTAAAGCTCCAGCTCAAACAACTCTTTTTCCAACTCTGTCGGACGCGGCGGATAATCCGGCGGCTCCGGCACATCCACTCGCAATCCATGTTCCCCCAACCACTTGGCCAAACCCGGATAATAAGGATTGATCTTGAAGGCCTTAACCCGATACTCACTTTCCTTTTCCTTATCGCCTTTGCTGGCGAAGTAATCCGCCACCGTCAGCAACGGTGTCACGTTTTTGGGTTCGACTTTCGCCGCCGCAAAATAGGCCATCAACCCCTGCTTATCCATTTTTTCCGCTATGAAAGTATCCCCCAGTCGCAGAAAGTCCCGCATAGCTCCTTCTTTGTGTTCCAAAAACACCTTTGTTGCCCGCAGAGACTCTTTTTCTTTGCCGTTATCATTCAGAAATTTTATATAGCTCATTTGAAACAGATCGTTCACCGGATCGAACCGTACCGCCAGGGCATATTCCCACTCCGCCTTGGTTGTCTCATTCAGGGCTGCATAGCACTTGGCCAGCCAGTAATGGGACGCTGGATTTTCAAAATCGAGATTAACACTTCTTTCCAGTTCCTGTTTGGCCGCTTCATATTTGTCATGTTCCAGATAGACCTGGGCCCGCCGATTAGACCTGACCGCTTCCACCCCACAACCCTGCCAGACGACCAGGATTAATAGCATAATACAGCCTGCTGTTTTCCGAACTATAGCTTTCATCGTTAAACTCCCTTAGCTAACTTTCGCAGTTTTATATGTGGCTTTTCGCCTGTTAAAGGGCCCTATTATGGCCGTCTATATTTTTTGCCTTTGCCTACCGCTATTCTTTCGCACCCCTGATTTATCAAATCCTCGGCCTCCTTGCAAGAAAAAAGCCGGACAGCCCAGATTACTTTCCCGTCCCCAATTTGCTTGCTCACTTTTCCTGTGGTATAATTATTAAGTACAGTTCTATACAGTAAGGCATGTTATCTCTGGGAATATTGGCGTAATATAATCAACTAAATCCAATGTAACAGGTGATAAATACCTTAGTGAGGAGGAATTTGACGCCCTGATAGTCCTGGTATTTCATGCCCGAACTTCATAGCCCCACTAGCCACCCTCAGGCCAGTGGGGTTATTTTTCACCCCCCCCTGCTATCTTTTTTTTATCAGCACGTCAGTGCCTACATCAACCGGGCTTACCGGAACTTACGCCTTCGCCCTGGGATCGATATGTCTTACGAACTTTTGAATTCGTTTGCCCGCTATATCACCCAGGTAGAGGTTACCTTTGGAATCCAGCGCAATACCATGTACCCAGTTCAGCTCACCTGGTTTTTCCTTTTTGTCTTTGCCTTTCGGAAAACTGGAAATTTGCAATACCTTTCCTTCTCGATTTAATTTAACTACCACCTGATCTTTAGGCGGACAACCAAACACATCTCCGCCTTCCTCCCAGGTCATTGGTGTTGACCCGCATATCCAGATATCGTCTTTGTCTGATATACTTATCCCCCACGGCACCATGATATCCCGCCACTCCGCCAGGAACTTACCATCATAGTCAAACACCTGCACCCTGCCGTTACTGCGCCCTGCCACATACAGCCTTCCTGTCGAATCCACTTCGATACTGTGCGGCGTATGAAACTCTCCCGGCCGCACCCCCTTTTTACCCCACTGTTTTATAAACCGCCCCTTGGCATCGAAGTGCACAATACGATTATTTCCATAGCCGTCCGAGACAAACACCTCACCATTAGGCAGAACTGCCATATCGGTCGGTAAATTAAAATGTCTTTCATCATCCCCCGCCACTCCTTCTGTCCCCAGCGTCAGCAACACTTTACCTTCCGGGCTGCATTTGCGTACCAAATGCGTACCGCAGTCGGCAATCCAGACATTGTTCTGCTTATCGATTTGTATAAAGTGCCCGTTTTTCACAAAATCTCCCCCCCAGCTCCGGATCAGCTTCCCCTCCGGGTTATACACCTGTACCGGCGGTTTCGTCCGGGTAAAGACCCAGACATTATCGTCTCGATCAACCGCCACCCCGGGCACAGCTCCACATCCGAACCCTGCCGGCCTTTTCGGCCACCCTTCCTCACACGTGTACCACGTCGCCAGATTTATATGATCCTCCGGCTTATTCTTATAAACCGATGATGTTTTTGCCCCCCCACAGGACACCAGACTACTCGCCGCCAATATAGCCCCCGTACCTGCTGCCCCTATTCTTAAAAACTCCCGCCGCGATACTCGTTCTTTCAAACCAGCCATTACATTCACTCCTAAAAAATGTAGACCGCCTCAAAAATAACCGGTAGGATGGGCTTCAGCCCATGCGGTTGTTTAGAATTTCGAATTATTAGAGGTTGCCTGTATTTTCATTGTTAATGGTATGATCCTAATCTCTCCTCCTAATTCATTCAAGCTCGAACTTAATCGGCTCCCCCCTACGCACAGCGTAACCATGTTCTCTGTCTTTCCCGCGAAGCTTGTCCCCGACTCCGATCGGGGAACGGGGATCCAGTATTTTCATTTTGATCCTTCGTAGAGTTCGTATTTCAGCAGGCGGCATTCGATATTGCCGTTGTAGAATACCATTCGGCGCGCGGCCTTGAGCCTGATTTTTGCAGACAACTCCTTATTGCCGATGAGTAGATACGCGGTATAGCCGGCACAGCGTTTTTTGAGGAAATCTCCCATGCGTTTATACAGCTTTTCGAGTTGTTCAAGTTCGCCCATTCGTGAGCCGTATTCGGGATTCATAACGAGAATATTCCGCCCGGTGGGCAGCTCCGTTTCGCTAAAATCACACACATTAAACTCTATCAGATGTTCTACCCCTGCTGTTCGTGCGTTTTGCCTTGCCGCGTAGATGGCTTGTTCGTCAATATCGGTGGCGATTATACGTTTTTGTATCGCCTCCTTGCGTATCATCTTGCGAAAATCGTTTCGTATTTCTTTCCATATCTGCTCATCAAAACAATTTAGATGTTTGAAACCAAAATTGCTGCGCAGCGCCCCTGCCGGTTTGTTCAGCGCCATAAGAGCAGCTTCAATAGCGAGCGTGCCGCTGCCGCACATCGGCAGTACAATATCCTGCGAACCATCATACCCGCTGGCCATAATAATCGCGCTCGCCAACGATTCCCGCAGCGGTGCTTTGTGAGGCATCTTGCGATAGTTACGATCAGAAAGTTTTACGCCTGATGTATTGACGTATATCCATGCCCTGTCATCTTTCCAGAAAAGATTGACCACCACGCCGTTTCTCTCCGGTCCGCTATCGGGCCTGGAGCCGGTCTTTCTGTATATGCGGTCCACAATTGCATCCTTAACCTTCAGATTCGGATACATGCTGTTATTGACCGTCCGCGTTTCTACCCGCGACAGCACACAAAGATGTTCTTTAGGATCAATAATCTTTTCCCAGGCCACCGTGCCGACTTGTTTATAAAGAGCTTCGATACTGCCGCAGCGAAACTCCCGGAGAAGATAAAGAACGTTGTAAGCCGTGCGCAAAGAGTAATTCAGTTTCATGCAATCGACCAGCGACCCGCGCGTAAGGACACTTCCCGGGTGAGTACTGGTTATCTCAAAACCTAACGCTTCAATCTCTACCTGCAGATAATCTTTCAACCCTAGCCCGCATGTAACCAATATATCTCTTCGCTCCTTAATATCCATGCATACTCTCTACCTGCTAGAGCATTCCTTGTCAACCGCAAAGCATCTCCGACCGTACTCTTCCATTTCGTATTGCGTATTACGTATTTATAGCCCCTGATGTAAAATCAGGGGGTCTCTTTCTTACCCATATACCCTTATACTCATACACTCATATACTCATTTAGTTTTGTAGGATGGGTTCCACCTGTGGTGAGCTTGTCGAACCATGCCCATGCGGTTCTTCTAGTTCACTCTCTTTGTTTAGCACCTAGGTTACATCCTAGGTGGTCTTATTAATTCCATCCCACGTCCTGGATGACATCTTTTATTTAGCCCCCGGTTTCACCGGGGGTCGCTTCTCTACTCATACACTCTTATACCAATTTACTCTTGTAGGGTGGGCTCCGCCTGTGGCTCTAGTTTTGTAGGATGGGTTCCACCTGTGGTGAGCTTGTCGAACCAAGCCCATGCGGTTCTTCTAGGTCACTCTCTTTGTTTAGCACCCAGTTTGCGGTGAGCTTTGTCAAACCGACCACGTTCTGGGGGGGATATGTCATCCCCGCGCAGAGCCTGCCCCCAACTTGATTGGGGGCGGGGATCCAGTATTTTCTTCCTCAGGCCGATTCATCTCACCTCTCCGCGGCTATTTGCCACGGTAAAAACCCGTACTTTTTAGTACGGGTCGAAACACAAATTTTAATCAATCACTTTAATAGTAGTTCTCAATTATTTTAATCTAATCCGTATGGTATGTTTTCCGACCAGACTCGCATCTATCGACGGAGAATAACTTAGACCATCTAGCTTAAATTCGGTAATCGTTTGTCCTTGCCCCGTCACATATATGTCCAGCATCATCTGCCTGATTTTGAAATTCTTTAGTGCTATCTCACTTCCAAGGCCCCTCAACATCGGT
>Ga0272442_10001130_pt1 | contig 41083 bp, 73 predicted proteins | sample SSMForm2O_FD_200262 | JGI IMG/M metagenome (GOLD analysis project Ga0272442, IMG submission 200262) | Marine sediment archaeal communities from Little Sippewissett salt marsh, Falmouth, MA, United States - SSM-Form-2O | ecosystem: Environmental > Aquatic > Marine > Wetlands > Sediment ...
TAGCTGTTGTTTATCGTCTGTTAGGCTGGTTCTAATACCATTTTCTTTTTTTTTTCTGTATTATTACTTTTCTTTTATCCAGCTGGCGGTTATCCCTGTATGTAAAAAGATTTCCTATTATTTTTTTCAGCATCCCCATCTAGTAATGTAACCTCCATCGTTTTTTCGTTTTTCCTTTTAGATGTTTATCATAATAATCATTTGCTTCTTTTTTTGTTTTAAAAGTTTTATAGGTTTTATATCGTGATCCTTCTTTAAACTGGAGTTTGTATCCTTCTCCTTTTACCTGTGCATATGTTATTCCTATTCCATGTTTATCAGCTAGTTTAGCAAAATTCCGATCATGCCGTGGATATCCTAAATGTATACTTTCATGCCCCATTATGTTTCTAAACTGTTTCTCTGGGAGGCTGAGTGCTTTTTTTGATATTTCTAGTTTTACTTTTGTTGGACAGCGGTATATGTAGTCATTATTAGCCCATTGTCTCACTCTTGCATCATGTACAAGTTGTGCCATTACTTTTTGTTTTTCTTTTATTTTTACTTCTACATCTAGTTCATCTATAAAACTTGGTGCATTCCGCCAGATTTTCCGTGTTTCTCCGATGAATTGTTTTCTAATGCTTCCAACTGTTCGTGTTGGTTTTTTCTTTTTTTTCTGTGTTTTTCCAAACTCAGAAAACTTTGTCTGCCTCATATTTCCATCCATTCAAAAATCATCTAAATTCACTCTTTTATGTAAAGCATATTCATCAGTGGATTTCCACCATCCACATTTTTTACAGTATAATTGAAAATCCTCAATTTTAAAATTTTTGAAATTCATAACTCTCGTTCTTTTTTTCAGATTTGTTTTTTTACACATCGGACATTTCGTCATTTAAATAACCTACTTAGTATTCCTTTTTTCTCAGCTGGTTCTGCACCTGGGTTTAGATGCCAGCCAGATCCATCATAATAATAATCATCAACATTGTACCCACGGAAAACCGGTGTTTTCCTCTCTCTTGGCGCTGGTACTATAACATTTGGGTTATAATCCTGTTTATTTGGATCATATGGGTTGCAATCATTCTTGTTTTTTTTCCCATCTTTATCCATATCAAAATTACTAAACTTTGTTTTCTTCTCAGTTATCAAACCTGTTTTATATCCTTTTATTATATCGTTTAGCATATTTTTTTTATTTGGATGTCTTTTTTTCATGTCTTCCAATATTTTTATTTTTTCTTTTTTTGTAAATTTCATATTATATCATCCAGGTTTTTTTCTCGGAGTTGATATACTTTCATATGAGTGAAAAAACTTTGCTTTGTTATGTTGCTTTGGTTTAATACTCGGCTGGATCCCACTATTTTTGTTATATTTTTGTTTGTAGATTTCCATACTGGTCTACGGGTTTTTATTTTCATTTTTCATCAATTCTTTTAGCCCATTTTTCAGCTGTTTTTTTAAACCAATCCTCTTTTTGAGATTTTAAATCTGAAAAAGGAAAACCTATTTCTTCACATCCTTTTTTAGTAGATACTCTCATTGTCATATCATTTGGTTTATCAAAAAAACTAGCTATGGTTCCTTTTTTACGATCTTCATACCATCTTATTAGTCCACGTTTTGGTTCTTCGTGTTTTTTGTATCTTTTCATTACCATATGCTCCCTTCTCTTTCACTTCTATATTTTTTTTGGATTTGTTTAATATATTTATCTTTTAGATATCGCTCTAGTTTTTTGTTTTTTTTTATTGGACATCCCACCATACAATTTGATTATGTTTAACTAATAACTCTGCAATTAATGTACCATTTTTATTTTTAATATCAACCCATGTGCCTCCACCTTTTTTTGCTCCCATGTTGTATGCTATCAGTCCATTTCTCTTAATATATTCTCCAACTTTTTTTCTTCCTACAACTCCGTGATTTTTATTTCTTTCCATAAAATTATAGAATTGTTTTTTTGTTTTTGTGGGTTTTTTTGATTTATACATTTTTGCTCCCTCATCTCTTATATTAAATCCATCATTTTCTTAGCTTTCTTACGGCGCCTTTCCCGTTCCAGCCAATCATTCTGCATCTCATCAAAATAATCTGGATCACTATATTTACTAGTTATCATTATGTCACCGGAGCGCTCTAGTTTTTTCATTATCCGTTTCTTAGCAAACTCATATGTCTCAGTACGATCACGGCTGAGCCCACTTGCTCCCATGATTTCTGTCTCAATATCTAGGTAATCATTTTTTTTAGCTAGATGCACCAGGTTCATTATTTGTACATGTGTCATCCCTGTTTTGTCTCTGAGGCGCTGTAGCATCTTTTTTTCATGTACATCATAGGTTTTCATACGTATCTGTCCACGGCGGTGTTTAGAAATGCCTATAGACGGCTTACGAGCTTTTAAAAACTTAGGTTGAGGTTTTACCTTCACAGGCTTTTTTTTGCGTGTGATGACTAGTTCTGGCTTATTTCTGATGATTTTACGCCGTGGCTGTCGCTTTATTTCTCTTTTTTGTTTTTTACGTGTTGTCTGTGGTCTAAAAGTAGTTCTTGGTGGTCTTGCACTAAAAACAGTATGAGCTCTTGCTATTTTTCCGCCTGTATGCCATCTTTTACATTTTCGGCAGTAGTACGCCAAACATGATCACCCATTTTTTATTCGTTGTATTCAGCAATATACATTGATCTTCCGCTTGCTGTTATCAGCTCTGGTATGTGTTCCTTTGCATATTTTGTTTGTCTAACAGCTTTCGGCTGAGATGAATATCTCGCTAGTTTAAAAGTAACATTTTTGTATTTAGCTTGTTTTCTTAACTCTGATTTATTTTTTGCAAAAACATGAAGACCAATACATTTACCATTTTTCATTACTAAATATTTTTTTTTTAGATTTTTGTATTTAGCCATTTTCAATTCACCTTTTAGAATAGACTGGATCCAAAGTTATGAAAACCGCTTGATCCTGTTTTCTTTGTTTTTTTACGGCTGGATCCAACACGGCTAGCACGATCTATCATATTCATCCCTGTCTCCATGACTTTGATAGTAACCAGTCCACCCACTACTGTATCAATTGTGTTACCATAGTTCCATGCCATCTTTACATATCTCCTTTATCAGTATTGTAAATATCATAGTGGTGTGAAACCTTTGCTAAACTTGCCGTTTTTATTCTGGATCATTACGCTATAGTCTCGTTTGCGTGCTTCGATGCGTGCTCTTTTGATTGCTACTTCTTTCTTTCGGTGATGGCTTAGGATTTTTCCATGCATTCTTACGCACCAGTCTCCACTGCTTTGTCCAGGTGATGGTCTGCATACTACATATATTACTTTGCTTGGTTTTGCTTTTTTCATATTTTTCCTCCTATTTTTTTTAAATCAATATAAAGAATATCTTTAATGTACGATGTTTTACCAGTATTTTTATCAAGTGTTTTGTAATAAACCCTGTTTTTATCCTGATTCACAAAAATCAGGTTTTTGTTCTCTTGGTTAAGTTTTTTACCTAGTTTAAAAAAACCATAACTAGCTGGTTGTTTCTTTCTCATATTAGCGGGCATTGTATATACATTTGATATTATGTTTATTTTTTCAGGTTCATTATCCATTTTTTCATCTCATATTATTTTTCCTTTATGGAATCGATCCGTGCATTTATCACAGATATATGCGGTTATGCCATTGTTGTATCTAACAATATTCAACCGTTGTTTATACCGCCTGTTGCATGATTCACAGAAACCCATTGGGCGGTCTTCTACATACTGGTTTTTCTTTCCATATATTGTCATATTATTTGGCATGTTTTTTCCGACTCTGACTATTTTTTTTATTTTCTTGGTCTTCGGCATCTATATTTTTTTCTACTATGTGGATATTTTTTTAAGTAGAAATTCTTTTTTGGTCTTTTGACCGTTGGGCAACAATGTTTTCTCATATTTCTTTTACCTCCTTTTTCTTTTATAAAGTCTGTAAAACTTACCTCTAAAATCAGCATGCTCTGTTATTATCACGTTCCATCCACGTTTTCGCATGTTCTCAGCTCTTTGATCTGCATATTTTTTCTTTCGTTCTGTATCTGCGTATGTATAGTATTTCCAGCCCCTTCTAATCCTTTTTTTAAATGCCATATTAATACATCTCCTTTCCAAAGTTATGAAAACTGATTCTCCCGCCTTTGTATTCTTTAATTATGATCCATTTTCCTTTTCTTTTCTCCAGTACCTTTGTATCATATCCTTGTGTCTCAGAGAGCTCACGTGCTACAGCCATCGCCTTTTTTTTACTAGGCATTTCATGTAAGAAGGCTCCATCTGTCCATGCATATTTGTAACTTTCAATGGATCCTGTTGTATTTACCACTCCGCCTTCTTTCGTGTCAAACATTGTTAGTATCTCCTAACTATCCACATATGCCCGGTGTATGTTTTACCTAACATTTTTGTTTTATATTTACCCTGGCTTTTTACCATTACCACCTTGCTTCGTGGATGTTGCTTCCTGAGTCTTTCTTTGAGTTTTATAGCTGAGCTTTTTGTTGGTTGCCAATATATCTCTTTTGCTTTCCCCATTTTATCACCTTAATATTCAATGAAATGTTTATGTTTTTTATTCCAACCATATCTCGGTCTTTTGATACTGCCTTTATGCGCTTTTGCATATTTTTGAGCTTCAACTCTTGATTTAAATCCAACAACTCTTTTCACGAGCTTTACCATGTTACTTTCTCCTTTTCCTTGGGTATTTCTTCATTCCACCGCCACGTTTCATCCTGCGAGCATGTATCAATCCCCATAGATAGCTATACATGTTTTTTGTGGATCTACGAGTTGATGAGCTCTGGAAGAAACTCTCACTTGTGTTTTTATTTACCCAGTCCATTCTCCATCCGCCATAATTTGAGTTGTAATCAAGTTTCAAAAATCTTTTACTGTATTCTCTTTTTGTTTTCAGCCATTTCGCAGATGTTGGTATACCTGCTTCTTTTGTAAAAATATAAAACGCTCTTTTCACGCTATTTTTTGTTATTCTACTCATTTTAATATCTCCATTTATTTTTTAGGTTTGCCTTTATAATGCCTGCGTACTCTTTTGATTTTACTTTTTGGTATGAGTACACTAGCGCTATCTGTATTTCCAAATCCACGATGCGGATCCCAGATACCTATCAACATCTGATTTTTACGGCATCCAAACGGTACAGCACTATTGCGTTTCATTGATATGTTTGCTTTGTGTTTACGTACATAGAATCCAAAATCACTATCTGTGTACCAGACTTGATCTCCTTTTCGCATCTTATTTTTTGGTATATCTTTCCAATATGTCATATTTATCTACTCCGTATGTTGAGCTTTAATAATTTGTGTCCGTGTCATGCCTCTAAATGTTTTTCTACCTGTTTTTTTAGTCCATTGCCACGGAACATATAACCCACCACGGGCATTTGCTTCTATACCTAGTTTCCTCAGCATATAGCCCATAGCGACATGATCTTTTGAAATTAGCCATCTTCTACCTACTTTACTATATTTCACAGCATATGCTACACCGTTTTTGTTGTAGATTTCCCATCTATCTGCATTTCCACGGCTTCCATAATTTACAGAACCTAGCTTTACACCAAGATTTTTTGGTTTTTTCCTGTGTATTTTCATATTTTTTCAGCTCCTTATGATTTCTACATCATAGTTTTTAAAAACATAATTCTTCAAACTCTGATTAAGATTATATGATTGTTTATTGTAAGTATGCGGTGTCTTCAGCTTACGTAATCCTTTGATTTTACCTGTTACCCCTGGAATAAATAATTTGTATACTGGATTGCCATTAATATCATGTTTTTTCTTCAGCACATATACTTTGAGTTTCTTTTTTCTACCCATATTTATCTACCTCTACCTTTAGACCGGGTTTTAGCACATCCGCCTCTACCACGATTTGCACGTTTTCCTCTACCTGATCCATCACGTTTCGGTACACCCTTCTTTCTCATTTTATCACCCTAATTACTTTATATGGAGAGACTTTTCTACCTGTCTTGCTACGGTAATATTTAAGTTGCGCTTCAGTCATATACAACATACCCGTCTTTCTATCAACTGGATGTTTATATGTAACCCTTACTTTTTTCATAGCCTTATCCTCTCGTTCATAAGTTTAAGACCAGGTTTACCTTTCTGTTTTTTTTTACCTTTACCAGCCTGTGATTTATTGTTTCCCAAGAGATTACCCTGCATGATACGTGGAACACCTGATCCACCAGCTTTTCGCTGATTTCCCATAAGATTCATATCTCTACCAAAACCAGTGCCCTTGTTATCAAATAGATTACTGTTCATAAACTTGTTATTGCCAATCATGTTACCAGTTGATCTAGAGCCAGTGTTTTGAAAAACATTCTGACCACCAGCCATAAGACCACCGCCAGATTTCTGTTCATGCATGCTTTTCCCAAACGCTACAGCCTTTTTTTTCGCCACAGATGCTAGTTTATTCATTTTCTTTTTAGCCTTAGCACGGCGTTCTGCTTTCTTCTCAGGCGATGCTTTTTTACTAGCTACAAAACTTCCTAGTTTAGATCCATATTCTTTTAGTTTTTCACCTGCATCATAAACTGGTTCATATTTCAGATGACGTATCTCAGATTTTTTATCCTTGATTTTTTGTTTTTTTTCTTTCTCTAGTTCACGCTGTAACTTTTTTTGTTTAAGCCTGTCTAACTCTTGGTCAAGCTCGTTACCCTTAGTATTAGATGTCTCCAGCATCATATCCATACGGTCAGTACCTTGGTCATTGAGGAGATCTCTTTCTTTATCTTCATATACCACTGGTGTTTCATCCACTGGTTCAGCTGGTTCTTCCATCCATTCAGGATTTTCTGTGTCTTCAGCCCAATGTTCAGGTACTTCTGGTTTTTTAGGCATATTTTTTTTCTCCTTATACACTCATTATTACTTGAAGGATTATGATAGCTATTACAACAATTACAATTATTGTCATAAGGCTTTCAATGGTCACATCCATTGTAAAGAGCATTCCAACTATAATTATTAAAAGAAATACAGCTACTAATACAGGTAATACATTATCTAGAATAGTAGTAGTTGTCTCATCATAGTTAGGGGATGTATCAGCATTTGGATCAGCTGGATCATCAAAATCAAGAGCGCCTCCTTCTATACGTAGTATACCCCAGTTAGTAGTTGTATTCCATGCCTCTTCTTTCCATGTATGGTTGTCAGAGGCTGTGTTAGGCGTTGTATCATTTAGTTCATTCCAGTCTTGCCAGAAACACATTGCATCTGTTGTTTCATTATCATAGAAACCAATGCTTATGTTTACACATTCACCTGCATCTGTTTCACCACTGAGAAGATCCCAGTTTAAAAAGAAGGTGTATGCTGGATAGTCTGCATCTCTGAAGACACGCCCCCATTCTCCATCGTCATCCTGTGGTACTACATCTCCTGTTCCATACCAATATGGCGGGCTATCAGGAAAAACAGGTGTCCATCCTTGATATCCCCAGAAAGTCTCTGTTCCGTCTACTCCAATTGTCCAATCAGTGCTATCATATCCATCTCCATCAAAATCAAAACGTACACGACAGGTATCATTCCAGTCTAGAGCTGTGCCATCATCAATGCTCCCATCTGTTGGGTTATATATATAGAGTATTAATATATTGTTTGGGAAATACTCTGAGTAGCTATCCCAGAAATCTTCATCGAAATATTCTTCAAAGAAATTATCCCATCCGGTTGTGAGTATACTAAATATATAGATTGTATCATTCTGTGCTCCATCTTCAGATGCACTATAGCTTTCGTTATAGAAACTTGTTAGATCCCATTGGTTTATAGCATTTCTATATGCAATGGTATAGTTATAAAAATCTTGCCCCGCCCAGCTTTCAATGGTATCAAACATTGTCTCTGCATCAACTTGTGGTACTCCGATATATGGTACTTTATCCGCTAGTTCATGGCATTCTGTATCATAATCATAGCTGAGATTCCAGAAGAATAAACGCCTGAAAGTAGTGGTACCGCTTCCTATATGTGTATGATTAGCACCTACTCCTGGGTAATAAGCCTGTTCTGATGTACCGCTATACATTTTAAACTGGTCATCTATCATCCATGTACGGGGTTCATCACCTGAGTCTAGCCATATTTTAAACCGTGCTGTACAGTTCATATCATCCCCTGTGTCATAATCAGCCCAGTTCCAGAGAGCTTTTACTTTAGCAAAGGTTTCACCACTGTAAAAATCAATCTCTTGATCACCTGAATAATCAGTTGCATTACTTACATTTGCATCCCATGTATCTTTGTCTGTATCCCAGTAATAATTAGTTCCATCTTGATGATATACAATATATGCCTCTGGGTTTACACCCGCATGAGATATATAGTATTCCATGGCATAGAAACGAGTAGTTGGAGCTGTGGTATCTATTGTTTGTATAGCGCTAATCCCGTGTGTTGGTGAACTTGTTAAAACCTCAAACGTCTGGTACCATCTATCACCTATAGTTGTAGAGTTAACCGTTACATTATATGCTTTCCCGGTACAATTATATTTCCATATCCCGCTGTCATTATCAGCACTCCAGTCTGCATCAGCTGTTTCTAACCAGTCACAAACAAGAGTTCCATCTGCAATGTTTTCCCATATAGCAAGACTATCAGTCTGAGCTGAAGCTATCGGTAGCATCAAAAAAGTTGCTAATATTCCTAAAAGCAATACATAATTAATTATTTTTTTCATATATGTTCTCTCCATATTTTGCAAAATATCTGAAAATAGATAATGTATTGAGGTTTATATAAACCTTAACACTGAGCGCTTACTAAAACTCTTATGGAGAAAAAAATTAAAAAAAGTTTAGTGGGAGTATAACCGCTATTTGCTGGATTTGGCGTGTCAGCTTCTCCACCATTTCTTTTAATTCCATGATTTCCTGGTTGTTTTGATAACCAAAAAAAGCTGAAGCTATTGCACAAAGAATTAATATCAAAAAATACATATCAAGTGTTTTTTTAAGAAACATTACTTTTGCCATTTGGTTATCAACCCAGCCTTTCAAAACACTCCCTAATTCCTCTGGAGAGATTCCCTCACGCCCACTTGTCTCAAAAGTCAGGGGTTGCATGCTATCTATATCTATAAACATCGTTGGTACGCTATCTGTCATTGTTACAAAACTATCTGGATCCAGCGCTTTTTTATCAGTTACTTGTTCACCATTTTTATCTATTTCATAAATACCAGATTTTGTAAGAGCCCAGCATTTATTTTTAATCCATATGAGATCTTCATCAAAGTTTTTTATACGGCTTACTATCTTTTTGCCTCTGCCTACAAAGTTTATAAGTCCAAAGTTTTTGCGCCCCTTACTCATTTTACGCATTATTTTACAGCGCATGTATGGATCTAGAAAAACCCATCCTAGTATTGCTCCTAGTGGTAAAAATAAAAAAGCACCTACTATAAAAACAATAGTTGTAAGCGCCTGACTGCTTGGGTTATATTGCCACATCATAAAAATAAATGCAATAGCTATAAATGCAAGAGCCATTATTAGTTTCTGAGAGTCAATAATAAAGTTATGTTCACCGCCCATGATACGTTTTTTTTCTTTACGGCGAACATGTATCCTTTTGATAAAGCTCTTTTTAATCTGGTTTTTATCTTCTTCAGATAGATCTATTTCTTCTTTGGGTTTTATTTTTTGTTTTTGCTCGCTCATTCTGTTTTTTACTCTATCTAGATATGTACCACTCTGATTTTTAACTGGAAACTTTGTCTCTGTAATATTTTCATCTATTGGTACAACATCAACTGTTTCTTTACTAGTGGTCTCAAAATCTTTTTTCTCTTTTAAAATATCATCAAAACTACCCATATATGTTGTCCTCCGGTGTTAAAAAATCTTGAAGGTTTTTCTTCTTCTTAGATTTCTTAGGTGGGATCGGGAAACTAAAACCTGGTTCATATGACTCCGGTTCTAAGAAGCTCTGAAGGCTTCTTTCTTTTCCTTTGAGAGCGCTTGTCATACGTAGCTGTCCTTTCCAACTATAATAAAGCGGTCTAAAAAGAAGCATGATACCAACTGATCTCTTAGCCATATCAAACATTCGTGTAAGTAGATGAAAATCACGTTGGAAAAGAAGCATTGTGCGGTTGCCTTGAATATTACTCAGTACAATATCTGCATCTAACAAATCCCCGAATTTTTCTATTTCTTTATGTGGTCTGTGTAAAAGCTGGTACTGGTGACTGTATGGATCTGTGGGCATATTTGCATAAAACTGTGTCTGAGCTACATAATCACCGAAGCCTTTGTCTTCTTGCTGTTTTCCTTCTAGTTCAGCTATTTTACGGCGTTGCAACTCTATAACTTTCATTAACTTACGTTGATGCGCCCTCTCCTCATTCATATAAAATCTATATACTGTATAGATTATTTAAGGTTTTTCTCTTTTTTATATGCTAAGAGAACTAGAATTATTACTACAAAAATCAAGAAAAACAAGAAAATGTCTCTTTTTACTAATACAACCTGTGATCCTATTTCTTCTTCGCCACATGGGCATTCAGAAAGCTGTTGCGCTGTTGTAAAATTAAAAATATTAGAAACTTTATAGGAGCCTGTAATGGTATCTGTTACATTTACGTACCAGTTATATGTTTCATTGTACTTCATTGGATAATATATATCATCAATATGACCATCTATACAAAAACAATAAGTGCCATCATCAACATTGTTATACCTATTGACAATATAAAAACTTTCATTCATTGTATCATTACGATAAAAAGTAATGTTCATTGGGTTACCATTTTCGTTTTCAATGCCGATACACATGGAGTCACAACATGGGCACACAGTTGTTGAATTATGATCTGGGTGTATATAAAAAAGCGGGCATGGATCTGCTCTAAAATTACAAAGAGAATAACTTGTCCAGCTATAGTTTTGCTGTGGGCAAACATATTCTGCGACTACACGCCAAAGAAAAAGAGTGCGTATATCTCCATCGATGTAACAGGTTACATTATCATTCCATGCACAATATGTAGTAGTTGTTGTTGCCATCTCCCAATATGCATATGATTCCCATCCAGTAGTCCAATTTATGTAATAAAAAGTAATATTTGCATAACAGCCACTAGGAATCCAGATATCTACACATGTTTGCACTCCTTTAGCTGTTATTTCAACATCTGTTTCACCACACTCTGGTGTATGATTAGTTATATAACCAATTAAACCTTGTGAGAGAGGCATTGATAAAATGAATAAGAACATTACTAAGCCAAAGGTTTTTTTAATCAAAGCGATCAACTCTTTTTCTGTTTTTTAATCAAATTTGCATATATCAGATAAACAGCAAAACCAACGAATGAAAGCCCAAATACCAGTTCATATGATCCATATTCTAATGTAGCATCATCATATGTCCATGTAATCGTTGTAGTTGATCCACTAGTTACTAGTGTGGCTCCTTGCTCGATTTGTATACCGCCAACTATTATGAAAAGCCCTAGTAAAAGAAGAATTATGCCAGCCATCGCTCCGAATATTTGGTTGTTAGTTATTATATTAGCAACTAAAAATATTACGAAAAATACTAGCCAGACTGCGAGCATTACATCAATCATATTTCCTATATCCTTTATAGCCTAAATAAGTTTTTTGATAGTTAGAAAAAAAAGGTTTGATAGAGAAAGATACAAGATCTCTCTCTATTGTGTCACTGTGCTTTTTATCCAGTGTTATCAAACAGCTTCTACCTTAGTAGAAACTGACGATAATGAGGATAAGAGCTACTGCTATCAGTAACGGAAGCAACTCAACTATTGTTGCAGTTGTACCCGTTAAGTTAGCGCTATCAACGATATCTTGGACTACAGGTATAACTACAGCGACTGCTATAATTATAATCACCATTAGCCCGATAAAGTTTTGAGTTACCTGACCTTTGAAGCCAGTATTAGATTCACTAAACATAAGAGCCTCATGACCTCCTTATCACATTACTTCTGCTTATCTTATTCGGGGTGCAGAGCCGAGTATCCCCTAGTTTGCAAACAAGTATTTTCTAAAAAGTATGTATATTATGAGGTTTATATAAACCCTACAAACTATATTTTTATAATTGTTTTACCCCTTCGTATCAGATATCCTTTATCTTGGAGATGCTTTATTATTTTGTTGCTATCTTCCTCATTCAAACGCATTTTATAGATACTACGGCGAAAATCTTTGACACATATTTTTTCACCATTATTGTTTAGGATCTCATCTACTACTTTTTCCATTACAGGGGAAAGCCCTGTTTTTGTAAATGACATTTTTTTCTCTCCTCATCTATTAATGATTTTATGAAGACCTAGACCTACTATGATACCAGCAAAGATTGCTACAAATATTGTCATATCTGGTATAAAATCAAATACTAGAAACATCGCTGGGAGTAAAACTACGCTACCTACTAGCATCCCTAACCCTAGGATTAATGTGAATACTAGGAAGAAAAGGAACACTATGCCTCCTATTATTAAGTCTGAGCCGAAAAGTGTGTAGAACGCATCATATATCTCCTGAAATATATCACCCATTGCGGTGAGTGTAATGAGATGTATTGTTAACAATATGTTCATGTTCTTCCTCCTGATATAAAATCAATGATAGCTAGAAACATAAACAAGTTAAAAAACACTATAAGTATAGCATCAACTGGCACTGTATCTGCTACCCAGTGCATCTCTCCACTAATTGGTGATATTGGAAAGATAAATATATTAGCAAAAATAGTGACAAGAACTATTGGTATTATGTATGCAAAAGCCTGAGCTCCACCTGCTTTAGCTACAACTATAGCGCCTACAACCGTTGCTATAGTGCCAATAATAGCAAGCACTGGGTTTTCTTCAGCGCTTTCAAATAGTCCACGAATACCGTTTATCATCATTTGACCTATACTAAAATCAGCTCCAAACTCTGACGGATCTTCTAGGTTTACATCTTGATCGCCTGATATTCTATCAGTATTTGTATATGCTGTCCATGCATTTGTAAAGCCCATGAGGTAACATACAGCGATTAATCCGAACATAATCATTACGAATGCGCTCATCAGTCCTCTATATTTTTGTTTCATATTCTACTCCATATAAACAAAGCAATGCTATACAATATAGTTGTGATAGTGAATATTGCCCAGCCACTAATACCTGAGTCCATAACTAGATCTGGTTTAAGCATAAGAGCAATAGCAAATATTCCAAGACCTACATATCCTGTTCCAAGACCGGCTATTGGTAGCAATACAGCCATGACTAGAGCCATGATTATAACTGTTACTAATAGATAAACCCAGTCAGGAATATTATCCCATACGGAAGAAGAACCAAATCCACCATATTCTAAGAATACAATAGTGGATTCGGTTTGTGTGACTTCATATGGATTGTATCCTTCTTTTTTATACCAGCTTTCAATCTTGTATTTACCTGCTATAAGACTAATATTGGCGTTTTCTATAGTATAACTTATTGATCCGCCAGCTGGGTGTGTTGTATCATTTTCTGAATAAATTATTTCCCATTGGTCTGTTGTTTCATTGTAATAATAAACAATAGCTTTAAACCATTCAAGTTCACTACTGCTAGATGTAATGTTGTAATAAAATGTAAAATTTCCCCGTTGATAATGACCTGTTGGCTCAATGCTCCATGTGATACCTGTAAACATGTTTTCTTCAGATGGTGATGTTTCAGCTATTGATATTCTTAGAGTGTGTATAAAAACACTATCAGATGGTGTATAATCATATGTTTTTGTCTCAAAACCCTGATCGCTTGCATTGATTTGTATTTTGTAGTTTACATATGGGATAAGGAAAATTTCCATCTGACCGTTTCCATCGGTTATATATGAACCGATTTCAGTATATACCCCTGTTGTATTGATATATCTTTTAACAATAACTTTTGCATCATCAACAGGTGAACCTGATGGATCTATTACTTGTAATACATAAAGATTAGGTTCTATATATGTTGAATCATCATATGAATAATATTTAACACGGATAAGTAGTGTGTTTTCGCTGAGTTCGGAGGAATCAACTGTTACACTATTTATTGTGCTAGTATATTTTTGTTTAGGAATATATATCCAGTTGTAATATTCATTGATATATGTATAATATTCAATCCTTACAAGTGTTGTATTTGTGTTAAGAGCTGAACTGTCAACAGTTGCTGTGGTTCCCCCAGTTATTGTTACTTTATCATGTGATATTGGTCTCTCAACAACGCCTTGGTCTAGTACATCTAATATATAATCTACTTTAACCATTGTTGTATTGTCATCCATAGCTGATGCATTTACTGTAACATTATCAGAATCATAGCTGTAATCATCACCTGATACCCATATCCAACCACCATAAAGAGTGTTGTTATATTCATATACACCTATCACCTGTCCAACTGGTTTATGATTAAAACTAATGTTTTTATCAGTTGTTGGATCTGTTACGCTAGCGCTATCTGTATAAATATCTTCTGTGTTGAGGTTCTCGTATGCAACTACATTATATATTTCATCACAAGTGAAATTAAGTGTCATAACTAAGTTGCTTGTTGGGTTTGTTACTGTTGCGCTATCCGCATGAAGGAAACGATCATAACTAACACGTTCATATTTTTCAACCACATCTATTTCATATATATCACGGTCTAAATTAATTGTTTCATCTGTATTATAATTAGATATGTTTCCAGTCTCAGTATGATAACGTAGTTCACCAGTTGTTGGATCTCCACCGCCGGAGCCAGTGTCGCTTGTTGGAACATAGTCTGGCGGTAGATACGCATTGAAAAATATTGCACCTGTCTCAGATACGTCTTTTTTGTATACACGGTTTTTATAATCGGGAGCTGTGAAACTAAAACCGATATTGACACCTGTGGGCATATCTGAGATATTAATAATTAATGGGTTGTTATTTGAATTGCTTGCATATACTTCATCACCTTCAGGGTTTGATATTTCTATATTCCAATTTAGCACAGCCTGAGAGGGTTTGCTCTCGTTATATACATTAATCCAGCTGGCATACCATCCTAGATATACTGGTTCGCTGTAGAGACCTGTCGTGCTATTCCAACTCCAAAGTGTATATAGATATGGTACAGAAATAAAAGCATCTGTTACTGTTGTACCTGTATTGTTATATGCTTCTATACCTTCTGTCACACTATTTGGTGCGCTACCTGTGTTTTTCATAATATGTGTATTATCAGCACCTGTTCCTTTGTTCCAGTTAATAGTAAGATTTCCAGTGCCGTTGCCAAGAATTGTGAAACTATATACAACATTTTGTGGTGGCTGTGGTAATGTTGTGATATTTACTGATGCATTTGTACTTGAATAATTAGATAGATCACTAAACTCTGCATACGACCATGCTTGATAATAATAAGTTGTAGATGGGTTAACAGCCATGTCTTGATAGCTAGCCTCCGTGCCGTTATATATTTCAGTACCGGCACCTAAATCCCAGCTTTTAATAGTATTTCTTTCAACAACTGTGGTGTTAGCCCCAGTACCTTTTGTCCAGCTTAGAGAGACATTACTATGATTATATGAGCCTATTGTTAAACCACTAGGTGGATTTGGTAATGTTAAAAAGTTTATAAAACCAGTTGAGTTAATTCCATAAATGTTACTTGCTCTAGCTTGAATATAATAATAAGAACCTGGTGTTAAACCAGTTATTGTTTTATGATATTCACCAATACCTATACCTTCTTCTGTTGTTGATGCATAAGTAGATGATGGAGTTCTGTATCTAAACCATGCACGTGCCGGAAAGACAGAGTTTGAAATATACGAATTAGCTGTTGCATTTGTCTCATGTATATCTGTTGTTGTGTTTATTACTAATGTTGGTGGAAAACCACCAACGGTCTCGGTATTAAAAACATACCAAGATCTATTTATATCACCAGATCCAGCTGGATCTGATGCATTCACCCATATTTTATATTCTGTGTTATAACTAAGCGGGGTTGTTAAACTACATGTTTTTGTACCATTAGATTGAAAGTTACCTGATGAAGAATCCCCATTAGATACTTGTATATTCCAATTAATTGAATCCCCTTCAGGATCCGCTAGATTGATTGTAAATTGGGTTGTATCAGTTACGTTGTTACCTATACTATTGTTAGCTGGATTTGGTAAAATCATCTCTGGTTTTTCATTTGAAGAAGTATCAAAATTATAGAACCGTCTAGTCCAGCTGGTTCCATCTGTCACATTAACCCACCAAGTATAACTAATTCCCTCGTTTAATACAATAGCGCAATTTTTTGTACCATTTCCACTGTTTACATTCCCTGTGTTTGTGCCGTCACTTAATTCTATACTCCAATCCATTAATTCTCCTTGTAAATCAGAAATATAAATAGAGAGAGGATTGAAACTGCTAGGAATTTCGGTGTTATTAGACGGGTTTTCAGAAGAAATAACAGGTGGCGGATTATATGTAGTAAAATTATAAAAAGAGGATGTATTGCACACATCTGAAATTGTGCTAGTAGCATTCACCCATACTGTATATTTTGTATCATAAGCTAACCCATTCATTGTAAGTTCTTTTGTTCCATTGCTATCATAGTTTGAACTGTTAGATAAACCACTACTGCTTTCTATACTCCAGTTGAAACTATGTCCATCGGGGTTGTTTATATCAACAGTCCAGACAAGATTTACATTATTACCATTGCTATTGTTCACAGGATTTGGGTTAGATATTTCTGGTACACTTGCATATGTAACATTCCACCATTCACTCCAGTTTCCATATTCAAAGTATTCTATGTAAACTGTAAGATCAAAACTCCCAGAATCAACACTACCTGTCGGGCTAGGTTCCCCACCACTATCTGCATCAACTGTAACCTGTAAATCAAAACTACCATTTGCGGTAGCATTAATAGTTTCTGTTACATCACTATCTGCAAGTACCTCTACTTCTAAATCAAAACTTCCATCTTCTATCATTCCCATAACTGATACTGAGTTTAAAACTAAAAGAATAAGTACCAGGAAGGGAATAGATCGTTTCAAGTTGTTACCTTCCTATATCTTGGTCTTACTCGATAGTAATGACTTCCATAGCTTCCACCCACTGTTTTTATATCGTTGATGTAATAACTTGCTTCTGTTGCACTCTCTGAATAGTTAGGAGTTGAAAGATTTACACTAACATTATAAAAAGGAGTTACGAACTCTTTGTTATCTGCGATATTAATCTCGTAATGATTTACACAGATTATTGCACTACTTGAAATATTTGCTTTTGTCCAGTTGAAATAACGTGAAGAACCAGTTAAAAAACTATTGTTGCATTTATTACTTATATTAACCCATTCTATGTCATCTTCTATGTCATTATAATCTGTTTTGTCTTCTACCCAACATCCAAATATATCATTCTGTCCATTTGGTTCTCCATAGTACCAGACTATGAAACCACCATTGTTTTTCCCTGGGTAGAGATCAAAACCTGTATATCCTGTGTCTTTGCTTCCATCATGTGTCGCAAGTTCTGTTAGATTGTACCAAGTGTTACCCCCGTCATCAGTTATCAAATATACAGGGGCATCTGGATCTGTGTTGTCATCTCTCTGTCTACCATGAAGCATAAGTATGTTTTGATCTTTGTTAAGCCAGTCAAGATCTGGATCATAAAAATCTTTTACTTTGCTATATACGTTTTCTTCTACTTCCCATGTGACACCTGCATCGAAACTTTCTAACAACCATGTAGTTGTATCATAGTTAGCTATACTTTTACAATAACTATAAGCAATAATATGAGTATCACTTAGAAAAGTAAAATCAGATTCACCCATGCTACTATGGTTTGTACTGCTATCAACATAGTCTTCAAGCCATGCAACTATCTCCCATGATCCTATTGCACCATGAATGTTGGTGTTTTTCCAGAAGCTAAGATTACCCCTTCCTGTATCTGCATCATTAAGTTTGTAACAGAGTGCATAGATTACGTTGTTTCTGTTTTCCATGTGCATGAACTGGAACTTGTCTTCTTGGACATATCCATGGTCTGTCCAACTACTAGCATTATTTGTACTGGTTAAGTATCGGCATTTATCCTGATCTCCAGGTTTATGACGAATATTACAGATAATTGTATATCCATCAGGTGCAAGATGTAGTTCTGCACCTGTACTCTGTCCACCGCCATCGTAAACTTGGCTTGTATCTGTCCAAGTAAAACTTGTGTTAAAACCAGTGCATGTTCCTATTTTTTGCTCTGTAGCCCCATCTCCGCCATGATGTGTTTGATTGCCCATTACTACAAGTAGTTTACCATTTGGCATCCATAGACAATCAGGTGCCATGTAATGTCTTACTCCAAATGTTTGTATTGTTGTATTACTGCTTTTTTGAATATTATATGTGCTACTTATTGATGCAGGTATTGAAATAAGCATTGTTATGGTTATACAAGTTAAAAGAAGTAGAGTTTTTTTGTACATATATCTCTACCCCTCATGTATAATCTCCAGTATCCCATGTGCAACTACTCCCACTAGTATATGTCTCTATTCCTATTCCTGCGGGTATCACTACTCTTATACGCATATAGATACTATCTGTTGAATCTACAGGGAAGGGATTAGCACCATAAGATCCATTTGCGTTTGTCCAAGTTGTTTGATTATATGTATAACTCCATCCACCATCGTTTCCTGATGTCCAGTTTTCACCCCATGTAACATTATCGCTACTCATTTGTAGGCTTACGTTACTACTTGTTATATTTGCATGTATATCTGTGATATTTACTCTTAAATAATCAAAATCAGTTCCGCTATATACAAGTGTAAAATTTCCTGTTTCATATGTTAAACCGCTACTATTACAATATGTTGTATTGGTTCTTTCTCCTTGGAAGGTATAATCAGTTGGACTGAGACTTGCTGTTCCTGGACAGGCTTCTTCTCCGCCTTTGCTCCAGAAAAGAAGTGGGTTGTTAAGGTTGTACCAGGTAGTGTTTACATAATTAGCACTACGTTCCACACCTTTGCTTATACGAATCTCATCTATTTTACCATCAAAAAAACCAGCGATGGTATATTTAGCACCAATCAATAAATCATTATTATCATCCTGTATAGCACTAAAACTGTTTTTGTTATCATAATCAAGAGGTACTTCCCATCCATCAACATAATGATCTATATGCCCTAATGTAGGAGTACCATCATAAGTCCAAGCAAGATAAGTCCATGTTTCATCAGGCTCAGTACGATAATTAATATTACTCCAGCTACTACCAGCGTTACTATCAGTTATGCTAAGATAGTTTTTATCATCACTTGGTTTAACCTCAATGGTAAACTCATCATTACCACCACCACCACGTTTATCAAGAAGTGTACTCTCAGCAGTATCATCCTGAAAACACCAGACCTCTATAGTAAACTCGCTATCAAGATATAAACTATTATCATCACTAACTGTTATATAATCAGCATCACCATGTAGATTAATACAACCAGCTATTTTACCTGTATCAGCACGAACACTATCTGTATCTATATCAGTAAGTGTTCCATCATTATTGTTAATGGTTGTATCATAATAACTTCCTGCACTTTCATTAAGATGTTGAACCATTACATAATCACTATCAAAAACACCATGCAGATATTGTTGGTCTACACAACCAGCATTACCATAATAACACCAGACTTTCGTATCCGTACTACCCGATACACTTGTAATGTTTATCCATACTGATGCATTGACAACACCACCTGCATTAAGATAATTCTCAATCTCATGTGCATACTGTGTAGTGTTATCATCATAGCTTACAAATGCTAGGTCTTCAAGATTTGATTGTACCTTATCATATAAATCTGTGTCGTCATCAATTAATAGATATGCAGGGTAATTAGTTAAGTCTCCTGCTACATAGTTATGATCTATAGTGAAAAGTTTACGGTAATCCCAATCAGCATCCCACCAGTTTTCACCTGATGCGCTAGCTGGTTCATGGATATATACGAAAAAACTCATAACACTTACAAAAACCATTAGCGTTATTACTGTTATTGTTTTAGCTTTAGCCTCAAAATTATGTATTGTTTTTTTAGTTTTTGGACTCATATTCATTCTCTCCTTGGTACTATATAATATATAATACTCATAATAATTGCGGTGGCAATCATAAATGGTATAAGGCTAACTATTACAGATGCCATCTCATAATTATCAGCGAGTAAATCTGTTACAAGATCGCTGATATATGGCTCTATAAGTGGATACATCTTTGCAAATACTATCAACATGATAAATACCATGATGAGTGCTACTAGTGTAAACTGCGCCTTAAATTTGAAATTGTTTTTTTTAGATGAAAACATCTTTATTTCTCCTTAATAGTTTTGGTTTTTTCTTTTTGTTTTTTTTGTTTTGTTTTAATTCTTTTGTTAACACACGGCTATATAGAGTTTTAGCGCCTTCTTTCCATGTTTCTTTCGATAGTTTTGGATGTGTAGCTACTCCATATCGTGCCTGTGATCGTGTTACACTTAGAAGATCCGCTAGCAATCCTTTATCCCCTTCTCCTTTTTTCATAACACGTGGTTTAGACCTTGTTTTTGTTTTAATCCTTCTCTTTATTCTTTGTTTTGGTGTATTATCAATTATCTTTGGTGGAGGTGGCGATGGGTATTCTGGTATTTCTGGTGGAGGTGGCGATGGTGTATCTATAAATTCTGGTGGAGGTGGCGAAGGATTAATAATAGCCGGTGTCGAGAAAAACTGGTTATCGGTTTGTAGTTGTTGTGCCTGCTGGAGTTGCAATACCTGTGCTGTGTCTTGTTTCATAAGTTGTTTCATACTCTGAGATGTACTCTGTTTCATCATGGGTTTTACTTTTGAAATAATATCTTTTCTAAGATCTGTTTTTTTAGTCGTCTCAGTTATACTATCTGTTTCTGGTGATCTAAGATAATCTGTTTTTGTTTTATCTATTTGTATGGTGCCTGTTCCTTCTTTTAAGAGATTTATTTCGCCTATTCCAATGTTTTTTATTACATCTTGGTTTGGTAGAAGGTTCTGTGTTGTTTGTTGCGATGATGGTGATATTATTCTTCTAGAACTTGGTTTAACACCTGTCCATTTGCTACTGGTTTGTTGTGTTCCTTCCTCTAAGAAATCAAGAGTGGCTAGGTTTGTGAAACCATATGCACCAGCATACCCGCTTAGATTAACAGATCCAACTATTTGAGTTGTTGGTGTATAAGAACTAAGTGGTGCCTGATACCATTCATACTGAGTTATGTCACCAATTCCATAAGATCCCGCTGAGGGAGAACCGCCTGTTTTGAAACTTTCTTTTACAACATCTGTAAGCTGAGGTTTTAAAGTATCAAAAATGTTTTGTTGCTGATAAAGATTATTAAGATTAGAGCCGGATCCAGTTTTTCCTTTTATAAAACCACCAACATATTCTTTTCCACTGCTTATATCAGCAATGGTACCAGATCCTGTATATGGTGTTTTGTTTTCAAAGAAACCCATCCAATCATTATAGTTAGAATAAATGTTACCTGTTGTTTTATAGCTTGTGCCACTACCAACTGTGCGGTATTGTGTCAGGCTCTGTGAAAAACTAGGTTTTTTAAAACTAGATGATGTAAGACCACGTGTGTGCATCCCAGTATCTTTTGTAAACAAAATATTTTCACTAACTTGTATGTTTCCAATGTTTTTTATAGCTGTGTATTCACCTATTTTCTCAGATCGTGTTACACCTTGGAGCCACTGACGGTAATTAAAAGTTTCACGTGCTGGGTATATTGTTGTCTTGCTGAAACCTGGTGAATCACCGCCTAACCCTGTGATTTGGGTTTTTGATTCTTGAATGTTTTTTCCTCTTGAATAAAGAGCTTTATAAATAGAATATTGTATATCATCTTCACCGCTTCCAACAGTTTTTGCAACACCACGTACTCTCCCAGCCTCTATAGTAGTTCCTTTATCAGTTATTCCTTTTATTTTAGCCTCAAAACTAAGTTCACCTGGTTTAAAAATATCTAACTGTGCATCTGTTATCTTTACATCTGTTATTTTAGATGGCTGTCTCATTTTGAGATATTTACTAAAAGCGCTTTGTTGCTGGAATAATTCCTGCTGTGTCGGAGTGTAATCAGGATAATCTTTATATTCATACATCGGCATTTTTTTCCCAAATGCTATTTGGTCAGATGCAAGAGCTTTCGGGTAATCCCTAACAGCTCGTTGGTATTGTTTATTAAAAACAGTTCTCCCTATTTTACCAGTTATTCTTCCCAGTGTTGTTGGTTTATACATTTTAGCAATGTTTTTTTGTTCTTTTAAAACATCGAGCTTTTCATATACATTGCTAAGTAGTTTGCTTCTACCAACTATTTTATTTTTATATGTTTCACCCATGCGTTTGAAAAGCGTGTCACGTGGAGCTCCGACTGATGGATTGCGGTAGTTATACATTGTTTTACCTTTTCTAAAACCAGCATATGCCATTCCAAAAGTAAAACCAGTTTCAGCTAGTTGACCAGGGAGTGCTTCTGGTCTTTCCTGATATGTTTTATAAAGACTTTCGCCTGTTGTTTTTAACCCATATGCACCAATTCCAGCCATGCCTATTTTAGATCCAACTGTTAAAACACGCCCACCCTGCGTAGCCCCTATTCTAGCTAGTGTTGATGTTGCACCTGATACAGTACCTGATGCCCCGGCGCTAAGACCAGTTAGAGCATACCCGCCTCCATAAGCAATTAATGGAAGATATACCCCTTGAACCATTGCTGGAGACGTTGCTACTTTACCAATGTACCCACCATAATCTCCTTTGCCTGTGCTTTCATAAAGCCCTAGACTAAACTGAGCGAGTTCCTCACGCCGTGTTTCACCAACTTTTTCATCACCGGTTGCCCATTGATAAATACCAGAAGCAAATGTTTTAATTGCAAGTGGGCTTTCCATGAAAGATGCTGATGTGAGAGCAACTGCTTCTTTATCACCAAAAATTTTACTATGAACCTCTGATGCTTCAGGTAATGCAAACTCATACCCCTCATCTGTTTTATCGACCTCATATCCTAATTTCTCGTATTGTTTTACTGTGAAAAGAGTGTTTTGAAGGTTCTCACGATCTTCTTTAAGAGACTGGATACTTGGAACGCTTTCTAATGTTTTTTTGTTTTCATCTATCAAATACTGTGTTAGCTTCTCAGCCTCAGATTTGTTATATTCTTCTTTAAAACCAATGTTTTCCTTAATCCAGTTATATGTATCAGGGTTTTCCTGTTGCAATTTATCTGGATCAAGTTCATAGCTCCATCTTGTACCTGGTGCGCTACTACGGATATTTTGAAGATTAGATTCAAGAATAGAAGATGATTCATTAATTTTAGATACATTAGATATCGTTGTATCATAAGAACCAATATTTGATTTAATACTAGATTTGATACTACTATAATCAGGATCATTAGGTGTATAATCAAACTTAACTTGATATGGTGATTCCTGTATATATTGGGGTGTACCACTTTCATCTTTACCAATATAATATTTTTTATTAAGAGCCATATCTTCAGCGCTTGTACCTACTTTATCCCATTTATCAAGATTACGTTTTTGAATATTTTGTATACTTTCACCTGTGCGTTTTGATTCTTCTACAGCTCCTTCAAAAGTCCATGATAACTCAGATGGCGTGGCTGTCATACCAGTACGGTCAGTCATTGTTGGTATAGGTGTTTCTGGTGATTCAATCTCCCCAAAAGCCCCTCCTTTATATACAAAACCTTGGTCACCCGGTAGTTTTACATAGTTACCAGTATCACCCATAAATGGTATGTTTTTAATGCTATCAGGTATAACATCTGTGTCTTGTGATTTTGTACTGGTTGTTTTTTTATCCGTGTTTTTTTTATTAGCATAATTAACAGTTGAATCCATATCAGACCGGGTTGATGATGATGTTGCTGTGGTTATCCCTGCTCTCTCTGGTGCTGTGGCACTACGGCTAGTTGAAACATATTTACCAGCGACAATGGTTCCACCACGATCAGCTACACGTTGCTCAACTTTTGCCCGGTCATGTCCTGATGTGGTTTTAGTCTCTCCACTAGGTGTTGTATATTTAATTTCATAATAACTCAAAACTACTCACCTTTCCTTTTTTTTGCCATGCGTATTTTTATTTTTCCAGTCCGTGGATCTTTGCGAACACGCACATAACGCTTTTTTCCATTAAGTCTCCTATAGCGATAGCTCCAATACGTAGAAGGCACGGGTGAACCATTTTTAGTCATAACTTAAACATCTCTCCATATATTTTTCAAAGTTATTAAGAATGTATGTAATGTGGTTTATATAAACCTTAACATCAAATCAAATGTAATATTTATTTGAGAGTGGATCTTGGTTTGAGGAGAGGAGAAAAAACACCCACTCTCAAAAATGGCTTATTCATTGCTGAATATGGATATATGTTGAGGTTTATATAAACTGTAACATTGGAAAAAGACTGATGATTACTGTGCTATAAACAAGTGTAAAGAACACAACTGGTATAAATGGCATTGGTTTTTTTACCCATATGCTTTGTTTCTCTTGTTTCTTGATTTGCTTTATTTGTTTTTCGGTTAGCCCTTGCATAAATCCATCTTCTGCTAATACCATACCTGGCTGTAGTTTTTCTGGATCTATCATTGTTTTTTTACCAGTCCACATCTGATCTAGATATGGGTTTTTTTTGTATCTCCAAAGCCAGAATAAACCCCAGGGGATGCTGAACACACCCATAGATATTAGAAATACACGTAGTATTGTAAAATCAGCTATCATCCATCCTAGAGCGCTTATTACTAGTACATCTCCAAACCCGAATCCTTTACGGCTGATGAACCATAGGCAAAGAAAAGTGATTAGTGTGAAAAGGAAACAGGAGCCAGCTGTTGCATAATTTACATCTCTTATGTAGATATATGCTGGTACTAATATATAGAGCGCTATCACAACATTTCGGCTGATGGTTGTCGTTTTAATATCTTGGTAACTTGCGATGGCTAATATTGCAAAAATAATTATTAGAATTATTAGTGATATCTCTAGTGTTAACATCTTTTCTCCTCACTACTTTAATGTTTTGTTTGTTTTTATATTTTTCTTAGTTGTTTTGTTTCTACTTAATTATTCTTAATTAGGAAAGATAAGTTATTTTAATTTATCTTTTGAGTTTCAATCCAATCCTTTTTAAAGATTTTACAATCCTTGATATATCTTTTATGATGATAAACACAAAAACCAGTATTCTTGATAACTGGAAACCTTCCACATATCGGACACTTAATCATTTTTCACCTTTTTAATTTAAATCATCAAACTCTATTTCAAAATTTTTTATCTCATCAGAATGTCTTTCGTAAATATTCTCACCATTTATCTTTAATCTAATTATCATTTTATATCGCCTTTTAATTTATCATTCATTATCATAACTACCCAACCAAAAACAATAAAAATATAGACCAATAATAAAACTAATTAAACCAACCCCTATTATAAATACAACTATTTCAATCACTTTCATACCTCATTTTTAAATTTACTCCTTAACATACTTATTTCTAAACACACGGTCATACTCAACCACCAGACTAAAAGGTGGAACATCACGAGTAACAACAGCACCCGCACCCACAACAGAACCCCGACCAACCGTAACATTACCCACAATACAACTATGACTACAAATACGGACATCATCACAAATAACAGGACTACCCACAAAACTCCAACCCTTACCATCAAAACTTTTACGACCACCAATCACAACATGATTACCAACAAAAACATTCTTACCAAAACGAGCCTGTCTATTAATAATCACACCAATACCATGATGCCCAAAACGAACACCTGATAAATCCATATCCTTAGGAATATCACGCTTCCAAAAACTATTAATCACCATGTTACGCAACCATAGATACTCCTTTTTAAAACTCAAAACAATCTCTCCTTAACACCAATCAAACGGTTCTTAAACCTTTTAACACCAAGCACCCTGTTATTCATACTAACATTAACAGGAGAAAAATCAACATCCACTGGAATATCAACACCAAGGAAACCACATATATTACTAACAAAAACACTAGGAGTATTTTTAAGAATCTCATAATGGAAAACACCGACATCAAACAAACCCTTTGCATAAGAAAGATACTCAGAAAACCTTAAACGATTAATATTAAAAAAAGAATTATAAAAACCAGTATAAGATAAACTCCCGCCCTCTTTAACATACTGATGATAAACACTCTGTTTCCAATCCTGAACATCACGAACAACCACGATTAAGTTAGCATCAGGAAACAACCTACTAAGACCATCAAGACTACGGAAACTATCAAGGTAATCACTACAAAAAATATTACCAAACAAACCCTCATCACTTATTATATTTTTTTTACCCTTCTGTACAAGCCTACAAGCACCTGCCAAAGATACGCCAAAGGGAAGAACATTAACACCATCAACGCCAGACAACAAACTAAAAAATCTTTCCTGAAGCCATTTACTACCCGTTTTAGGAAGCCCAACATGAATAAAAACCTCAGTATTCAAAGACTCACCTTTTTATGATACTTTTGGAAACAACGGTTACAAACAAATTTATCATCTATTTTTTCAACACTACCAGGAACAGCAAAATACAACCGTTTGCCACATTTACTACATCGAATCATTATATATATTCCTCTAAACAATCAATCCAACTTTTTTTACCAATAATTCTAGAGATGAAGTGTTGATACAAAAAAACCATATCAACAAAAAAGATACTTAAAAACATTATAGCCCCACCATTTACTTCTGTAATAATTCTTTTACAAGCTCAACCATTGCACGGCGTGGAACAGGTATAAGTCGTTCTTTAGCATTGCGTTCTGCTTTACGAATAGCCTTAGTCAGTGCAAAAGTACGTGGATTGTGTTTACGTTGCATCTCACCAAAATCAATAATCTCCTCAGCGGATCCAATACCCTCAGTGCCAGTGACTCTATCTGTTGCTTTGACAATAGCATAATAAGTCTGATACTCATCACCATTCTCAATATTTACATGTGTCTTATTACCTTTTTCAAGTATCTCAACAGTTATATTACCCATCTGCGCAGTAATAAGATCCACAAGTTCAACAGATGGTTCTACTAGCTGGAAATCCCCTATTTTTTCATCATAATACAAAATACCTTTACCTGGGTTTTTAGGATCCTTAGATGCCTTACGTATAAGATCTAGGTTACGTGACTGTACAACATTAGTTATATCATCCTCTGTACCACGCAATACCACAGCCTCAGAGGTCTTTTTAATAGGCGTGATACTCTTACCCTTAGTTTTTGTTTTCTTTAGCTCAGGCGCCTTATTATCAATGTTTTGGCGTACAATAATATATTCCTCTGTTTGTTTAGCTTGATCATCAGATACAAAATCCCCACCTATCTCAGTTATATAAAAACGACCACGCTTGTTTTTACGGAAATCCCAGAATGCCATCTGGTTATCACCAAGTTCTTTTTTAAATAAATCTTTTTTATTAGGATCCTCAACAAAACCCATACCGTTTAGTGTTGTTATAACAGCCTCATTATCTTTTGTTTCTTTTTTTTCTACCATCTTTTTTTTCACCTCATAATAATATCATCTACTAATAAAACAAAACCTAGAACTATAGAAATTACACCAAGTGGATGTACAATACCCCATTGTTCACCCATACCTGTACATCCGCATATGTGTGTAGCACAATAGGGTGCTGATGTATAAAACCATATTAAAGCTATTAAACCCAGAGCTATTAAAACAACTCCTTGTATAGTTCTAATTGTCAACTTGTTTTTATTTTTTTTCATACATCGTTGCTCCTATTTCTTCAAGACCACGCCAGATAGCATCACGGATAAGATCACTTTTTTTTAGATATTTACCAGATGCCATGATTGCTTCTATTTTTTTTGTTATTTCATCTGTCGGTCTAAAAGTAATACGCCCATCACTCATTCTACCACACCATCGATCACTACTGCTTGTTTATCACCGTCACAGTGAATATTTAAAAACTCAGATAGCCCCTGCATCTCAACAACTGTTATTTTATCATAATCTATTTTCATATTATTTTTCCTCCTTATTATATGGTTTATATTTTAAGCGGTACCAGCGACCATTAGTAAGGCACCATAAAAACACACCCTCTAGTTTGCCTTTATAAATTACAAAACTATGATTGTCAATATACGTTTTACCGATACACTCTAGTTTTCTTTTGTCTTGTGTTGGTGCCCGTCTGGCTAATAAACCAAAACGTGACATTTATTCACTCTCCCATGTATCTACTACTACAAAAGGTAGATTCAAATATTTACTACTCAGTTTCAACTGACAAATAAAATTCTTACGAGCCTTACTGTTCTCAAAAGACTCAGTATAAACATGCTCATGCCCATCCATATCATTTTGTTTGAATTTCACAAAAGAACGCATATTTAGTTATCCCTCCTATTAAAAGACACCCAGTAAATATCTTGATCCACGAGTTCGAGTTTACCCCAGTCAGTTTTCATTATTCATCTTCCTCCTCAAACACATTACTATCAGCCTTACCAAAAAACCTGATCACATCAACAGATTTTATTGTATTCGGATGATTAGTAGACTCAGCTAGTTCACATATCTGTGGGATATTAACCTCAATCCCTGCTTTTATAAAACCTATCATTTCCTGTACTGCATCCGGTGATACACGGAAGCGTTTTGTCTTTCTCTTGCCTTTCTTTACCCATGCCTCAGATCGCATGAGTTTTCCAACATTTATCGTTTCGCTTGCCATATTATTTCCCATACCTGTGACGTTTTGTCACATTCTGTATAACGAATGTGCTATGTACTTAAATAGTTTTGGGTAATGTGAAGGCTTTTGGGCTTTTGGTGAAGGCTTTGGTGAAGGCTTTGGTGAAGGCTTTTCTTCGAGAGGTGAATACTTGTGAAGGCTTTTTGCGCTTTTATATACTTTATAATATCTATAGTTATTCTCGAATTGAGAGAATTTAGCAAAAGAAAGAAAAGTAATACAAAAGAAAGAAAATAAATAGAATATAATATATAATACCCGAAAAAGCCTTCACAACCCTTCACCCTATCTATAAAAGCCTTCACCAAAGCCTTCACAAACCCTTCACCTTTTTGCAAAAAGCCTTCACACGTCACATTTAGACCTCATATCGTCTATATAAATACTTCAAACGGTGACTATTTGTGCCAGTTAGTGGTACAACAACACCATCCCTTCGTCTATGTTTTTTCAATCCCATGTTTTTCAAAATATAGCCTAGTTTCTGGCTCGCTCTTTTTTCACCATCCCAATTAATCCCATCAACTATGTCTTTTACGTACACAATTTCTGGGGCATCATCAAGAGTATGGTTTTCAGATCTAGCTTTAATTATTTCAAGTATATCATGCTGGATGCTGGTTTTTAATTCCTCTTGTTCTTCTTCCTCTGTCTCCTTAGCAAATCTTATTATATCATCTACTTTTTGACCGAGATGCATACCTGTTCTAATTATGCTTTCATAAACCTCTCTAAGCCTTCCTTTAAGCTCAAAGTTTTCACCTAGATCCGGCGGAGCATCTGTTTTGTATTTATAATTAAGCAAACGTGTTCTAAGCTGTTCAAAATCAAGAACCATATATTTCATCTTTGAACATGGCGGATCTCTTTTCTCCATAAATATATCTATACCACGGCTCACTAATGCTGGGTTGAATGTTTTTTCTCCTGCAAATGCTTTGAATCCAAAGTTTTTTCTCGCTATTACTTCCTCTCTATTATCTATATCACTTACAACATATACAGATCCTTTTTTGTAGCTCTGTTTAATAAAATCAAGTAACTCAGATCCTTTTTCATGTTTTGGGTTTAAACGATTATCAGCCTCATCAATAGTTAATGTCACATCCCAATAATGGGAAAGAGTTGCTATAGCTGGGAATGTTGCACTTGATGCAGATACAACCCGGTATCCCAACTCTGCGATTATATTTAAAGCCCTTGTTTTTCCACTACTTATAATACCTCTAAAAACAGGAAATCCTACAGCATCCCAGTTCTCTCTTTTCCATGTGCTAATTATCCAAAGAGCAAATAGTTTATAGTGTATTTCTCTAGGAAAAACTATTAAGTTTTTTATTAGATCATGTATCTCTTGATATAACAAGATTCCATCTACTTCAACATCTTCCCATATCGGGAGTTTCCATATGTCATCTTTTATTGATTTTGTAACTGGTTTAAATTTTGTTGTCCGCCCACAGCCACCACGGTTCTTAAAACATTCTATAGGAGGCTCTGGGTTTGATTGTAGCACACATCCACATTTTAGGCATTCCCATAAACTAGGATCTCTTAGTTCAAATGTTGTTTCTGTTTTATAATTTTCTTCTTCTGGGTTTTTTACTATTTCTTGTGGTGGTCTTGTATCATCAAATACTTTTTTTTCTTTAATTATCAGCCATTTCTTTTCACCGTTTTTTGTCAACACCGGTTCCTTTTTTTCTTCAACGGGTTTTATATCAGAGGGCATCTTCAGCTCCTCCTATTATTTGATGTTATTTCTCTTATGTTTTCAAAATCAATAATCGATTCAGCCTGAGTTGTCTTAAAAAAAATACTGCTTTGATTGATTTTTATTATTATACCATAAAGTACAAAACCATCACTCTTTACTAGTTTAACTTTTTTATTTAAAAAACAGTTTATATCTTCTTTTTCTATCATCTCACATCGCCTCTATTCCGCTATAGGAAGCGGGAAATATTGATATGGTTTTTTTGTTTTTAAGTATTGTGTTTTTTTTCAAAAAAGTATATTAACAGGTGTTAGTTATAGTAGAGGAAAAAGGAATAATAAAGAGTCCGGTGAAAACCTTTATTATCCCCTACTTTCTCCATAAATTGTATAGACTATATAGCTTATTTATTTTTCCATTCAGTATATTGGTCTTTCCCCTCTCTTATTTTCATCCAAAAACTATGTCGCAGATCTCGATATTTTTGTTTCACATCAATGATTTCTTTCAGTCTTTTTTCACCACCGTCTGTTGCCATTATCATAATCATATAGAAAAACAAAACTGGCGGTATTACAAAAACTGTACTCGGTCTTTCGTATCCTACTATTAATTGCCCAGTCTCTAGATCCAGCTGTGCATTAGCTGGCGGTGGATTTGTCGGATCATGTTCATAATAAACAGGTGTTGGTGGAATGACAAAGAAATAATAAATAAAAACTAATAAACCGAAAACAAATACTATTGTAAATGTTTTTTCAGCTGGAGTCATCTTCTATGCCTTCTTCCTTTAATATATTTCTTTGCGCATCAGCTCTCGCTTTCAGATATTTAGCTTTTCTAAAAGATACATGAAACTCTTGTGCAATAGTATTTGCATTGAACTCTCCTTTATTATTTATAAACACTGGATTGTGTTGTTCTGCGATACAATGATCTATTATTTCATCATCACTTAGATAATCCTGTTCTTGTTTTTCTTTTGATTTTTTTCGCATATGCTGTATAACTTCTGCGTTTTCTCTCATAAGCGTTGCTTTTCTTTTTGTACTATGAGCATCATATCGTTTCATTAATTCTTTAGGCGGTTCAAGTAGTCTCATCGGCTTCATTTTAATTACTCTACCACCACCCCGGTTTCCCATTTTCATACGTGGATAGCTATAGAACATTTTTCCTGATCTTTTATTAATTGAAACTAAAAACGGGAGTATATTACAATACATATTATTGCTACGATTTACTTCCATAAATGCATGAAAAAGTTTACGTGGCTGGCTATCTATAAAAGTAACGTCTTGTGTGACAAATAATACAATTGGTCTGATATATCCAAATGCTTGTACTGTAAAATTTATATGTTTGTTAGCCTGGGTATACCAGTCTCGACTACTAAGCCCTAGGTTTGCTTCATCCCATACCACAACCCCACCGATTATTTTTTTCCTAGCTATCTCCTGGATTGCTGATGTAAACTCATATGGCGTGTAAACAACCCGTTCTTCTAGGTTTGGATAAAAAGTTGGATCTAACAAATCACCCATTGCTACACCACTAACGCTTTTTCCAACACGATGTCTGCCCGTTATTGTAGCTAAAAAACTAAATTTTTTAAGATGTACGTTTTTGTAGATATCACGCAGATATGCTTCAGCAATACCTTTATGATTTGGTTTACCAAAATAATATGGGTTATTATTTATCGGAGAAGGAAAATGCACTTTCACCCTCCTCTATTTCGTCTTCTACATTAACAACCTCAGCATCAGGATCTGGGGGTTCACCGCCTCTTTTATCACGCACTGGTAACGCTTTTGCTTTTCCACTGATCCTTTTCTTTATGTATCTATCGCTCATATCAATTATACCATGTGTCTCTACTTCAACTATTGGGCTGTTTTGCATTAAGCGTATGTTTTGTTCCATCACCGGCATCATATATTCAAAACGGATATTGTTGATATGGTTCTTTCTTGTTTCCTCACTGAGGTCTTCTCGCTTTTTAATCTTTTTAATTTCTTCTTCGAGTTGGTCAAAATAGTCAAAGGTTATTTGTTTTACTTTATCTTCCATGTAGTTCTCTAGTAATAGTGATAATGATTTGGTCTTGACAGCAAAAGCATACTTTTCTTTTTTACTATCTATGCTTTTAGAAAGGTGATCTATACATTCTTTAGATAACTGAACTATATAGCGCCTTATCTGGTCACTGGGGGTTACCTTCCAATCCTCATTAGATTTATCTTTATCTTTTGATATCTCTCCTCACCATCCTTGTTTGTGTAATGGATATATGCGTACACACGGATATACTAGACACATATATACAGTGATTTATTAAAACTTATTGTATTTTGCCTGTAAGGAGACTCTATCTATACAAATACAATGTGTTTTACCCAACATTAATATTGTTGCGTAAAGTTTATTAGCGCTGATGACATTCACTATGTTTGTTGTAAGGAGAGGAGCAATCTGAAAGATAATCTTGGTCTCACCCTTGAATATTTTTTTATGCTCCTATCCTTGCATCTGGAGTATGGGATCAATGGTTAAACAAAAAACAACAACTATAATGTCTGTCACAGGTCTTTTGTTGTTATTACTGGGTGTTTTCGCATCAATGTTTATGGAACCTGTTTTAAGATATGTTTTGACAGCACCTTTTATGCTCGCTGGATCTGTATTAGTTATAGTTGGTCTTAACCTAGAATTGAAAATGGAGAAGGAAAAAAATGATAACAATTAAAACAGATTTTTGGAAAAAATGGGAGAAGGCAAATGAGCTGGAGAAAGAAAAACTAGTTGCTACATTACCAATTTTTACAAATGCACATTGCCCGTTGTTTACGCCAAACGTGATCAACAGCTATTTTGAGGATCTATTTTTGTATTTCAAAAACAAAGAAGAAGAACCAGAAGAAACTGAGGGGTGAACTATGGGATATTCGTTGAAGAAAAACCTGAGAGGTTTAACATGTTAGAATATCAGCGTTATATAATCATTGGTTTATTTTTTATTATTACTATACTGTTACATGAATACGTACATTATCTAGTTTTGAAAAGATATGGCGGTAAAGGTAAACTAGCAATTCTACGTGGATCTTTTAAACTACCCACTATTGGTATTAAATACCAGGGTGGTCTCAGCAACTGGAAACAAGTAGTTCATATGAAACTAGCTCCTATACCGGTTACTTTCTGTATGTTTTATTTTATTGCTATAAGTATTGTTAGACCATCTAATTTCAATGGTTATTTGATTAGTTTTATTTTTGGATTGGCGCTCACATGGATAGCTTGTTTGAAGGATCTGCGTGATTCTATGGTAATTTTGTCTAAGGGTACTGATGAGAACTTTGATGATTTGTTTAAACCAGGGATGAGACAATGAATGATGAGATGAAAGAAGACATAAAAAAACTTGATGATAATGCTAAAACAGTTCTAAAACACAGCCTGTTTGTAAGTCTTGATATGGTTAAACAATTTGAGAAAAGAATAATCGAAGCCATTGATCTTTTAGATGACCATGATGAAACAGTTGCTGAGAAAGAGCGTATGCGTATAGCTGAAGCACGATCTAAAAGCATATCTGATAGTTTGACAAATGATGAAAAGGAGGAATATATGTGAAAATCAGGATTCCATTTAATAACTGGAGCCGTGAGCGTTTGAAAAAAGGCATTAAGACAGCTACGAGTCGCACTAAAAAATATGGTGATGTGGGCGATACCTTTGTTGTTGATGGTGTAAGTTATGAGTTGGAAGTTGTAACTAAAGTCAGTCTGCAAAGCGTGTTAGATGTTTGTTATGATGTTGAAGGGGCTGAGTCTAAGGAAGAATTTATAGAAATCTGGAAAGTTATTCATCCACGTAAAGGCTGGGATCCTAAGCAGAAGGTTTGGTTCCATCGATTTAAAAAGGTGACTGATTAATGATCCAGTATGTTTTGCTGGGTTTCTGTGGCGGTATTGGAACCATGATAGTAATCTCTATTTATAAAAAAATATTGGAGATGATTAAAATATGAAAATGAAATTAAGTGAATATAGAAAAACAAAAGATTTTAGAAGCAAACAGCTACGCCGTGGACACCTGATAAAAGATAAGGAGGAAAAAGAATGTACAATGGCTTAGAAGGAAAAATAGAAGCGATAGAAAAACAAACACGTTGCGGTACTTCTGGTCTGCTTCTTACTATCTGGGTACCTAAACACAAACACATGCTTCCATCAGAAGCAACTGAAGAACAAACAAATGAAAGACTCAGAAAACATAGCTGTTTACATATTGGTAAATGTACTATTAATCAGGAGTGATAATATGAAAGAAACAATATATTTAGTATGCGACCAAAACCAAGTAGATCGCATGAGGAAAACACTACCAAGTGTTAGACGTGGAGAAATAATTGTAAAACTATCTGTAGATATCAATCCAAAAGCATTTGGGAGACCAACCATCGCTAAAGAAATATATGTAGATGATTGGACTAAGGGCATCGATCTTGATGACGTAGAGTTCCGTAAAAACATTATTACAGCTGAAGAAGCTGAGATAATCCGCCAGAAACGCCTTGATAAAATGCGAGAGATACTACAGCACCAGGGATATATAATTACAGAGCCAGAGGAGGAAAAGAAATGAAAAAAGACGATTATATGGAAGCAAAAAAATGGGTAAAAATAAGTAAAAAACTGAGGAAAACATACAAAAACTATGAAGATCTCAGAGAGCATTCTATTAAATTATTTGGAAAACAATACTTTGGAATAGATGAAGTACCCAGCCAGGATCTATTAGTTATTAGACCTAATCATATTGTAGAGGGTGGTTTAGCTGGGCATTCAAACCTAGGCAATACTGAACCGTTTTATCAGAGGCAAAAAAACGGATCCTACAAAGTCTTCAATAGCAAAGAAATGGTTGAGAAACTCACACCATTGTTAGCTGAACATGTAGATCGTGAAGCACTTATCAAAGATGTATTAGCACATCAGACACCGAAATCATTAGTTGAGTTACATGAGCGTATGGTTGATATTCCTAAGAAATCTAAGAAACAGCCTAGTGTGAAACAAAAACCAGGTTGCTCTTATCTAAGCATTGGTGGCAAACCAGGTACTCCACAGGTACTTATGCTGAGGGATTAAATGGGGCTAATTAATATCAATGGCACAGATTATGATTTACAAAGCATTAAACATCGTAGTATAGTCTTGCAGATACTTAAAGATGCTATGGAAGATGTAGATGAAGAAGATGTAATAGTAGCTGAGGGTGATTTTAAAATTGCGGAATCATCTTAAAAGAATAATATTATGGCTTGTAAAAGACTGGAGCAATGAAACCTGGGAAGCATTCCTCGGCATCTTCGGTTTTTTGTTTCTACCATATTATATTTATAAATGGGTGAAAAAATGAAACTTAAAAAACTAGGATCCGTAATTATTGAGTTTATCAGCCATCCGATGCATATCATTGTTTTCATATGGGTGGCTGTTGAGCTACATAAAAAGCTACATGAAGAATATCTTAAAGAAACAGCGCTAGAACGCATGATATATAGTAAAAGGTGATTAATTGAAAATCCCAGACTATTTGAAAGAATTAATCCCAATTTACATCATCATGGGTATTATTGCAATATTTGTAGCATTTGGATTACCAGTAATATTAAATAAATGATAAAATGACAAACAGAGAAGCCTACCGTATCAAATATTCAAAAATAGCTACAGAAAGAATGAAAAACGATCAATGCCCCAGCTGTGGAAAACCAAAAAAGGAATGGACACGCCGGACAGACTGGAGATGTTGCTCAGTTGAATGTACAAAAATATTTGATAAAGAACATGACCAAAGCCTACATTGGGATTGGGTGAGATCCCGTGTATTCAAACGTGATAACTATATATGTGCGATGTGTAGACAACGATTTGTAATAGTACCAAAACACCCAGATTTTAAAGGCGAAGAATATGCAGATAGTTCACAGCTTATATGTGATCATATAGTGCCCCTTGCGATGGATGGAGCAATGTGGGATATGGACAACTTGCAAACACTATGTATTGAATGCAATAAAATCAAGACAGCTGAAGATCTCAAAAATATTGCTGTGTATAAAAAAATCAAAGTCAAAAAATCCAAACATCGAACATTCAAAGATGTTTACACAAAAAAACAAGATATTACACAAAACAAATAGTAAGGTTTATATACTAAAAGAAATGCAACAACGAAAACCTAAAATCACTCCATATAATACACAACATATAAAATGTTGGGTAACTCGCTGAGGAGATAATAATTTGGCTGGGAAAAACTATTGCCCGGAATGTGGAAACCGCATGAAACATTATAAATGTCATGTATGCGGGTATCGCATGAACTGGGGTAAAAGACTGAGGAGAACACATGGTAAAAAATGGAAATATGAAGAAAAACAAGAAAAATAGTATTTGGATACTGAAAAAACTAACATATAAACAACGCAGAATGTTTTATGGTTTCATAATGTTTTACACTTTTATTGTGTTAGCACACATGATCTATATACTTGGTAGAGTTGTAGCTATTGGTGGGTTACTGGTTTTTTCTCAGTTGATGTTGTGGTTTTTTCCCCCATTGGCTTTGATTGCTTTGACTTATCATTTACTTGTTAATGTTTATCCACCGGAGGAAAAAAATGTATAAAACAATATATGCAGATCCACCATGGAATGAGACAGGGGGGGGGTAAAATCAAACGTGGTGCAGACCGTCATTATGATCTTCTTAAAAAAAATGAGATAATTAAATATATGGAAGCAATACCAACGCATGATGATTGTCATCTTTACCTCTGGGTAACTAATAATTTTTTAATCGATGGTCTCGATGTAATGAAAAAACTTGGTTTTAGATATGTTACCAATCGAGTATGGATAAAAGATAAAGTTGGTCTAGGTCAATATTTTCGTGGACAGCATGAAATTCTTTTATTTGGTGTAAAAGGACATCCGCCTTTCAAAAACAAAGTAACAAACAACCGGTCTAAATGCAATATTTCTACTCTTATTAAAGGTAAAAGAACAAAACATAGTAAAAAACCATCTTGTGTTTATGTTGATATTGAAAATACGAGTTTTTCACCGTTCTTAGAGGTTTTTGCTCGTGAACATCGTGAAGGCTGGGATGTATGGGGTAAAGAAGTACCTGATACTTTCCAGAAATTATTAGATTTTGGAGATGAATAAATATGCCTGAATATAAAAAAGCAGATATAAGACACACTATTAGAGAAGAAGAATTTAAACAAATAATACAACAAACAATACGCCCACGTGACCGCCTATTTCTATCATTATTATATTGTACTGGTGCAAGACCATCTGAGGTAGCTGGTGATCCAGAGCATAACAAAAAAGGAATGACATTTGAAGACATCGAGTTTGATTTTGAAAAAGGAGCAATACTTTTTCATGTACCAGTAAGCAAAATCCAGAAAGGCATGTATGCTGTTGATAAACGCCAGCTCATGCTAGAATTTGATCCAGACAACCCTGATTATGTAGTAAATGTTCTAATAACTAGTTTTAATGATATGATAGAGCGCCAGCGGTATATCCAGGATAAAAAAGAAATAGATCCATCGGTTCAGCTTTTTACTTTCTGCCGTAAAACAGGTTATAATATTGTTGAAAAAGCTGGTAAAATAATTGGTACAGAGCTCTGCCCATATAATTTTCGTCACAGCCGTCTTACGCTTCTTAGTGAGTCAGGCGCTGGTATTGAGACTCTTATGTATTTCAAAGGAAGCCGTGATATTAAAAGCATCGCTAATTATCTTCATGCACGGAAAGTAAAATACAGACTCAACAAAAAAAATGATAGAGGCGAGAAACAGAGCCTTAGAGATGATAGTGAATAATCTAGTCTCCTAGTGAGTAAGATCTATTTGCAGAAAGCAGAATCCCATACCTTTCCCTCTTGGGTTCTGTTCGCCAGATCTATCAAACATCATAAAATATATATAGCTTATAGACATTATAGAATTTGTGAAATAGCAGATGGGAATTGAAAAAACTACAACTATCAGCCTGCACAACCTAACAAAAAAACAACTTTTGAAAATAGGTGGGGAATACGCCGTGGAGGAAGGCAAAACCTACAGCTACAACGACACAATCAAAAGGCTAATAGAAGAACACAATAAAGAATGAGGAGAGGAAAAATTGCCGGATGGTGAGTATGAGGACTATGATGACAGCGGGATTGAATTAGCCCGTGCAACAGCTACAGATCAATACAGTGGTATGATGAGACGGTACCTCGATGAACTCACCATAATATATGAAAACATGATGGCACGACTTATTAGTAACCGTGGAGCTGAGGAGGCTTTTAATGCCTGTGTAGCAAAAATGCTATCCATTATGACACATCTACTACCTAAAATAGAAGGTGGCGGTGATAAGACACAGAAAATGCGTGAGGAGTTCGAGCAATACAAAGTATGGATTAAACAAGTGCAAAAAATGAAGATCAACAAAGAGGAGATGGATAAAGTACCAGATCTTTATAACCTAATTGTTCGTGCATATGATAAACTTGGTCTAACTAGCATCTAGGATGTGAATTTATTTATGGTAAATGAAAAACAGAAAGAAAAAATCTATAAAGAAATAAAAAATAAAAAACAAAAAGAATATATTGCGGAGCTCCGTGAAAGATCCACTATTGTTTTTGGTTATCTCATGTTACCACTATATATCTTGATTAATGCATTTATAGCGGGTGTCGGTTTTCTCATGTTTCTAGTAGCAACTTCAAAGGATCTTATTATCATGGATTTTGTAAATGATCCTCTTGGTGTAGCTGGTGACATGGCGATAATATCAATAATTGTATTTGTCTTCTGGCTGATGTTCGGACTTTACGGCATCGCTCTTTATAAAAAAGCTAAAAACCTTATGAAAAATAATCCTGAGAGATATAAAAAACTAAAAATATGGAGATGGTGAAAAAAAATGTTTCTACCAATAGAAGACCTAAAAGAGTTTCTAGCTATGCTGGAGACAGAGGAAAACAAAGCAGATGTACCAGTATTCCTGGATAAAAATCAGATAACAACTGATACCGGGATGCTAATAGGAGAGATAATCATTCAGTATCAGTATGATACAAATATGCTAGCTGTGTTTAAAACCAATGATGGTATAGATCCAGTTATGCTACCAAACCAGCAGTTTTTCAATGCCCTGGAGTATTACACTGATAAACCAACTGTTGAGAAAGCACAGGCTAAAGCTAAAGCTATGGTTGAGAAACAGGAAGCACAACTAGAAGCTGAGTATAACAAAGCATTTGAGCTGTTGAACAAAAGCGGTTTTGAAACAATTATTCCTTATGCATGGAGCGAATAAATGAAGATAGTTTATAGTCTTCAGAAAATGCCGTTGCTTAAACAGAGTCTATGTATAGGGGATCTAATACGTTATTATGGTGAGAGCAAGTTTAAACTAGTTGAGAGTGTACGCCGGATTGAGGAAAACCGTGGGCTTTCTTCTAAGATGCTTAACACTATTCGTAAACATACAAATGTCGGGATGACTATCGATGGTCTTGTTACTAATCTTCAGATGGCAAGTGGAACTGATATTTTTAAATTCAAAGTCAATGGGATGGATCCAACTACGATGTTTACAGATGAAGATATTGAACTAGAGATCTATATGAACCCGTTGTATTTTGTGACAAAGGGCGCTATCACAGGGCAACTACCTGGTTTCAGGCGTAAACCAGCTAATACAGAGACTGAGATTGAGATGAAAGCACGCCAGGAGCAGACTAAATGGATTAAATGGTTTGATAAAGAGCTTAATAAATATCATCCTAGTTGCTACTGGAAGAAACGTGTTGTCGAGACAGATAAATAGGTGATGGTTATGGCTAATCAACCACAGCATACATGGTCTGAGTTTAAAAACAAAGTAAGTGAGATGAACACAGAGGAAAAACGAGAGTTTCTTCATCAGCTTCAGCTTGAAAAGATGGAGGCTTATGCCAGGCGTTTCCAGAATCCTAATGTTGCATTGATTCGTACATTGCGTAAAAAAATTGCTTATATGAAAACCATACTAAATATGAAAGGATATAGTTATGTTCCACGGGGTGAAAAAATATGAAAGATGAAACAAAAATAAAAGTTGTTATAGCGGTTGTTACTTCAGCTGTTGTTATTGGTGTAGCTGTTGTTTATCGTCTGTTAGGCTGGTTCTAATACCATTTTCTTTTTTTTTTCTGTATTATTACTTTTCTTTTAT
>Ga0272442_10001131_pt1 | contig 41080 bp, 36 predicted proteins | sample SSMForm2O_FD_200262 | JGI IMG/M metagenome (GOLD analysis project Ga0272442, IMG submission 200262) | Marine sediment archaeal communities from Little Sippewissett salt marsh, Falmouth, MA, United States - SSM-Form-2O | ecosystem: Environmental > Aquatic > Marine > Wetlands > Sediment ...
CCGGACGCCAACCTGGAGGCGTTCCGCCTGCGGCGCCTCGATGCGGAACGGGCGGCGCCCCTGTTCCTGGACCAGGGTATGAAGAGCCTGGTTGAGGAACTGGGCATCGAAGCCCCAACCGAGCCGGACCTGAAGCAGCTGGTGCCGGGCAGCTACGAGACGGTGCTGGACGAAGCCGTTCTGGAGCGCTGGATCGGGGAAGCGGCGCAGGCCGGCCTGTTTGCCTTTGACAGCGAAACCGACGGTCTCGATGCCCTCCTGGCCCGGCCCCTGGGTTTTTCCCTGGCCCTCGCGGCCGGCAAGGCCTGCTATATCCCCCTGGTTGCCCCGGATGCGGAGTGCCTGCCGGAACAGCTGGTGCGGGAAAAGCTCAAAACACTCCTGGAGGAACCGGGGCATACCCTGATAGGCCAGAACATCAAGTACGATTACAAGATCATGAAGCGCTGGGGCGTGGTGATGCGCTGCCGCTTTTTCGACACCATGGTGGCGGCCTGGGTATTGGACAGCAGCCTGGGATCCTACAGCATGGACAACCTGGCGGAGCGATTTCTGGGCTACCGCACGATTCACTACCGGGATCTGGTGGGCAAAGGAGATGAGCGGACCCTGGCGGACCTTCCGGTGGCGGTGGTAAGCGATTATTCCGGGGAAGACGCCGATATCACCTACCGCCTCTACGAGCTTTTCTCCAGCCGGCTCCAGGAGGAGGGCCTGGGGGAGCTCTTCCGAACCCTGGAGATGCCCCTGGTGGAGATCCTGGCCGAGATGGAGCTCGCGGGCATCAGGCTGTCGCCCCGGGTCCTGGAACAGTACCGGGACGAGCTGGAAGCCGAGCTGGCAAAGCTGGAAGCCGAGGCCTACCGCCTTGCGGGACGACAGTTCAATATCCGCTCCACCAAGGAGCTGCAGCAGCTGCTCTTCGAGGAGCGCAAGCTGAAGCCGATTAAAAAGACCAAGACCGGATTCTCTACGGACAACCAGGTGCTGGAGGCGCTGGCCGCGGAGGATCCTTTGCCCGCGCTGGTGCTCAGGCACCGCCTGCTGGCAAAGCTCAAATCCACCTATGTGGATGCTTTGCCCCAGCAGGTCAACACCGCCACCGGCAGGCTGCATACCCATTTTCTGCAGACCGGGGCGGCCACGGGCAGGCTGGCCTCAAGGGATCCCAACCTGCAGAATATCCCCGTGCGTGAAACGGAAGGCCGGCGCATTCGCAGCGCTTTCATCCCGGAGAAGGAGAGCCTTTTCCTCAGCGCCGATTACTCGCAGATCGAGCTGGTGGTGCTGGCCCACCTGTCTCAAGACCCCCTGCTCCTGGAGGCGTTCCGCACCGGCACCGACGTACACAGGATGACCGCCGCGATCATCTTCGGCATCGACGCCGAAGAGGTCACGCCCGCCCAGCGGCGCATTGGCAAGACAATCAACTTCGGAGTCATCTACGGCATGTCCGCCTTTCGGCTGGCCCGGGACCTGAAGATCCCGCGCCGGGATGCGGATGATTTCATTGCCCGCTATTTCGAGCGCTACGCGGGAATACAGCACTACATCGATGATACGGTCGCCTCAGCCCGCCGCCTGGGCTATGTCGAGACCATTCGCGGTCGGCGGCGGTCGATTCCCCATATCTCAAGCCGCAACCACACCGAAAAAATGGCTGCCCAGCGCATCGCCGTCAACTCCCGGATACAGGGCAGCGCCGCCGATATCGTCAAGCAGGCCATGATCGATGTCCAAAGGAGTTTGAGAGAGGCGAAAACCGCGGCCCGCCTGCTGCTGCAGGTCCACGACGAGCTCATTTTCGAGGTGCACAAAGACAGCCTAACGGAGGCGGAGAACCTTATCCGCAGCGCCATGGAGCAGGCGGCACACCTTTCCGTATCCCTGCGAGTCAGCTGTGAAACCGGTTATAGCTGGGGTGAGATCCATTAATCCCCGCACCTCCCCTGTCTGGGGCGTGGCCGGCGGCTACTGCGCCGGCAAGGACGCCCTGGTGGGGATGCTGTGCGCCCGGGGTTTCCAGGAGATCAACCTGGATAAGCTGGGCCATCAGGTTTTGAAGCTGAAAAGCCGGGAAGTGGCCGACCGCTTTGGAAAGGGAATCCTGGACGAGACGGGCGGGGTGGAACGGGGGGTTCTGGCGGCCATTGTTTTCCGCGACTCACGAGCCCGGCGTGATCTGGAGCGGATTCTCCACCCCGAGATGGTCGTCCTGGCCGAAGAACGCCTTGCGACCCTGACGGGGCCGGTGGTCATCAATGCCGCCATTCTGTTCACCCTTCACCTGGAACGGCTCTGCGACCTGGTGATCTGTGTGCGGGCGCCCCTGCTCAAGCGGCTGTCGCGGGCCAGGCGCCGGGACGGCAGCTCTGCTTTTCAGGCCTGGCGGCGCATCCGCAGCCAGGGGAGAATCTGTCCTAAATTCAATGCGATTCCCGTCGATATTTACACTATAGAGAACTCCAGGGGGCTGGCCCGTTTCGAGGCGCAGGCGCTGGATCTTCTGCGGGAGAAAGGAATCAGGGTCGTTCAGGATGGAAAAACATAGAATTTTGTGGGTCATTTTCTCTTTGAGCCTCTTTCTGGTGGTCATACTGGCCGGCGGGCTATATTTTTTAAGGCCCGAGGCGCAGGCGGCGTCCCCGGATATCGCCCGCACCGCTTCCTCAGCCGATCAGTTCGATCCCTTCGAGTTCGTCAAGGGCACGCCGGAGCTGCCTGGCCTGGTACCGGGATCCGAAGATAAAGCTGCAGACGAGCTGATTCTGGTGGTGGGGGAACCCGAGGAGGAAGCAGGAGAAGTGATCGAGGTCGAGAAGACCGCCCCTTCTGCGGCAAGCCCCCGGGCCCTGCCCGCAGCCAGGGCTCCCCAGGAGAGGCCCGCCCCGAAGCCGGCGCCCGCGGCCCCGGTGTCCAAGCCGGCCCCCGCCCCGACGCCGGGGCGTAAAGCGGCGCCCCGGGAGGTACGCGTCATTGAGTACTGGATTCAGACCGGCTCCTACCAAAGCCACAGCAGGGCGGAAGCGGTCGCAGTCAACCTGTCGGAGCGTGGCCTGACAGGTACGATCAGCACCCGTTCGATCGAGGGCGAAACCTATTTCCGGGTGCGCATCGGCCCCTACAGCGATCGGCGGGAAGCCGAGAAATTCCTCTCCTGGATCCGGGAGCTGAGCGGTTTTGAATCCAGTTATATCTCACAGGTCTCTTCCCGGCGCAGCGCATCCAACTGATGGGCTTGAGTATTCCGCTCATCGCTGCTGTTGCCGCTCAACTGGCCTGCCAGTTGTTCAAGGTTTTTTTTTATTCCTTACGTCAGGGTGTGTTCAGACCGGATTACCTGGTGCATGCCGGCGGCATGCCCAGCGCCCACTCCGCCATGGTCAGCACCCTGACAACCTCGCTGGGGCTCTATGAGGGGCTGTCATCGCCGGGTTTTACCGTTGCGGCAGTTTTTTCCCTGATCATCATCCATGACGCCGTGCGCCTGCGCGGGGCCGTACAGCTCCACGCTCAGGTTCTGGATAGCCTGGTCAGACACTTTCCCAGGGAGGCGGGGACCAGGATTCCCACCCGGGCGGGACATACCCTGGCGGAGGTCCTGGCCGGAGTGGCAGTGGGCGTTTGCTTCGCCCTGCTGGTCTATCTGCTCTTTCCCGCGGGCCCGGCCTGAGCACCGCCCCTCCCGAGAGGGGATCCTTCCGGGGGGTTTGTATTCCCCACTGATTTGTTCTACAATCACTCTCAACCGCAGCCCGGAGCCCGTGTCCACGGTCTGCCGCGGCGGGACGGATTCGAGTGTAACTTCTTTGAGGAGGTCTGGGATGAAAAAGCTTTGTCTCTTTTCGCTTTTGCTCTTTTTAGCTGTGAGCCCCTTGTTTGGCGACTTCGGGGATATCCTCGTCGAAGCGGATAACCTGCATCACCAGGAAGACTACGCCCAGGGCCGGCAGTTTTTGGAGTCCTCTCTGAGCCAGGCGGGCAGCGGGGCTGAGCGGGCCGAGTTGTACTGGCGGCTGGCCAGGGCGGTTCTCAACCTGGGTGACGAGGCGGAGGATGCCGGCGCTACGGAGGAGGAGCTTTTAGAGCTGTTCGAGGAGGGGGAAGCCCTGGCTGAGAAAGCCATCGAGGCTGATCCGGGCAATCATCTGGGCTACTACTGGAAATCCGCCAACATCGGACGCTGGGGCCAGACCAAGGGCATTCTCAATTCCCTGTTCAAGGCAAAACCGATGAAGGAGCTTTTAGAGCAGGCCCTGGATGCCGATGCCGGGCACGCGGACTCCTACTATGTGCTCGGCCAGCTCTACGAGCAGCTGCCGGGAAAACCCTTGAGCTTCGGGAAGAAGGACTACGCCGTTTCGCTGGGCCGTTTGGCCGTGGACCTGCACGAGGCCAGCGTTAAAAGCGGTCAGGAGCGGGAGATCAACTACGATTTCTACACCGAGCTGGCCAAACATCTCTATGCCCGTGACTGGGAGGCCGACAAGCGCTATAAGGAGCAGAAAAAGAAGCAGGATAAACTGGCCAATGCCGCTACACCGCTGGAAAAGGGATTTTTCTACGAGTCGGAAAGCGAGCTTCAGGCTACCTCCGACCGCGAGGAAGCCAGAAAGCTCCTGCTCTGGACGATCGGGAAGCTGGAATCCCTGTCCAGGCCCAAGAGCGGCCAGACCGCCGACCTGGAAGAGGCGCGGGAAGTCCTGGCGAGCTGGAACTAGCGTCCCTCCGGAGGGCCGCCGCCGGGGGGGCTTTTCCGTTTTTTGCCCAAAAGGCTCGCTTTGGTGAGCTTAACGTTGCTGAGGCGCTGCCTGATCTCGGTCACCGCCTCCTCGACCCTGCGGCGGCGGTCATACTCGTCCTCGAAAAGCTCACCCTGGATCGTTTGGTCACGTCCGCGCAGGTTGGCGGTGCCCACGCCTATTAGCCGGATGGGCGTGGAGCCGTTCCAGCGCTTGTGCAGCAGCTCGAGGGCCAGCCGGTAGAGCTCGTCCGAAGAGGTGATGGTGTGCCGCAGGGTTCTCTGTGCCGCGCTGGTGGTGAAATCGAAGAAACGGACCTTGACGGTCACGGTGTTGGTGCTGTACCCCCCGCTCAAAAGCCGGTACATAACCTGTTCGGACAGCTCTAAAAGCGCCCTGCGGATGGTTGTGCTGTCCCTTTTATCTTCTTCAAAGGTCAGCTCACTGCTCAGAGAGTGGCTTTTCGGCGCGTCCGCGTAGATCCCCGGATCTCCCCCGCGCACAGCCGTATAGAGGTAGCGGCCGCCGGCTTCCCCCATCATGGAACAGAGGATATCCCGGGGCAGGCCGCGCAGATTTTTTATGCTCGTGATGTTCAGCTCCCGCAGGCGGGCCAGGCTTTTTTCCCCCACCCCCCAGAGATCACGCAGCTGCAGCCGGTCCAGGAATTCAATCTCCGTTCCCGGGGCGATCATGCAGAGCCCGTCGGGCTTGTCGTATTCCGAGGCCAGCTTGGCCAGGTAGCGGTTGGGGGCGATGCCCACCGAGAGAATGAGTCCCGTTTCCTTCCGCACCCTCTCCTTGATGACGCCGGCAACCCGTTCAGGCGGACCGTAAAGGCGCCCGGTGCCGGTGAGATTCAGGGAAGCCTCGTCGATGGAAAGCTGGCGGAACTCCGGTGAATAAGAAGCGAGGATGCGCATGACCTGCTCCGAGAGCTCCAGGTAGCGGTGCATGCGCACCGGCCTGAAAGCGCCTTGCGGGCAGCGCCGCACCGCCCGGCTGACGGGCATGGCGCTGCGGATACCGAAGCGCCTGGCTTCGTAGGAGCAGGAGGATACCACCCCGCGGTTGCCCGGCAGAGCGCCCACGATCACCGGGCGGCCGCGCAGGGAGGGGTCGTCCAGCTGTTCCACCGCCGCATAAAAGGCGTCGAGATCGATATGGAAGAAGACCGGCCGTTGTTTCGTCTGCCCGCTCATCCCGGAGGCCGCCTAGGTTTTGAGGATGAGCCGCTTCTGAAAGATATAATGGCTGGTAAACTGCTTGTAGGCGCCGGAAAGCTCGTAACCGTGGGGCAGCTGGAGATATTCCAGGCTGATGTGCAGCTCGAAGCTCATATTCTGGGGCAGGGTCAACTGCAGGGGTAATGTCACCGGGGGGTTGGCGCCGATCAGGATCCGATACTCTCTGCCGCCGGGATCCCGCTGGGCGGGAAAGTTGGCGTCATAGAGGACGAACTCCTCAGGTGCGCTCAAAAGCAGGGAGAGACGGTAGGGTTGAGCGGAAGAGGAGAAGAGGAGGTTGACATTCCTGCGGTCCAGAAAGCCGGTGCTGCTGACCTCCGTTTCCAGAAGATCCGGGAGCTCCTGCAGGGGCAGCGTGTAGAAGCGGGCTCGGGATTCAATGGTAATGACGTCTTTGCTGTCCTTCAAGGTGATCTTCCCCAGGGGGGCCGGGCTGGAGAGGGTCAGGAAGCTGCGCGAGTCGATCAGGTCGATGGTGTACTGAGCGGTTACCGGCTGGCGGTTTTCAGCGTCGTAGGGTTCGTAGAGCATGAACAGAGTCAGCAGGCAGACCAAAAGCAGCGAGAACATAACCGCGGTGATGCGGTAGCGGAGCAGCCGTCCGGCGCGCCGGGGCCGGGGGGGAAGCATGACCAGGCGCACCATCATGAGGATGAAGGGTAAAAAGACAATGGCCAGAAGCAGGTTGCCCGTCCAGCGTGAGAGCAGCACGATGCGGCAGAAGGCGAGCTTCGGCAGGCTGAAGAGCTCGAACAGGGATTTGAGGATCCAGTAGGGGGAGGCCAGGAAAAAGAGGGCCTTAAGGATTTTCAGGCGGACGATCGAAAAGAGGAGCGCGAAGACAAAGGCCCAGAGAAAGTAATAGGTAAAGGAAATATTCAGTATCGCCAGAACCAGAATATCCAGAAGCAGAAAAAGCAGGGCTGAAGCTGAGTAGAAGCTGCCGTTTTTGGAAAAGGGCAGGCGTTTCAAATAGCGGAAGATCAACATGAAAAGGAAGAAGGGGAAGATGATTTTGAAGGCCAGGAAGAGCAGGGGAAGCTCCTCCCAGAGCCGGGTCATGCCGCGGATCGCCAGGATTGCCTCCAGGGCGAGGGTGGAGAGCAGCAACAGCAGGAAGCTGATTCCGGCGAACACCGGCAGATTCCAGAGATTGCGCCAAAGGGTTTTCAGGTATTTCTTTAAACGGCGGCTGAAGGAGAGGCCATAGGCCAGCAGACCCGCCATTACGGCGATCAGAGCGGCGAGGTAGCTCTGCTCGGCGATCTTGAAATAGATCTCCCTGGCCTGGAAGAAGAGATAGTGCTGGTCCCAGGCTTCGGGGATGCCCCGGGCAAAGGATTCCTGAAACAGGGCAAAGAAGGTCCTGAAGGATTCGACCCAGTCCTCTTCCTGCCCGGGTGAGAGGGGGCCGTAGACTCCCTCGAAGCTCAGGGCGGGATAGCCGGCTTCAAGGAAGGGCTCGATGATGGTTTCCTCCGAGGGCAGGCCGAAGCGAAACAGCTGATTCTCGTTGCCCCGGATCAGAAAGAAGAGGTCCGCCCGGCGCAGTGCGTTGGTGGAGCGGTCGATAAGCCAGAAGGGGCTGGCGATGCCCCGCCCTCCGGCGCGGATGTAGAGTCGGGAAGGGATGGAGCGCAGGTTGAGGTAGATCAGGCTCACGCTCTCCTCCGGATAGAAGTCCCGTAAAAACAACCGGCTGCCCCTGGGATAGTCCGGCTCCTCGCCGTACTCGGCGCCCAGAAACAGGAACTTCACGGATACGGTGGGCTTGGAGCGGGTCAGGTCCTCGATCAGCCCCAGGGCCAGGGCAATATTGATGGACCCTTCGAACTGAGCCTCCGTCCCGGGGGGATGATTGAGAGGAACGGCCAGGATCAGCGTGTCCGGAAGCTTTCCGGGGATGTCCACGGCAATGACTGAAGAGAAGCTGTGGGTTTCGTCCGACTCGCTGAAATCGATGCTCTGGAAGCTGAGATTCAGGTTTTCCAGGCGTTCGCTGATATAGGCAATGACCCCGGCTTCCGCATCGGAACCCTCGAGGCGGGGGTAGAGGGTTTTAAGGACGCGATAGTCCTCCATAATGCTTACGGGCTGGGCCGCCGGCGAAGCGGCCGGGAAGATGAGGAGCAGAAGAAGCAGCACCAAAACCAGGTGAAGCCTGCGAGCCATGAGCATTCTCAAGCATAGCGAAGCAAAAAAAGCATTGCAATACAACGGGTTATATTTTATTATAAATCCACTGCATGGAAATAGCATGGATGTACTGAAAGAAATCGTCGCCAGACGCAGCATCCGACAATTTAAATCCGATCCGGTGGAAAAAGAGAAAGTTGAGCGAATTCTCGAAGCGGGCAGGCTGGCACCATCGGCGAAGAACAGACAGGAATGGCGCTTCGTCGTTGTTCAGAAACAGGAAATCCGGGAACGGATCAAGACGGCCGCCTATAACCAGGAGTGGGTCGGACAGGCGCCTCTGATTATCGCCGTCTGTACCACCAACACGGGTTACAGAATGCCCAACGGACAGCTTTCACATCCCATCGATCTGAGTTTCGCGGCCGCTTTCATGACCCTCCAGGGCGTCCGCGAGGGGTTGGGATGCTGCTGCCTGTCTACTTTCGATGAGGAAGACGTGAAGAATATCCTCAGCGTACCTTACTCCATGAAGATTGTACTGTTGCTGGTCATGGGCTATGCGGACGAACAGCCCGAGGCCGGTATTCGCAAACCGCTCCGAACCATTACAGCCTACAATCACTGGTAGGCACAACCAGGCTCCGCTCAGGCATCCAGGCTCTGTTTGTCCGCGTAGTAGTCGTAAAGCCTTTCCAGGGGTGCCTGGTCCTCGGCGCCCGCCGGCACCGAAACGGTGCCGCCCAGGGAGAAGTATACGGTGTCACTGCTTGTCCAGCAGACCTCCAGGGTCAGCATGAAGGAGGGGATGCCGATCTCATCTCCGGGAATGATCCTCAGAAAGAGTGCGTCCCCCTTGCGGGCGGCAACCTGCTTGAGGAAGGAGATCTGAGCTCCGGACTTGCTCAGGTCCCTCAGGTAGCCCGGGGAAAGGTCGTCCATGAGCATGACCTTGGCATAAACCTTGTTTCTTGCTTCTTTGCGCTTTTCGTTCCCCATCACTCTCCTCCCGTGGCCACAGAGATGCGTGTGCCTTGGACATTGCCCTGCTCCCACTTTGTGGGGCGGTCATTGTGGTCGAAAAAAGCCAGCTCGAAACAGGCGAAGGTTTTCTTTACCAGCAGCAACCCCATGCCGAAGCGCTGGTACTGGTGCTTGTGCTGATATTCCTGAAAAGCCGGCGACTTGTGATCGATCTCCGCAGGATTATCATTGAGATCATAGGGTAGCCGACCGGGGTCAAAGCCTCCGCCGAAGTCCTTGATCTCTATTTTGAGATGGGTATCTGCGACCTCGAAGCGTGTAATGATGTCACGCTTGATCTCATGTTCCCGATGGGCCCGCAGGGAATTGTTCAGGCATTCGAGGATGGCGTACTTGATGTTTTCGGCATCTCCGATAAACGGGGGCAGGGACAGCTCTCCCAGCACGGCTAAAATCTCTCTGAAATCAGCCTGGGGACGGATATTGATCTTTACCTTGCGGGTCGGCTGACCCTTGTATGCAAGACGGTGCGGCATTGGCGGGTATATTCCTTTGAAAAAGTGAGCATTTTGGTGTTTAATGTACCCATGCTGTTTCTTCTCATCAAGATCAACAATTATAAACAATTGCAGCTCGTTAACCAAGAGCTGTTAGGGGATATCCGCAACTATCTGCACAATATCGCGGATCGATCAGAAATCCCGATCGTGCATGAGAGAGAGGGCCATTTTCTGCTGGCCCTGGGTGCGCGGCAGGAAACGGAAGCTGTCATGGTGGTTGAGTTTGCGGTTCGGCTGGTCCGTTATCTGAGGGAAAACCGGGAGGAGTTGTTCGGTTTCAATGCCCTCTTCCTTGAAGCGCCTGAAGCTGATGTTGCCTCCCTGCGCACCCGGGGTAAACAACTTTTACTGCGCCTGGAGGAGGAGGAAGGCATCTGGCTGCCTGAAGAGCTTAAGGGCTACTTCTCCGGGGCTGCGGAGCTGACGCAGGCGGGTTTGTTCTACAGCCTGAAGCCCCAGTCCGCTCCCGAGCCTAAACCGATCCCGGCCTACCATCGTTTCTGGGAACAAGCGAGTATCCTGGACAAGGTGGCGGAGGCCATCGAGGTTCAGCATGAGAGCGGCGAGCCTGGAACGCTGATCGCCGTTTACGGCTCTTCTCATTCCGAGAGGAGGCTGCTGGTCAATGGCCTGACGAACAGATTGCGAACCGCTTCTCCGGCGGCGGTGATTCCCAGGCTGACAACCTTGTTCAAGCGGCGTTCGCCCCTTCATCCGTTTCTAAACAGCGTCGACAACTTCTTCCTGCTCCAGGTGCCCCGTTATCTCCAGGGCCATGAGCTGGCGGTCTGGAAAGAAGTGGGCTTTCTGCTGGATTATCTCAAAGCGGCGGCGAAGGATCTCCGTCTCTGCCCCGATCATATCAATGAGGACTTTTACCTGGCCTACCAGCTCTATCTGGGCGCCTGTTTTCGCCGCATGGAAGAGAATTTCCTCCCCGCTCTTTTGATCTGTGAAAACATGGACAGCTATCATCCCCGCACCTTGAGCTTTCTGAAGCGCCTGATCCGTGATTTTTCGATCCAGGGCTCCTTCATCCCCATCCTGACGCTGGGAGACAAAGAGCGGCTCAAGGATTTCAGCTTCCTGCGGGTAAGACGCTTCATTCTGCACCCCCTGAACAGCAGAAAAATCGCCTCTCTGTCCGCCTCCCTCCTCCCGGGGCTCCATCTGCCGGAAAGGGATTGCCGCTTTCTGCGCCGCTATACCAAGGGGAAGCTCATTCCCCTGATCCACGTTCTCAAAACCTTGCGGGAAGCCGGGAGCATCAGGGAAGACGAATCCCGCTACAGCCTGGCAAGCCATGAGGAGCTCAAGGATCTGCTTCCGGATGATGCTGATGAGGTTTCCTGGTCCGTCATCAAGGCCCTGCCAGAGGAGCAGCTCCGGGTGCTGCATATTGTCTATCTCCAGGCGGGTATCCTCAATGTACGCCACCTCACGGCCTTCCTGCATTCCCTGGATCTCTCGGAGGAAACCGCCGGCACTTGCCTGGACCGTCTGGTCGAAGCGGGGCTGATCACCGGCGGGGAGTTTATTTTACCCCAGTTTCCGGGCTTCAAGGCCGAGCTGGCCCTGCTCCAGGGTGAGTCGGGTCTTGAAGAAGCCCTGATCGTTTTCCTGCTCGGTCTCTGGCGGGAAGGGCGCTATCCCCATCTGGTGCTGCTGTTTTTTCTGCTTCTGCGGTTGAACAAGGCCGCCTATGCCGAGACAACCCTCGAGGTGCTGAAGCGGCTTCTGGAGCAGAAGCTTTCCGAGCTCGATTTCAGCGGCCTGCGCCTTATCCTGAACCAGCAGCAGATGAAGCTCGCTTTTACGGAAGACCATGACTCCGGGGAGAGTTTGGATCTGAACGGAGAGCAATCCCGGGAGCTGAAAATAATTCTCATGGCGGCCAGGATGCGCGCGCTGCTTCTGGCGGGAAACATGCCCGAAGCCGAAACCTTGAGCCCGGAGGCCCTGGCCCTGACCGGGGGCTACGAGGAAAGCGTCGCCAAGAGCAGGCTTTTTCTGCAAGTCGCCCGTTACTACGGCATGAAGGGGGAAATGAGCATCGCCCTCGACTGGGTGAAACGCTCATTGATGATGTCTCAGAACCTGGATCACCCGCAGGGAGAGCTGGAAGCCACCGTTCACCTGGGAGAGGTCATGCTGGCGGAGGGGAAACCGGAGGAAGCGCTGGAGTACCTGTCCTTCTACGAGCACTCCCCCCAGGCAACGCCCGGTGCCACCGCTTTGCACGCCCTCTGCCTGAGCAGCGTCAGCCTCTATATCTCCGGCAACCTGTCCCGGGCCCAGAGTACGGCCGAACGCGGCGCCGAGCTCGCCGCAGCCCTGATGTGCCGGGAGTGGGAGTTGGCCATGCTGTTCCTGCGCGGCAGGATCAAGCTGGATCTTGGGGATTTCGAAGAGGCCATCCTGCTCTTGGGGCAGGGCGTTGAGCAGGCGGAGCTTTACACTCTGCAAGCGGCCCGGGAGGTCTTCATAGGCTGGCTGGGACGCACCCATGCCTACAGGGGTGACATCGAAACGGCCTTCTCACTTTTAAAAAGCAGCGAAGAAAACAGAGAGCGCTGCTACTTCCTGGCGGAGACCTGCTTTCTTGCAAGCGATTATTCCGGGGGGCTCGCGCAGTGCAGCCGGGCTCTGTCCCTGTCCCGGGAGGAAATGCTCTTTCCCGGGGAAAGACCGGCCTGGTTGGATGGATTCTCCCCCCTGGAAGGGAGGTGCTTCTCCCTGTTCGCGGAGGATGCTCTGCTTGTCCGGCTGATCAAGGCCTTCCAGGCTTATCTTTTGGGACTCACGGGCAACGCCAAGCAGGGGATCGCTCAGCTTTACAGCCTGACCCGGGGAGAAAAGTTGCCGGCGGTGGACCCTTACTTAAGCCTCTACCACTACTACTATGCCTCCACACTGCCGGAAGTAGGGCGGGGCCAGGTGGATGACGGCCTGACCGTGCTGAACAAGGCACTGAAGCTGCTGCAGCAGCGGGCCAGCTCTATCGAGAACTCGTCGCTGCGCTGGCGCTACCTGCATAAAAACCTCTGGAATGCCCGCCTGTTCGAAGATTGCCGGCAGCGAAACCTGCTTTGAGAGCGCCCGGCAACCGTCGGAACAGGGATTGACTGTTCGAAAGCGTCTGTCTTATACTTGAACTGTCATCTCCTGGGAGGGGAACGTGGCCGAGCAGCTCATCCTAAAGAGTCTTCCATTCATAAAAATTCTGCCCGCCTGGGCCCAGGAGCTGGCCTATAAATACTGCTCCAAGACGGCCAACCTCTATATCGTACACGGCAATATCCGGGATTTCCTTCCCCATAAAACCAGAGACAACGAGTTTAATTTCGTCAAGATTCAGGATTATATCGCAGAAGTGCTGTTCGGTAATCAGGACATTATCGCGTTCTATGATCGTTCCTCCGGAGTTACCTTCTGCTCTCATGCCATGAAGAAGGACTACCTGGCGCGGATGCAGGGAAGTAACGGGAGTCATGAGGAATCGATCCTGCTTTCCCGGGATCCGGTGGAGGCATTTTCCTATCTGGAAAGGTACTTCGCCTATAATGTTCCCCAGCGGCGCCGGATCGTGCTGATCATCGATTACGCCGAGACCATTGTGCCCAACACGGATATCTCCCGCTACACCGATGAAGACCGCTACTGCCTGGTCACCCTCAACCGCTGGGCCAATGACCCCATCTTTACGGAGGGGGATATTTCCATTATTCTGCTCACCGAGAATCTGGCCGACCTCAACATCAAGCTCGTCCGCTCTCCCTCGACAATCAAGGTCAACATTCCCCTGCCGGACGAGACGGTGCGGGAGCGTTTCTATATCTATCTCGACCGGGAGGAGAAGCTCCTTCTGGAAGAGGGTTTGGGACACAAAGAAGTGGCCAAGATCACCAGCGGACTCAATTTGGTCAATATCCATCAGCTGGCGGCGGAATCCTATCAGGAAGACCGGGAGATCTCGCTTGAGTATCTGCGCCGCAAGAAGAAGGACATGATCGAGACCGAGGCGGTGGGGCTTTTAGAGTTCATCGAATCGGAGTTCGACCTCTCCATGGTCTCCGGTCACGACTTCGTCAAGAAGCGTTTTAGGAGCGCCGCCAAGGCCATCAAGCTCGGACGCCTCGACGTACTGCCCATGGGCTATCTGATCGCCGGCCCGGTGGGCACGGGCAAGAGCTTCATGGTCACGGCTTTCGCCGGGGAGATCGGGGTTCCCATTGTCAGGTTCCGTAATTTCCGTTCCAAATGGCAGGGCGTCACCGAGGCCAACCTGGAAAAGATTCTCAACATCCTCAAGGCGATGGCTCCGGTGGGTGTGATGATCGACGAGGCGGACGCCTTCCTGGGCAACCGCAGCCAGGACGGGGATTCCGGCACCTCAAACCGCATTTTCGCCCAGATCGCCTCCTTCATGGGCAACACCGAGTACCGGGGCAAGATCATATGGTTTTTAATCACCTGCCGTCCCGATCTGCTGCCCATCGACCTGAAGCGCCAGGGGCGGGCTGAGGAGCACCTGGCGCTCTTCTACCCCGAAACCATCGAGGAGAAGCAGGCCCTCTACCGCACCCTGGTCAAGAAGTTGAAATTAAGGGTACAAAAGGTTAATATTATCGAGCTGTTCCGCCGCTACCGTTTCGACTTCTCCGGGGCTGACCTGGAATCGGTGCTCATCCGCGCCAAGCTGCTGGCAGCCATGCGCAATCATGTTTTCATCACCAAAGGGGACCTGGAAGAAACGATCCGCGATTTCGTACCACCAGCCTATCCCCACGAGATCGAGCTGCAGAACCTGGTAGCTGTCCTGGAATGTACCAGCCGGGAAATGGTTCCCCGACGATTTCAAAGCCTGGATCGCACCAAGCTGATCGCGGAAATCAAGCAGCTGAAAATCCTGCTGGCCGAAAGGGAATAGCCCCGCGGGGCGGGGCGGGAACAGCAGCCAGGGCGCACAGCATCTAAAGGCGTACAGCATCTAAGGAGAGTCACTTGCCGAGAGAAAAGAAGAAGCTTCTTCATATACCCCAGGGTACGGAGGGCTTCTACCTGGAGGAAGCCTTCGTTCATCGCCGTCTCCGGGAAACCTTGCTCGATCTCTTCCATCTCTGGGGCTATTTGCCCGTGCAGACCCCGGTGTTCGATTTTTTCGACACCTACCGGAATCTGCTGGATGCCGAAGCCACCGAGAAGATCTACCGCCTGATCGACCGGGAAGGCGACCTGCTAATGCTGCGTTCGGACAACACCCTCTTCATGGCCAAGCAGATGGGTCTGGCCCTGACCTGGGAAGATTTGCCGGTGCGTGTCTGTTACGCCGACTCGATACTCCGGCATCAGGACCGCGAGGACATTTCCCACAACGAGTTTTTCCAGGTCGGAGCCGAGCTGATCGGCAAGGACGGCTTAAACGGCGACCTGGAAGTGCTCATGCTGATGATGGCCACCATCCGGCATCTCCGGCTGCCGCAGGCGGTCCTGCACCTGGGCTCTCATGCCTTCTATACGGCCTGCTTCGCCGCCGGCAGGTTGTCCGTTGCCGATCAGCAGCGGGTCTATACCGCAATCTACAACCGTGCCTTTCCAACGGCGGCGGAGATCCTAAAGGCGGCCGGTTACAATGGGGAGGAGATACGGCTCATGAGCCGGCTCTTCGGTTTTATCGGCACGATAGCGGAATTCAGCGTCCTGGAAAAAGAGGCGGTAGGCACGAAACTGCTCTCTTCGGCCTGCCGGGAAGCCCTGGCTTACCTGGCGGAAGTGGGGGCGCAACTGAAGCGCCTGGAAGTGGAGTCCCGGGTGCGCATCGATCTTTCCGAGATCGGGGGTCAGCCCTACTATACCGGGCTGGTTTTCCAGGTTTATATGCCGGGAATGGATACCGCCGTGGCCTCGGGAGGGCGCTACAACCGCCTGCTGGGATTTTTCGGCTTTGACGCTCCTTCCTGCGGTTTTTCCCTGCTCCTGCGCAAGGTGCAGGAAAAAATCGGAAGCCCCGAGCGTTTTAAGCCGGAACATGGGGGGGTCAACATACGCAAAAAGGACTTTGTCGCGGCTTACCGGGAGGCGGAAGAGCTGCGCGCCGCCGGCCGTATCGTAACGCTTCAGGACTTAAAATGAGCAGCACACTCACCATCGCCCTGCCCAAGGGACGGCTTTTGACGCGGATTATTACCTGCTTCAAAGAGGCGGGCATACAGGTGGCCTTCGCAGAACGGGAGCTGGTCTGTCTGGACAAGAAGAACAAACTCAAATTTCTGCTGGTCAAGAACAACGACCTGACCACCTATGTGCATCACGGCATCGCGGGTCTGGGCATCTGCGGCGAGGACCGCATCATCGAATCGGGCTATCGCTTCTACAAGCTGCATGAATTCCCTTTCGGTTCCACCCGGATCTGCCTGGCCGGGTGCCCCTCCGTGGAAGGGGAGAAGGAAGAACCCCGTCTGAAGGTGGCGACCAAGTTTCCCCGCTTTACCCAGAACTTTTTCCTGAAGCGGGGCATCCCCGTGGAGATGATCAAGCTGGAAGGCTCGGTGGAGCTGGCTCCGGTTCTGGGGCTGGCACCCTATATCGTGGACCTGGTGGAGACGGGGAGCACCCTGAAAGCCCACGGATTGGAGATTCTGGAAGAGCTGGCGGACATTAAGGTGGTCTTGATTTCTAATCCGGCTTATTATAAGCTGGAATATCAGGATATTGACCACCTGGTCCATAAACTAGGAAAACAACCGTGAAAGCACGCACCGCCAGCTGCAGCCGTAAGACCCGAGAAACCGATATCCGCGTGGAAATCGACCTGGACAGGCCGGGTAAGATCAGCGTGGCCACGGGTGTCGGTTTCTTCGACCACCTGCTGGAAGCCGCGGCTTTTCACGGATGCTTCAGCCTCACGGTCCAGGCCCGGGGAGACCTGGAAGTGGACAGCCATCATCTGGTGGAAGACACGGGCCTTGTGATTGGGGAAGCTCTGCGGCAGGCGGCGGAAGGGGGTCAGGAGTTCAATCGTTTCGGTCACGCCCTGATTCCCATGGACGACGCCCTCTCCGAGGTTACCGTGGATGCCGGGGGGCGCCCTTACCTGGTGTTCGAGTCCTTGTTTCCTCAAGAGAGGAGCGGAAACTTCGAAATGATCCTGGTCCGGGAGTTTCTTATCGCCCTGGCGAATCGGGCACGGATTACCCTGCATGCCGAGCTGCGTCACGGCAAAAACAGCCATCACTGTGCGGAGTCCCTGTTCAAGGCTCTGGGCAGGGCCCTGCGGCAAGCCTACAGCCCGTTGGCTGCGGGTGCCGGCCTGCCGCAGGGCATGTCCACAAAAGGAACACTTTCATAAGAAACAGTTGCAATTTTTTGCACATCTGTTTATATTCATACACGGGTATATTAAGTATTTTAGTAAAGATTAAGTGATGAAAAAGAAAGAAGAGTTATTAAAAAAGGTCCCCGAAAGCGGCTTCTTAAAAATCTCAAATCCTGAAACCGCAGCGCTTCCCAGGGACAAGCGTGCCCTGCTGATCCGCAAGGGAAACGAGCTGTTTAATCGCGAAGAGATTAATCAGGATGAAATTGAGCTGGCCAAGAAGATCTTCCTGACCACCGGCTACACCGACGGACTCATTCGACTTGGGGATTATTATCTGGGTAAAAACATGGCCCTGGAGGCTCTTCGCATGTACTGGCTGGCTCCCTATCCCAAGCGGGTCAATTGGATGCTGGAGCGAATGGTCTTGATCATGAAAGACTGGCTCAAGGAGTAAGATGTTGAGCGGCGAGGAAAAGAATAGTCCCAATCCCATGGAGCAGATCGCTCAGTTTTCCAAAGAGGGATATTCCTGCCTGAAAGAGGGCCGGCTCAAGGACGCGGCGGAAAATTTCCGGAAGATCCTGGAACTGGATCCTGACAACAACTACGCCCTGGTGGGCTTGGGTGAAGTGGAGAAGAAACGGGGGGACTACAATGCAGCCATCCGGCAGTACCAGGCCTGCCTGGAACGGCACCCCGACAACAAGTATGCCCTGATCGGCGTGGCGGACTGCTACCGGTCGCTGAAACTGTATCAGAAGTCGATCGATATCTGGGAGCAGTACCTGCAGCAGGATGACTATGACATCACCGTGCTGACCCGTATCGCCGATGCCTACCGCAAGGTGCGGGATTTCGACCGTTCCAAGGAGATCTACGAGAAGGTCCTGGAGATCGATGCGGAGAACAGTTACGCCCTGAACGGGCTGGGACACTTGCATTTCGATTTCAAGGCCTATCCGGAGGCGGTCGGCTACTGGAAGCGGATGCTGGGGCGGGATGAGCGGAACATCAAGGTTCTCACCTCCCTGGGCAACTGCTACCGGAAATTGAAGGACTATTCTTCAGGCCTGCCCTATTTCCAGCAGGCCCACGACCTGGAGACCGATAATTTCTATGCCCTTTTCGGTATCGCAGATTGCTACCGGGGCCTGAATATGCACCAGGAATCCCTGGAGGCCTGGCAGCAGATCCTGAAGTTCGATTCCGAGAACAAGGTCATCATGACCCGGGTGGGTGACGCCTACCGCAGCCTGGGAGAGCTCGACCAGGCGGAGGATTACTACCATCGCGCCCTGAATATCGAGTATGACAGCTACGCTGTCATCGGCCTGGCGCTGATCAACAAGGCACGGGGCAAATACCCGGAGGCCATAGAATCCTTTACCGGCCTGCTGGTACAGAATTCCAAGAACCATCGCCTGGTACTGGAAATGGCGGACTGTCATATAAAAATGGGCAATAAACCGCGGGCTGTGGAAGCCCTCACCCGTTACCTGCGCCTGGGCGGCAAGAACACCCGGGTAAGCGAGCTTTTGGAACGCTTGAAGCGTAATGACCCCGATCTCGGCGCTTCTGCCTGACGCGCTTTCCAGCACCCTCGATTTAAAACCAGCCTACCGTGGTGGGCAGATCTTTCACTGGATCCACCGCCGTCTGGTCTTCTCCCCCGAAGGTATGACCGACCTGCCCGCCTCCCTGCGATCCGGGCTCGCCGGAACGGTTAGCCCCATGACCCTCGAGGTCGCTGACTGCCGGCAGGACGACGACGGCACTGTCAAGTACGGGCTGCGCCTCGCCGACGGGTGCGTTATCGAGGCGGTGCTCCTGACGGACCTGCGGGGGCGCAAAACGGCCTGCCTGTCCACACAGGCCGGCTGCGCCATGGGCTGCACCTACTGCCGCACCGCCCGCCTGGGTTTACGGCGAAATCTCGCGGCCCATGAGATCGTCGAACAGCTGCTGATGCTGCGCTCCCGGCACGGGGAAATCGCCAATGTGGTTTTCATGGGTATGGGAGAGCCGCTGGCCAACCTGGCGGCTTTGCGCAGTGCCGTGGCGGTGCTCTGCTGCCCCGCCGGGACGGGCATGAGCCCGCGACGGCTGACCGTATCCACCTGCGGCCTCATCGCGGGCATCCGCGATCTGACCGTCGCCGGGCCCCACCTGCGACTGGCGCTTTCCCTGCAGACGGCGGACCAGGAGCTGCGAACCCGGCTGATGCCCGCGGCCCGAACCAATCCGCTGACCGAGCTGCGCCGGGCCCTGCTGGAGTATCAGGCCGCCGCGGGCAAGCGGATTACCCTGGAGATCGTACTGCTGGCGGGGATCAATGACGGGCGAAAAGATGCCGAGGACCTCAGGCGCTTTGTGCAGCCCGGAAGAGGCCTGCGCCCCTTACGGGTGCTGGTCAATCTCATTCCCTATAACCATGTGGAGGGCCTGCCCTACACGGCTTCCACGCCGGAAAAAGTGGCAGGCTACCGCCGCCTGCTCCTCAGTGCGGGGATCCCGGTCTCTGTGCGGTTGCCCCGGGGCCCCGGCATCGGAGGCGCCTGCGGGCAGCTGGGAGGCTTAGTCCAGGACCGCCCGGATACGCCGCACCCCGGCTGATGAGGACTGCTCCTTGGTAATGCGGAAGCGGCCCAGAGCTCCCGTATGCTGCACGTGGGGACCGCCGCAGACTTCCTTGGAGAAATCGCCGATTGTATAGACCTTGACCTTTTCCTCGTACTTGTCGCCGAAAAGGGCGATCGCCCCTGCGGCGGTGGCTTCTTCCAGGCTGAAAGTCGTGAAGGAGACGGACAGATCCCGGGATATCTGCTCGTTGACGATTTCCTCCACCCGCCGCAGCTGTTCGGTGGTCATTTTGTCAGGGTGGGAGAAGTCGAAGCGCAGGCGCTCCGCGGTGATGTTGCTGCCCTTCTGCTGGACGTGCTCACCCAGGACCATGCGCAGAGCCTGGTGCAGCAGGTGGGTGGCCGTATGGAGCCGGGTGACCTTCTCGGTGTTGTCCGCCAAACCGCCCTTGAAAACCTTGTCCGCCCCGGTTTTGGAGAGCTCCTGATGCTTCTTGTAGGCGGCTTCAAAGCCCTCCTCATCCACGGTCAGGTCGTGCTCGGCGGCCAGATCGCGGGTGATCTCGATGGGAAATCCGTAGGTGTCATAGAGCCGGAAGGCGACGCGTCCGGGCACCTGACGGCGGGGATTTTTGAGCAGATTGGGAATCATCTTTTCGAACTCGTGCTCACCCTTGCGCAGGGTGGAAAGAAAGCGCTTTTCTTCCTGCTCCAGCTCGCTGGTGATCGTTTCGCGGTTGCGGGCCAACTCGGGATAAACCTCCCGGTAGGTATCGATCACCGCCGAAGCCGGGGATGCGAGAAAATCTTTTTCTATGCCCAGCTTGCGCCCGTGCCGGATGGCCCGCCGGATCAGCCGGCGGAGGATATAGCCCTGGCCGAGATTGGAGGGCTTCACGCCCTGGGGATCGCCCAGGATAAAGGTCGCCGCCCGGACATGGTCGGTGATGATGCGCATGGAGGTGTCCAGATCGGCGGAGTCGTTGTAGGCCCGTCCGGAGAGCGACTCGATGGCCCGGATCGTCGGCAGCAGCAGCTCCGTCTCGAACACGTTTTTCTTGCCCTGGAGCATGGCGCAGGTCCGCTCGATGCCCATGCCGGTATCCACGGTTTTCATGCTTAAGGGCTCATAGCGGCCTTCCGCGACCTTGTTGTACTGGATGAAGACGTCGTTCCAGATTTCAAAGTACTTGCCGCAGGAGCATCCCGGCCGGCAGTTTTCCGAGCAGGGGTCGAGACCCGTATCGATGAACATCTCCGAGTCCGGCCCGCAGGGCCCGGTCTGGCCGGCGGGTCCCCACCAGTTGTCCTCCCGTCCGAGGAAGTATATGCGCTCCTCGGGAATACCCAGGCTTCTCCATGCCGCAGCCGCCTCCTCGTCGCACGGGACTTCCTCGTCCCCGGCGAACACGGTCACCGACAGCAAATCGGGTGAAAAACCCAGCCAGCTCGGGGAGGTGAGAAACTCGTAGCTCAATGCGATCGCTTCTTCCTTAAAATAGTCCCCCAGGGACCAGTTGCCCAGCATCTCGAAGAAGGTCAGGTGGCTGGGATCTCCCACAGCCTCGATATCCCCGGTGCGAATGCATTTCTGATAGTTCACCAGCCGGCGGCCGGCGGGATGGGGTTCACCCATGATATAGGGAACCAGCGGGTGCATGCCCGCGGTGGTGAAGAGCACGGTGGGATCGTTTTCGGGAAGCAGAGATTTTCCGGAAATCTCCGCGTGGTTGTTGCCTGTAAAAAAGGCGATATATTTTTGTCTCAGTTCGTTGCCAGTCATGGAAGTGAGTCTATGAAGGGACGCCTGGATTGTCAAGAACTCTCAAAGATCCGCGAACTCCTCGTCCTGGTCGGCGAACTCGGGAAAGCGGTATACCACCACCCCAGATGTGCGGATTTTCATCTCGGCGTAGCCCCCGGCCGCCAGGCGGTCCAGGGCCTGCTGGGCTTGTTCGATGGAAACATTCGCCTCCAGCGCGACTTCCCCCGGGCTGGCCAAACCGTGGTTCTTCTTGGCCGTGCGCAGGATCACCTTTTCCAGGGACTCCTTCTCGCCGGCGAAGCGCAAGGGGGCGCCTTCGGCGAACAAAGCCTCATGGTAGCGGCGGCGCAGGTTGGCGTCCCGCACCATGGCGGGGATGGTAAAGAGGTCGATGAAGCTGCCGATGCCAAAGAGGCCGCCGGTGCAGAGCCACAGGAAGCCGGTTCCGTAGCGGCCCAGGTAAAACCTGTGCAGCCCCAGCGCTCCGAAACCGGAGCAGAGCCAGAGCAGGTAGGCGGTCGCGGTTGTGACCATCCGTTGTACCTCCTGTTTCAGGGATAGAGGCGGCTTAAGGTCCGGGGGAAGGGGATTGCTTCCCGGATATGATGGGTGCCGCAAAGCCATGTTACCGTGCGCTCCAGCCCGATGCCGAACCCTGAGTGGGGAACCGAGCCGTAGCGGCGCAGGTCCAGGTACCAGCCGTAGGCCTCTTCCGGCAGTTTCTCTTGCCGGATGCGGGTCAGGAGCTTGTCAAAATCGTCCTCACGCTGGGAGCCGCCGATGATCTCCCCGTAGCCCTCCGGAGCCAGCAGGTCCGCGCAGAGCACGGTCTCGGGATTGGCCGGGTTTTCCTTCATGTAGAAGGCTTTGGCCTGCTTGGGATAATTGACCACGAACACCGGCCGGTCATGGCTTTCCACCACAATGGTTTCGTCCTCGGCGCCCAGGTCGTCCCCCCATTTGATGGCGCTCCCCCGTTGCTGCAGCAGCTTGACGGCGTCTGCATAGTCCACCCGGGGAAAAGGAGGCTTGACGGCTTTGAGCATGTCCAGGTCCCGCTCCAGAAGCCGCAGCTCTTCACCACAGCCCGAGAGCACGTCCTCCACCAGCCGGCAGATCATCTCTTCCTGGAGCTTCATGTTCCCGTCGTTGTCCAGGTAGGCCGCCTCGGCTTCCAGCATCCAAAACTCCGTCAGGTGACGCCGGGTCTTGGATTTTTCCGCCCTGAAGGTGGGGCCGAAATTATAGACATTGCCGAAGGCCATGCAGGCGGCTTCCAGGTAGAGCTGCCCCGTCTGCGCCAGGTAGGCTTCCCCCAGGTCGAAGTAGGGAACCGAGAAAAGGGTTCCCGCGTTTTCGCCGATGGATCCCGTGAGGATGGGCGTGTCGATCAGGAGGAAGCCCTGCTCGTGATAGAAATTGCGGAAGGAGCGGATCGCCTGGTCCCGGACCTTGAGGATCGCCCCCGGGCGGCTGGACCTTAGCCAGAGGTGACGGTGCTCGAGCAGAAAATCGATGCCGTGGGATTTCTTGGCGATCGGGTAGTCCTCGGCCGGATTCTGAACGATTTCTATGCCTGAGACCGCCAGCTCGTACCCCCCCGGCGCCCGGTCATCCTTGCGTACTTTGCCGGTGACTATCAGGGAGGCTTCCATTTTCAGCTCGCCCATGGCGGCGAAGCTGGCGGGATCACATTCCTGTTCCACCGCCACTCCCTGGATTCGTGCCGAGCCATCCCTGAGCTGGAGGAAGTGGATTTTCCCCTTGGAGCGAATATTGTAGAGCCAACCGGCGATTTCGATTTCCTTGTCTTCATAGCGGCCGATGTCGGCGATGTGTATTCTCTGCATGTGTGTATCTCCTTAAGTTCCTTTGGTGTCGCTGCGGTTATAGCAGGATCGAACTGTCTCCCCGGACAATGCGGATTTCGCCTTTTTCCTGCTGCACCCGGACGTAGTCCAGGAATTCCTGAATAGACTTGTTCACCTCGGAACGCCGCACCTCGCCCCAGGCCCGGTTCTCTTCCTGGATGATGTTCCAGCGTCGGTTGGTCACATTGCTTTCCAGCCGGGCGAGCTGCTGCTCGTTCAGGCCTTTGATGAGCAGGCCCAGTTCCTGGTCGGAATAATCCCTCAGCAACGCCTGCAGGTCGCGGTCGCTCAGCAGCAGCAGGACATCCATGGTGAACAGCTTCTTCTCGATAGCCAGTGCCAGGGAGCGGTCTTCCATCTTGAGGTCCTCCAGGATGGCCTGCTCACTGGCGGGGGCCATATGCCGGAGAATTTCCACCAGGGCGGCCTGGCCGTCGATTTCCTGGGTGCTGATCTCTCCCTGAGCCCTGATTTTTTCCTTCAGAGCCCCTTCGGTACGGCGCAGCACCTCGGGATCGATTTTTTCCAGCCGTGCGATGCGGGTCACCACCGCGGTCTGCATCGCCTCTCCCATCGAGGTCACGATACTCGCCGCCAGCCCGGGGTCCAGATGGGGCAGAATGGCGGCGATGACCGGGGCGGATTCATTTTTCAAGAGCAGCCTGACCTGTTCGATGTCCAGGTCCATGAGAAAGGCGAAGGGGTGGGGTGCCGTGCGGGCCTCGATACGCTCCAGGATGATTCCTCCCTTTTCCTCCCCGAAGGCTGCGTAGAGGATATCCCGGGCTTTTCCCAGGCCCCCCCGGGCGACCAGGTCCTTGGTTTTCCAGAGATAGCCGAACTCCTCCAGGATCTTTTCCGCCTCCCGGGTGTCGAGACGGGAAAGCAGCGCTATCTCCCGGGAGATGCCGGAGGCTTCTTCCTCACTGAGGTGTTTCAAAACCTGGGCGGCTTCATCCTTGCCGAGGAGCATCAGGAATCGGGCGGCTTTTTTATAGCCCGCGTCCCGGGGATCAGAGGCTTTCATGGGACACTATCATAGCATCCGCCGGGAGGCGGGTCAATTCATCCACGCTGCACAAGCAGCTCGGAATCAAAGGCGCGGTACAGGGCTGCGATCCGTTCGGGTAAAGGGAGGGGGGAACAGAAGCGCTGCGGCCCCGGGCAGGCTTCGGCTGTAAAACCGGTTTCCAGCGACATGTTGCCCAGCGCCTTCTCTACCTCCTCCGGGGTTACGCGGGCCTGCAGGGCGTCCCACAACAACGTCATGAAAATGGCCGCCTCGCTCAAGGCCTCTTCGTAGAGGGTGAAGAAATCGGCCCGGTAGCGCAGGTTATCGTCGCAGGGGTGGAGCCATTCCCTGTGCTTCAGGTTGAGAAAATCGATATCCGGAGGAATATTCAGGGGGTGGAACAGCGCCAGCCGCTTTCTGTCTTTTCCTTCTTCCCGGTCGCGCAGGTAGGCCAGCCGCCGGAAGTGGGGGCTGAGGGGGTCGGTGACCACATAGAAGAAGAGAGTGTCCTGGTAGGCATTGTCGATGCGGCGGCGGTCCTGGGACTTGTAGCGCATGCGCGGATAGCCGGTGTGGAGGGCTTTGAGCAGCGCCTTGACGACCATGTAGGGGAGGTTCTCACCGCAGTAGACCTGCTCCAAAACCCGCAGATCCTTGAGCTCCAGGTTGCGGCGCTCCCTCAAGACCAGTACGTCCAGCACTCGTTCCAGGTAGGCATGGCAGTGGAAGTATTGCCGGCTCTCCGGGTATTCCCGTTCCACCCAGCCGGAGAAGTACTTGATATAGGGATGGGTCTTGCGGTCCAGGAAGGCGTGGGTGGCGAACCCCAGGATGAAGGCGCCGAGCTCGGAGAAGGCGGGGGTGCTCATTCGCAGGTGCTCCCGTACCAGGCCGGCTACCAGGCGGCCGTAGCCCTCCCGGTGCAGGGCCACTCCGTATTTCAAGCCGCTCGGCCGGGTGCGCTGATTGTGATAAAAGAAATCGGGTCCCTGGCTGCCGAAACGAAACACATTACCGAAGCCGGCGAGTATCTGCTCGCCCGCCTCTCCCAGTGCCTGAAGGAGGGCCTCTTCTCCGAATACCAAATGACTGATCTGCGCCGGCATGGTTAAGCTAAAGGTAATACGTCCGCGCCCGCAGGGCAAGCCCGCCGCCGGTGGCCCCCTGACCCCAGCCGGCAGCCTTGACATTTTTAGTGTTTGTTGCTACGGTAGGCCATCGTTGCCGCTGTAGCTCAGTCGGTAGAGCAGAGGACTGAAAATCCTCGTGTCATCAGTTCAATTCTGATCGGCGGCACATGCCCCCTCTTCAAGAGGGGGTTTTTTTTCCCCCCGTATGAGCCCCGCGAAGCATCATCAGAGATCGGCCAGGAAGGCGTTGACCTCTTTTTTCAGCTCTTGGATCCCGAAGGGCTTGATGATATAGCGGGCCTGGTACTGCTTTAAGAACTGTTTCGTATCTTCGCCCATCACGTCCCCGGTAATAAACATCACCCGCCGCGCCAGGGAGTGGGCGATTTTCCGGATGCGGCCGTACAATTCGATGCCGCTCATGCCGGGCATTTTCAGGTCCATCAGGATCAGGTTGTAACGCTCTATCTGCAGCCTGGCCAGGGCCTGCTCCGGGTTGTCAACAGCCGTCACCTGGTGCCCCTCCCCGGCCAGCACCTGGGTGATCAGACCCCGGATGGCCTGCTCATCGTCGACAACCAGGATCTTAGCCCCCTGTCTGACCGCTTCCTGCCGCTGAGCGGCGGGGGGCGCCGGGTCGCTCTCCATCGTCACCACCGGCAGCTCGATGAAGAAGGTTGTTCCCCCGGGAGGCTCGCTTTCGGCGTAGATCCTGCCGCCGTGCTCGGCTGCGATGCCGTGGCAGACGCTCAACCCCAGCCCCGTGCCCTCACCGATCTCACGGGTGCTGAAGAAGGGATCGAAGATGCGTTGCAGGTTTTCCGCCGGGATGCCCGGGCCGTCATCAGCGATGGAAACGCGAATCCAGCCGTCCTTTTTTTCGCTGCTCAAAGTCAGCCGGCCCCCGTTGCGGGTGGACTTTATCTCTTTTTCTGCGTTCACGATGATGTTTAAAAACAGCTGCTGCAGCTGCCCGGGGTCGGCGACGGTAACGATATTTCCTTGCGAGAGGCGGGTGATCACCTCGATATTGCTGGTTTTCAGCTCATAGGCATAGAGCTCCAGGGTGGAGGTGATGACGGAATTGATGTCCACCGCTTCACGCCGCGGCCTGTGCTGGCGGGCGAAGGTGAGCAGCCGGTTGATGATACCTGAAACGCGTTGGGCCCCTTCATTGATCATTTCCAGATCGGCGCGCAGGTGTTCCGGGATCTCCTGATCCAGCAGCAGATGGGCATAGCCGATGACCGCTGTCAGGGGGTTGTTGATCTCATGGGCGATCCCGGAGGCCATTTCTCCTATGGCCACCAGCCGGCTCGAGATCTGGGCGCGCCGTTCCAGCTTGAGGCGCTCCTCTTCCACCCGCTTGCGCTCGCTGGTATCCCGCAGGACGTGGATGACCGACAGCTCCCGCTCCGGGTCTAAAAGCGGGGCGGCGGCGATCTCGTATTCCCGGCCCTGGATCTCCAGCAGGTAGCGCCCGGTGTTCTCGGCGGCTCCCTGCCGGTGTTCCCGCAGTTTTGATAGCGTGTGCTCCGCGAGCCCGGACAGGGAGTCCGGGCAGGGCCGGCTCAAATGGCTGCCGAAGTGCTTCACCGCCGTTTCGTTCATAAACTGTATGCTTTTATCCGGGGTGATGATCACCACGCCGTCCGTCATGCTGTTCAGCCAGGCTTCCAGGTTGCGCCGGGACTGGAGAGCGTCATCGTACAGCTGGGCGTTCTGGAGCACCATGGAGAGATGGCGGCTCAGGGTGTGGAGCAGCTGGGTGTCCTCGGCAGAGAATGACCGCTTCGTAGCCTGGGCACCCACGACCAGGATGCCCAGCAGGCGCTTTTTCAGGGTCAGGAGAGGCACGAAGAGGCCGGGATCGAGAGACGCAATCTGACGCCTTTCCCGCAGCGAGAGGTTCTGCAGCTGGGGTGAGATGTCCAGGTCTTTCACCGAAAGAATACTCGGAGTGTGTTCGAGCCAGCGCACCAGGGGGCTGTCGGCCCGGATCAGCACCTGCGGCGTAGGATCGGCCAGGCCGGTGGAGGCGGTGAGCGTCAGGTTGCCGTCCCGCGGAGAAGATAGAAGCAGGCAGGCGCTCCGGGTGCGCAGAGCTCCGGCCACCAGCTCGACGATGGTATTGCCCAGCCGGTCGAGCTCGCCGATGCTCTGGGTGTGGCGGCTGAAGCTTTCCAGCGCCTGCAGGTAGTTGTAGCGGTCCCGGTAGAAGGCCCGGTCCACCAGCGCCTGTGCTTTGCTGTGCAGAGGGCGCAGGAACACGGCCAGGGTGAGTATCAGCAGGGTATGAGCCCACCAGGTTTGGGTTTGCAGGTGGAGGAAGGCGTTCAGCAGAATGAGAATGCCGGCGTATGGCAGGCCGATGAGGACGCTGACCAGCAGATAGGCCAGGCTCCTGCGGATGACGATACGGATATCCAGCAGCCGGTACTTGAGGATGGCCACGCTGCAGATCAGGCAGAAGGCCAGGTTGGCCCAGATGGCTGCTGGGGGCAGATTGGTGAAACCGTCCAGCCCCCCGCCGATGAGGGGCAAAAGGCCGGCCAGCGCCAGGTAGAGGAGGCGGTTGCGCTCGTCGGAGGAGCCGGAGGTCCGGTAGGCGTGGATCAGGTTGGCGATGCCGCCCATGATCATCAAAAAGCTGAGGGCGAAGAAAATTCCGGCCAGCTTGCCGGTTACAGGAGCATAGCCGTAGGAAGCGACGGTGACGTCCTTTATGAACAGATCCGTCAACGCCAAAAGCAGGAAAGCTATCAGGAGCAGCAGGTAGCAGACGGCGATGATAGCCCGATTCCTGTTGCGGACATAGGTGGACGTGAAGTGGTAGTAGACGACATAGACACACAACGCCCCCGCCACCAGCACCTTTTCCCAGGGCAGGGCGGCGGCTTCATTGGGGCTGATGCGCATGGCGAAGGTGAAAAGACACCAGAGCGCCATGCAGCCCAGCAGCGCGGCGAAGAGCCGGCTGCTTTCGTTTTTAACGCTCTTGGCCAGAACGACGATCAACAGCACTGTTGTCAGCAGCACGCCGAGCAGGGGGGGGAAAAGATAGCTGTAGCGGAGGCCGGTGTGTATCATATGCTTATCGCGCCGGGACCTCCTGGTCCAGTTTCAAGAGCAGGTCGACCATCTCCTGAGAGGGGTTGATGTGAGCGGGCTTCAAGTGGGCCAGATCCGCTCCCTGCTCCTGCTTTTCTTGCATGTAGCGCCCGAAGGTGCCTTTCGAGAGCAGGGTGACCTTGACGGGCTGCTGTTTCAGATAGCGCTCGATATCCACGTAATCCGGATCAACCTTTTGCAGCGCCTGATGGATGATCTCGCAGATTTGATCAACCGGGCGCTCCTCCTTGAGCTCCAGGTAGAGGCGCAGGTAGGTTTCATTGTGGTCGTACTCCTTGCAGGCGACCCAGTCGGTATAGCTCAGTCCCGTGTTGGCGATGGCCTGCCAGACGATCCTCTCATCCAGAGAGGCCAGGCCGGCCAGGTCGATGGTCTGGCCCACCTTGCGCTGCACGGCGATCTGGGGCAGCCGGACGCCGGTTTCCTCGTCCGTCAAGGAAATCACTTTAATTATGTCGTTGATGCGATAGCGCAACAACGGCATGCCGTAGAACTGGGTGACGAGCAGCTCGTAGAGCTTGCCCTCCTCCAGGCCGTCCAGCAGCACGGGGGTGGCGTTTTCCTCGCCCAGGGGCAGGAACTCGAAGAATACGGAATCAGCGATAAAAGTCATGGCCTTCTGGTTCCATCCCTGCATGGCGATGAACAGGGTTTCGGTACTCACGTAGAAGTCGAAGGGCTCGATGCCCCAGTAATGGGCGATATCATCCTTGTAGATAAAGGTATCCAGGCCGCCGGCCACGATGCCCTTGGGGGACCACAAGTCCTTGGGCAGCAGGGGCCGCTTTTCCAGCTTGCTGCGTAGAACGGCCCGCAGCATGCGCCAGACGATTTTGGGATGGAGCATGCTGAGGGAGAACTTCCGCCCACTTGCCTGTGAGGCGAATTCCTGGCCCATGCGCACCAGCACGCTGGAGATGGCGCCCAGGACGTCGACGCCTTCCTTCAGCGCCACCTGAAAGCCCCTCTGCAGCTTCTCCCTGAACTCCAGGTCCTTGACCTGTTCCGGCGGGGGAATGGGGGCAAAGGAGAACTCTTTGGAGAGAAACTCGTAAATCGTTCCCGATGTGTAGGGCGGTGGCGGCAGCGTCGCCAGGAATTTGAAGTCCGGGTAGATGTTGACCTCTCCCCGCCTGTTCGCCGCGCTTAAGATGCAGCTGGCGATTAAATTGCGGTTGGCTTTGTGGAGGCATTCCTCGGTGAGAGGAATCCATTTGTAGGCACCTCCCCGTCCCGAGGAATGGCACCAGGTATAGGGCTTCTCCCCCAGGGCGGATTCCTGCCGCTCGTTCAGGTAGGGCGCGTAGTCCTCGAAAGTGGTCAGGGGAACTATCTGCTGGAATTCCTCGACGCTGCGGGGCATCCTGTCCCCGATAATCTTTTTTCCGACGACGCTGTCCGCCACCCGCTCGATCTCGTCCATGAGGAGCTCCCTCTGGATCTCCAAAAACTCCTGGACCGACAGATCGAGGAATCCGCAGTAGCGCTGCCACAACTCGGCTTCTGAAAAGCTCTGGAAGTACTTGTCCTCAGACAGCATGTGTTTTTATTCCTCCTTATTTTTTGGTTATCTCTTTTTTTCCTGTGATGATATAATCCTGGTACACCGGGTCTTCTTCCACCGACACCCCGGCGACCGAAAAGGCGGTGAACAGTGACAGCAGCTCCTCCCGGCGGTATGCTTTCTTGTTGGGCCGCAAAAGCAGGGGAATATAGACCAGCCCCAGCAGCGACTGCGGCAGGATTTTGAGAAAGGCCCCGAGGGGCGACAGCCCGGCGCGCCGATGGGTCCGAAAGGAATGGCTCATCAGGCTACCTCCCAGGCGGGAGCTTTCCTGAGCCGAAGGATAGGTAATGACGAACTGCCCGCCGGGCTTCAACACGCGGAGGATCTCGGCGGTGACCGCGCGGTCCTCGTCCACGAAGTCCAGGACGTGGATGCAGAGCACGCTGTCGAAGCTCTCCGCGCCGAAGGAGAGGCTGCGGGCGTCCATGAGCCGGAGATCCACGGCGATCCCGAGCTCCCCGGCCTTTTCTCTCGCCCTGTCCAGGGCCGCGGGGGAGGTATCGATGCCCGTGATCTCGAGCTCCTTCGATGTACCGGAAGCCGCGGCGATGCGGACCAGCTCGTTTCCCGTACCCAGTCCGATGCATAGAATTTTGTCATCGTGCCGGAAATCCAGTTGGGCCAGACACCTCTCCTGCAGCTCCCGGTAGCGGCTGAAACGGGCGGTGGTGAGGTCGTACACAGGTGTATAGACATAATTGAAGTAGGCCGAAAGCAACCAGTCGCTAACAGGCATAGAGAGTTTGCTCCGTGTTTTGATTTGTTACTTTTTACTTGGGGGCTCGTTCAAACACCGTTTGAATAAGTTGATAAACTATACGCGATTCTATGGTTGCGCGCAAGTAAATTTAGGGTTTGAGTTGGGATCTGTGCTCCGTATTTGCCAGGAAAAGCAGTAATAGGGCTGCGACGCCGGCCAGAACCGCGGTGAGAGGCCATACCAGGCGCACGGAGAAGCGCTGGATATAGGCGCCCATGATCGCCGGACCGGCGGCGTGGCCGACGCCCCGGATGATGGGGAGGATGGCATTGAACCGTCCCCGGTGCGAGATCGGGGCGTGATTGGCGATATACACCTGGGTGTTGGTGGCTCCCAGGATCTCCCCGCTAGTCCAGATGAGGGTGGAGAGCAGCAGCAAAGGCAGACTGCGGATCCAGAAGATCATTCCAAAGCCCAAGAAGTAGAGAAGGCAGGAGGCGGCCACCGACAGCAAAGGCCGGACCCGGCGGGTGGCATGGATCACCAACGTTGTGCCGAAGATCACCACCAGGGCATTGACGCTCATTATCAGGCCGAAGCTGGGCGGACCGGCGGAGTCGAACAGCTCGGTGAGATGCAGGGGCAGGCTGAAGGCGAATTGGGAATAAACCAGGCTGATGATGGTGCTGACGGCGATAAAGGCCAGCAGAAAGGGGCGTGCCAGCAGAGCCGTTAAGAGAGAGCCGGATTCGGCCCGCTCCAAATCCGCCGGGTCTGCCTTATCCAGCGGATCCGCAGCGGCGGGGGAGGGCCTGGCACCTGAAGGGATGCTCTCGACCACGAAGATCAGGATGAGCACCAGGGAGAGCAGGGTGGTGGCGGCATCGCCCAAAAAAATCCAGCGTATATAGCGGTTGAATAAAAAACCGGCGATCAGGGGTCCTAGGGCGAAACCCATGTTGTGCCCCAGATAGAGGAGGGAGAAGGCGGCCTTTCTTTTGGACGGCGGGGTCAAATCCGTGACCATGGCCGCAGTGACCGGAGGCACGGCGCCGAAGAAAATGCTCGAGGATATCAGCAGCCAGGGGATGAGCAAAGAGTCGCCCAGGAAAGCGCAGGGGATGAGTGCCAGCGCCGAGGCGGCCTGGAACGCCAGCAGGATGATTTTACGTCCCAGGAGGTCGGCGAGCTTGCCTCCAAGCAGGCCGCCGGGGACGAAACCCAGGGCAAAGAGCATCAGGTAGCGGCCCGCCGCGGCAGGCGGGATTTCCAGTTTCCGGGTCAGGTAGAGGGTGAGAAAGGGATAGACGAAGCCGCCCAGGCTGTTGATGATGCGGGCGATGAAGAGCACGTAAACGCTGCGGTCCAGGCCCGCATAGGTGCGCAGGAACCCCGACATTTTCATATTCCGGGCAGGGTAGCACGGGCCGGGCGGGTTGTCCAGACCTGCCGCCGGGACCCGGCCCCGCACCCAGGCTGGTAGGCAGAGCTCGGCGGGTTTGCTACACTCTCCCGAAGCAAGGAGGCTGCGGATGGGGGAAACAATCAGGATGACAACGGCCGGATTAGAGATCCCGGACCACCCGCTGATACCCTATATCGAAGGGGATGGCAGCGGCCGGGATATCTGGGCGGCGGCGGTGCGGGTCCTCGAGGCGGCGGTACGGCTGGCCTACGGCAACTGGCGCCGCATTCACTGGCTGGAGGTTCTGGCCGGCGAGAAGGCCTTCCGCGAGACCGGCAGCTGGCTGCCGGAGGAAACCGTGTCCGCGCTGCGAAAGCACCTGGTGGGGATCAAGGGCCCGCTGACCACCCCGGTGGGCGGAGGCATCCGCAGCCTGAACGTGGCTATCCGTCAGAAGCTGGACCTCTATGCCTGCGTTCGCCCGATCCGCCACCTGCCGGAGGTCCCCTCCCCGGTGAAGCGTCCCGAGCTGGTGGACATGGTGGTCTTCCGGGAGAACACCGAGGATGTGTACGCCGGGTTCGAGCTGGAGGCGGGCTCCGAGGGAGCCCGCAGGCTTAGCGGCTTCCTGAAAAAGGAGTTCGGCTGGGAGCTGCATGAGGAGACAGCTATCGGCCTCAAGCCGGTGAGCCGGGCGGCTTCGGAGCGCCTGGTGCGGGCGGCCCTGGCCTATGCGGTCAGGGAGAAGCGGCGCAGCGTGACCCTGGTGCACAAGGGGAATATCCAGAAGTTCACCGAGGGGGCCTTCCGGGAATGGGGCTACGCCCTGGCTGAGCGGGAGTTCAGCGGGCAAACGCTGCCGTGGTCAACCGCCGGGGAGAAGCCGGAGCCGGGTAAAATCGTCATCAAGGATGCAATCGCCGACATCTTTCTGCAGCAGGTTCTGACCCGGCCCGCCGAGTTCGACGTGATCGCCACCACCAACCTGAACGGGGATTACATCTCCGACGCCCTGGCCGCCCAGGTGGGGGGCATCGGCATCGCTCCGGGGGCGAACATCAATTACGAGACCGGCTGCGCCGTTTTTGAGGCCACCCACGGCACGGCGCCCAAGTACGCGGACCGGGATATGGTCAACCCGAGCTCGCTGATCCTCTCCGGCCGCATGATGCTCGACTACCTGGGCTGGCCGGAGGCCGCCGCGCTGGTCGGCCGGGGCCTGGAAGCGGCCGTGGCCGCCGGGCGGGTCACCTACGATTTCGCGCGCCTGATGCCAAAGGCCGAGCAGGTGGGTACCCGGGAATTCGCCGACTGCATCATCGCCTGTATGGATGTGCTGCCGGAGGGTGCTTGAGTCAGGAGAGTATCTTTGTCAGCAGGACCGGGATCTGCTCCGGGCTTTCGGCCACGGGCACGCCGGCCGCCGCGAAAGCCGCCAGCTTGGCCTCCGGGCCGCCCCGGCCCCCGGCGATGATGGCGCCGGCATGGCCCATGCGCTTGCCCGGCGGGGCGCTGCGGCCGGCTATGAAGCTCACCACCGGGGTGCTCATGCTCTCCTTGATATAAGCTGCGGCCCGTTCCTCTTCTTCGCCCCCGATCTCTCCGAGAATAACCACCGCCCGGGTGCCCCTGTCCGCCTCGAAAAGCGGCAGCAGGTCCGTGAAGGAGCTCCCGACGATGGGATCCCCGCCCACGCCGATGCAGGTGGACTGCCCGAAACCCGCAGCCGTAAGCAGGCGCACCACCTCGTAGGTCAGGGTGCCGCTGCGTGAGATCACCCCCACCGCTCCGGGAGCGTGGATATCCCCGGGCATGATGCCCGCCTTCGCCTGTCCGGGGCTGATCAGGCCCGGTGAGTTGGGGCCGATCAGGCGGGCCCCCCGCTGCTTCAGGGCGTGGGCGCATTCGATCATGTCCAGCACGGGGATGCCCTCGGTGATGCAGACCACCAGCTTCAGCCCCGCTGCGGCGGCCTCTTTCAACGCCGCAGTGGCGAAGCGGGCGGGAACGAAGAGCAGGGAGCAGGTGGCGCCGGTCGAGTCCACCGCCTCACGCACGCTGTCATAGACCGGCAGGCCGCAGACCTGCTGTCCCCCCTTTCCGGGGGTGACCCCTCCCACCACCCGGGTTCCGTAGGCCAGCATGGCGGCGGTATGAAACGCGCCGTCCCGGCCGGTGATGCCCTGGACGATGACTTTCGTGTTGTTGTCGATCAATATGCTCATACCCTGTCCTTTGCGGCTGCCGCTGCGGCGACCGCTGCGTCTACAGCCGCGTCCAGATCTTCGGCGCAGGTGCAGCCGGCTTCGGCCAAAATAGCCCGCGCCTGTTCGGCATTGGTGCCGATCAGGCGGATGACCAGGGGGGGCAGCGCATTGATCCGCTCCCGGGACAGAAGAATGCCCCGGGCGATATCGTCACAGCGGGTGATGCCGCCGAAGATGTTGATCAGGATCGCCTTGACGCCCTCACCGGCGGTGAGCAGCCTGAAGGCGTTTAGGACCTTTTGCGGATTGGAGCTCCCTCCCACGTCCAGAAAATTGGCAGGCCGGCCGCCGGCCCTGCGGATCAGGTCCATGGTGGTCATGGCCAGCCCGGCGCCGTTGACGATGCAGCCGATATCCCCGTCCAAAGCCACAAAGCTCAGTCCCGCCGCGCGGGCCTCGATCTCCCTGGGGCTGTACTCCTCCGGGTTTCGCATTTCCGCGATCCCGGGGTGCCGGTCAAGGGCGGAGTCGTCGAACACGATTTTGGCGTCCAGGGCCAGAAGCCCCTCCGAGGTCAGGGCGTAGGGATTGATCTCCGCCAGGGAGCAGTCATTATCCAGCACCAGTCCCACCAGGCGGCTCAGCACCCGGCAGGCCTCGTTCAGCCGGCCGGGGGGGAACAGGGGGGCCAGCAGGTCCCGGAAACCTTCGGGCGCCGGTGGCGTGCGCCCGGGCTCGAGCGCCAGGGTGCGGATCTTATCCGGCGCTTCAGCGGCCAGGGTCTCGATCTCGACTCCGCCGGCCGCGCTGGCGATACAAACCAGCCGGCGCCTGCCCCGGTCCACCGTGACACCCAGGTAGGTCTCCGCCTCGACCACGCAGGCTTTGCTGACCAGAACCTTTTCCACCGGAAAGCCGGCGATCCTCAAAGCCAGGATTTCCCGGGCCGCCGCCTCCGCTTCCCGCGGTCCGGCGGCCGCTTTCACGCCGCCGGCCTTGCCCCGGCCCCCGGCCAAAACCTGGGCCTTGACCATCACCGGGCCTTTCAGCCCGGCTGCCAGGTCTGCGGCCTCTGCGGGACTGGCAGCCACGCCGCCCGGCGGCAGCGGTATGCCCCGGGCAGCAAAGAGCTCCCGGGCCTGGTACTCGTGGATCTTCATTCCTCATTCTCCCTCTGCTGTCGGGCCGATCATGCCGCGGGGATCCAGCAGGGTTTTGATTTCCTCGGGGGTGAGCAGCTTGCTTTCCTCCAGTACGGACCGCACCGTCTTCTTTTCCCGCAAGGCGCGGTAAGCCAGCTCGGCGGCCCGGTCGTAGCCGATTTTTGCGGCCAGGGGCGTGATCAGCGCCAGGCTCCACTCCACATAGTGCGCGCAGCGCTCCTCGTCCGCCCGGATGCCTGTGATGCAGCGCTCCCGGAAGGCGTGGCAGACATTGGTCAGCAGCTCCAGGGATTCCTGGGTTTCCTGGGCGATCAGGGGCAGCATGACGTTGAGCTCCAGGGGAGATGCGGAAGCTGCAGCGGCCACGGTCCCGGCCTTGCCCTGCACGTAGACCGCCGCCTGGGTGACCATCTCCGGGATCACCGGGTTGACCTTGCCCGGCATGATGGAGCTACCGGGCTGCAAAGCGGGTAAAATGATTTCCCCCAGGCCGGCCCGGGGGCCGCTGGAGAGCAGGCGCAGGTCATCGGCGATCTTACGCAGGCTGCCGGCGGCCGCGGACAGGGCGCCCATGAGCTCCGCCTGGGCGTCCCGGGCTGATGTGGCCTCGAAGAGGTTGGCCGCCTGCCGGAAGGGATAGCCGCTCCGCTCAGCGATCCGGGCGACGGCCCGCTTTCCGAAGGCCGGGTCGCTGTTGATACCCGTACCCAGGGCCGTTCCTCCCAGGCTGAGCTCCTCCAGGCTGTCCAGGCAGTGCTTGATCCGCAGCCCGGCTTTTGCGATTTGGGCCGCGTAGCCGGAGAAGCACTGGCCCAGGGTCATGGGCACGGCATCCTGCAGATGGGTACGCCCGATCTTGATGACATCCCGGAAGGCGGCGGCGCGCTCCGTTAGGGCTTCTTTCAGCCCCTGCAGGGCCTCCATGAGGGCCTCTGCGGAGATGCGGTTGGCAATCTGGATGGCCGTGGGGATGACGTCGTTGGAGGACTGGCAGCGGTTGACATGGTCGTTGGGATGAACCGGAGACTTGCTGCCCAGGGGCCGGCCCAGGATCTCATTGGCCCGGTTGGCGATCACCTCATTGGCATTCATGTTCCAGGAGGTGCCGGAGCCGGTCTGGAACACGTCCACCGGGAACTGATCGTTCCAGCGGCCCCCGGCTACTTCCTCGGCGGCCTGGAGGATCGCCGCCGCGGGTTTGGCCTCCAGCAGGTTCAGGCGGCGGTTGACCTCCGCCGCGGCGGCCTTGATCGTACCCAGGGCATGAATCAATGCCGGGGGTATTTTGCGCTCGGAGACCCCGAAGTTTCTTAGCGCGCGCTGGGTCTGGGCCCCCCAGTAGGCGCCGGCCGCGATTTCAACCCGGCCCATACTGTCCGATTCGAAGCGGGTATCCGCCATCTCACCTCTCCTCCTTTATCCGGAGCTGCCGTATCATAACAGACAAGGGGACGGAAGGAAAAGCTTTTCCGCCCCCTTTGACACCTGCCGCGAGTTGATTCAGAATACATCCAAAAGGAGGAAGTACCATGAGTGATGAAGTCGACTATACGATCTTAGGCGACGACATGCAGGTGGTGGAGATCGAGCTGGACCCGGAGGAAACGGTGATCGCCGAGGCGGGGGCGATGAACTACATGGACGACGGCATCGCTTTCGAGACCCGCATGGGCGACGGCTCATCACCCGCCGGGGGCGTGCTGGACAAGGCCTTCGGGGCCGGCAAGCGGCTGCTCACCGGCGAGTCGCTGTTCATGACCCACTTCACCAACCGCGCTGCGGGCAAGAAGCGGGTGGCCTTCGCCGGGCCCTACCCGGGCAAGATTGTCTGCATCGATCTGGAGTCTTGCGGCGGCGAGTTTATCTGCCAGAAAGACGCTTTTTTGTGCGCCGCCTTCGGCACCAGCCTGGACATCGCCTTCACCCGCCGCCTGGGGGCGGGCCTTCTGGGCGGGGAGGGCTTCATCCTCCAGCGCCTCCGGGGCGATGGAAGAGCCTTCATCCACGTGGGCGGCACGGTGGTGAAGAAGGAGCTGGGGGGCGGGAAGCTGCTGGTGGACACCGGCTGTTTGGCGGGCTTCGGCACCGGCATCGACTACGACATCGAGCAGGCGGGGAACCTGAAATCGATGTTCTTCGGCGGCGAGGGCCTGTTTCTGGCCCGTTTGAGCGGCAGCGGCGTTGTCTACCTCCAGAGCCTGCCCTTCGCCCGGCTGGCGAGGCGGATTTTACGCCAGCTGCCCAGGCAGGGACAGTCCAAGGGAGAGGGCTCTTTGCTGGGGGGGCTGGGGAACATGCTCATGGGGGACAACCGCTAGAGCCCCTGCGGCCCGGCGCCGCGGCGTCTATCCGTCCGGCGGGTCGGGCAGGCAGCAGGTGGTGATTTCCTGCAGGGCCCTGTCACGGGGTACTACCTGTAGCATCAATGCGAACATGTCGGCGCCGAGGTGCAGAAAGTACTCCCGGCCTGCTTCGGCATCCAGTATAACGTGGTAGTTGTAATGCACGCTGGATTCGGAGGACTGGCTAGACCAGAAATCGATACTGCCGGGTGCGGTGATGTAGGGGTAGTAATTGCCCGCTTTGAGCGTCGTGACCGGTTGCTGGTTTGCCATGACCGTCGCAGCGACCTGTGTGGGATAGTAGCTTGGCGGGAAGTAGATGTAGATAAGAGCCTTTCCCTCGGGGATGCCGGGCTCCTCGGCAAACTTCGGCCCGGCTGCGGCGGACAGAGCCGCCAGGAGTAAAGCGATGGTGATCAATGAAAGAGTTTTATACTTTTTCATATGACACCTCCTGCTGTCATTGTAGATGAATAAATATTGAAATCGCAAACAAAGCGGGGCAGTTGAATCATCGACCTTGCCTTCCTGCTAGAAGGTCTCCACAAGATGATGAAAGGCCTCAGGTTGTTTGCCGGTTATGTCCCGGGTGTGGCCCATTTCCGCGAGAACGACAAGCTACCCTTTACGCAGGCAGGGCAGCAGCCTTCTGGCGTTTTCTACCGGACAGGCAAAATCGATGCTTCCGTTTACCATCAGGGTTTCCACATCCACCTTTGGGAGCTGCCGGTATTCTTTCGGAATTTGGTTGATCGGCCGAGAAAACAATTTTTTCCAAAGCACTTGCTTTATTTGGTATCGTGTAATATACTATAGTGAGTAAAGAATAATACTGAGTAGTGTTTAAACTACTGTGAAAGAGAATGGAGGAGCCATGAATGTTCAGTTTAAGAAGGGCGTCCTGGAGCTCTGCGTTCTGGTGGTGCTCTGCCGGCGGGATTACTATGGCTATGAACTGGTGCACACCATCTCGGAGAACATCGACATCGCCGAAGGCACGATCTATCCCCTGCTGCGTCGGCTCACCAAAGAAGGATATTTCACCACCTACCTGCGGGAATCCGGGGAGGGCCCTTCGCGCAAGTACTACCAGATCACCGAGAAGGGGACTTCCTACAAGGAGGACCTGCTCCAGGAGTGGAACCGCTTTGTGAGCAGCGTGAGCAATCTCATCAGAGAGGAGGAAATTGCATGAACAAGGAACAATTCCTGAATCAGCTTAAGCGCTCCCTGTCCGGAATTCCGGAGGAGGAGAAGAGGGACATCCTCTACGACTACGAGGAACATTTCTCTAGCGGTATGGAAAACGGCCAGGAGGAAGAGGAGATCGCATCCGCGCTGGGCAGTCCCAGGGTATTGGGCAAATCCTACCGCATCGAGAGCCTCCTGGATGAAAAGCGGGGGGGCCATCGGGCGGCGAATGTTCTCCGGGCGGTTTTCGCCTCGTTGAGCCTGGGATTTTTCAACGTGATCATCACAATTCCCCTCTTTGCCGGTCTGTTTGCAGGACTGATAAGCCTGTGGGCCGGAGCGGTCTCACTGGCCGTGACGGGGGCGTCGGTGATCCTGGCGGTCATTCTGCGGCCCCTGCTTCCGGCCTTCATTACCTTTGGGGGCTTGAGCATCGCCTTTCTGATCTTCGCAGCCATCGGGATCAGCGCTTTGGGTCTGCTCTCGCTTATAGGCATGTGGAAGCTCAGCCAGTGGTTCTTCATGGCCACGGGCAGGTACATCAAGTTTAACCTGCGCATCATCAAGAGACAGGAGGCAAGAGGATGAAAAGCACTCTGGGAAAGGTGGTGTTGATCACAACCGCCGTGGCGGTTGTGTCGCTGGGAATCGCTGTAATACTCTTTTTCACCACCAACATGAATGGAACATGGGAGATGAAGGGCGGAATTATTGTGGATGAGGGGGAAACCATTGCCCTCGAGGGAATCAATAAAATCGATATACGGACCGGCAGCATCGATGTAGCTGTCAGTAAACACCAAGGAAGCGGCGCCGAAGTGCAGCTGCGGGGCACGGTTTACCACCATCGGCCGGAAGCCCTGCCGGTATTGACCGTTGAGCAAACAGGTGATTCGCTCGAGATCACCACTGAACAGAAGAAGGGCGGGCATTTCTTTCACGGCTTCCACTCCGGTGACCTCGTCCTGGAGATCCGGGTGCCGGAGCAGTATCGCCATCTGTTGGCCGTGCACACCGGCTCAGGGGATGTGGATATTGTCGATCAAGACCTCGCCGAGCTTTCCGTCGATACCGGCTCGGGCGATATATGCCTTCGTTCCGTACGGGCCGCCGCGGTATCCCTGGAATCTTCATCCGGGGACCAGGAGGCGGATGAGCTTCAGGCGGAGTACGTGGAGCTGACCAGCGCCAGCGGAGATCTGCGGGCGGGAGGGCTGCAAGGCGGCGCCAGGGTCCGGAGTGCCTCCGGGGAAATAACTTTAAGCTACCTTGAGTTTGATGCCGACCTGGAGGCTCGAAGCGGCTCCGGGGATGTCAGGCTGTTTCTCACCGGGACGGCTCAGTTCCGCCTGGATGCCAGGAGTTCATCGGGAGATATCAGCTGTGAGTTTCCCCTTACCCTTACAGGGCCGGACAGCGAGATGAGCCGGAAAACGCTCATCGGTACGGTTGGAGACGGGGCGCGCCGGGTAGCTGTAAAAACTTCCTCGGGGGATATCCAAATCCGATATTAGCCGGAACATTCCCGCGGGCGCCGGCAGCAAGGCGAGGTTATTCTCAGGGCGGGGGAAACGGGTTTGCGACGCGGAACAGGGCGGCGGTCCGGCAGCTTTCTGCCGGGTAGCCGCCCACCGCCGTTTCGTCGGAAAGCACGAAACCGCCGTAGCCTGAAGCCAAAAGGTCCGCCAGGTGGCAGACTTCGCTGCGGGTGGGCTGGCCGTTGGCGGTCATATGCTCCAGGACCTGCCCCGCCATCATGACCGGCACCGGCAGATTCATGAGCAGGCGGGAGAAGGCTTGCACCGCCTGCGCCATGGCCGCCGGGCCGAGCTGGGCGCCCAGGTCGCCCCGGCAGACCCAGAGCTCGTCAGCCTGCCCGGCCAGGGCCGGGGCGGCAGATACACCTGCCGCTGTCTCCAGCTTGGCGATCAGCCGCCGCGGCGCCGGGCAGCGGGCCCGCAGGGAGGAGATCTCCTCCGGGTGCTCCGTGTAGGATAGGGCGAAGCAAACGAAATCGAATGTCTCGCTC
>Ga0272442_10001132_pt1 | contig 41078 bp, 29 predicted proteins | sample SSMForm2O_FD_200262 | JGI IMG/M metagenome (GOLD analysis project Ga0272442, IMG submission 200262) | Marine sediment archaeal communities from Little Sippewissett salt marsh, Falmouth, MA, United States - SSM-Form-2O | ecosystem: Environmental > Aquatic > Marine > Wetlands > Sediment ...
GCATGTCCGCGTCGTATTGCTGCGCCCAGGCCGGCTGCGGCTCGGGCATCTGGGCCAGGAGGATGAAATCGCCGGCCTTTTCCGCCGACGCCTGGTATCGCTGGTCGCCGTAGATATCGAACGCCTCGAGCATGGTCTCTATCGCATCCGAGATGCTGCTGTCGTTGAAGGTGTAGTAGCTGCGATAGTCCTTTTTCGGGAAGATCCACGACCACGAATCCGGGTAGTCGGCCTTTTTGACCGGGAATTTGGCCGGGTCGGGAGGAGCGCTGAATCGCTGGGGCCAGGCGCCGTTGGGGTACTGGACGTCGAGCATAGTTTGAAGCGCGAACTCAACCGCCTCGTGAATCTTCTCGTCCTTGAAATCGAGCGCCCTATCGACCCGCATTAAGAGCCGGATCGCCGATTGCGTGGTGTTGTCGTCTAATGTGCTGGTGTTCCGGCCGCCATCTTTTTGAGGATCGACGCGATAAGCGTAGCGGCTGCGCTTCTCTGGATCGAATTCGATTCGATAGTCCCAGCCGCCGGAGCGCAGTTGGCCCCTGACCAGGGCATACGCGGCGTCTTTGGCGGCGTCGAGATAGTACGCGTCGTCGGTGGCCTCGTACGCGGTTAGAAAGACCATGCCGACCGAGGGCGTGCCCGGCGGCTGGACCCAGACCATCGTGTCGGTGGCTTCGCTTTCTCCTTCCCGGCGGCTCAAATCCTCGCTGTAGCGCCACAGGTAGCCCCCCTCAGTGGAGACTTCCGTCCGGAAGAAATGCGTGGCCCGGCGCATGGCTTGTGCGGCTTGTTCTTTCAACGTCGTTTCACTTGCCGGGGCTAAACAAGGCAGCAGGTTTATCCCCGTGACAGCAATAGCTATAATCATGCGGTGCTTCATAGTATTTGGTTCCATTTAATCAAAATCTGAGATGAGGGTATCGATGTGAGAGATCGCCTCATGAGCGCGGGACATGCGATAGTCAATTAACGAGTGTTCCTCCCCGGTCATAAAAGGACTCCATCCTTTTCCACGTTTTTGTGAAATGGCATCGCACGGTAGAGGGGTGAGTTCCACGTTTGTTTGCTGTAAACAATCAGCGTCAGTACCGCACCCGTCTCCAATTCAAGGGGATAGACGTTGGAAAGGATTTCCTTCTTGAGAGTCATATCCACCGGCCCATCCACGATGACTAAAATGTCGTAGTCGGAATCCTCGTCGGCCTCACCTCTGGCGCGAGAACCGTACAGCACGACTTCGGCATCTGTGGCGGCGCGCTCGATAGCTTCTTTGCATCGCTGCAACAGATCCAAATTTGTGTCACCATCTTTCCATGAACTGATCGTTTTCATTTGGCACCACGATAGATCACACGTCGAGGTTTTGGACTTCGAGGGCGTGCTCGCGGATGAAGTTGCGTCGTTTCTCCACGTCACCGCCCATGAGGATGCTGAAGAGCCGGTCGGCCTCGCCGGCGTCGTCGAGCTTGACGCTCAGCAGCGTGCGCGACGCGGGATTCATCGTCGTATCCCACAATTGATCGGCGTTCATCTCGCCCAGCCCTTTGAAGCGTTTGATGTCGATGCCCTTGCCGCCGATCTGCCGGATCCCGGCGCAGATCTCGCCGAGCGAGGCAATCTCATAGGTGTCCTCGCCGTTGATAAGCTGGAACTTGGTCGGCAGGGCCTCGCCGGAAACGGCCTTGGCCGGCTTCAGGAGGAAATCCCGCAAATCCAGGCCGAACGGCGCTTTGAGCTGCTCGTCAATCTGATTGATTCGATCGACCTCGTGGAGCTCTTCGGTGGCAACCGCCTCTTCCTCTTCGCCTTCGGCCAAGGCCCTCGCCTGCTCCTTGAGCTCGTCCACCCGTTTTTCGTATTCCTCCCGGTTATAATAAATCTCATCTTCCCCTTCGGTGCTGATACGAAACTGGGGCAGCCCCCCTTTCTGGGGATTATAGTAGGCCCTCACGAATTCGGTGAATTCGATGCCGCGTCGGTGCAGCACGGCGATATTGCGCTCGGCCTCGGCCAGAATCCTGACGAGCTTGTTCATTTCTTTACCGGAGATACGTGATTCACCGCGTTTGTCTTTGGCCTTTGGCTCGCTGGTATCGGCTTTCTCCTCTTTGCCGTTTCTAATGAGCAGCTCCGTGCCATCCAGGCCGCGGGCGATCATTCGTTTGCGCATCTGATTTTCGCTGAGCACGTATTCGGATTTCTTTTTGCCTTTGGCCTTCACCTCGTATAGCGGCGGTTGGGCGATATAGATCATATTCTTCCAGAACAACTGCGGCATCTGCCTGAAGAAAAACGTCAGTAGTAGCGTTCGGATATGCGCGCCGTCCACGTCGGCGTCGGTCATCAGGATGACCTTTCCATACCGGCACTTCTCGAGGTCGAACTCGTCGATGCCGATGCCGGTGCCCAGGGCGCTGATGATGGTCCGAATCTCATCGTGCGCGAGCATCTTTTCGAGCCGGGCCTTTTCGACGTTGAGAATCTTGCCCTTCAGTGGGAGGATCGCCTGAATGTTCCGATCCCGTCCCGCCTTGGCCGAGCCGCCGGCCGAGTCGCCCTCGACGATGAAGACCTCCGTCGTGGCCTTTTCCTTGCTCGCACAGTCCCAGAGTTTGCCGGGCAGGTTGGCGGTGCTCAGCGCGCCCTTTCGGCGGGTGAGTTCGCGGGCCTTTCGCGCGGCCTCTCTGGCCGCGGCGGCCTGGATCGCCTTGTTCAGGATGCGCTTGGCCTCGGCCGGGTGCTCCTCCAGATAAAGGCCCAACTGCTCGTTGACGGTGGTTTCCACAAAGCTGCCCACCTCGGGATTGGTCAGGCGGACTTTCGTCTGGGCCTCGAAGTGCGGATCGGCGAGCTTGACCGCGACCACGGCCGTCAGGCCCTCGCGCAGATCGTCGCCGGTGGTCGCCTGGCCTTCCTTGAGCAGGTTATTGCTCCGGGCGTAAAAATTCATCGTCCGCGTCAGGGCGGTCCGGAAACCCGACAGGTGCGTGCCGCCGTCGATGTTGCGGATGTTGTTGGCAAAGACCAGCACGTTCTCGGTATAGCCGTCGTTGTACTGCATGGCCACCTCGCAGCTCAACATCGCTTCCGTATCTTCCTTGGCCAGGTAGATCACGTCTTTGTGCAGCGTTTCTTTGCCCTCATTAAGATGTTTGACGAACGCCTTGATGCCTTCCTCGAATTTGAAGACCTCTTTCTTTTTGTTTCTATCGTCCTTGAAAGAAATCTGCAAGCCGCCGTTCAGATACGCGAGTTCCCGAATGCGTTTGAGCAGCGTGTCGTAGGAAAATTCGGTGTCGCCGAAGATCTCTTCGTCGGGTTTGAAGGCGATTTTGGTGCCGCGTTTCGTTGTCGGCCCGATTTCTTTCGTGCTGTCTTTGGCCGCGCCCCTGGCGCACTCGAAATGGTAGTGTTTCCCGTCGCGGTACACGTCGGCTTCGAGCCACTCGCTCAGGGCGTTGACGACGCTGACGCCTACGCCGTGCAGACCGCCGGCGACCTTATAGCTGTCGCCGTCGAATTTGCCGCCGGAGTGCAGCGTCGTGAGCACGACCTCCAAAGCGCTGATCTTCGCCTCCTTGTGCATCTCCACGGGGATGCCCCGCCCGTTGTCCTCGACCATGCAACTGCCGTCGGGATGGATTTGCACGTTGATGTTGTCGCAATAGCTGGCCAGCGCCTCGTCGATGGAGTTATCCAGTACTTCATACACGAGATGGTGGAGCCCCCCGCTGCCGCGGTCGCCGATGTACATGTCCGGCCGCTTGCGCACCGCTTCCAGCCCCCCGAGAATCTTGATGTTGCTGGCGTCGTATTTGTGTTCCTTCATTTCAACTCACTTCCATTATGCTATCCTATAGGGCGGCCACAGGGAGCCGCCCCTACACATTCACGCGACGGTAAACTTGATCCTTGTCAGCCGGACTCTCGGACAGTGCCGCTGCAATTCAGCCAGAAGCTCCGAGCTGCACATTTGCAACTCATAGACATACGACGGCGAATCCACCTGCACGTCCAACTGGCCGCCGGAGATGCCGACGATTTCGCAATGCTCCTGGAGCTCGGCCGGGAGCAACGCGTGCCAGAGGTCATCGACCTGACTGAACTTAGCCTGTTGCGGCGCAATCCGCTCGGCCAGAAGTTTCTGAGCCACCTCGCCTAAGCTGACGGCGCTGTATGATGGTCGTCTTCTCTTGTAATCGAGGGTCTTTTGTAATCGTTCGATGTCGTCCATCATGCACCGTCCCCTGTCTCGGTAAGGCGCTTGTTTTCGGTTGACGTTTGTTATCCCAAGTTAATCGGCATCAGGACGTAGAGAAAGGTCGTCCCGCTCTTTATCAGGCCCGGCCGGTCCGACTGGCCCAGCTCAAGATCGAACTCCGGCGACGTGATGACCCGCAGAACGTCCAAAAGAAATTGCGGATTGAAACCGATTTCAATCGGCTCGCCCTTATAGCTGATGGGCATTTCAACCTGCGCATCGCCGGTCTCCGGCGCCCGGCCGGAGAAGATGAGCTTCTCCTTTTCCACCGAGAGCTTAATCCCTCTCGATTCCTCGCTCGTCAGCAGCGAGGCCCGCCGAACCGCGCTGAGCGTCGCCTCGGTCGGCAGCGTGAGTTTCTTGTCGTAATCGGTCGGGATGATGTCCTCGTATTTCGGGAAGTTGCCCTCGACCAGGTTCGAGCTGATTACGACGTTGGCGCAGCTCATCAGGATCTGATTGTCAACGAGCTTGACCGCAACGGCATCTTTCTCGCCGGCGCCGATCTTATCCAGCAGGCCCATCGCCTTGGCGGGTACGATGAGATTCTCCGGCGGCTTTTCCTTCGGCGCCGCGGCCAGATTGACCCGGCTGCGCGCCAGCCGCCGTCCGTCCGTCGCGACCAGCATGAGCTTTTTATCCTTGAACTCCCACAGCACGCCGTTAATAGCGTACCGGCTGCTCTCCCGCGCCGTCGCAAACAGAGATTGCTCGATGCCCGCCTGAAGATTGTTCAAGGGGATCTTGATCTCGCCGGCGCCCTCGAAATCCGGAACAATCGGATACTGGCCCGGCTCATGGCCGTAGATCGTATAATGGCTGTCGGCGCCTTTGATCTCGCAGGCGCTGTCGGTGCTCTCCAGGACGAGGACCTCGTCGATGCTCTCGCGCACGATGGCCGCCAGGCGGTCGGCCGGGACGATCACTTCGCCCGTCTTATCGACCTGCACCTCGGAGATCAGGTAGTTGAGGCCGACCTCCAGGTCCGTCGCGCACATGCGCACCTCTTTCTCTTCGGCGACGATTTGCACGCAGCGCAGGATCGGCTTGGGGGTCCGGCTGGGCACCACGCTCGTCAGCAAGCCCAGCGCCTCGGCGAGGGCGGAACGATTAAAATTTACCTTCATCCCCTTTGGAGGCGGAGGAGGCTTCGTGGTACCTGTCTTGATTTCAGGTGTTGCTTTCTTTGTATCCTCTTTCATAAATAAACCTCTGTGCTCAAATGCCAAAAGGGTTAAAAATATGCGACTTTCACGCCTATTTATTAGCACCGTAATCTACACCAAAACCCGCCCGTTGGCAACCTTTTTCCGCAAAAAACCACACTTTTCAGATATGCATTTCGTATTCCCCATGGCCGGCGAATTCAACCGGTCTTGCCCTCTTTGTCATTCCCGCGAAAGCGGGAATCCACTTAACCTTCACACTCATGGATCCCTGCTTTCGCAGGGATGACAAAGTCCATTACGCTACTGCTTTTATGACGACCGGGTGGCAGCCTCATCCCGATGGTCGTTGATCGGGATGGGGATGGCTATTTCCACACAGGATTTAACACTTTATGCTACCGAAACATGCGCTTATAATAATCCTACTGCGGACGTTTGATATGAACATTGAAAAGCCGTTTGTAGTGTGCCCGTCAGGGCATATTAAAATAACGCCTTACGGCGTCACTACGAACGATCACTACAAACGAGGTGCTTCGAAAAGGCAAAACAAATGACCGAACCAAACGCACAAAACGAAAAACCAAAAGATGAACGTAGGTACGATCCTGAACTCCTCAAAAAAGGCTTGCGCTGCGATCTTGACCAATACGAAATGCTCAAACGATGCTCAGATAATGAAGACATGGGCGAATGGAACGAGTGGCGAAAGAATCATTCTAACAAAGATATATTACTTCAAGGTGCTGACTTTTCGCATTTCTATCTTAAGAAAGCCAACTTAAAGAAGGCCAATTTATACAAGACGATCTTTCATATGGCCCATTTAGAGTATGCGGTAATGGACCATGCCATTATTCGAGATGCTAACCTGCGAGCGCGTCTCCAAAACGCGAAACTCCGTCATACAGATCTTAGTGAAACGGACTTGTGGAGAGCACACCTTGAAGGGGCAGACTTCTATGGAGCTTGTCTGAAAGGTGCACAATTTGCGATGGGTCAAGTGAATGGCGAAACCATGATAGCGAGGTGTAGCACCGATAGGTTTACAGACTTTACAGGCGTTGCATTGATGAATTCTTGTATTGAGCCGGCTTTGAGACAGCTTCTTGAATATAACATTAGGTGGCTTGGGTGGAACAAATGGTACGATAACGTACCGCAAGTGGATTGGGATAGTGAGAAATCTAATCAGTGGGATCCGCAACCACCGAAGTGGTTACGAGTACTCAAAAAGGCGTTTGTGCGACCTTTTTGGTGCTTGAGCGATTATGGTCATAGTACACGACGAATTGTTGGTTGTTTTTTCTTACTTGCATTTGTTTTTGGACTCGTGTATTGGTTGTGGCCGAGTTGTGTTATTGTTAATGGTACAGTCGGTGCGATTCGAGGATTTTGGCATGCGTTGTATTTCTCAGTTGTTACTATGACGACATTGGGCTTCGGCGATATTGCGGCGAATCCCGATAGCTGGCTGGGCCAGACGCTTTTGATGGCGCAGGTGATTTTGGGTTATGTATTGTTGGGTGCGTTGGTGACGCGTTTTGCAGTATTGTTTACGGCCGGGGGGCCAGCAGAGTCGTTTTCGAAGGATAAATAGTCGGTAGTCTCGAGCTCGGAGGACCGAGAAATATCGTTCAGGGCCCCAGTGGTCCAAATTACCCCCCTGGTTGCCCTAATTTGGCCCTCTGCCCAAACGATTTTTCTCTCCAGACAACTCCAGCGTTCTGATTTGTCCGGCTCACTTACGCATTAATCCGATGTGCGTTATTTATTCGTCGAAGGAAGGCTTCGACTTTTCGATTTTGGGTTTCTTGCCTTCAATGCGTTCTGCGTACAAGAAATATATGCCCGGCCCGAAGGAAATCAGCATGACGGCAAGGCCCGTGGCGATCCCCAGTGCCGTCACGCCGTGGGCGCAGCAGACGTCTTTATGGCGGACGATCACATGACTCGGTACGGCAACGAGCAATTCGAGGATGGTCCCGCGAAGCAGCCATTTCATCAGTCTGCGAAGATAGCTGCCCGGGTCCGTGTTCCGTGCAAAGGCCCGGAATATGCACGACCACACCACCCAGTTGACCAGAAGGAAGATCAGCGCCAACAATAAAACGATGCTCTCGATGGAGAAATCTCCGAAGATGGCGGCAAAAATCGACCAGATGATACCGAGGACGACGATTGCAAATAAGACGCCGGCGGCTATGGCCGTCGCCCATAATCCTCTTTGCGGCCGGGGCCGGTGTTTGACGATCCCGACCGGGATGATCAGCAGAAGCGCCTCGCTGAGGATGACGATTCCGCAGAATATCCAGAACGGCCAGGCCTCACCATAAAGGCTCAGGAAAAACTCGGGAAGATCGTCAAGATCCGGCCCATCCGCATTGCCCAGCCACATGGCGACAAAGAGTACGACGGGCATGAAAACGATCGTCACCCACGATGCATACAGAACAACGACAATGACGGGCCATTTCTTTCTTGCCAGCCATGAAAATGTGACCATCGTCATCAATACGGTCAGGATGGGTCCCCACGTCAGCAGGAATTGCAGACGTTCCGTTCGCCGATTGGTATTCGCAATGGCGGTGAGGTCGTAAGATGGGCTTTCCATTTTGAATGGGCCGGCGATCTGAGTGGTTGCGTAGAAGGGTCCCTCGACGTTTTCCGGCTCTTGCCACAAGAGCGAACACGTGCCGCCTCACCCATAGGCAAAGGTGAGAGTCTCTTGGTAGGAGCCATCCGCATTCGTTATCTGCAGGTCGGGTGCATCCGGGCGGCCTCCGTTTTTAGTCATCTCGACGATTTCGGATCGTTGCCCTCGCAGATAAAAATCAAAGCTGTATCGCAAATCGCTTTCTTTTATAGAAAGGGATGGGATGACAGGTTCTCCAATCGATAATGTTATTTCCAGGCCCTCGATAATGTTCAATGTTTCATTTTCGCCGAAATATTGGCCCGTCAGTTTCCAGGTATTGCCCTCTTCGTCTGTGCGCTCCATCGTCCAGGTCTTTATCCGGTACTGGCCCGCCGGTAATTGAACGGACATTTGTGGGGGTTGGATGGTTATCTGCTCACCACTTTTGCTAACGACCATGAGGGTTACACCCTTTGGGATCCTTACCGTTCCCAGGGATCGATTGTCCTGTGCGTGGACCGTTGCATCGAGTGCAATCGCCGAGATAGAGATCAGAATTGAAATAGCCCATCTTGCCATTTGCGTTCGTCTTTCAAGTTTCTCTTGTTATGATCATACTCGGATTAGGAGATTTGTACACGACGGGTTGGGTCTGTAGAAAAGATTTTTGGGTATGTTCTTCTGGCTATGCGGGTGGTTTTGGGTTATGTTTTGTGGGGCACTTTGGTGACGCGGTTTGCAATATGGTTGACGGTGAAGGTTGATCGCTTCTGGATTGGCAGGGATGTTGATCGATGACAAAGAAAAAAAAGGCAAAAAGCAACAAGAAGGCACGTCAGAAGACGCCCGCCCAAATGCGGGATAAAAACTTGATTGCGGCGGATACTATCGCGGAACTGACGGATGCGTTCTGTCTGAAGCATCTCGACGAGGATTATCGCCGGCTTTGCGAGGACATGCTCGAGGAGCTTCTTGATATCGACATGCCGCTGAACAGGGGCAAGCCGGCCGGCTGGGCCGGCGGGATCGTGCACGCCGTGGGCTTCGTCAATTTCCTCCAGGATCCCAGCCAGTCGCCGCACATGACCTCCTCGCAACTCGCCGAGGGCTTCGGTATTTCGCAGCAGACGATGCAGGCCAAATCAAAAATCATTCGCGACGAACTCGATCTGATCCAGTTCGATCCGGACTGGTGCCTGCCCGCCCTGCTCGAAGATAATCCGCTGGTCTGGATGATTGAGGTTGACGGTTTGATTATGGATATTCGCCAAACGTCGCGCGAGGTGCAGGAGGAAGCTTATCGACTCGGGCTGATCCCTTACATCCCCGCCGATAAACCGGAACCGGACCTATCCGAGGACGCAGGGGCGAAGATTATCCAATTTCCCTCTGGACAGAGCAAGACATCCGAAGCACAATCTGATCGCAAACAAAATGATGGGCCGAGCTTGTTTGAAGGACTCGAACAGTAGGAAAGAACGCATGACCGACGGTGAAACGGCACAGCCTGAATTGAGTCGCGAGGCGCGAGCGACAAGCGGCGAAAAAGTCACCTGGTGGCACTGGCACCGGCGCTTGTACGATTGGGTGATTCATTTTGCGCACACGAAGCACGGCGCGACGGCGTTGTTTATTTTGAGCTTCGCCGAATCCAGCTTCTTCCCCGTCCCGCCGGATGTTTTGCTCGGTCCGCTGGCGCTCGGCGCGCCGAAAAAATGGCTGCGCTTCGCGCTGGCCTGCTCGATTGCATCAGTACTCGGCGGCATCCTCGGCTATTGCATCGGGATGTTTCTGTGGTCCGTGATAGGCGACTGGGTCATTACCCATCTGGCCTGGGCGGGTTTAACTGAAGCGAATTTCGCCAAATTTCAAAACGCCTATAGGAAATGGGATTTCCTCGTTGTGTTTACCTGCGGTTTTACACCCTTGCCCTACAAGGTGTGCACGATCTCGGCCGGCGTTGCTCGGATCAACTTTTTTGGTTTTCTCATTGCCTCGACGGTCAGCCGGTCTGCGCGGTTCTTCATCGTAGCCGGCCTGATGGGATGGAAGGGCGAAAAAATCCGGCCCATCGTCGAGAAATATTTCAACTGGCTCTCTCTGGCCTTTGTTGTGTTGTTGATCGGCGGTTTCCTTGTGATAAAATGGGTGCATTGATGATGGATGATAAGCAGAAACAAACGCTTCTGAAGATCGCCCGCGACACCGTGGAAGCGGTGGTGACGAAGAAACCCGAGCCGAAGCCTCGATCCGACGATCCGGAGTTGAATGCCCCTTGCGGATGCTTTGTGACGTTGAAAAACCGCGGGCGCCTGCGGGGCTGTATCGGTCAGTTCACGTCGGACAGCCCTTTGGTCGAATTAGTGGCCGAGATGGCGAAGGCCGCGGCCACGAGCGATCCGCGTTTTTTTGCCGATCCTGTTCGACCGGGCGAACTGGAGCAACTGGACATTGAGATTTCGGTTCTGTCTCCTTTGCAACGCACGGAGGATCCGTTGAGCCTTCGGCTGGGCGTTGACGGGATTTATATCAAACGGGGCCGTCTTTCCGGTTGCTTTTTACCGCAGGTCGCCGACGAAACCGGCTGGACGAAGGAGCAATTCCTCTCGTACTGTTGCGCGCACAAAGCGGGCCTGGCCGACGACGCCTGGAAAGACCCGGAAACGGAAGTCTATTTCTTCACCGCCGAGGCCTTCGGAGCGGACTTCACAGACATTTAGCTTTCAGCCAGTTGTCCGGGCTAAAGAGAACAGCAAGCAGAACCATTCAGCCCCACTTACTGTTTTGTGCTATTGTCTGTTTGGTTATTTTGCCGACAAGAAATTCTCCATCACCCAATATTGATACTTCTCACAGGTAACGATAAAGGTAATAGCATCGCCCGTCGGTGACCATTTTGGCATCCATGCCCAGGCATCCTCACCCACATCGGATATATCACCAATCTTAAACGGCTCACCGCCATCGGTCGAAGCACACCAAATCTCAGTGTTGCCGGGTGTGAACACGATATGGCGGCCGTCCGAAGACAAATCGAAGATATTAATGGTCCTTTTCTTGTCTTCCGTGCGAAGAATCTCTCTTGTTTTTTGGCCATCTATTGTGGTCATCAGTATTTTTTCTATCGGGTTGCCGTCTTTCATTTGACCTGTCAGATAGGCGACTGAATGGCCGTCAGGTGCAAAGACCGGACGCCCAATGTATCCCTCTGGTCCCGGTTTCTCTGGTGAATCCGTGATCCTTTTTGGCTTGCCATCTTCAATATTCACGAAGTAGACGTTGTTCTTGTATCCGTATGTAATGGTTTTGCTGTCCGGCGACCATGTGGGATCATAATTCGGTGGCAGTTTCTCAAGTGCTACGAGCAGCCTCACATCACCACTGGCGACTCCAATCAGAAAGATACCTGTTCGCTTTTCTTTGTCGACGCCACAGAAGGCAATCATTCTGCCATCTGGCGACCACGACATTCCACGACCAACATTTTCTATTCCGGACAATGATAGATTTCGTATTGTCTCACCACTACCAGTGGATATGAAACTCATCACACTTTCCTGTCTCGTGGCAATTTGTTTGCCATCCGGCGACCAGCAAAAACTATCCAGACCACTTCTGCGCACTACTCGCCTCGGTGCTCCGGTAGCTTTTCCTGTTTGTGGGTCCACCGGCAATGTATATAGTCCTCCAAGCTGAAAGCCGGTCCGGTAGGCTAGTTGCCCGTTTTGCGCCCAATTGTAGAATCTAATTTGTTCAATGTCTGGTACCACCGGGAAAGCCGCATCCACAAACTTGTTGCCTTGAATCCGTAATGCCCACAAATCTTTGTATTCACGATTGATACCTCTCTGCGTTCCTGTGAAGACGATATGGTTGCCATCGGGAGACCATATTGGCCAACTGATATCGCCCGGAAAATCCGAATACTTGACATGGCTTGTCCCATCGATCTTTTGCAAGTTCAGAATGGACCGGCCATCTTCTTTGGTGACATAGCTGGCCAGATCACCGTTCGGAGAGAAACAAGGAAAAGGCCAGGCTCCAGTATCTTCGGCTAGGACAGTTCTTTCTTTGGCTTCCAGATTCTCCAAGATAACTGAATAGACTTTGCTATTGTTTCTGCTCCTTACAAACAAAATGAATTTTCCATCTCTTGACCAATCCTCAAAATGGCCCAGGTTTCGAGCCAGAGTTCGTGCATCACCTGTTATTGGTGAAACAGCCATAAGCCCTCTCTGCTCCCGTTCCCTGCCTTGTTTCTTCACGGCGATTTCACTTCCATCAGCCGACCAGATAACGCGACCATAGAAACCCTTACCGAGGTTCTTTTGCTCACCAGTTGAAATGTCAATAACGACCAGGTCAGAATCCCATGTGATACCGGCAAAGTGCTTCCCATCCGGAGAAAGCGTACCGTTTCCGGGGAAATCCACTGTAATCATGGGAAGCTGGGAAATGGATACAAAACGTTTTATCAACTTCGTGGCGCCATAAGCCAAAGGCAGCATAACCGCAATTGTCATTGCCACTGCTGCGGCTACTCGCCAGGGTGATACTGACCGGCCCGTAGGAGCAAACCACCTGTGCAGAGAGAATTGTTGTGTTTTCATATCCTGAAGGGATAGGTCGGCCTGCAATTTGTCCAGCAGGCTGTCCGGTGTCGGCGGCTTGGGAGCGACCCTGAGATAGTGCTCGATCTTCTTTTGCATATTCATAATGATTCTCCTCTTGCGATTGGAATCGTTTGTTCTTGTCGTGTTTCCGCTTCTCGGACACCGAACTTGATTCTGAGAATTTTGAAGACTTCGCGAAGTCGGTACTTGACGGTACTTGTTGCGATGCCCAAAACTTTCGCCGTCTCCCTTATAGACAATCCCTGATAATAGTGCAGGTGTACGACGTGTTTTTTATTCTCATCAAGCTGGTCCACGGTTTCGTACAACCGCCATGCCATTTGGCGCTCGGCAGCACTTGCAAACGGGCCAGGGTTTGTATCTACACACTCGTTCCACCATTGGTCAGCACGGTTGAGATGGCTTCCGACGTTTCCTCGCTGGAAATCAATGTAGGTATTGTGAGCGATCCTGTAAAGCCACGTCGAGAATTTGCTGCGACCTCCAAAACTGTCCAGCGAGGACCACACTTTCAGAAACGTCTGCTGCGTCAGGTCTTCGGCATCTGTTTGGTTTGTACAGAGTCGTCTTAAATAGGCATAGACATCTTTGTAGTGCATACTCAGCAGTTCGCAAGCCGCATTTCGATCTGCTCTGCATGCTCTTTTACACAGACTCTTTATTCGGCGATTCATGAACATTCCTATTGAAAATCCAACCTGTCTTATCCGGCCGGCCACAAGTTTAGACGAAAAATAGTGCACAAGTGGACAAAATATTGTGAATTCCCCGCAAATTGCAGCCGATGGAAGAAACAGCGAGGGAATCGGGTGAGATTCGGCAGGTGCGGACTTATCCCGGCAAGGCGGTGGGTTGCCGGGGTAAGTCTATGTATCCGCTTTTGGAGGAAGGGCTGTGGTGAAAAGGTTCACACTGATTTGTATCGTTGCGATTATCTGTCTTCTCGGCTGTAAGTCTGATAATATCTCGCCACAGCAAGCCTTTGCCCCATCCACGGACATCTGCGACGTCGTGCTCAACTACCTTTTAAGGGCGAATCTGACGGAATTGAAACACGTCGAGGTCTGGAACAATCCATACGGCCCGGGCCTGAAGCTCTCGACCAACCATTACGAAATTTATACCACCCTTTTGAAACCTTTGATTCTGTGCCGCATCCCCGGCTTTATGGAGTCGGCCCATGCGGCCTATAATCGTCAATTGCCCGAACCGATTGAGGCAAAGTCCAGATCGACGATCTATCTGTTTGCCGATCGTCGGCAGTGGGAGGATTTCACACGGGGCTTTGCGGGCGAGCAGGCGGACATTTTCTGTCAAATCAAGGCGGGGGCCTATTACCACAATCGGGCGTGTGTGGCGTACGACATCGGCTGGCAGCGCACGCTCAGCGTCCTCGGGCACGAGGGATGGCATCAATTCAGTGATCGGCATTTTACGTTTCGTCTGCCGAGCTGGCTCGACGAAGGCGTGGCCATGCTCTTCGAGACACACACCGTTGAGGACGGCACGTTTCGTTTCAAACCGGCGGACAACGCCTACCGGCTCGATGCGTTGAGCAGAACGCTGGCCAGGGGCAAAATGATGCCCCTCGAAGAATTGATTGCGACCCACCCCGGCGACGTGCTGGCGACCGACCAGGCCGAGGCGGTCCGGGCCTTTTACAGCCAGTCCTACGCCCTCGTGCGGTTCCTACGCGAGGCACGAAGCAAGCGGCATATCGGCACTTACGAGAAGCTGCTTACCGATGGTCTCAAGGGCACCTGGCCGCTCGACGACGTCAGCAAACAGATCGCGGCGAATCGAAATATGCCCAGAAATGTTTTGTGGAATCATATCGTGGGTTTGATATTATTTCATGAATATATCGGCGAGGATTTCGAGCCGGTCGAAAAAGAGTACCTGGCCTTTTGCCAACAGATTACACGTTAGCAGAACAAAAATCGAACCAATGGTTATAGAACACCCGTCACCGATCATCTTAGCTTCCGCCTCACCGCGGCGAAAACAGTTGTTAAGCGACGCCGGCTACAGTTTTACGGTTGTCGAGCCGGCTATCGACGAGTCGGCCTTTTCCACCGAAGGGATTACCGCTCGAAAATACGCCGAGACATTAGCCCTGGCCAAGGCGAAGAGCATCGCCCCCATGTATCCGGACCGTTTGGTCATCGGCGCCGATACCATTGCGGACTTCGCCGGCGAGATCATCGGTAAGCCTGACGATGCCGGCGATGCAGAGCGCATTACGAGGAAACTCTTTAGCGCGCCGCACAAGGTCATTACCGGCGTTGCGATTGTCAGGCTTTGCGACGATATCGAGCTGGTGGGAAGCGAAACGACGATCGTCTATCCGAAGCCGATGACGGCCGGGCAGATCGCAGAACACATCGAAGGGGGCACGTGGCGGGGCAAGGCCGGGGCGTACGCCATCCAGGAGACCGGGGACGCATTTGTCGAACGCATTGAGGGCAGTCTGACAAACGTCATGGGCCTGCCCATGGAACGACTACAATCGCTGATGGCGGAAATGATTCACTATCCATGAGTTGTGGCCAGAACATGATTGAATAGAGGAGCCCCCGCTCTAAGGAGGGCTTAAGAAAAAACAGGGGCTCCGGCAAACATCAAAAAACCATTTTTGATGAGGGTTCTTTCTAAATAGGACGTTTGCAAACACCGAAATATTGAGTGCTCTTTGAAAAAATGACCAAATTTAAGGTGAATTTTCGCTCAAAAGCTGAAAACCCCCTATTTTCCCTGCTCACACCGCCAAAGACACGACGTCTATGAAGGTTTATTCCCTTGGGCGATCCCGAGATTTTGCTTGACTTTTTAGCGGTAGGTCCGGTATAAATAGTGCATAGAGTTCATATTCGTATAATGCCAACCCGAAGCGAAGACGAACGGGCAGGTCATTGTGCATTTCAGCTTTGTGGACGGAAGCTCAGAACAACAAAAATCGATAGACTTCTTTAAGATGCGCATGTGACGTTTGAGACGCTTAGCCTCTCAATTTGACGGTTCATTTGGCATTCGTTGAAGAAAGGAGGAGGTAGTGGCACATCGGAAAATGTTCAGAGGCAGAAGGGATCCATGTTTGAGAAGTTGTAAACCATGATCGGTTGCTCTGGTGTGTAGCCGGGGCATGGAAATTATAAGCCTGATTGATAAGGAGGACTACTCTTATGTGTAAAAAGTTGATTTATTTGGCTTCATTTATTTTGGTTCTGTCTCTGCCCGTACGGCTGATGGCGAAAGATCCGTACCGGCAGGATAAGGGGCCCGACGGCATCGTCTCGGCGGAGGCGGAGAACTTCGATGAGAACGTGTCGGATGGAGACCACTACTGGGAATTTAATACCGATATCCCCGGCTTTTCCGGCGCCGGCTACATGCGCTGCTTGCCCGACGGGACCGGCGGCGGCAGTCCCCGATTGAACTTTCAGGTGGACTTTATCAAAACCGGTATTCACTATGTCTGGGTACGGGGTTACAGCACCAGCGGGACCGACGATTCCTGTCATGTCGGCCTCGATGACGATGAGACCTTATCCGACGCTATCCAGGCCGGTGGCGGTAACGGCCCGTGGGTATGGAGCATCGACAGGCGTGACAACAAGGGCTTGGCGCAAGTTAATGTCACGAGCGCCGGGGTGCATACGCTCCACGTAAGAATGCGCGAGGACGGGTGGCGATGCGACAAGATCGTGCTGACCACCAATCCGGATTATACACCGAGCGGCCTCGGTCCCGACGAGAGCCACCGGGGCGCCTTCTTGAAAGCGTATGATCCCGTTCCGGCCGACGGCGCGCTCTATCCGGATACATGGGCCACCCTGGCCTGGGTGCCGGGTGAGACGGCGGCTTCACACGATGTATATTTCGGTGAGAGTTTCGACGACGTCGACGACGGAGCAGCGGATACGTTCCAGGGTAATCAGCCTTCCACAGTCTTTATTGTCGGCTTCCCCGGATTTGCTTATCCGGAGGGTCTCGTCCCGGGCACGACGTATTACTGGCGAATCGATGAAGTCGAAGCCGATGGGACGACGAAACACAAAGGCGATGTCTGGCGCTTCACGGTTCCCTCCCGGAAAGCCTACAATCCAATTCCGGCCGACGGCGCTAAATTTGTCAAACCCGACGATGTGACTCTTCGCTGGACGGGAGGCTTAAACGTCAAGCTGCACCATGTGTATTTCGGGGATGATTTTGACATCGTCAGCAATGCCGCCGGCGCTATGCCTCAGACGGATGCAACGTATCATCCCGGCCCTCTGGCGATGGATACGACGTACTATTGGCGGGTCGATGAGTTCGACGGGGTGACCGTGCATACGGGTGATATCTGGAGTTTCACGACCTTATCTGAAATTCCCATCACCGATCCCGCTCTTGTCGGCTGGTGGAAGTTTGAGGCCGGCAGTGGCGCGACCGCTGTCGATTTCTCGGGACACAGCCATCATGGTGAACTGGTGTCCGAAAGTCAAGGCAGCTTGCAGTGGGTTCCCGGTATATTCAATTTAGCTCTGGAATTCCTTGGCGATAATAAGGGCTATGTGGAACTGCCGCCGGGGATGGTCACGACGTCTCAAGGTTCTATCCTCATGTGGATCAACACCGACCTGATGGAAGATGAAGGGATATTCTGGTACGGGACAGAGACCGGCGGTGACGGTTTCGGAGATAACAATGAGATCCATATCCATGTGGACGATCCCGGCGTGCTGGGCTTCTGGATTGAAGGCGGGGACAACGACGTGGGTTTGGGCGGACCTCAAATCGCGGGCGCCGGCTGGACGCATGTCGCGGCGACGTGGGACCTGACCGATGGGTGCAGGCTATACGCCAATGGTGCGGAAGTGGACTCTGCGGCGCATAACAACACCATCGTGGATCTGGCCGTCATACGACTGGGCAGACCCGTCGATACGGGTGACAATAATCGATACTATCTGGGCCTCATGGATGATGTCAGGTTGTTCGATCACGCCATTGAGGGCGCACAAGTGAATGAGATCATGACGAAAGGTGAAGATCCACGCCGGGCCGGCGGTCCCCAACCGCAAAGCGGCTCCGTGGTGAACATCGACGAGGCGACGCTCCTGAGCTGGTCGCCGGGTGAGATGGCTGCCGAGCACGATGTGTACTTCGGCACGGATAAAGACGCCGTGACTAATGCTGATGCCTCCGATACAACGGGCATTTATCGAGGCCGGCAGACGGCCGCGAGCTATACACCCCAAGATGTCGAGTGGGGTGGCGGACCTTACTACTGGCGGATCGATGAAGTCAATACCGACGGGACGATCACCCCGGGTGGAGTCTGGAGCTTTTCGGTATTGGATTTCGCGCTCGTCGAAGATTTCGAGAGTTATACGGATGACGACACGAACAACGAAGCCATCTGGCAGCACTGGATCGACGGCTTCGGCATTCCGGATAACGGTTCGCAGGTCGGCTATCTGTTACCGCCGTATGCCGAACAGATGATCGTTCATGGCGGCAGTCAATCCATGCCGCTGCTTTACAATAACACCGGGGGTATCACGAATTCCGAGGCGACGCTGACCTTGACCACTCTGCGGGACTGGACCCGATATCCTGTTGATGAATTGTCGCTGTGGTTCCATGGCCTTCCTGCTTCGGTCGGCAGCTTCGTCGAAGGCCCGGCGGGCACTTACACGATGACCGCCGCCGGCGCCGATATCTGGGCTGCGGCCGGCGAGATGCACTATGCGTACAAGACGCTCTCGGGCGTCGGCTCGATCACGGCGAAGGTCGTGAGTCTTCAAAATACCGATCCTTTTGCCAAGGCCGGTGTGATGATTCGCAATTCGCTCGATCCGGATTCGGCGAACGTTACCCTGTTGCTGACCCCTGAAAACGGCGTTCGATTCCAGTATCGCCAGACCGCGGGCGATATTACCGACCGCGAGTTCGACGATACGCTCGTCGCGCCCTATTGGATCAAGCTTGAGCGCGACCTCGGAAGCGGCTTCAGAGGGTACACCTCCCCCGACGGCGTCAACTGGCAGCAGTTTACGTTGAGACCTTCGGTCACGATGAACTCGAACGTTTATATCGGTCTGGCGCTGACCAGTCATAACGCGACGGTTACGTGCGAGGCGGTGTTCTCGAACGTCACAACGACCGGAAATATCAGCGGACAATGGACGAACCAGGACATTGGTATCATCAGCAATGCGGCTGAGCCGCTGTACGTGGCGATTTCCAATGCATCCGGCGCCCCGGCGGTAGTGGCCAACGCCGATCCGGCGGCCGCGACGATTGACGACTGGACCGAGTGGCGCATCCCGTTACAGGCGTTTGCCGATCAGGGCGTCAACCTGGGTAACGTGGATAAGATCGCCGTCGGCCTGGGCAGTCAATCCGGTATGGCGTCCTCCGGCGGTTCGGGGACGGTATACATCGATGATATCCGTCTGTATCGGCCGTAACCGTAAGTGTCCTATGTGAATACGTATCGAATAGGGTGTGTCTTCGGGGCTTGTATCGTTCAACGGTATGGGCCCCGATTCTTAACAACAACGCAAGCTAAAGAGAGGAGCCCCTGCTCTAAGGAGGGCTTAAAATAAGCAGGGGCTCCGGCAAATAAAAACCATTTTTAATGAGGGTTCTTTCTAAATAGGACGTTTGTAAACACCGAAATATTGAGTGCTCTTTGAAAAAAGAACCCCATTGAGGACGGATTTTTCGTTCAAAAGCCGAAAACCCCCATTTTTCCTGCTCATGCAGCCGAAGAGCCAACGTCGATGAAGGTTTATTTCCTTGGAGGGTCACGATATTTTGCTTGACTTAATGTCATTAGGTCCGGTATAAACAGGGTATAGAGTTCGTATTCGCACAATGCGCACCCGAAGCGAAGACGAACGGGCAGGCCATTGTGCATTTCGACGGTTCATGTGGCATTTTTTGGTGAAAGTAGGTGGTGGTAAATCATAGAATTTTCATGGGCAAAGTATGTATGATTTTTGGGAAGGTAAATAAAAAACATTTTCTCCAGCTCCAGTGTGTAGCCGGAGCGTGATTTCCGTGATCCTCATTCAATTAGGGAAGGCAACTATTATGTTTAGAAAATTGTTTTCTTTCATCTTCGTATTTGGATTTGCAGGGAGCCTGGCCATCGCCGATCCCTTCCAGCAGGATCCGGGTCCGGACGGCATCGTCTCGATGGAAGCGGAGAACTATGATGACAATATTGAAAGAAGTGGCATTCAATGGGAGGAGGTTGGGCCAACGGATGGCTTTACCGGCACCGCGGGTATGCAGGCCTTGGGTGCCTCTTTTTACGACGCCGGCTATTCTACCCAGAGCCCACAGTTGGACTATGAGATTAACTTTGTCAAGACCGGCACACACTATGTGTGGATAAAGGCCTGGGCTGCCGGCGGAGGCGACGACTCCTGTCATGTTGGTCTGGACGGTGAGGAAATGCCCTTTTCCAGCAATTGGTCCGGTAGTAATAATTGGTCCAACAACAGATATCCAGAGACGGACCGGGCGCGGTTCGACGTGACGACGACCGGCGTCCACACCCTGAACCTCTATGTGCGCGAGGATGGTCTTATTGTCGACAAAATCGTCCTCACGACTAACCCCGATTTCACACCGACAGGCGAAGGGCCTGAAGAAAGCCATCGCGGCCCCCGTCTGAAGGCGCATCATCCCATCCCGGAGGATGGCGCGATCTACGAGGATACGTGGGTCAACATTGCCTGGTCGGCCGGTGAAACGGCGGCCTCGCACGATGTGTATTTCGGTGAAAGTTTGGACGATGTGAATAACGCTACAGTCGATAGCGATCTATTCATAGGCAATCAGGCCGAAGCATTTTTGATCGTTGGATTTCCCGGTTTTGCCTATCCGGACGGACTCGTTCCAGGTACGACGTATTATTGGCGGGTTGATGAAGTTGAAGCCGATGGGATCACGAAATACAAGGGTCACGTCTGGAGCTTCACCGTTCCTCCTCGAACAGCCTATGATCCTGATCCGGTCGATGGTGCCGATCTCGTAGATCTGGAGCCGATTTTAAAGTGGACGCTTGGTTTCGGCGCGAAATTGCACACGATCTTCTTTGGAGAGACTTATGACGAAGTCGATAGTGCGACGATGGGTATGCCAACCGGATCGACAACGTATAGGCCCGGTCCGCTTAGAATGGCTAAAACGTACTATTGGCGCGTCGATGAGTTCGATGGCTTTGGCACGCATAAAGGCGATGTCTGGAGCTTTACGACGGTTGGCGGCGTTAGCGGTCCCAATCCGCCCAACGGCGCTGTCGATGTGAAGACGTCGCCGACATTAACATGGGTTGCGGGTGGCGTCGCTGCTTCGCATGAAGTGTACTTCGGCACGGATGAAGAAACCGTAGCCAATGCCACCAAGGCGTCCCCGGAATATAAAGGGAGCAGGGCGCTGGGTGATGAAAGCTACGAACCGGGTCTTCTTTCATTGAATACGACCTATTATTGGCGGATCGATGAAGTCAACGATCTCAATCCCGACAGTCCGTGGATCGGCAAAGTGTGGAGCTTCACAACGAGTGATTACTTGGTCGTGGAAGACTTCGAGGATTACACCGACGACGACACGGCCGGAGAAGCTATATGGCAGAGCTGGATCGACGGCTTCGGCGTTCCCAATAACGGTGCACAAGTCGGTTATCTACTGCCTCCTTACGCCGAGCAGACGATTGTCAACGGCGGCGCTCAATCCATGCCGTTACTCTATAACAACACGGGCGGCGTGACCAATTCGGAGGCTGCACTGACATTGGCCTTACTCCGTGACTGGACAACAGAAGGCGTTGCGGAATTATCGTTGTGGTTCCATGGTGTACCCGCCTCTGTCGGCAGCTTTATCGAAGGCCCGGCGGGCACTTACACGATGACCGCCGGCGGCGTCGATATCTGGGACGCAGCCGACGAGATGCACTACGCATACAAGACGCTCTCGGGCGTCGGATCGATCACAGTGAAGGTTGTGAGTCTCCAGAATACCGATCCTTTTGCGAAAGCCGGTGTGATGATCCGCAATTCGCTCGATCCGGATTCGGCGAACGTCGCCCTGCTGCTGACACCTGAAAACGGCGTCCGGTTCCAGTATCGCCAGACCGCGGGCGATATTACCGACCGTGAATTCGACGACACGCTCGTCGCACCCTATTGGGTCAAGCTCGAGCGAGACCTCGGAAGTGGCTTTAGAGGCTACACCTCTCCCGACGGAATCAACTGGCAGCAGTTTACGTTACGACCTTCGGTCACGATGGACTCGAATGTCTATATCGGTCTGGCGCTGACCAGCCATGTCGCGGGCGTTACGTGCGAGGCAGTGTTCTCGAACGTCACAACGACCGGAAATATAAGCGGACAATGGACCCACCAGGACATTGGTATCATCAGCAACGCGGCTGAGCCGTTGTACGTGTCGATCTCGAACGCCAGCGGCGCGCCGGCGGTAGTGGCCAACGCTGATCCGGCCGCCGCAACGATCGATGCCTGGACCAATTGGCGAATTCCATTACAGGATTTTGCCGATCAGGGCATCAACCTGAGAAACGTGGATAAGATCGCTATTGGCTTAGGCAGTCAATCCGGCATGGCGTCACCCGGCGGTTCGGGGACGGTGTATATCGACGATATCCGGTTGTATTGTCCGGAAGCACAACCGCAGCCGTAAGTGGAAGGATCCAATGTAATGTCTCATTGGAGGTTATAAAAATTTGGGGCCTATATCTCCCGTGAGCACCGTAAGGCGTCCCCGAAGGGAGGACACCTGAGGTGGAGCTATTCGGGATAGGGCCCGTTATCCTGACGAGGAGCGCTTTGGATCGAGAAATTCGAACGAATCGTTCATGTCAACAAATCCGACGTTGGGGTAAAGTGTGGACGAAAAATCGTGTATGAACATTTGTGAATTTTCTGTTTGTTTGATGGAGGTTGTCATGTGTAGAAAATTGATGTATTTGGCTTTTTGGGTTGTGGTGCTGAGTGTGGTTTTGACAAGCGTCGTCAAAGCCGACCTGATCGGCTGGTGGCGGTTCGACGAAGGGGCGGGCACAACGGTCGCCGATATGTCCGGTCGAGACCATCACGGCCGGTTCGCGGAAGGGACGCCCGAATGGGTTGAGGGTCGAAGTGGCAAAGCCCTCAGATTCGACGGCTCCAACAAGGTGGAAGTTCCCGATCATGAAGATTTTCACCTGGTTGACGCCGTGTCGATAGCCCTTTGGACTCAACCCGAAGACACGCAGCCCAGTTACGGTAAGTTCTTCTGCAAGCAGAAATCCGGGGAATACCCCTATGCGATCCAATACAATGAAAGCGGTGGGGGCATCCGTGGAACCGTCAATGCTTCGGCTCGCTTTGATACTTCTCATACACCCAATTTCCCGGGCGAATGGGGGCACCTCTGTATGACGTATGATGGCACGGCCGTCATTCTGTATAGAGACGCAGAGGAAGTCGGCCGAATCGACGCGACAGGCGAGCTGCAACAGAATGATCTATCGCTTTCGATGGGTGGACGTCTTGATTCAACGCAGAACTTTGCGGGGATTATTGATGATGTGAAACTCTACAGCCATGCGCTAACGATTGACGAGATTCAGGAGATTATGGAAGGTGAAGGATTTGCGTATGCCTTCGGTCCCGATCCGGCCGACGGCGCTTTCTATGAGGATACATGGGTGACTTTAAGCTGGTCGTCCGGTGATTTTGCGGTTTCACATGATGTGTATTTGGGCGAAAATTATGACGATGTGAGCGATGCCACGCGAGATTCCGATCTGTTCCGAGGCAATCAAACGACGGATTTCTATGTGGCCGGCTTCCCCGGCTTTGCTTATCCCGAAGGTCTCATTCCCGGTACGACCTATTACTGGCGCATCGATGAAGTCAATGAGTCGAATCCTGAGAGTCCATGGAAAGGCAACGTCTGGAGCTTCTCCATTCCTTCAAAGACGGCTTACAATCCGAACCCGGCCGATGGCGCCGAGCTTGTTGATCTGGAGCCGACTTTGAGCTGGACGCCCGGCTTCGGAGCGAAATTGCACACGGTTTACTTTGGCGAAAGTTTCGACGAAGTGGATAGTGCGACCGTAGGCCTCCCTTCCGGAAAGACGACCTACTCACCCGGCCTGCTGAAAATGGCCAAGACGTACTACTGGCGCGTCGATGAGTTCGATGGACTGGGTACCTATAAAGGCGACGTCTGGAATTTCACGACGCTTGGCGCCGCCAGCAATCCCAATCCGGCCGATGGCGCTGTGGAAGTCAGCCCATCGCAGATTCTCACGTGGATCGCGGGAGGCGTGGCCGCGTCGCATGAAGTGTATTTCGGTACCGATGCGGACGCCGTGGCTAATGCCACCAAGGCCTCGCCGGAGTATAAGGGGAGCAAGGCGCTGGGTGACGAAAGCTATGATCCCGGTATGCTTTTGTTGAGTATGACCTATTATTGGCGGATTGATGAAGTCAATGATCCCAATCCCGACAGTCCATGGATCGGTAATGTGTGGAGCTTCACAACGGGTAATTTCCTTGTTGTGGATGACTTTGAGAGCTATACGGATAATGACACGGATGGCGAAGCGATCTGGCAGCACTGGATCGACGGCTTCGGCGTTCCCGGCAACGGCGCTCAGGTTGGCTACTTGCTGCCTCCGTATGCCGAGCAGACGATTGTCAACAGTGGTAATCAGTCCATGCCGCTTCTTTACAACAATATGGTCGGTGTGACGAATTCGGAGGCGGCGTTGACGTTAGCCACTCCGAGGGACTGGACCGCTGAAGATGTTGCAGATTTGTCACTGTGGTTCCGTGGAGATTCAGCGAACACCGCTGAGCCATTATATGTGGCTCTTTCCAACGCCAGCGGAGCACCCGCGATCGAACTCAACAACGACCCTGCGGTCGCAACACTCACAACCTGGACCGAGTGGCGTGTCCCGTTACAGGCCTTTGCCGATCAAGGCATTAACCTGAGAAACGTGGATAAGATTGCGATCGGCCTGGGCAGTCAAGCCGGCATGGCGTCCTCCGGCGGCTCGGGAACGATGTACATCGACGATATCCGACTGTATCTGCCGGAACCGTAAACGTAGGAGTAAGTAGCCAATATGACATTTCATTGGAGGTAGTACGAATTCGGGGCTTGTGTCGATATGGGGTATAGGCCCCCTGCTTGTTGATCCCGGAAAAGAATTAGAAGGAGAGACCAAGATGTATTACAAATCATCCAAACACATGGTGCTCGGTACGTTCGTGGTATTGTTGCTCACGACAATACCTGGATATACCGTCGAAACCTTCAAAGTCTCCGAATTTGGAGGCGGACACCAGATCTGGTTTGAAGCCGAGGCGTTCGATCAGCGCGATCCCGAAGGTGGCCAGTACTACCCGGTAGTGGATCAGGCGGGTGCGTTCAGTCAGGCCATCACCCGCGCCGGCGGCGCCGGCGGTATGATTCGCTGGACATTCGATATTAGCCGGGCCGGCGGTAAGGGCGGCACCTGGTATTTCTATGGACGTGTTTTGAATCCGGACAATCGGTCGGATTTTCTGCTCGTGGAAGGACACTCGGGCGATGCAGAGATTCCCACGAGCCCGCCGTACCCCGGGGACAGTTCAGACCCGCTTTTCGACGACGATGATGACCGAATCTTTGAAAGCTCGATGCCCGATTGGAGTTGGTGGGGAAGAGACGAAGGCAGCGACAAAGAGCTTCAAGATGGTGAGAACACGATGTATATCTTACACAGGCAGGGCAATGATACCGTGTTCTGGGATGTCTTCATGTGGACCGATAGCGTCAGCTATACGCCCACCGACGCGGATTACCAAAATGCCGTGGTCCCTCCTCCTCCCACATCCGCCTCGAAGCCCAGCCCGGCGGACGGTGAGATCTACTTGGATACCTGGGCGACCCTCGCCTGGGTTCCGGGTGAGACTGCCGCCTCGCACGATGTCTATTTCGGCGAGAATTTCGATGACGTCAATGACGGCGCGGCGGATACGTTCCAGGGCAACCAGCCCGGGACATTCGTTGTTGTCGGTTTTCCCGGGTTCCCCTATCCGGACGGCCTCATCCCGGGCACGACGTATTACTGGAGAATCGATGAGGTCGAGGCCGACGGGATCACGAAATACAAAGGAGATGTCTGGAGCTTTTCCATTCCGCCCCAGACGGCCTACAATCCCGATCCGGCCGATGGCGCCAGGTTCGTCGCGACGGATGTGTCTCTCAGTTGGACGGGCGGGCTGAGGGCAAAGCTGCACAATGTCTATTTTGGCGACGATCCCGACGTCGTTGCCAATGCTTCAGGGGCGCTGCCCCAGTCGAACACGACCTATACGCCCGGTCCCCTCGAACTTGACAAAACATATTACTGGCGTATCGATCAGTTCGATGGTATCGCCACGTATAAAGGTGATGTCTGGAGCTTCACAACGTTACCTGATATTCCTATTGATGATCCGGATATTGTCGGTTGGTGGAAGCTTGATGAAGGGATGGGTATGACTGCTCTGGATTGGTCCGGCCATGGCCATCACGCCGTTCTCCAGGGTGATCCGCAGTGGGTACCCGGCCGGATTGGTGACGCGTTGGAGCTGGATGGTTTCGGCGATAACCTCTATGCCGAATCCGCGGAGTTACCCACCGATGCCTTTACGCTGGCCTTGTGGTTCAATCCGGCCGAAGGGCTGGATGCGGGCAGCGCCCGGGAAGATCTCCTCTATTGGCAACAAGGCAACGGGCGCCCACACCTGACCTTTAATCGAAACGATACCGGAGAAATTGGCCTGTGGCCCAATGTTGGAGGGGACTTCGACGGTCCTCAGACCACAACCCGTTCCTGGTCAGCGGATACCTGGTATCACATCACCGGGACGTTTGACGGAACCAGTTTCAATATTTACGTCGATGGAAATCTGGAGGGTACAATTTCGCATCCGGGGACGCACGAAGCCGCGTCCGGCCTGTTGATGGGATGCCGGACCAGTCAACGCGACTACTTCACTGGCAAAATCGACGACGTGCGTCTGTACGGCAAAGCTCTGAGCGAACAAGAGATCACTCAGGCCATGCGAGGGGATCCGCTGGCCGCGTGGAATCCGAATCCGGCCAACGGTTCCACGGTGTACATCGCAGATGCAACCCCGCTCACCTGGTCACCCGGAGATTCGGCGGCTGAGCACGACGTGTACTTCGGGTTTGATAGAAACACCGTTGCCGATGCCGATGCGTCGGATACGACGGGCATCTATCGAGGACGTCAAAGTGGGACCAGCTACACGCCGCCCGAAGGCGTCGAATGGGGCGGTGGACCGTACTATTGGCGCATCGACGAAGTCAATACCGATGGGACGATCAGCACAGGCGGAATATGGAGCTTTTCGGTTTTGGATTTCCTGCTCGTGGAAGACTTCGAGAGCTATACGGATAACGACGCTGAAGGTGAGGCCATCTGGCAACACTGGATCGATGGCTTTGGTATTGCGGATAATGGTTCGCAAGTCGGTTATCTGATGCCACCGTATGCCGAGCGGACAATTATCCATGGCGGTTCCCAATCCATGCCGCTGATTTATAACAACACCGGCGGCGTGACGAATTCGGAGGCCGTGCTGACGTTGACATCGTCGCGCGACTGGACCGCGGATGGCGTTGCAGAATTGTCGCTGTGGTTCCACGGGCTTCCGGCTTCCGTCGGCAGCTTTGTCGAAGGCCCCGTCGGTACGTACACCCTAACGGCGGGCGGCACCGATATCTGGGACACGGCCGACGAGTTCCACTATGCCTTCAAGACCCTTAGCGGGGGCGGCTCGATCGAGGCGCGGGTGCTCAGCGTTCAGAACACCGATCCCTGGGCCAAGGCCGGCGTGATGATCCGCGAGACGCTGGAAGCCGGCTCGAAATTTGCCGCGGTCTATATCACGCCCGGCGAAGGTTGCCGGTTCCAGGCGCGCACGGATACGGATATCGGCGCCACGAGTGATACATCGGTCGCAACTGCCGAACAAATGGCGCTCACGGCGCCCTACTGGGTGAAACTGGAGCGTTCCGTCGGGGGCGCTTTCAGGGGTTACTACTCCAGCGGCGGCGCTAATTGGCAGCCGATGACGTGGAATCCGCAGAGCATTACGATGGCGTCGAATGTCTACATCGGTTTGGCTCTGACCTCGCACAATGTCAATGCCGTAGGCGAAGCCAAGTTCTCCAATGTTCGCACGACCGGAACGGTGGGTGGGCAATGGGCGAACCAGGACATCGGCATCACGAGCAATGCGGCCGAGCCGTTATATGTGGCGATCTCCAACGCCGCCGGCGCACCGGGGGTGGTGGCCAACAGCGATCCGACGGCCGCGACGATTGACGCCTGGGCCGAGTGGCGTGTTCCGTTGCAGTCCTTTGCCGATCAGGGGATCAACCTGAGAAACATCGATAAGATCGCCATCGGCCTCGGCAGTCAATCCGGCATGGCGGCAGCCGGCGGTTCGGGAACGATGTATATCGACGATATCCGGCTGTATCGATCCCAGCCGTAAGCTGCGGAAGTAACAGCCGAAAAGGTTTCACATTCATTCGGGGCCTGTGTCGTACCATTCGGCACAGGCCCTGTTTGCAAAGAGAAATGTTCCGCAATTTTGTTTTTGATCTTTCTTCCAACAGGCCTATGATGGCGACATGATTTCGACTGTGATATTTGATTTGGATGGTTTGTTGGCGGATACGGAGAGGCTCCATCGCGGCGCGTATAAGAAAGTCTTCTCCGAATTGCAGGTCGCGCTGTCGGATGAGGAATACGAAGACCACTGGATTCGCTGGGGAAAAGGGATCGATGCCTTTGTGGAAGAGAGGAATCTGGCCATTGATCCGCGATTGATCCGCCGGAATAAGGCTGTGCTTTATGGGCAGATGGTCCTTTCGGAAGTCAAACCCATGCCGGGGGCGCGGGAACTCCTTGACGCATTGAAAGGCAGGAAACGACTGGCGCTGGCGACCTCTTCGTATCCCCGGGACGCCCATACCGTGCTCGATACGCTGGGATTCACGGATTTCTTTGCCTATGTGGCGTCCAAGGGGAATGTGGAGCGCATCAAGCCCTACCCGGACATCTTTCTCCACGTTGCGCGTGAAATGAAGGCCCCACCGGAGCGGTGTCTTGTGATCGAGGACGCCGAGAAAGGCATCCTGGCGGCGGACGCCGCGGGGATGAAAAGTATCGCCGTGCCGAACGAGCACACGCGGTCCAATGATTTCTCGAAGGCGACGTTGGTGCTGAATTCCCTCGATCAGATCAACTGCGAATTGATCGATCAATTGTAGTCCCTATGGGACGCCTTACGGTGGGGTAGGCCCACGGGTCTGCCTTGGGCAACCACAGGGAGTTGCCCCTACTGCGCCCCGTCTCGCTGATACACAACTTTTCCGCCGACAACGGTATAATCCACCTTTGCGAACATGATCTTCTCGTGCGGGATGGTCATCAGGTCCTCGTTGAATATCACGACGTCGCCGAGATAGCCTTCTTTAATTTTTCCCTTACGGTCTTCCATGAATTCCGCATACGCCGAGCCCAGCGTGTAGAATTCGATGGCTTGCTCCATGCTCAATCTTTGATCCGGGAACCATCCGTCCCCCGGTTCGCCCGCCCGGTCCTTTCGAGTCACCGCGGCGTACAAACCTTCCAGCGGATCGATCGGCTCGACGGGATAATCCGTGCCGAAGGCGATGGCCGCCCCGGCATCCAGAAGCCGCCGCCAGGCATAGGCTCCGCGACAACGTTCCGTCCCAATGCGTTTTTCGGCGAAACGCTTGTCCGTGATGCAGTGTGTGGGCTGCATCGACGCGATAACCCCAAGATCGGCAAACCTTGGGATATCGTTCTCGTGGAGCACCTGGGCGTGTTCGATGCGATGGCGAGAGTTCCGAGGGCCGTTGAGTCGCCGGGCTTTTTCGTAGGCATTCAGGACCCAATGATTGGCCTTGTCGCCGATGGCGTGAATGCCGATCTGGAAGCCAGCCTTGTCCGCGTTCACAACCAGCTTCTCCAACTCTTCGTACGGCATCATCGGCAGGCCGGTCTTGTCCGGGGCGTCGATATAGGGAGCAAAGAATAACGCTGTACCCGAGCCCAGCGTCCCGTCGATGAATCCCTTGAGATATCCGAAGCGAATCCAGTTGCCGTCTCTGGGATATCTCTTTTGCAGCTCGGTGTAGCGCTGTAGTTTCTGCTCGTCGGCGGTCAAGGGCCCGCCGATATACACTCTCGATGTGAGCTTTCCCATGTCTTGGAATGTCTGATAGATATCGAAGTCTCCTCCCGGCGGCAGTTGCATGGACGTGACACCATTTCGCATAGCAAGCTCGAACGCCGCCTCCCATCCGCGCCTCCGTCGCGCCCGTTGCTCCTCGGGCGTTCGATGGACGGGTTTGTCGCCATATTTCAGCAATCCCTTGGCCCTCTCTTTGAAGATGCCGGTGGATTCTCCGGTAGATGGATCGCGCTGTATCTCGCCGCCGAAAGGATCGGGCGTTTCTTTGGTGATTCCTGAGTTGCGAATGACGTAACTATTCACTAGAACCGAATGTCCGTCCGCGCGGGACAACACGACGGGATTATTCGGCGCCACCGGATCGATCAGCTCCTTCGTCGGCCATCGCCGATCGTGAAACATTTCGTGTTCCCACCGGCCGCCGAGGATCAATTCACCGGGTTGGGCTTTGGCGACCGCCGCTTTGACTTTCCGAGTGATGATCTGCGGATCGGTAATGTAACGCAGATCGATATAGTCGGGATCGATGTCGTTAAAATGGATATGGGCGTCGTTGAAGCCGGGGACGACAAGTCTGCCCCGGGCATCGACGACTTTTGAAATGTCTTTTTTTATATATTTCTCCACGGCCTCATTGGAGCCGACGGCAATGATAAGCTCATCTTTGAAAGCCACCGCCTCGGCGCGTGGATTGTCTTTATCGATCGTAACAATTTTGGCGTTTGTAATCACCAGATCCGCCGCCGGACAGGTCCTCATGCCTGATCGTTCGCTTTGAACGGTCCGGCTCCGGCTCATGTCGTCACAACCTCCCAGGACGAGGACCAGAACCACAGTGATGATGGTGAAGATCGAAGATTTCATGTGTAAAAGAATATGACATTCGGCAGAGATATGCCAGATCATTTCTTTTAACAAGAACACGAAAAAAGGACATTATTCATTTGACATAGCAAGGTAAATTTTGTATACTTTTCATATTGTGAGTGCAAGTTCAGCGACTTTCGCTTTTTGAAGCATTATTTGGAATGATGCACGTAAAGGCACTACGCAATCTGGAGACGAGGTGAAGGAGAGTGGAGTGTAAATCGCCTGTGTCTCCTTTTTTTCTGCGCTTTTTTTAGAATGCCTTCTCGAAACTGTCCCCCACGGCATTTATCTTTGTACGGCGTACGTCCGGGTATCTGAAGAACCCCGCGATTCTGTCGCTATGATGTTGGCGTCCCTCGTTTGTGCATACTCACGAATTCCGGGGCTCATCAGGCGGATCGGCCCGCCCGACAGACACGTGTTCAAGTCCGCAAAGAGCCTTTCAAAACGATCGAATCCTTCGTCCAAATCCCACAGCTTTTTGACGAATTTTTTGCCGTTTTCCGCAAGGTGTTCCGCCGGCGCGTAGCGGTTCAGCTCCACGGCTCCCGACAGGAGAGACCGGAGGTGTTCCTCGACTTCTCTGACGACGGACACGGGAGAAGCGATCGGCCCGGCGTTGCGGAGCTCGAACTTGCGCGGGAGCTTATAGCAAGAGTTCACGAGCGCGAAGTACGCGCCGCGTCCCATCAAGTCCTCGACACTGCCGCCATTGACGTCCGTGTACATATCCGCGGTAAAGACCCGAGATTCCTTCAGGAGTTCCGAGTCGTCGGAACTCAGAGAGCTCTCCTTTCGTCCGACGGCGCCGTCGAGCAGCATCGCCACATTGGACCGGCCCTCGCCTAACAACGACAGCAGGGCACACATCTTTTGCATATCCCCGCAGGGCGTGATGGTCCAGGCGGAGTCCAGGGCCGGACGGCCTTGTTGGGTGAGCCGTTCCGAAAACCATTTGAGGTATAGCACGTCCGAGGGCCTTTCCACCAGAAGGACTTTCTCGCCCGTGAACAGCGTCTGCATGACCTCGAATCCCAGCGCCGCCTTCAATGGAACAAGGGTATCCGCATCGGAGCTGAGAATGCGGTCCCCGACTTTGGTCCCCATGAATTTTTCTCTGCCGTCGCGGGATCGTTCGAAGACGTCTTCCACGGTCCGGACCCTTCGCAACTTGCGCGCATCGAGCATAAAGGGGGAGTGGGTCGTGTAGATGACCTGGTAATAGGGCTCCAACTCTTCCGAAATGTACGTCAGCAGATCCTCCTGGGCCTTGGCGTGCAGACCGAATCCGGGATCGTCCAGGAGGATGACCAGGTTGTCTCCATAGATTCGCCTGACCTGCGAGAACCAGACCAGGAAGGAAAAGAACCAGCCGAATCCGGAGCTGCGCTCGTTGACGTTCAAGGTCACGTTGTGCCGTGTATTCAAGATCCGCGTTTCGAAGACCAGGCCTTTGTTAAAGGGCGCCGGATCTTGCGCCTTGCCGGGATGGACGAAGAAGCTGACCCTGAGATTTCTGTTCTGGCTCCAGTAATGGCATATCTTATCCGTGATCGGGGCGGAGGCCGCTTCCAGATCGGCAATCAGTTCTTCCGAGCTTGAGACGTCCCGGACCTTCTCCGGGGTGGTTCCGACAAGATTGAGCAGCGCCAGGAAGATTCGCTCGGAGCCTGACAGCCGACCCTCCTGTTTTTTCTCAATGATATCGTCAATGGACACCCGACCGTTCATGACGAGGAATTTGGAGAAATAGACGAATGTCGGCAACAACGCTTCGAGATCCACTTTGCATTTGCTTCCCTTGTAGTATCCTTTGCGAATCACGACCGATCTGGACTGTACCGCATCCGGCCCAAGCAGCGTGCCGAGCAACTCGACATCCTCATCCTGGAGCTCCCATTGGGTAATCAAGGCATCATCCGGCTCGGCCTCTTTGGATCGCTGGGACTGCTCATATTCTTTGCGGCGACGACGTGGGTACTCAAGAAGTACGTCGAATTCCCCCAACTCTTCCACATCGGGATTCAATTTGTAAAGGGCTTCAAGCAAAGAGGTCTTCCCGGCCTCATTCTTTCCGACCAGGCACGTGACGGGACAAACTTCAAACTCTGTGGAATCTTCCACGCACTTGAAGTTCTTGACCTGAACCGATTTAAGCTTCATGCTCTTCCTCCTGTGCATAAAAGTGATTTCTGACCTGTGCAAGGGGAAGCAACGATGGGGTCGATCTGCCGCAACGGGTTTGTCGCCCCTGCGACGGCACGGCGGGTGTGTTGCTCATCCTTGAGACCAATCCGTAGTTCCTTCCTAATGAAAATCAAAACGCAAAATGCAAAACAGAAGAGGTCATCCGCCTCCGGCGGATTCTCCATCAGAAGTCCATAGGACAGCCATTTTGATTTTCGATCTTTGCATTTTACGTTTCGTAAACGGTGCTCTGAAACTCTTCTCCTCAGCAAGAATCCCTGTGCCGGGTTGTTTACGGCGCCATCCCGCCAAAGGCGAGCACCGTTTGACGACCTCAGTTTACTCATATGCAGCGGTATGTCAAAAAGATTCAGTGAAAAAGTTGAAAATTTTTGCTGAAAAAAAGATTTTTTCGGACGAATGGCGTGTGTCTCGTGAGACGATATTCTGTCAATGGCTGGAAATTCGATTAACGAATCATACTCTACGACGTCTTTCTATTGGTAAAAATCCGAGAGATAGTGATAATACATAGTCGAAGAATTTCAGTGATGATATGAACGAGCCAAAAGAAACAATATCTTGGAGGAAATCTATACGTACTCTGAGGGAGCCGTTGCGAATCGCCATATGTCTGGTCATCTCAGCGTGTTCATTGGTTTTTTCAAAACCCGTGTTCAAATCCGGTAAGATCGAGGGCAAGGGCTCTCAGATCGTTTTTTGCGATTTTGACGGCGACCATCTTAAAGATATTCTCTTGATCGACGAGCCGAATCTGGTCATTTTTTTCCAGAACGCCAAGCGAGGATTCGCTCAGAGCCCGGATCTGGTATACGAACTTGGCGATATGCCGTCGGTTGTATGGCCGGCTAAGCTCGGCAACGACGCCGAGAGCCTGCTGGTCATGAGCAGCGAGGGCGTGGCAGAGTTGAGTTTTGCCGGTCGTAAGCGCCCCGCCGCACCCAGGCGGATTATCACCCAACGGACGGCGATTCCTCAGCGATTGAAGGCCCCGCTGGTTGAGCATTTTCCTTTCTCGGTGGATACACCCAATAACGGGCCCATTATCCTCATTCCCGTGGATCGAGACCTTCAACTCTGGCGTCATCAGGGTACATGGCAGCATATGCGTTCTCTCGAAAATGTCCTGGAAACCAGAATCTCGGCTCCCGTCCCGGTTATCGGGTACGATAAAACAACGGAGATCGATATGAGCCTCGGCGACGTCAATTCAGACTGGCGCGACGACATCATCGTTCGTACCAGCGATATGCCGATTTGCTCGTTTGCCATATACACTCAACAAGAGAACGGCACCTTCGCGGCCGAGCCCGCGTTGACCTTCTCGGAAACATGGGACTGGTTATGGTATTGCTGGCTGGATATCAACCGGGACGGCCGGGTTGACCTTATCAAGAATAAATGGATCGGTGAGCCGTGGTTTTTGCCCGGGACTCTATCCGGCAAGGTGATCGTGCAGATCTACCTGGCAAACAACCAGGGGCAAATTCCACAGAAACCGCAACAGGTCTTCCGAAAAAATGACTGGATTGATTCGATCCCGATTGTGGACGTGGACGGTGACGGGCATGTGGATCTGGTGCTGGGCTACAATCGTTTCGATACCCGGGAGGGATTCCGAAAGGCTTTCATGGCCAAGCGACTCGACTTCAATCTCAGGTTTCACCTGTTCAGGCCGGGGAGGGGTTATCCCGAAAAGCCGGATTTCCAGAGAGATCTGGAGATCTACCTGGACAAACATTCCATCGATTTGAACTGGGGACGCCGCCGGAATTTTGAGCGATTCGTCAATCTTGGCGGAGATTTTGACGGAGACGGGGACGTGGATCTGCTCGTCAGGGACGAAAGCGACCGAATCTCAATCTATTCGTTTGTCTCGCGACAGGTGGGATTCGAACAAGATGCCGGGTTGCACTTTGCCTATACCGAGCCCATACAATGGTTCAAGGTTGTGGACCTTAACGGTGACGGCATGAGTGATCTCGTCATCAAGTTCAGAAGAGCAGAAGCATATCGCGTATTTTTGAGTCGCAATCGGTGAGGTGAATATCCGGTGAGGCCATTATCAACACAATTCATTTTCGTGTTTCTGTTGCTGAATGTAGCCCTCGCTCCGGCGGTGGAATTCAAACGCCAAGTCATCACGATGTCTTCTGATCCGCCCTGGCTGACCGGTGCGAGTCTCATGGACATTGATAACAACGGTCTGATCGATTTGCTGGCGGTCGTGCGGCTGGAGCACAAGTTACAGGTGTTTCGCCAACAAAAGTCGGGATTCACGACAGCGCCGGATCAGATCCTCGCTCTGCCGGAACGAACCGCCTGGGTTGGCTCGTACGATGTGGATGCCCATCCCGGCAGGGAACTGCTGTTTTCCACGGCCGAGGGGCTGATCTATCTGCGACAAAATAATGGTATTTTCGAACAGTCACCCCGAACGCTGATCGAGGCCCAACAGGTGTTTACGACGGAATATCCGAAAATTATGACGGAGCCTGATAAGTCGGAAGATGTCAACGAGTTCATCCCGGTCGTATTTCCGAATCATGCCGTGTTGTACGAAAAGGATGAAGGCGACCAATGGCGTCCCGACCGGACCCTGGATCTTCATATGATACAACCGCGCTGGCAAAGAGAGTATCTCGATTGGATGGCCGGGTCGAATCCCTCACAAACCGTATCCATCAGGACATGGTTTCGTCTCTCTACGGACCAGGATCGAATGGATGAGCAAAAGGCCGAAAATCCAGCCATTCAGAAACTGATCGACGATATCAGGGCAGATTCCAATCGAGGCTATCAGATTTTACAACGCCAGGACGTGAACGGCGACGGCCGGGAAGACTTAGTGCTCTGGAAGTCACAGAGAGATATGAATCCAAAAACAACCGTTTTAGTCTTTATTCGAGACCGGGACGGCCGGCTTCCGGTGCGACCGACGCAGATGCTGCGGGGCAGCGGAGTCCCGATTCGTGTGAACCGCGAGCAAGGCATCTCGCCGATGTGGGATCTGGACGGTGACGGCAAAAGCGAGCTCATTTTAGTTGCGCTGAAGACAAGGGTAACTTCCTGGAGCAGCCTGGTGAATATCGCGCTGTCCGGCGGGGTGGACTGGATCTTCACCGTGCGTTCCGGCCGGGACGGCGACTATTCCGGAGGCCCCGACTTTCAGATGGACATAACCTCCAGAACCCCGAGTGACAGATCGGTCGAATGGATGTTTCAAATTGACGGGGACTTCAACGGCGATGGGCGGGAGGATATTCTTCTCGAACGCTCGTCGAACCAGTATGATGTGTATTTGAGTGATGCCGATACCGGCTTTTTCCGCAGAGCGCCGCCGCTGAGTTTGAAGGCTCCCGTGGAGGCGTGGACCACCATCGGCGACTTGAACAGCGACGGGATATCCGACCTGCTCGTGCGCGAAAGACGCGTCTCTCGCATTACGGTGTTCTTGTCTCAATCGAAGAAGCGCAAAGGAACGCAAAAGTGACCGCACCGGCACTGGCCTTGCAGGATTTGAGTAAAAGTTTTGGGCGTATCCGCGCTGTGGACCGTCTCTCATTGGAGGTCCCGCCCGGACAGATGGCGGGTTTTTTAGGTCCGAACGGTGCGGGCAAGAGTACCACGCTTTATATGATCCCGCGACTGGTGCGTCCGAGCGGGGGGCGGATCAGCGTCTTCGGTGTGGATATCTGGCAGGACTTCATACGAGCGATCCGGTCTGTGGGCGTGATGGTGGAGGCGCCGGCGTTCTACGAGTACCTCTCCGGACGCAAGAATCTGGAATTGGCCGCGCGCCTTCTTGGTGGAATTTCGCGCGGGGATATTGATGAGATCCTGGAACGCATCGGCCTGGCGGACCGACAGCGTGACAAAGTTCGCACTTATTCGATGGGGATGAAACAGCGGCTCGGAATCGGCCGGACCATGCTGGGCCGGCCCCGGCTACTCATCCTGGATGAACCCACCAACGGGATGGACCCGGAAGGCACGCGGGAGATCCTCTCCTTTCTGCGCGAAAGGGTTCGGACGGACGGGCTCTCCGTCTTCATCTCCAGCCACCTGCTGTACGAAGTCGAGGAATACTGTGACACCGTCTTTGTCATTAACAAAGGTCGATTGATCGCATCGGGTCAGGTTAAAGACATTTTGACGCCGCACGAGCGGATCGTTCGAGTCACCTTCGAAGGCGAAGTTCCCGATCGCCGGACGCTTATGGCCGATGAACGCATCAGGAACATCAGTTCGCTGACGCCGAATACGTTGGAGATCACATTGGCCGCCGACAACTCGGTCTGGCTCAACCGGCATTTGCTCGAGACGGGATTTAAGGTTGCGGCCATCAATCCCAGACAAAAGACGCTAAAGGAATTCTTTCTTTCAATCACCGGAGACGGCGATCATGTTTAGCCGAGTTTGGGCTCTATTGCGAAATGAGATCACCAAGGCTCTGCGATGCAGGTTGCCTTATTTCGGATTGTTCGGTGCGGCGTTGCTCTGCGTGATCATCTTCGGGGTCGCAGATGAATTAAGCTCGTCAAACGAAAACAATGCGTGGGGATATGTGACTTTGTCCATGCAGTTGGTGTTCACGGATATCGGCCTGATTTTCATTTTGGTTTTTTCCGCCCTGCTCATGGCGGATGAGACGCGCTCCGGCACAATTCGGGCGATGTTGGCGGCGCCGTTATATCGCGGAGAATTCTACATTGCCAAAGCTGCCATTGGTTTGCTGTACATGGTCGTGCTCTCCGTGGCTACGCTCGTTTTGTCTATCGTGCTGGCGAGGTTCCATTATCGCTTTGGCGCCATTTCCGACAGCTTCGGCGTGATCTATTCTCACGGTAGGGTTTTCGGCAGCTTCCTGCTGGCCTTCGTCCTGACCTGGATCCCCCTGGGCGCGCTCGTAATATATGGCCTGTTCATCTCCACGGTCGTTCGCAGCCCCGGCGCCGCCGTCGCCGTGAGTATCGGTACGCTCTACATTATTGACTTTACAAAGCATCTCGTAGGTCTGGACCCTTATATCTTCACCCGGTACATCAGCTATCCCTGGCAGATCATGCAACAAATAACCCAGGGTGTGGACTACCAGTGGCATCCAGAAGTCTGGAAGATGGTCGGATTGTGCTGCCTTTATGGCGTTGTGGCCTTCGGGGCCGGGCTGTTAATTTTCCTTCGTCAGGATCTCAATGATTAATGGATACCGGCAAAGAAAGGCAATTAGGATTCCTGTGGGAACGGCCATTCCCCACAGAGTTCTATCCGTAATGGTTTCCCGCAATGGATCGAGTCGGCTCCCCGCAATTATCGGAAGACCGGACGGTGCCCAGCTAAAGCAACGCCACGTCGATTCCTTTTCATCGCCCCGTGGTATCTTAATATTTAAAAAACAAGCCCCTGCCCTGTGCTCCTCCTTCACGTTAAACAAGCAGGGACTTGCCCCTATGTGTCGCCGTTATGCTCAAGCAACGTTCCGCTGCAAGCTTCTCGGAATCGAGTCTCAAAAACCACTTTCCGGTATGGGCGGCCCAATCGGCCAGCTTAGAATAAATGTATTACCGGCCGGATGGGCGGACACCTCCTCGACGTGTGCGTCTACGAACACGGCATTGGCCGTGCCCTCGTTCAAGTGGGCGCTGGACGTATTGTGATACGTCCCGAAGCAGTCGGTCGTACAGTTCGGCGTAGAGCGCAGATTGTTGTCGTTGATGCTGGCCCCGCTGAGGCCCGGAATGGACCACGTATTTTCCTCGGAGAAGAAGAACACGCGCGACGGATTCACGACCATCGATTCTTTGTTGATCCTGTCAAAGCTCCCCTTTTTGTATTGATCGGGCACGTAATTCATGCCGTCCCCGTTAAGATAGGAATTCATGCAGTAGCTATATTGTGGTTCGATGGGAATGCTCGTACCATCGCAATTACGACACCCCATCATCTTGGCCACGATGTTGAATTCGGGGCACAAGTTGATATCTTTGTCCTTTAGATATGGCCAAAGACACCCGGCATCCTCCGGCCTGTTGTGGAGGTTCATCTCCTTGTTATGCCATCGGCACCCACTATAATTTCGACTATAAAGCCAACTGAATGAATAAGGGAAAACGTTGTCATTGTCATCCAGGTACAACCTGCCCGACAGACCGTAGTTCTTCAGATTGTGTCGACAGAGAATTCCCCTTGCCTGCTTTTTCACTCGCTGCAGCGCCGGCAACAGGACGGCCATCAAAATGGCGATGATGGCAATCACGACCAAAAGTTCTATTAATGTGAAGCCCTTTGGTTTTTGCATAATGCAGCTCCTATCCTGTTCTTGGATAACTCTGTATTCTCTTCACTCTCACATCCGTCGTGGTCTTTCTTTAACCAGAACCCTCGATAACTCACCCTTAGGTTGGTTCTGGTGACATTAAGAATTCGCATGAGGGAAATTCGCTTCGTCGATGTTATGTACCGGATGGCTTATATTGAGCAAGTGCTTTTCTCAATTCTTCATTTCGGGGAGCCGCCGCTCCAGACGCCGGACGTTCTCCTTTTAAAAAGTAAACAGGCAGGGTCACCCCAATATGAAAATCTAATATGCCTTCATCGCAAAGCGCCTTGGCGATACGATGCACTTCATTGTCTGAATGGTCATCAAATCTCAGCACGCTCCCCGTTCCTACTTTCGCATCGTTTCCTTCAATATACGTAAAACGGTAATGCTGAGCGTCCAACAGTTTGCTAATGATCTGTTTTGCTATTTCATTATTCTTTAGAAGGTCAACCGCTTTGTCACTCAGGTCCATTTTATATTGCCTTCTTAATCATTTTGCATTCTTCCATTCACAAGACGTAGCGTCCTGGTGGCATACTGAACAGCATAAGCGTCGTGAGTGACCAGAAGCACGGAACCCCCCGTGTTGGCAAATTCCACTAAAGATTTAATCACGATCTCCGCGTTTTCCCTGTCCAGGTTTCCGGTCGGCTCATCCGCAAGCATGAGATTGGGCGAATTGATAAGGGCGCGGGCCAGCGCCGTCCGTTGCCGTTCCCCCGTGCTTAGTTCAGCGAGAACGTGATGCACGCGTCCAGTGAGACCCAAGCGCTCGATAAGCCGCAGGGCGTTCTCATGATGGTTTTTTCCGTTTGTCAAAATGGAGGGTGTGAGAATATTTTCGAGAACACTCAGGTATGGTATCAAGTGAAACTGCTGAAAAACAAATCCTATTGTTTCGGCCCTGAATTTCGCCCTTTCATTGCTGGACAGGGCGTACGGATTCTGGTCCTTTATCCGGATGTGACCTTCATCCGGCGTGAGCAGAGAGCCTGCCGTGAGGAGCAGCGTGGATTTCCCGCTGCCGCTCGGACCTTCCACCGCGACAAATTCACCGGGGTCCACCTGCAGGGAGACCGCATCGAGTGCTTTGACCTGTTGGTTTGACGTCTTGTATATCTGTGTAATATTCTCTACTTCAAGCATTGCACAATTTATTGTTCCCGGAGTATTATGGCGGGGTCCTGTTGAGTTGCGATGATGGCTGGGATCCAGCCGGATATGACCGTTAACGCGGGCGCTATCACCAGGATCAGCAATAACAGGCCCGGATCAAACAGCTTTCCCGCGGCCACTCCCGCGATGTTTTCTCCCGTGGCAATACCCAGCCATCTGCCGATACCAAAACCGGCGACAATTCCTACCGCTCCTCCAAGCAATCCCATGATGAGAAACTTGGATAGAAATAGGAACAAGATCTGCCTGGCTCGAAAACCCATGGCGCGTTGGATCGCGATTTCAGTCTTACGGTCCCGAACGTTGTTGAATGCCAGCAAACCAATCCACACCGCACAGGCCACCATCACCAGGGGGACAAGAATGGCCGCAAAAACTTCCCGTTCCGACCTCATCTCATCCCGATGTTGCCTTTCTCTTTCGACGGCGGCCTTTGCTTCCTGGCCCACCCGTGCTCTGGCTTCGGCTCTTGCAAGGGCCTTGGTTCCCTTCTC